>Ga0209075_1002729_pt1 | contig 15310 bp, 13 predicted proteins | sample Stecom2011_FD_187523 | JGI IMG/M metagenome (GOLD analysis project Ga0209075, IMG submission 187523) | Agricultural soil microbial communities from Utah to study Nitrogen management - Steer compost 2011 (SPAdes) (version 2) | ecosystem: Environmental > Terrestrial > Soil > Agricultural land... | reverse complement strand
GCTGGCTGGCAGGGGGCGTGTGGGCTGTAAAAATGGCAGATGGGTTGGCAGGTTTTGTGCGATTTTGGCTTTGGCATACTTTGTGAAATGGAAGTGGCCGTGATAAGCTTATAATGTTTAACAATTAAATCAATATTAGAAATGTCAACTTTAAAAGGAAAGATTCTTGCCGGTAAGGTTTTGGTTAAACCTGAGGCAGCGGAAGAGAAGACCTCCAGCGGTATCATTATTCCTGATTCTGCCAAGGAGAAGCCTCTGAAAGGTGAGGTGGTTCTGACTGGTGCCGCTAAAAAGGACGAAGCTATGGAGGTGAAGGCCGGAGATGTGGTGTTGTACGGAAAGTATTCCGGTACCGAGTTGAACATTGACGGGGAAGACTATCTGTTGATTTCGCAGAGTGACATTTTGTACATTGCTTAATTAGAACACTTAAATTGAAAGAAAATGGCTAAAGAGATTGTATTTGATATGGAAGCCCGCGAGCGGCTTAAAGTAGGTATTGACGCGTTGGCCAATGCGGTAAAAGTAACTTTGGGTCCCAAAGGTCGCAATGTTGTAATCGACAAAAAGTTTGGTGCTCCCCACATTACCAAGGACGGCGTAAGCGTTGCTAAGGAAGTGGAGCTGGATGAGCCCATCGCCAATATGGGTGCGCAAATGGTTAAAGAAGTAGCCAGCAAGACCGGTGACGATGCCGGTGATGGTACTACTACCGCTACTGTTTTGGCGCAGTCTATTGTTAATGTTGGTCTTAAGAACGTTACTTCAGGTGCCAATCCCATGGAGTTGAAGAAGGGCATCGATACCGCAGTGGCTAAGGTGGTAGAGAGCATTCGTACCCAGGCGCAGGAAATTGGCGACGACAACGAAAAAATTGAACAAATCGCACGTATTTCTGCCAATGGCGATGAGGAAATTGGCCGTTTGATTGCCGAAGCTATGGAGAAAGTGGGTCGTGAAGGCGTCATTACTGTAGAAGAGGCCAAGGGTACCGAGACTACTGTGGAGGTGGTTGAAGGTATGCAGTTCGACCGTGGATACATTTCTCCCTACTTTGTTACCAACACCGAGAAAATGGAGGCCGACCTGGACAATCCTTTCATTCTGATTCACGACAAGAAGATCAGTACCATGAAGGACATTCTTCCTGTGTTGGAGCAAACCGCACAAAGCGGTCGTCCCCTCCTGATTATTGCTGAGGACGTGGACGGTGAGGCTTTGGCTACTTTGGTGGTGAATCGTCTGCGCGGTTCGTTGAAAGTGGCTGCTGTTAAGGCACCCGGTTTTGGCGACCGTCGTAAAGAGATGCTGCAAGACCTGGCGGTGTTGACCGGTGGAACCGTTATTTCTGAAGAAACCGGTTTGAAGTTGGAAAACACCACCATCGAGATGCTGGGTACCGCTGAGAAAATCACCATCGATAAGGAGAACACCACCGTTGTTAATGGCAGCGGCGCGAAAGACGCCATCGATGCGCGTGCAGCCCAGATCAAGGCACAGATTGCCAATACTACTTCTGATTACGATCGTGAGAAACTTCAGGAGCGTCTGGCTAAGTTGGCCGGCGGTGTTGCCGTGCTTTACGTAGGTGCAGCTTCCGAAGTTGAAATGAAGGAGAAGAAAGACCGTGTTGACGATGCCTTGAGCGCAACCCGTGCAGCTGTTGAGGAAGGTATCGTTCCTGGTGGTGGTGTGGCTTACATTCGTGCCATTGATGCTTTGGAAAATCTGAAGGGTGAATCCGATGACGAAACAACTGGTATCGAGATCGTGAAGCGCGCTATTGAAGAGCCCTTGCGTCAGATTGTTTTCAACGCCGGTAAAGAGGGTGCCGTTGTGGTTCAGAAGGTTCGTGAAGGCAAAGACGACTATGGTTATAATGCCCGTGTGGATGCCTATCAGAACTTCTATAAAACCGGTGTTATCGATCCGGCCAAAGTTACCCGTGTGGCGCTGGAAAATGCTGCTTCCATAGCCGGTATGTTCCTGACTACCGAGTGTGTTTTGGTAGAGAAGAAAGAGGATAATCCTGCTCCTGCTATGCCAGGTGGTATGGGTGGCGGCATGCCCGGAATGATGTAAGAGTCATCTTATAATAATCTCAGTAAAAAGGGTCGGCAAGGTTGCCGGCCCTTTTTAATTTCCTTCTAATTCAATATCTTTGCAAACCCGCAAGGGGCCAATGTTCTGTAAGTAACGAAACCGATAATGCCGATGAAGAATATCCGGAATTTTTGCATCATAGCGCACATTGATCACGGGAAGAGTACCCTGGCCGATCGTCTGCTGGAATATACCAAGACTGTTACCGATAAGGAACTACAGTCGCAGACGCTCGACAGTATGGATTTGGAGCGGGAGCGAGGAATTACCATAAAGAGTAAGGCCATACAAATGCGGTACGATTATGAGGGCGTGGATTATACCCTGAACCTCATTGATACGCCCGGGCACGTGGATTTTGCCTATGAGGTGTCGCGTTCGATTGCTGCCTGTGAAGGGGCTTTGCTGATTGTGGATGCTACGCAGGGGATTCAGGCGCAGACCATCAGCAATCTTTATCAGGCGGTGGATCATGATTTGACCATAATTCCGGTGCTGAATAAAATGGATATGCCCAATGCCATGCCCGAAGAAGTGGAAGATCAAATCATCGATTTGATCGGGTGCAAACGCAGTGAGATTCTTCATGCCAGTGGTAAAACCGGGATGGGTATTGAGGAAATTTTGCAGGCCATTATAGAGCTGGTGCCTCCTCCGGTAGGCGATCCGGAGGCGCCCCTTCAGGGACTTATATTTGATTCGGTTTTCAATTCCTTCCGGGGCATCATAGCTTATTTTAAGATCGTGAACGGGGAGATCCGTAAGGGCGATTACGTGAAGTTTTTTAATACCGAGAAGGAGTACTATGCCGATGAGGTGGGTGTGCTCGGATTGGGCCTGGTGCCACGGGATGTATTGAAGACCGGTGATGTGGGCTACATCATTTCAGGCATCAAAACCAGCAAAGAGGTGAAGGTGGGCGACACGGTTACCCATGTGAAACGACCCTGTGCCAAGGCTATTTCCGGTTTTGAGGAAGTTAAACCCATGGTTTTTGCAGGGGTTTACCCCATCGATACGGAAGATTACGAGGATTTGAGGGCTGCCATGGAAAAACTGCAGTTGAACGATGCTTCCCTGACCTTCATCCCGGAATCTTCTGCAGCCCTGGGTTTTGGTTTCCGTTGCGGTTTTCTGGGCCTGCTGCACATGGAAATTGTGCAGGAGCGACTCGACCGGGAGTTCAAAATGGATGTAATTACTACGGTGCCCAACGTCCCTTATTTGGCTTATACGAACAAAGGTGAAGTGGTGGAAGTGCACAACCCCTCTGGTTTGCCCGAGCCTGGTTTGATCGACTATGTGGAAGAACCTTATATTTCGGCCCAAATCATCACCCATTCGGATTACATAGGTAATCTTATGGCGCTTTGTCTCGGTAAGCGCGGTGAGTTGGTGAAACAGCATTATTTGACCACCGACAGGGTGGAATTGGTTTTTAATATGCCGCTGGCCGAAATCGTCTTTGATTTCTACGATAAGTTGAAGAGCATTTCAAAGGGCTATGCTTCCTTCGACTACCAAACGACGGGCTTTCGTACCTCTAAGTTGGTAAAACTGGATGTCTTGTTGAATGGTGAAAATGTAGATGCACTGAGCACGCTAACGCATGTCGATAATGCCTATGGGATGGGCAAACGCATGTGTGAGAAGCTGAAAGAGCTGATTCCGCGTCAGCAATTTGACGTCGCGATTCAGGCCGCCATTGGCGCTAAAATTATTGCCCGGGAGACTGTAAAAGCGCTGCGGAAGGATGTTACTGCGAAGTGTTACGGTGGCGATATCAGTCGTAAACGTAAATTGCTGGAGAAGCAGAAGAAGGGTAAGAAACGGATGAAGCAGGTGGGTAATGTGGAAGTGCCTCAGAAGGCCTTTCTGGCTGTGCTTAAACTGGATTAACAGATCTAAATCGTGGCTTATGCGTGCTTATACCGGGGGACTACAACGCCCCTTGCTTTTTGTTTTTGGTCTTTTGGTTTCCGGCACCTTGTTGGCACAGAATAATTTTGAATCTTATTCTGAGTGGGGTGCCCGAGGCGGTTATGCGCTGGCCTCGTCCTATGTTGTAGATCGTAATGCCGGTGAAGATTTTAGCGGACCCTATTTCGGCGGACGTTTTGTTTTTTTCGGAGAAAAACACCTGGGCCTGATGGCAGAAGTAAATTACAGTCGCCTGGCGCGGAGTGACGAAGAATATGGAAATTTGGCTTACAGTTATTTTCAGGTGCCTTTTATGACCAAAGTACGCGTCCCGATCAGACAGACCGCGGTGGTCTTTAATCTGGGTTCCTATGTGCAGTTTGTAAGTGAAAGTGACACTCCGGTGGTCAATGAGCGTTCGGCCTTGTTTGGCATCGCCGGAGGCCTCGAGTTTGTTGTTCCCATTGGTACCTGGGATTTGGCCCTCGAGGGCCGCTACGCCAATAATTTGCACTCCAACAGTACCCGTGTTGATAATTTGTGGACCACCTGGATGGAGTTTGGCTTAATTTTCAGCTGGTCGGCCCGGGAAAAGAACTGAAGCTCATGAGGGTATTGTTCGGATTCGGATAAAGCTTTGTGACATAAAAAAAGAGAGTGCCTGGCAGGCCTCTCTTTTTTTATGTTATTATGTATTGGACCTTAGCGCCCAGACTTACATAACCAGCTTGTAGCCTTTACCGTGTACGTTCAGAATTTCTACTGCGGGCTCGTCTTTGAGGTGTTTACGCAGTTTGGTAATGTAAACGTCCATGCTTCGGGCATTGAAGTAGTTGTCGTCCACCCAAATGGTTTTCAGGGCAAAATTACGCTCCAATACTTTGTTGGCGTTGTTGCAGAGCAATTTGAGGAGCTCAGACTCCTTGGTGGTCAGTTTTACCACTTTCTCCCCATCGATCAATTGCTGCTTCTGGGTGTCGAATTTGTACTTGCCAATCTGAAATACATCCTGTCCTCCAAGTGTACCCTTGGTACGGCGCAAAATGGCTTCGATACGGAACAAAAGCTCTTCCATACTGAAGGGCTTGGTCAGGTAATCGTCAGCACCAATTTTAAAACCCTGGAAGATGTCTTCCTTCATGGACTTTGCGGTGAGAAAAATAATGGGCACCTCGGTGTTGACCATGCGTATTTCCTTTGCCAGCGTAAAGCCGTCCTTTTTAGGCATCATGACGTCAAAAATGCAGACGTCGTATTTCTTGCTCATGAAGGCGTCGTAGCCCGCCTCACCGTCGGGCAGAAGATCTGTTTCGTAACCTTTAGCTACCAAATATTCCCGAAGCAACATGCCCAGGTTTTCATCGTCTTCGGTCAGGAGAATTTTATATTCTTTTTCCATTCCTTATTGCTTTTAAGGGGTATAAATATTTCGAATTTTGTTCCTACATTTAATTCACTCTCTACTTTTATTTCGGCTCCGTGATCTTCTACGATTTTCTTAACATAGGCCAGACCCAGACCAAAACCCTTAACGTTATGTACGTTCCCGGTAGGAACGCGATAGAATTTTTCAAAGATGCGATCCAGGTTTTCCTTTGAAATTCCCAGACCATTGTCTTCAATATTAATGACCAACCCGGTGGGCCGGTTCCAGGTCTTTACCTGTATGTTGGGTTTTCCCCTTCTGTATTTGAGCGCATTGTCCAGCAAGTTAAAAATAACATTTGTAAAATGCACCTCATCAACCTCGGCAAAAGGGCTTTTTGCTTCAATTTTTTCATTCAGTCTTCCGCCTTCATTTTCCATTTTCAAGCGGAAGGTGTTTACGGCATTTTGCACGAGTTCGTTAACATCGGTGCGTTTGAACTTCATGGGAGACGTACCTTTGTCAAAGATAGCCATTTGCAGGACTTTTTCAACCAAAAAGCCCAGGCGTTTGCTTTCATCCTGAATTACCCCGGAAATGTGCTGCAGGACAGTTGGTGTTTTACTGATGCTTCCGTCTTTCAGCATTTGAGAGGCCAGCGAAATGGAGGAAATTGGCGTTTTAAACTCGTGCGTCATATTGTTGATGAAATCATTTTTGATTTCGTCCAGACGTTTCTGGCGTACAATAATGACCATGGTTAATATGGACATGAAAATCATGACCAGGGTGAAAATCACTGTTGGCAATACCATTCCCATCGAATCCATGATAAAATTGGGTCTTTTGGGAAAGTAAACCAAGAGGTAGTTCGGTTTGGGGTGTACGTCGTTGGGGAATAAATGTTTCTGATAACTGACAGAAGATTCTTCCCGATCAAATTTGCTGGTGGCATTGACCAACTCTCCACGGGAATTGTAGATGCCAAATTCGAAGGGAAGTGAAATACCTCTTTCAAAGAAAGCCTGCATCAGCGTAACGTCCATCATTTCGTGGGTAACCCTTTCCTGAATGGGGCGGTCGCTGAAAAATCCTTTCATCAGGCGGGCTTCCTGTTCGGCAATTTTTGAGCGCAGTTGCGACTGAAAATTGTTGAGGGCGTACGATAGAGGATCTGCTTTGCTTTGTGGATTGTACTCCATAGGCGTCCACTCCTGGTGACTGTAAACCAGGGAGTCGCTCTGGTAGAAACGTGTGCTTAAGTGGGTTCCGGTGAGGGAAAAATCCAGGGAAATGTCGTATTTCATTCTGTTTTTGTCCTCCCTGAACTGATTTTTACCCGAAAAGTAACGGTTTTCATTGCGCAGCTGGGGGGGGAGACTCAGACCGGGGTCCAGGTCGAGCTGGGCACCAAAGTAGGAAGTTTCATTCAGTTCCAGGCGATGTACGACCTGATCAAGGGCCTGCCGTACCAATTGGTCGAAATGATCTTCCTTAATGCTTGTGGCATTTCTGATCCACAGCATTTGAATATAAATCAAGCCAATAAGGGTAATGGTGACTACCACTATTAGGAGTTGAATAAACCTTCTGCTCATACCTACAAAAATAACTGCTTAAGTGTTAACCCCTTGTCTGTTTAACATTAATTAACTACACTTCTCTGTAAATCAGCGCTTTCTGTAGCATTTCTGATGTGGAGCATATAATGATTGTTTTTTTTATCCCGGTTAAAATAGGGATCTTTCTTCGTAAAACCAAGCAGCGAGAGGGCAGAATAGGGCTCAACTTAAAACTTTCCCGGCTTCATGGCTGACGCGTTCGAGTGCTTCGCAGGCGGCTTTTTGTTGGGCCTCTTTTTTTGTGCTGCCTTTACCTTCGCCCATGGCTTTCTTATTGACATAGGCCTGCGCAATAAAAATGGGCTCACAACAGTCGAAGTCGGGATACTCTTCAGTTACAAAGTGGATGTCGCAACGTCGCTTTTGCCCCCATTCGATCAGTAGCGATTTGAAATTGGAGTCTTTTTTAAATACTTGTTCGAGTTGCGGATCGGGTAAAAATACACGTTTAAGAATAAACTGGCGGGCTTTTCGGTAGCCGTGATCGAGGTAAATGGCTCCGATAAGTGCTTCCAGGCCGTCTCCCGGTATGTGGGTTTGGGCAATATCGCTTAAGGGCTGGGTTTGGATGAGTTCGCCCAGTCCCATCTCCATGGCCAGGCGGTTGAGGTGGCTGCGGTTCACAATGCGTGCCCGCATCTTGGTGAGTGCGCCTTCATCCTTTTCGGGAAAGCGTTTGTAGAGTTCATCCGCAACAACGGCCCCAAGGATGGCATCACCAAGGTATTCGAGGCGTTCGTTGTTGAGTGGCTGCCCCGCTTCGGTTTTACGCATCAGCGATTTGTGGCACAAAGCCTGCTGATACAGTTGGGTGTCACGTGGCCGCAGCCCCGTGATTTTTTCAATCAAACAAAAAAACTCCTTCCCCTCAGGGGGAAGAAGTTTTAATGCTATTAGTAAATGTCTGAACACAGTTTATTCTATAGCTTTAAAGGCCACACTGGCATTGTGTCCGCCAAACCCAAAGGTGTTGGACAGGGCTACCTTAACCTTACGCTCCTGGGCCTTGTTCAAGGTGAGATTCAACTTGCTGTTGATCTCCGGATCGGGCGTGCTGTGGTTGATGGTAGGAGGTACGATGCCGTACTTAATGGCTAGTATTGCTGCAATCGATTCAATGGCTCCGGCCGCTCCAAGGAGGTGACCGGTCATTGATTTGGTTGCACTGATGTTGAGTTCAAAAGCATGGTCGCCAAATACTTTTTCAATGGCCAGAATCTCAGCAATGTCCCCTCTGGGGGTTGAGGTTCCGTGTACATTGATGTAATCGACGTCCTTCATGTCAATGTTGCCGTCTTTCAAAGCCGCCTGCATTACTTTGGCTGCGCCCAATCCTTCGGGATGTGGAGCAGTCAGGTGATGGGCATCGGCGGTCATTCCCGCACCGGCCACTTCACAGTAAATTTTAGCACCTCTGGCAACGGCATGTTCGTATTCTTCCAGGATGAGTGCTCCGCCACCTTCTCCTATAACAAAACCATCGCGCTCCTTGTCAAACGGACGGGATGCGCGACACGGGTCTTCGTTAAAGGTCGACATTGCCTGCATTGAATTAAAACCGCCAACTCCTGCTTCGTTGATGGCGGCTTCGGAACCTCCTGTGATGAATACTTTTGCTTTTCCCATACGAATATGGTTAAAAGCGTCGGCTATGGCATGAGATGAAGATGCGCAAGCGGAAACAGTGGCATAGTTCGGGCCTCTGAAACCATACTTCATTGAGATGTGTCCGGCAGCAATGTCGGATATCATCTTGGGTATGAAGAAGGGGCTAAAACGTGGTGTGCCATTTCCTTCTACATAGGCTTTAACTTCATCCATGAAAGTGATGATCCCACCAATACCGGCTCCCCAGATGACCCCGGCTTCGTCGGGGTCCAACGCTTCCAGGTTCAATCCGGAATCCTGGATTGCCTGCTCAGCCGCACCCATGGCGTACTGAGCAAACAAGTCCATTTTTCTTACCTCTTTACGATCAAGGTATTCTGTAGGATCAAAATCCTTTACCTCGCAAGCAAATTTAGTCTTGAAATTGGTGGCGTCAAATCGAGTAATGGGTCCGGCTCCGCTTACTCCCTTAATCAGGTTTTCCCAGTAGGTCTCTACCGAGTTGCCCAGAGGAGTAATCGCTCCAAGTCCCGTTACAACTACTCTTTTTAACTCCATAAAAAAGTTTTCAGTGATACTAAGTGATTGTCTTACTTGGCGTTTTCTTCGATGTATGCAATTGCATCACCTACTGTGCCGATGTTTTCAGCCTGATCATCCGGAATAGCGATGTTGAATTCTTTCTCGAATTCCATGATCAGCTCAACAGTGTCAAGAGAGTCAGCACCCAGGTCGTTGGTGAAGCTAGCCTCTGGAGTAACTTCTGATTCGTCAACTCCCAACTTGTCTACAATAATTGCCTTAACTCTTGATGCAATGTCTGACATAGCTTTAAATTTTTAGTTAATAATTCAGTTTTAGTTTTAAAAATAACTGTGCAAAGAAAAAGATTTGCCCAAAATAAATCAAATATTCCTGCAACGAAATTCGTTTGAGGAGCCCTTTTTTTATAATTTTAGGGTTTGCTTTGCGAATTTTGCATTAAGTTAACATTATGAAAATGAGAAATATAATCATATTGGCTTCAGGCTCAGGCAGCAATGCCGAAAACATCATCCGATACTTTGCCGGAAGGGAGGGGGTAAGCGTGAGTCATGTGCTCACCAATTGTTCCGATGCCTATGTGTTGGAGCGGGCTAAGCACCTGGGTGTTAGTACGAAAGTGTTTGATCGGACCGCCTTTTACGACAACAGTGAAGTTCTGGATTTTTTGCGGTCTTGTCAACCCGATTTGATTGTTTTGGCTGGTTTTCTTTGGTTGGTGCCTGCTGCGCTGGTGGAGGCTTTTCCGCAACGCATCATAAATATACATCCTGCTTTATTGCCGGCCTACGGCGGGAAGGGTATGTATGGGGCCAAGGTGCATGAGGCGGTGGTGGCCAACGGAGATGTGGAAACGGGCATTACCATTCACTATGTAAATACCCGTTACGATGAGGGGGCGGTGATTTTCCAGGCCCGTTGCTCTGTTGATCCGGGCGATAGTGCCGAGCAGGTGGCTCAAAAGGTGCATGCCCTGGAATATGAACACTTTCCGCGTGTTATTGAGGAGCTGCTGCAACAACAGGGGCGTCCATAGCCGGCTTTTCCAGAGGCTTTTGTTGCAGGTTCAGCAATTCATCCATCAGCGGCGCAATGTATTCGAGGTAGGCGGCCATGTTTTCCTGGGCAATGGGGTCTACCGGCGGGGCTTCAATTCGAAGCGGGTCGACGGGCGACCCGTTGCGATACACCCTGAAATCAAGGTGGGGCCCTGTTGACAGCCCGGTGCTGCCTACGTAGCCAATGAGCTGGCCCTGTTGCACAAACTGCCCCTTGCTGATGCCTTTGGCAAAGCCCTGAAGGTGCATGTACACGGTCGTGTAAACGCTGTTGTGGCGAATGCGAATGTAATTTCCGCCTCCTTTAGGATCCCAGCCGCGGTGAGTCACGGTACCATCGCCTATGGCATAGACCGGGGTGCCGGAAGGTGCTGCATAATCAACGCCATGGTGTGGGCGTCTGATTTTTAATACCGGATGAAAGCGGGAGTGACTGAAGCGTGAACTGATGCGTGAGAATTTCAAGGGGGCTTTCAGGAAGGCTTTGCGCAAACTGTTGCCTTCCTCGTCGAAGAAACTGAAGGTGCTGTCTTCCCGGTAGCGAAAGGCATAATAGTCGCGCCCCTTATGCTGAAAGTGCGCGGCATGGATGGCATCGATGCCGATGCTGGTGCTGTCAACATATTGTTCGTCGTAAATGACCCGGAAATTATCGCCTTTTTCGATGCCGAAAAAGTCGACCGTCCAGGCATAAATTTCCGACAGCTCAATGGCCAGAAGCGGATTCAGCTTGTTGTCGTGCGCGGTATTCCATAAGGAAGATTCGATAATACCCGATCCGGCTTTGCGCACCAGCTCCAGGGGCTTGCTGTCCACATAAATCTTTTGCAGGGAGTCGCTCAGCTGCATAACCAGGTAGTCGGTATGGTCGATTTCATAGACGAACCACTCCGGGTTGCGCAGGGTATCGCGACTGTAAAATATGGTATAGGGATTTCCGGTTCGCATGCGTCGAACGTCAAAGACTTCCCTGCTCTTTTCGGCGAGCTGGTGGATGGTAGCATAATTCACATCCTGGGCCAGAAGAATGGCGGCCAGGTTTTGGTTGCGGGCTACGGAATAGCGTTCGGTATAAAAGGAATCTTCGGCCAGACCATACAGCATACGGGGCGGAGGGGGTTCCGGAAAATCTTCTATAAGCAGAGAGTCCTGCACCACCGACACGTCGTTGGCCAGTCGCCACTGATAAATGTAAATAGATGCCGGAACGGCCAGAATGAGGACAACGAGGAGGGCGATCAGTGCTTTTTTCATATTGCAAGCGGGGCGTTTTTCCGTTAGAAGCCGTAAATATAAGAAGGTGCCGACCCTTTTGCAAGTTCTTTCCCTTGCGCCCTTAGTTTTTGATGCTGTCGAAGCCTTGCCCGTAAACGCCCATCACGCTGCCCATGGTAATAAAGGCGTTGGGATCGATTTTTTTAACCAGGCGAAGAATAATTTGCGATTCGCTTTTACGAGCAGTGACCATCAATACTTTAACATCCTTGCCTGAGTATCCGCCCTGACCCGGCAATACCGTTAATCCGCGCTTGGCGCCGTGAATGATTTCCTTCTGCAGCTCCTCGTGTTTTTCCGAAAAAATAAAGAACTGAACCGTCTGCTTGGTACCACTTATTATAACATCAATGGTGTAGGAGAAGATGGCCATGGTCACGAAACCAAAAATCATGGTTTCTATGGAGCGAAAAATCAGGAAGGAGGAGCCGATAATCACCGCATCAACATACAACAGCACCCGTCCCAGGGTGATGTTGCGGTACTTGTTGATGATGAGGGCAATGATGTCGGAGCCGCCGGTGCTGCCCCCGTTCAGAAAAACAATGCCGCTGCCGGTCCCCGCCAGGATGGCCCCGGTTACCGTGGCCATGAAGCGGTCGCTCACCAGGGGCTCCTTGACGTAATAACTGATGAAAGACAGCAGGGTGGAAAATACAGCTATGGCGTAAATACTTTTTATGCCAAAGGACGCTCCGATGATGCGCATGGCCAAGATGATGAGGATGGCATTCATGCTCAGCGCCATCACCCCGATATCCATTTCGGTAACAAAGTGCAGGGCGGTTGCAATACCCGTTACGCCTCCGCCCACCACCTCGGAGGGAATGATGAAGCCGGCCCAGCCCAGGGTGCCCACCACCAGTCCTATCGTTATAAACAGATACGATAGGATTTCCTTTTTAATGTTTGTTGTATTCAATGCGTGCTCCGTTTATCCGGCGACCACAATGTTGATTATTTTCCCGGGAACAACAATGACTTTTTTCACCTCCTTGTCCGCGATCCACTTTTGCGCCTGCTCATCGGCCAATACCGCTTTTTCAACTTCGGCGGGCGGCATGTCGGCGGGCAGTTCGAGTTTAAAGCGCATTTTGCCGTTGAAGGAAACCGGGTACTGAATGCTGCTTTCCACCAGATGGTCGGCATTGAAAGCGGGCCATTGGGCATCGCAGATGCTGCCTTCATGACCCAGTTTGTGCCACAACTCCTCACAAAGGTGGGGGGCAAAGGGCGCCAGCAGTACCAATAGGGGCTCCAGAATGGCCCTTTTGTTGCATTTCAGGTCGTTCAGATCGTTGACACAAATCATGAAGGAGCTTATCGCTGTGTTGAATGAGAAGCGCTCCACATCGTCGGAGGTCTTTTTGATGGTGCGGTGCAGGACCTTCAGCTCCTCGGCCGTGGCTTGCGCGTCGCTGACCACCAGTTGTCCCTCTTTGTCGACAAAGAGGCGCCATACCTTGCGGAGGAATTTGTGCACCCCGTCGATGCCGTTCGTGTCCCAGGGCTTGCTCTGCTCCAATGGGCCCAAAAACATTTCGTAGAGGCGCAGGGTGTCGGCTCCGTACTGCGCCACAATGGTGTCGGGATTCACTACGTTGAACATCGACTTGGACATTTTTTCCACTGCCCAGCCACAAAGGTACTTGCCGTCTTCCAGCACAAATTCGGCGTCCTTGTATTCGGGATTCCAGGCGCGGAAGGCCTCAATATCCAGCACGTCGTTGTGCACCATATTTACATCTACGTGAATTTCCATGGTGTCGTACTGCTCCTTGAGGTTCAGCGACACAAAGGTGTTGCTGCCCTTTACCCGGTACACAAAGTTGGAGCGACCCTGAATCATGCCCTGGTTCACCAGTTTCTTGAAGGGCTCATCCTTGCACACCTTGCCCAGGTCGAACAAGAACTTGTTCCAGAAGCGGGAATACACCAGGTGCCCCGTGGCGTGCTCGGTTCCACCAATATAGAGGTCCACATCCTGCCAGTAATTGTTGGCTTCGGGACTTACCAATTCCTTGCTGTTTTTGGGGTCCATATAGCGCAGGTAGTAGGCCGAAGAACCCGCAAAGCCCGGCATGGTATTCACTTCAAGCGGGTAGCCCTCTTTGGTGGTCCAGCCTTTGGCACGTGCCAAAGGCGGCTCGCCTTTTTCAGTGGGCAGGTACTTGTCCACTTCCGGCAGTGGCAGCGGCAGCTCGTCCTCGCTCAACATATGAGGCAGACCGTCCTTATAATACACAGGGAAGGGCTCACCCCAATAGCGCTGGCGACTGAAAATGGCGTCGCGCAAGCGGTAGTTCACTTTAACATTGCCGATGCCGGTCTCCACCAGGTGTTGCTTGGTGCGTTCAATGGCCTCAGGCACACTCAGTCCGTCCAAAAAGCCCGAATTGATCATCGTACCCTCCTTCGAATCTATTGAATCGTCCCAGGTGCTGGTGTCGCCCGGTGCTTCGCCCTTGGGAACCACCACCTGCGGAATGGGCAGGTCAAAGGTGCGTGCAAAAGCAAAGTCGCGACTGTCGTGAGCCGGTACGGCCATGATGGCGCCGGTTCCGTAGCCGGCCAGCACATAGTCGCTCACCCAAACTGGGATTTCCTCCTTGCTCAGGGGATTGATGGCGTAGGCCCCGGTAAATACCCCGGTCATTTTCTTGACTTCGGTCTGGCGCTCCCGCTCAGTCCGCTTCTTCGTCTTTTCCAGGTAGGCTTCCACTTCGGCACGGTATTCGGGCCGGGTCAGCTGTTGTACCAGCTCACTTTCGGGCGCCAAGACCATAAAAGTAACGCCAAAAACCGTGTCGGCACGGGTGGTGAAAATCTTCATTTCCACTTCCGAATCCTTCACCGGAAAGTTCATTTCTGCCCCTTCGCTGCGACCGATCCAGTTGCGCTGTATCTCTTTGAGGGAGTCGCTCCAGTCGATGGTGTCGAGGCCCTTAAGCAGGCGCTCGGCATAGGCCGAGACGCGCAGCAACCACTGGCGCATGCGTTTTTGTTCTACGGGGTGACCGCCCCGTTCGCTGAAGCCGTCCTTCACTTCATCGTTGGCCAGCACGGTACCCAGGGCCGGGCACCAGTTGACCATGGTGTCGGCCAGGTAGGCCAGGCGGTAATTCAACAAAACTTCCTGTTGTTCGCGCTCCGACTTCTGCTTCCACTCGGCTGCGCTGAAGCTCAGGGCCTCCGTCTCGGCGGCTTCGAGGCCCTCCGTTCCCTGCTTTTCGAAACGGGCCAGCAGTTGCTCAATGGGCAGCGCCTTATCGGCCTGCTTGTCGTAATAGTGGTTGAACATCTGAATAAAAGCCCACTGGGTCCAGTGGTAGTAGTCCGGATCGCAGGTCTTCACCTCCCGGTCCCAGTCGTACGAAAAGCCAATTTTATCGAGCTGCTCGCGGTAGCGGGCAATGTTTTTTTCGGTGGTAATGGCCGGGTGCTGCCCGGTTTGAATGGCGTACTGCTCGGCCGGCAGACCGTAGGCGTCGTAGCCCATGGGGTGCAGCACATTAAAGCCATTCAGACGTTTGTAGCGGCTGTAGATGTCTGAAGCAATGTAGCCCAGGGGGTGACCAACGTGGAGGCCCGCTCCCGAAGGATAGGGGAACATATCGAGCACATAAAATTTGGGCTTATCGGGGTCGATGCTCACCTTGTAAGTTTGGTGGTCGATCCAGTATTGCTGCCAGCGCTTTTCAATTTCGTTAAAATTGTATTCCATAACCGCGTATCTAGTAGATTGTCTTGTTTCTGTTCAAACTGCGAAATTAAGAAAAGTTTTTGAATGGCGAGGGCTGCACGGCGGCTTCGTG
>Ga0209075_1002728_pt1 | contig 15311 bp, 13 predicted proteins | sample Stecom2011_FD_187523 | JGI IMG/M metagenome (GOLD analysis project Ga0209075, IMG submission 187523) | Agricultural soil microbial communities from Utah to study Nitrogen management - Steer compost 2011 (SPAdes) (version 2) | ecosystem: Environmental > Terrestrial > Soil > Agricultural land... | reverse complement strand
CCCCCTTTGGAGGGGGACAAGGGGGAGGATATTGTGTTGTCAAATTCGTTAGCGATATTCATATTTGTTCCAATAAATAATAACTCAACGCATTAAACATAAACGCATTGCTCCATCGCATATACGAAATCTTCGAGCTCATGCCTTCTTTTAACTGATAGTAGAAATAGCCTTTCTTGTCTTGCATGTTTTCCGTTACCCAATTGAAGACTGAATCCGCGAGTGCTTTGTATTCTTTAAATTTTTTATTCACCGATAAATTCACAAATAACTGACCTGGACAATGAATGTCTATTGGATAGGTTTTATTGTGGTAATATTTGGGCGTACCGTCGTCCAAAAAGAAGTTTTCGATGTAATAAGTAAACCCTTTTTCAATGCTGGCTTGAAACTGCGTATCGCCGGTTTTGTCTTGATAGGTTTGAATGGCATCTAAATTATAGCCGGTATGGAAAGAATCGATCCACGATTGAACAGGCAACATTCCATACACCCACGAACCGTCTTCGTTTTGGGCCTCGACAGCTGCTTTTATGGCTAAACTTGCTGTGGTTTTATATTCTTCTTTGTTGTTGTAAGCATACAATTGACTCAATATTTTTGCACCCAACAAACTAGCGTTGAAAACGGTATTGTTTCCGTTGAATGGAGAGTAAGAAAACAAAAAACCAGATTTATATTCCGTGCGGTTTAAATCGTTCATTACAAAGTTGCCTGCCGATAACGCAGTGTCTAAATACTGTTGACGCTTTGTGATTTCATACGCATTCAATAATGCCGTAACGCAGAAAGATGTTGCGACCACCGTAGGTGTATGTGCAGGAAATAAAAACAATCTTCTGGCTTGCCAATCAAAATTATACCCCCAACATGCTCCAGAATAGTCTTTGTTTTGCATTTCCAACAACAATTCTGCAAGTTCATTGATGTATTTTAGGATTTCTTCTTTGGTTCCAAAACTAGTGTCTCCTTGTTCTGCTATTTTGTAAAGGTTACAATAGCCGTTCAAAAACAAACCGATTCCTTTTGCATTGTGTTCTTTGGGAACCATTAAAACCTTTCTGAAATTAATCGGACTCCGCTTAAATCCTTGAATCCATGCTAAACGGGCTAAATCCCAATGTTTAAACGGTAAAGCTTTGAATACTTTAGAATTCAAGCCGTCATAAGGATCCCAACCTGCGAAGTTTTGAGATTCGCAGTAGGATTTGAGGGAGGTGAAGGTAGAAGTGAGGTTTATTTTCATTTTAAAAACGGTTCAGTTCCTTCTTTATCTTTTTGATTTTCAAAAATATTATAATCTAAATCTGTTACCCAACCGATTATTCTTGCTGGTATACCCCCAACAATTGCTCCGTTAGGAACACTTTTCGTAACAACAGAATTAGCGCTTATGATTGCATCATCTTCTATAATAACATTTCCCATAATTACTGCTCCCGAAGATATGAAAACGCGATTACCTATTTTAGCGCAATGTTTATAAGGATTTTTTCTTAACATTTTAACGTGATGACCTATCCTACAATTTTCACCAATAATTTCATCACCATTAAAAACCACCCCCATTCCTTTTGCTGTGAATAGTGTTCCTTTTCCAATAGTTGTTTTAGGAGGTATTCTAGAATTATGAATGATAAAAATATAAAATTGAGAAATTAAAGGAAGAATAGGTATTTTTTTTCGATATAACCAATTCCCAATTCTATGGATATATATTGCATTTGGGATCATAATTCTATTTTTTCAGTATGAATTCTAGTTTTGTAGTAACTTTTGAAGCTAGAAAATTATCTTTTGCATATTCATGGTTGTATTTTCCAATTTCTTTTATCTTTTCTTTATTTTCTAATAAATGAATTATTTTTTCTGCGTATTCTTTTGGGTCAAGACTTTCAATTAAGTATCCCATTTTATCTTCTTCAAAGAAATCTACTAAACCTCCAACAGGTCTTGAAATAATTGGTAATCCTGATGCCATAGCTTCTAAAACGCTATTTGGCATTCCTTCACTATACGAAGGAAATAAATAGCAATCAGATAATTGAAAAACCTCTCTTTTCTTTTCGCCGTCGATAAAACCTAATATTTTGACTCCCTTAATTTTCTCTCTATCTATTTTCTTTTTAATTTTCTCGATTTCGTTTCCAATGCCAGCAATAATAAACTCTACGTTTCTGTTCTCAGATATAATTTTATAAGCTTCTAAAGCTTCATAGATACCCTTATATTTTTCTATTCTAGAAAGAAACAAAATTGAAAATATTTCATCTTTTAATTTTGCACTTTGATTAAAATAACTGTCATCTACAAGTGTTGTAGAACGTTCAACTTTACTAGCACTTACCCCAACTTCAATAAGGAAATCCTCTAAATATTTATTTAGCACTATATGTTTATCAACTTTTTTAAATGTCTTCTCAAAAAGAGACTTTATGAAACCATTTTGAAGTATTATTTCATTGTCTTGATTCCAACCTCTCCAGAATACAATAGTCTTTTTATTTAAAATCTTACACCAAAATATTAAAATTCCATCTCTTAATATGGCGGTTTTCCCCAATGATGGATTGACCACAACAGTTATTGGATTATAATAAAGAATTTTTATTATAGCAATGAGAAAATTAACGATATTGATAAATGGTTTTAGCACGCCCTTATAACCGATACTATTAAAAGAAATACATTTAATATCCTTGGTAAAGTACTTTTCTGCTATAGAATAAAAGTTACTTACTCCTCCTTTAATAGACTTATTGGGAGTAAAAATCAGAATTTTCATTTTCTATTCGTTTTTAATTTGATTAAAAATATCATTCCCATCTTTTGAAAATTTTAGTGTTTCATATTGACGAATCTTTACACTATAAATTATAACATAGGAAAATAAAATACTTGAAAAAAACTCAAAACCGTGAGATGGTATTTGAGTTACAATAAAAATTGCAAATAGTATAAGAGGTAATTTAATGAAATATGATTTATTTCTTAATGAACTATATTGTTTTACGAATCTGAATAGATATAAAACATAAAGAATATAAAAAAATAACATCTTTAGACCGCCACCGATAATTATCATCAATATTTTGTTGTGCGGAACAATATTAGATCCAAAGTATTTCCCCATTCGATTTTTTAATTCTTCAATCCCGATTCCTAATACTAACTCTGAAGTCGACATGTCCATTATAATATTTACTGCTGCACCTTGTATACCCAATCTGGACCCCTCATATACAGCTAATAAACTTTCATCCTTTTGTTCATTATAAACTTTATTTCCTTGAATCCTTCTGCTAATAAAGTCATTAGTACTAACAATAAATCCCAAAAACATTATTGATATCAATATCATAGGAATTACTTTGGTTATAATTTCCTTCCACTTTCGGCCTGCGACGTATAAGATTAATAACCCAATTATAAATGTAAACCACCCTGTTCGTGCAAAAGTGAATATTAAAGCATAGCCCCCAACCGTTACCAAGAGTATTAGCCAAATATTTCTTTTTTTCTGTAGAAAAAATGCGAAAGCAGTCAAAAGAGAAATTGAAAGAATTTTACTGCTATTAGCGACGCTCCCATAAAAACCAATAAATACTTCTCGTCCATTCTCTAAACCATACTTCCATAAAATATCTTCAGCTCCTTCTTTTTGTTGCAATAAACCTAAAAGGAAAGGGATGGAAGAAAAAATGTAAAAACATGTTAATGCTAACAATCCTCTTCTAGTTTCGCTTAAATTTTTATTTCTATAATAATAAAATAAAAAAGGTAAAACAATTGGAATTGTAATAGTATTGGAAAAAAAACTGAGATCACTTGTTAGGTTATCAAAAGTATTCCAATTTATAATTGCACATACCGATCCTAGAACCCCTGTAATAAAAAGGTTCTTTAAGTTATTTGGAAAGGAAGGAAAACGCTGTATAATTCCTATGAATAAAATTGCAAATAGAATTATCTGCATCAAATTATAAATACTGAAACCAATAACTCTTAAACTATCAATATATAAAACAGAAAATAGTATAGTTCCAAAAATAGAAATCTTGATATATTTATAAGTCGAAACTTTCATATAATAGCTTTTCCGACAAAAAACAAATTAACTCCAAAATCTTTCAATAAGTTAAATGATGAGGACTGATCGGCATCTTTATAAAGTTGTATATATTTATTGATGATAGGTTTTAATAAGAAATATTCTTTATTTATAGACTTTAAAAACTCCTTATTTAACTCTTGACAATTAGAATTAGCAATCACATTCATTATATCTTCTAATACATCATTATTCGAGTAATCCAAATTACTGAAATTTGTTCGATATGAGAAGTTCTCATAAAATGCTGATGCAAAAGTTTTTTGAGTTAATAAAATTGGAATATTGAAATTACTATTAGGAACTAAAACAGGTATTTCAAAATACGCAGCCTCCATTAAACTCCTTCCGCTTGAAACTACGGCATTTGCCACTGGAATCAATTCTTGCGCGTTTTTTGTAAAAAACGAATCTGTAATAATAGTAGTATTTGAAGAGTTAATTTTATTCAAAATCATATCATACACATTTTCATCTTGAATGTCGCCAATAATTAAAAGTCTTATATTCAACTTTTCACTTAATGTATCTATTAAGTTTAAGGATTGCTCAAGAGACGGTCTATTTAATTGTGTAAATCTTGCAATTCTTAGTAAAACCATTTCTCCATCTTTAACGAATTGTTTTTTTAATAAATTAATGCGTTCGTGATCTGGTAAGATAGGAGTGACTCTATTAGGTATTAAATTAATAGGATTGTTTTTATTCCGTTTATTTTTATAATAATCAAAATCTTTAGGGTTAAAAACAATGAAATTCTTAGCGTTTGGAAACCATTTTGGAGTTTTACCTCCACATTTGGTAAGGAATAGTTTGATTTTTAGTTTTCTAGCAATATGAGAACCCCATAAATATGCTGAGCGATCAAAACAGTGAATAACTTCAGGTTTAATTTTCTTTATTAAAGTTTTCAATTTTATAAAGCTCGATAAAAATGAAATAACACTTATTTCAATAAAAACATATTTAAAATTATTTGCATCTTGATTCAGTATAATCGAATCCTTAATGCCAATGTTTATGACAGTGACCGTATGTTCCCTGGAAATTTCATTGGCTAATGTTTTTAAGCTATTATAATGTCCCCCTTTCCCAGAGTTTCCTTTTAAAGTACTAATGAAGTAAACTACATTCATATCACTCGCTGTTCTACTTCTAAATCAACATTAAATCGCTCCATCACACGTCTTTTCACTTCTGTTATTATATCAATGATATCCTGCCCTTTAGCATTATTATGGTTAATTATAAATCCTCCGTGTTTTTCAGATATTTTAGCACCGCCAATTGTAAAGCCTTTTAAATTTAATTCGTCAATTATAGCACCTACATAATAGCCTTTCGGTCTTTTAAAAACACTGCCAGCATTAGGGAATTCTTTAGGTTGCTTATCCCAACGCTGTTGTTTTATCAATTCCATTTTTTCTCTAATTGTTGTTTTGTCTTTTTTAGCCAACTGCAACCATCCTTTAAGAATCACCTTATTCGTATTACGTTGGAAGAAGCTATTACGGTATTCAAAATCCATATCCTTTCTCTCAATTTCCTTTATCGTCATGTCTTCAAGATCCAGGTATCGAACTTTTATTAATACATCCTTAATTTCTTCACCGCTAGCTCCAGCGTTCATTACAACTGCACCACCTAGAGAACTAGGAATGTCATAAAATATTTCTAATCCACTTAGTCCTTTATCATGCGCTAACTCACTTAATTTCAACATTGTGATTCCTGCCTCTGCCTCTACAAGCCCTGTGTTTTCATCAATAGATACGTTTTGATAGTTTCCATTAAATATTAAAAAATTAGAATCGTAATATTCTTTAGATAAAATGACATTATGTCCGCTTCCCAAAAGCACGAAAGATTTAATTTCTTTATAAAAAGTTATGACATGACCTTCCGTTTCAGGAAAATACGCCCTTTTACAAATGGACTTAATTCGATATGAATTATAATTTGTTAAATCGAAATCACTTAGAACTTTCATTTTACTTTTTTTTATTCAAAATATTACTAACAAAGCTCCAATCTGATTTCTTAGGTGTAATTATTTGCAAGATAGGAACATTAACTTCACGAGAATAGAAATACAGATATAACAAGGAGGCAAGTGCCATTGCAAATGAAGTGGAAATTGCTGCTCCTATAATTCCTAATTCTCGTATAAACATATAATTCAACACTAAACTTATTATTGATATAGGGATCAAGGTATAAATTGCTAACCAAGGTTTGCCTTTACCAGCCATATCCATATTTAAGACCAAAAAAATATTATAAAAAATAATACCAATTAACATAATTCTCGTCACTTCTGAACTTGCAATAAACTCTTGACCGTACATAATTAATAACACGTATTTAATTACCACTGCAATTACCGAACTAGCAAATAGTATCATTACAAACATTACTCTCATCAGTTTTTGAATATCTAAACTTGCAGCAAGTGGATCTTTCGATTTTGCACTTTTTACAAAAACTATAGGAGCAACAGCAGAAAATATTTGATAAACTAATCCAGCAAATGTTAAACCAACACCATAAAGACCAACTTCAACCTCTGGAATAATCCCGGACATTACATAGATTGGAATCGTTTTTTGATTAGACATTAAAAACAATGCAAACCCATACAAAAAGCCATGTCCTATGAGTTTTTTTATTAATTCAACATCTATTTTAAAATTGAATTTAATTTTGTAAGTAGTTCTTAAAAACAAAATCTTTCTCCGTAAATTAGTAAAAGTAGGAACAATTAACACTAGTAATGCACCATGAACACTTAAATCTAGTAGTACTATAAATACTATTATGGAAACTAACTTTACCAGTCCATTATAAAAGTTGAATTTTGAGTTTTTGGCTATTTTATCAGTCCCAATCATAGCACCATCTATAAATTTATTGGCAATGGTAATCGGTATAATTAAGCAAGCTAATCCAACTAAATAGAACGAATAATTTAAATCTTTGAAATAAAGAATACTCAAAAAAGCGGAAACACCAATAAGACTAGATATTACCCATATAAAAAAATTGGAAGATAAAACGTTATTTAGCTGACTAGCATCCTTAGCAATAAGATAGATGCTACTTTGTCTAATTCCTAGTTCTGCTAAAGACACAAATAATAAAGAAAAAGAAGTTAAGATTGTATATTCACCCATCCCTGCAGCACCAAGAAACCTTACCATTAAGATTGAACTTAAAACACCTACTAATAGAGTAGAAATATTAGCCCCAAACGTAGATAAGAAATCTACCAAGAACTTTGACTTCTTTATATTTTCAAATAGAAAACTCATTAAAAATCGATTGAATGATACTCTGCATATCTTTTTACTACTGTCAGCTTCCAAATTAACTGATTTGCAGATACGCTATTCCTCATATTTAAGTCATTTTGGTACTTGTCAGCAAATAAATCAATATTAAAAAGCCCATCATTGAAGTAGTCTATATCTTTAAAAAAAGTAATTGTTTCTTCAAAGAATTCAATTGTCCATTCTGTATAAGGAAAGGAAAACCCAGACTTTGTTTTCAGCAAAAGCTCCTTGTTAATCCCTTTAAAAATCTCCATTTCAAACTCCCTACTCGTAATATCAATAAATTTACTTGCATTTAATAGTTTCAAGACCGGCGTGATACTCACAAATGGCATAATGATATTCAAATTATTTCTTTGAGCCATAATATCGGCATGATATTCATCTGGATTTGATAAGAGTGAGTACGAATAATTTGATTCTAGCTTAACATTTGCTTTTCTTTGAATTTTATTGTAATAGTCTAGCCTCGAGTCAACTTCATTAAATAGTTCTTTTTTTACATCATTACATATAAAGTCGGTATATGCCGCCTTATTAAACTTTTCTATCTCCCTTAATTCCGCAAAGGAATTCGGCGATTTTAAATAGGGTTTTGTATCAAAAGTTTTTAGCGACCATTTAAATTTTAATTGTTTAGATAGGAAATTCAAAGCATTATAACTAGAGGTACACTTTGCTAGTTCATAGAGCGTTTTAGTTACATTTATCTTTAATTTTGAAGCAAAAAAAGCATCCCCACCCATGCCACTTACGACAGAATCAAAACCATCTTTACTCAATAAATCATTTAATAAAAAATTAGAACTCGGGTCGTGTCCTGGTTGATCCAAGGTTTTGATAAAGCAATCAATTTGTGATAAAAAATACGCTTTATCTACAATGTATTTCTTAAATGGAATTTTTAAATATTTAGCAATCTTTTCCGCATATACTGTTTCATCATAAACATTTCTATCCTTTTCTCTTTCTGAAGCATACCCTAATGAAACAGCAGTGAACTTACCATTATACGCCTGTGAGTATAGCTTTGTTAAACAATTAGAATCAAAGCCACCACTTAATGTTACAGCAATATTATTAGATTCTTCTCTTTCAATTATTTGTTTATAACTAGCATACGCATCCTCAACAACTTGCTCTTTTTTAACTTTTGCTACTTTATAGAAGTCTGATAGTATTGCATTTTTACATGTAATTCCTGTTTTAGTAAGAATAGCTTTAGTTAATGGTGGCAGCACTCTTATTCCTTCTATAAATGTCAAAGGCCATTTAGACTCTCGCTGAAGAATGTAGCTAAAAACTGCGTTTTTACGAATTCTCCATTGATTTTCAAGTATTTTAAGTATATAGGTTAGATTATTACTAACACAAAAAACACCTTCAGACTCATAATAAAACACTTTTTTGTAACCTTCAATATCTCCTTGAAAAATAATTGATTTGTTTTCTACCGCAACCAAGGAACAACTGCCATCAAATCCAAAGAAATCATTATTTCGATTGATGTTTTCATCAACAAAACTCAAACTTTCTTGATAAGAAAGTTTTTTCGTATTATTATCATTTATTTTTCCAAATATTTTACCATTTAAAAAAATATTTGATTTAAATGTATTGTCAGTTGACGCCCTCCGATCAAACACTTGAAAGCCAATCACATTATTAAATAAATTAGAATTAAGCTTATTTGATTGAAATAATTCTTTCCGAGATTTAAGGTATTTCTCAAAAACATCAATTCTAATATTATTTTGGGTATTATTATACCCTAGCACTAAAAACCCATTCATTAGTATATATTTACTCCAAGATTCTTCAACTTATTATCCAAATTTTCATAGCCCCGTTGAATCTGCCATGAGTTTTCAATAACTGTTTCCCCTTCAGCAGTCAGTCCTGCCAATAATAAGGCAATCCCAGCTCTCAGATCCAACGCATTAACCGTTGCTCCTTTTAAAGGAGTTCCTCCTTCAATAACTAACATTTCACCTTCAACCTTATATTGCATTCCCATTTTTGCTAATTCCTCAGCATAACCATATCTACCAGGGAAACGCAAATCTATAATTTTAGAAGTTCCTTTACACATGGCTCCATATACGGCAAATAGGGGCTGCATATCAGAATTAATACCGGGATAAGGTCCTGTACTAATCTCAATAGGAAAAGATTCTCCACCACGAACAATCAAACTATTTTCGCCTCTGTAAAATCTCATCCCACTTTCTCTTAAAAAAACCAAAGGCACTTCTAAATGTTCAAATGGAAAGTTTTCAATTTCAACATCACCTTTTGTTATCACCGAGCCAATTGCCCAAGTTAGTGCTTCCATATTATCAGGAATTACACTATGTTTCACACCATTTAATTTGGAAACGCCTTCAATTACAATACATTTTTGTCCATGAACTTTAATATTTGCACCCATTTTTTGGAGCATATCTATTAAATCCATTATTTCTGGTCTAATATGAGGATTCCATACGGTCGTTTTTCCTTCTGCTAGACTCGCACAAATAATGGAATTTTCAGTAGCGCCTGTTGAACGCATAGGTAATACAATATCGCTACCCTTTAACCGTCCTTTTACTTTAGCACATAAGTAGTCATCTTCTTCCCAAACTTCGGCTCCTAAATTTTCAAGAAGCATGACATGTAAATCATATTTTCTTTCGCCTAATTTGCACCCTCCAGGTAATGGTACACGTCCTTCTCCCCAACGTGCTACTAGAGCTCCTAAAATTAATAAGGTATTTCTTATAGACCTGTCTTCCCATTTAAGATGATTAGTCGTTTTTGATTTGACTTCGGAGATCTTTACAAAATCATTATTGGAGCTGTTTTTTTTACCTAACACTTCTAGCATTTCCAAATGTACTTTTACATCTAGTAAACCATTTGGAAAATTTGATAATTCCACATCGCCATCTGTTAATATACTTGCAGCTAATAAACGTAGGGCACTATTTTTTGCACCACTTACTTTTACTTTACCTTTTAAGGTTGCTTTATTTATTTTTAGCACTTCGTTATTCATCATTATTTATAATATTCTTTATACCATGTTACAAAATTAGCAACCCCTTTATTTATATTGTTTTCTGGTTTATAACCATAATCATTGTAAAGTGAAGTCGTATCTGCCCAAGTTCTTTCCACATCACCAGGCTGCATAGGGCACATTTCTTTTACAGCTGCTTTACCTGTTGCTTTTTCTATGGCTTCAATAAACCTCATTAGCTTAACAGGTTCACTATTGCCTATATTATAAAGCGAATACTTTTTCATTTCTTTTCTTTCCGTTAAAAGCGTTGCAACAACTCCCTCAACAATATCATCAATATAAGTAAAGTCACGGGAAAGATTTCCTTCATTAAATACTTTAATTGGTTTATTATTCAGAATTGCATCTGTAAATAGAAACATTGCCATATCGGGTCTTCCCCATGGTCCGTAAACAGTAAAGAACCTTAATCCAATGGTTTCAATTTTAAATAAATGGCTGTAAGTATGAGCCATTAATTCATTGCTCTTTTTAGTTGCCGCATACATACTAATTGGATTATCAACATTGTCATCCGTATTAAAAGGTGTCTTCTCATTTAACCCATAAACACTTGAGCTACTTGCGTAGACTAATTTGCGAATTTTATTATGACGTACACATTCTAACAAGTTAGCAAAACCAACAATGTTGCTTTCCACATATTTCATTGGTTTTTCTATACTGTATCTCACACCAGCTTGAGCAGCAAGATTACATACCACATCGAAATCTTGTTCTTCAAATAGTATTGGTAAATTTATTTGGTCTTCTAAATTCATTTTAATGAACCTGAGTTGATCACCATGTAGATTACTATTAACAACTTTATTTTCTTTGATATTTTCTTTTGAAATACCTAGTTCATTAAGTCGGGCAAATTTTAAATTCACATCATAATAGTCATTGATGTTATCTAAACCAACGACATTATGTCCAAGTTTAATAAGCTTTTCACAAAGATGGTATCCTATGAATCCTGCCGCTCCGGTAACTAATATATTTTTGTTTTTCAAGGTGTGAAATTTTGATTTGTAAAGTTGATTATTTGATTTTAAAAATCAGAATTATTGATGCCTATTGAGGAGTACTTAAAACCAATCTCTTTCATTTGATCTTTATTCAATAATTTTCTTCCATCAAACACAAAAGCCGGTTTTACAACCGAATCATAGATTTTCTTCCAATCGTATTCTAAAAATTCATCCCACTCAGTCAGTATAGCGATTGCATGCGCGTTTTCAACAGCTTTGTATGGTTCGTTTACAACTTTAAGGAGTCTTCTATTTTCTTCTGGGCTTCTTGTTCCGAGGTAATCTAAGTCGTCATAAATTCTTTGCTCACTAACCTTTGGGTCATAGACTGTAATTTGAGCCTGTTCGCTAAGTAATGCATCTGCTACATAAATTGCTGCTGATTCCCTTGTATCATTTGTGTCTTTTTTGAAAGCCCAGCCAAGAAAGGCGATCTTTTTACCAGAAACAGTATTGTAAAGCGTGCTAACAATATTATCAGCAAATCTTCTTTTTTGATGATCATTCATTATAATGACTTGCTCCCAATAATCTGCAACTTCGTTTAGTCCATAAGTTTTGGCAATATAAACAAGATTCAAAATATCTTTTTGAAAACAAGAACCACCAAATCCAACAGAAGATTTTAAGAATTTTGGTCCAATTCTACTGTCCATTCCAATTGCACGACTGACTTCGCTAACGTCTGCGCCAGTAACTTCACACAATTCAGAAATAGCATTAATAGAAGAAACCCTTTGAGCTAAGAATGCATTAGCAACTAGCTTAGAAAGTTCAGATGACCAAACGTTTGTGGTTAAAATATTATCTTTAGGAATCCAAGTTGCATAAATATCTACCAAAGATTGCATAGCAACTTTTCCTTCTGCACTTTCTTCACCACCAATTAATACGCGATCAGGTTTCAATAGGTCTTGAACAGCAGTTCCTTCTGCTAAAAATTCTGGATTAGAAAGAATTTGAAAGTTTACTCCGTTTCCAGTATTGTCTAAAATATCTTTAATTGCTTGAGCTGTTCTAACTGGTAAAGTAGATTTTTCTACTACAATTTTATCTGTTTTAGCAACTTCGGCTATTTGCCTAGCACATAATTCTATATATTTTAGATCAGCAGCCATTCCTTTCCCTTTACCATAGGTTTTGGTAGGCGTGTTAACTGAGATAAAGATCATATCCGCTTCATCAATTGCTTTCTCAACATCGGTGCTAAAAAATAGATTCTTGCCCCTTGCTTCATTCACTATTTCCTTTAGTCCAGGTTCGTAAATTGGCAAGTCATTTAAGTTCTCGTCATTCCAAGAGTTAATTCTCTGTTGATTTATGTCGACAACTGTAACTTTAATGTTTGGGTTTTTCAATGCGAGAACTGACATAGTTGGGCCTCCTACGTAGCCAGCTCCGATGCAGCAGATATTTTTGATTTTCATTTTTTTTATTCAGTTATGTTGTGATGTTGTAATGAAGTTATGTTGTTATGGAGTTATTCATTTATATGCTCCATTCTAAAGTTTTATCTAAAATCCCATTCGTAGAGCTATCAAATGCATCACCGTAGTATTCACCTTGAATCGCCTCTAATTTACCCGTCGAAAGTTCTTTTCCTAATTCTACTCCCCATTGGTCAAAACTGAAGATATTCCAGATTACACCTTGTACAAATACTTTGTGTTCGTACAAAGCGAGTAAAGATCCCAAATTATAAGGATTTAGTTCTTTAACTCTTTTCCTTTCATTCAAAACTTGAGGAGTGATGTTCTCATTATCTACAATAATTTCTTCCTCCGAAAAAGTCCTCAACGCTGTATGTAAAACCGCTCTGTCTTCCGTTTCGTTAATTTTTTGGCCCTCAAACAAAGCCGTAATGGCCTTATCCAATTGACAATCTTTCGCCAATTCAGCCAATAAAGCTATTGTTTTCTCAGTTATTCTATTTTTCGAATAATCAAAAAAGAAGTCTTCAAAATCAATAGAAAATTTCTCAAAGCGTTCAGGATCCTGCTCAAACAACTCGTTCATATGAACAGAACTGTGCGTCAGGAAATGCGCTTTAAGTTTCTTCCATGATGGGGTTGATATGGGGGATGTTTTTGGGAACATGTTTTTCTAGAGGTTTTAAGCTATATGCTTTAGGCTAGTTTCTTCTTAGATCTTAAATTTATTGTTTCCATTTAACGTTAGTTCATTTCACCTCTTCACTCAATATTCACACTCAAAACTGTAATTTGATTATATGTAATACTATTTGAGTTTCTTAATCCAACAAGGCGGATTCTAGAGTAAAGGTAGATTGGCTTAAAGCTAATAGCCTACAGCCTACTGCTTAAAGCTAATAGCCTACTGCTTAAAGCTCCTTCCAATACCACTCAACCGCCTCTTTCACTCCCTCTTCAATCCTATGACTAGGTTCATATCCCAGCAGCTCCTTTGCTTTTTCAATACTCGCTAAAGAATGGGGGATATCACCTTTTCTGTTGGGACCATGTACAATTTCCACATTTTTAATTTGTTCATCGTGTTGCCCCAGGTATTTTTTCAATAATTCGGTCAATTGGAGTAGGGTAGTGCGGTCACCCACAGCGGTGTTATAGACTTGGTTTATTGCATTTTCATTTTCGGTAGTGATGGCCAATAAATTCATTTGAACAACATTATCGATATAGGTAAAGTCACGCGAGAAAGTTCCATCACCGTTGATGACAGGGCTTTCGTGATTCATAAATTGCTTAACAAACAAAGGAATCACTGCAGCGTAGGCCCCGTTGGGATCCTGTCTTCTTCCAAACACGTTAAAATAACGCAATCCGATGGTATTAAAACCATAAGTTGTATAGAAGATCTCGGCATACAATTCATTCACATATTTAGTAATGGCGTAGGGCGATAAAGGTTTTCCGATGATATGTTCTACCTTCGGTAGGTTTTCGGAATCCCCATAAGTCGAGCTACTTGCAGCATAAACAAAACGTTTCACACCTTCGTCACGTGCTGCCATGAGCATATTTAAGAATCCCCCCACATTCACATCGTTTGTGGTAATCGGGTCATTGATCGAACGTGGCACAGAACCCAAAGCCGCTTGATGGAGGACGTAGTCTTGACCTTTACAGGCTTTAAGGCAAGTGTTTAAATCACGGATATCTCCTTCAATTAAAGTAAAGTTTGAATCTTCAAGGAAAGGCGTGATGTTGTGTTGGTGTCCCGTCGCGAAATTGTCGAGGCAGGTTACTTTTGCTCCTATTTGGAGTAGGGTTTCGCAGAGGTTTGAGCCGATGAAACCGGCGCCCCCTGTTATTAGGATGTTTTTGTTTTTTAATATTTTAAATTGTTCTTTCATTTTTGTGGTTTTATGCGGTTGGCTTTAGGCTGTAGGCTGTATGCTTTAGGCTTTAGGCTGTATGCTTTAGGCTTTAGGCTGTATGCTATAGGCTATAGGCTTTATGCTGTATGCATATGCTGTAGCCTATTGCTTTTAGCCAATAGCTTCAAAAGGTAGATAAAGCCAACAGCCAACTGCCTATTGCTTATAGCTAAAAAAACTTATCATTTCAATAAGCCAATTTTACTCTTAATGTAGATAGAGCCTATAGCCAACTGCCTAAAGCTTACAGCGTAAAAAATTAACAGTTTATGTCTGTAGACTTAAACTGTTAATTTTTTGCTCAAACTATACATTTTTCTTTTCAGTGTATTGATCTTCAAATCCAATTCTTCAAATTTGTCAACTTCTAAATATTCTAAGTCCTTAGCAAGCAATATGAAATATTCTAATTCATGAGCAGATCCAAGTG
>Ga0209075_1002727_pt1 | contig 15317 bp, 13 predicted proteins | sample Stecom2011_FD_187523 | JGI IMG/M metagenome (GOLD analysis project Ga0209075, IMG submission 187523) | Agricultural soil microbial communities from Utah to study Nitrogen management - Steer compost 2011 (SPAdes) (version 2) | ecosystem: Environmental > Terrestrial > Soil > Agricultural land... | reverse complement strand
AGTTCAAATATTTAGCGCATGTCATGGCGATATCGCATTGCCTTTGCGTCAAGAATATGTCTTTCTGCAATTGACTTGTATCAATTCGCTGGTAAATTGGCGTCTGCCCCGGTTGGTGGGCAGGGAGTGCCAATATGGAAATCAGCGTTTTCGGTACGGGATACGTAGGACTGGTTCAAGCCGCCGCTCTGGCGGATGTAGGACATCAAGTCGTCTGCGTCGACATCGATCCAAGGAAAATAGCCCAGCTGCAACGCGGCGTGCCGACCATTCACGAGCCCGGTCTGGCGGAGATGCTTGAACGCAATCTCGCCGAGGGCCGGCTGGGGTTCACCACCCAGGCATCGGACGCCGTCCTCCATGCAGACATCATCTTCATTGCCGTAGGTACGCCGCCCAACGAGGACGGTTCCGCCGACCTCGGTCACGTCCTCGACGTGGCTCGGGAGATCGCCCGGCTGATGGACCGCGACAAGACTCTCATCATCAAGTCCACTGTACCAGTGGGTACCGCCGACCGTGTGCTGGCGGTGGCTCGCGAAACGCTGGCCGAGCTTGGCAAGGGCATGTTGAACGTCAGCATAGTCTCCAATCCCGAGTTTCTCCGTGAAGGCTCGGCGGTCAACGACTGCATCCGCCCGGACCGTATCGTTGCCGGTTGCCCGGACGAGGCAACCAGGCAATGCATTGCCAAGCTCTATGCGCCCTTCAACCACAACCATGATCGTATCCTGTTCATGGATAACCGCAGTGCCGAGCTGGTGAAGTACGCCTCCAACGCCATGCTTGCGACCCGTATCAGCTTCATGAACGAGATTGCCCTGCTGGCGGACCGCCTCGGGGTGGATGTCAATGCCGTGCGCAAGGGGCTGGGGTCGGATTCGCGCATCGGCTATCACTTCCTTTACCCGGGTTGCGGGTTTGGCGGCTCCTGCTTTCCCAAGGATCTCAAGGCACTGATCCGCACCGCCGAGGAGCAGGACGTGCCGCCCCTGCTGTTGCGGGCGGTCAGCGAGGTGAACAACCAGCAGCGACTGGTGCTGTTCAGGCGGTTGCAGGAGTTTTTCGAGGGTGATCTGCGTGGCAAGGTCATTGCCCTGTGGGGGCTGGCTTTCAAGCCCAATACCGATGACATGCGCGAAGCCCCCAGCCGCTATCTGATGGAGGCGCTGTGGGCGGCCGGGGCCGTGGTCCAGGCCTATGACCCGGAGGCAATGACCGAGTGCCGTCGCCTCTACGGTTATCGCCCGGACCTGCAATTGTGCGCCACCCGCGATGACTGTCTGCAGAATGCCGATGCGCTGGTCATCTGTACGGAGTGGAAGACCTTTCGCGTTGTCGACTTCGACCTGCTGCGGGACAAGCTGCGCTCCCGCCTGATTCTGGATGGCCGCAATCTCTATGATCCGGCCGAGGTGGCCCGCGCGGGGTTGCACTACCGAGGCATAGGGGTTCCCTATCAGGCGCCTGCAGCATGAGAATCCTGGTTACCGGAGGTGCCGGGTTCATCGGCGCTCACTGCGTTCATCGCCTGGTCCGTGAAGGACACCAGCTGTGCGTGGTGGACAACTTCAACGACTATTACTCGCCCCAGCTGAAGGAGGATAGGATCACCTGGCTACGTCGGGAAGTCGACAGCTTCGACCTGCACAGGCTGGATATCGCCGACAGCAGTGGTCTGCTCGAACTCTTCGAGCAGTTCCGACCGGAGGTGGTACTGCATCTGGCCGCTCAGGCCGGGGTTCGCTATTCGATCGAGCGTCCGGATGTCTACCTGCAATCGAATCTGGTGGGCTTTCTCAATCTGCTGGAAGCCTGTCGCGCATTCATGCCCCGGCATCTGATCTATGCCTCGTCCAGTTCGGTTTACGGCGCCAACGAGCACATTCCCTACTCGGAAAAAGACAACGTGGACCATCCGTTGTCGTTGTACGCCGCAACCAAGAAGGCCAACGAAGGCCTGGCGCACGCCTATGCCCATCTCTACGACATCCCCTGCACCGGCCTGCGGTTTTTTACGGTATATGGTCCCTGGGGGCGCCCCGACATGTCGCCGATGCTGTTTGCCCATGCCATCAGTGAAGGGCGGCCGGTCAAGCTGTTCAATTACGGTCGTCACCGGCGGGATTTCACCTACATCGATGACGTAGTCGAATCCATCACCCGGTTGCTGGACAAGGCACCGGCCCGGAGCCTGACCTGGGATGGCAGTGCTTCGACCAGCTACGCGCCCTGGCGGATCTGCAACATTGGCGGCCAGCGCCCGGTACATCTGATCGATTACATCGCGATTCTGGAGCGTCGGCTCGGGCGCGAGGCGGTTCTGGAGTTTCTCCCGCTACAGCCCGGGGACGTACTGGAGACCTGCGCCGATACTCGCGCCCTGGAGCAGCTCACCGGGTTCGCCCCCCGGGTGGATCTGGAGCAGGGGCTGGCCCTGTTCGTGAAGTGGTTTCGTACATATACCTGTTAACACCGCCATGGAGAAGTGGACATGGACGACGCATCACCCGTGCTGGAAGTCGGCAGCATAGTCTCCCCGTCGGCAGACCGACGGGATCATGTATTCAGACAGAAGATGGACAATGCCCTGCGGGTGCACGACCGGGGCTGGATCACCGGCCGAATCGGTGGCCGGCCATGGACGCTGTCCCGTTGCAATCGCTGGGTGTCGGCATTGATCGCCGCGTTGCTGCTGGTGCTTATATCGCCGCTGCTGCTGGCTATCGCGCTGGCCATCAAGCTCGGCAGCCCTGGGCCGGTATTCTTCATTCAGGAGCGTACGGGCTTTCGCGGCAGGCGCTTCGGCATGTTCAAGTTCCGCACCATGGTGGTCAATGCCGAGGAGCTCAAGGAGTCTCTGCGGCATCTGAACAAGCATGGCAAGGATTCGGTCGACTTCAAGATCGACAGGGATCCGCGCATCACGGGGATCGGTCGCCATCTGCGCCGCTCCAGTCTGGATGAGCTGCCCAATCTGATCAACGTGGTGCTGGGCCACATGCGTCTGGTGGGCCCCCGACCGACGTCATTCAAGGCCACCACCTACCATGACCACCATCTGGGTCGCCTGAGCATCTATCCCGGTATCACCGGGTTGTGGCAGGTGTCCGGGCGCAGCGATGTGGGCTTCGACGAGCGGGTCGAGCTGGACATGAAATACATCGCCCAACAGGGTCCGCTGATGGACCTGAAGATACTTCTGATAACCCCCTTCAAGGTGCTGAACGGCCAGGGAGCAAGTTGATATGGAAAGGATGTCGAATGCGATTCGCGCGCGGCGACCGAGCGAGAGCAATCTCGCCGCGCTGGCCGTGGATCAGGACCTCAAGGTGATACTGGTCACGGCGGCCAGCCCGGGCAGCGGGACATCGTCCTGCACCCTGACACTGGCGGGGGAACTGGCGCAGACCAGCCGGGAACCGGTGCTGGTGGTGGATGCCTGCCTGTCCGATGCGGGGCTGACCCGGGCGCACAAGCTCGAGGACCGGCCGGGTTTTCTCGACCTTCTGGCGACGTCACAGATGGCGCCCCAGTCCTGTGTAGTCAAGCTGGAGCAGCAACCCTTCGACTTTCTGCCGCTGGGCGGCAACGGGACACTGGATCCCAAGGCCCTGCCGCAACTGTTCGCTGCGCTGGGGCAGCACTATCGCTTCGTGATTCTCGATGGCGACGCCGTCTATGCCAACTCCGGCCTGGTCAGTCTGGCCGCTCGGGTCGACGGTGTGGTGCTGGTGGTACGCGCGGAGGAAACGCGCTGGGAAGTAGCCCAGGCAGCGGTGCAGCGGCTGAATCAGGCGGACGCCCGCGTGATCGGCAGCATCTTCAATGCCCGGCGCTATTACATGCCGAAATGGATTTACGACAATCTTTGAGCGAGCGACCCATGAGAATACCGTTATCGACCCTGATGCTGGGGCTTGTGCTCGGCGGCTGCTCGAGCGTGCAGGAAAGCCAGCTGCCGGTACAGCTGGTGACAGCACCGGCGGAACACAGTCAGGCATCCGAAGTGATGCCCATCAAACAGCTGCTGCGTCCCGGCGACGTACTGGACGTGATCTTTCATCTCAATACCTCCAGCGATGGCCCTTACCGCATCCAGCGCGGTGACCATCTGGAAATGATGTTCCTGACCGCCAGTGAACTCAATGGTACGCGCATCGTCATGCCCGATGGCGTGGTCGACATGCCCTATGTGGGAGCAATAGAGGTGGCCGGCCTGTCGGTGGCTGATGCTCAGCGCAAGGTGATCGAGCAATACAGTCGGGTGCTGCGGCGACCGGAGATCGTGGTCTCGGTGGCCAGGCCCATGGCCCAGCTGGAGAACCTGCGCATGACGCTGAACCACCCGGCGACCGGCATGAGCCGCGAGATCACCGTCGGCGCGGACGGCCGTGCAAGCTTTCCCCTGGTGGGCACCCTGGCACTGCAGGGCAAGAGCGTCGAGGACGTGGTGGCAGAGCTGAATCAGCTGTATGCCGCCGAGTTCGGCGAGATCCGCGCCGATGTGCTGCTCAAGTCGACCGTGGCCAACGAGGTCTACGTGCTCGGTGCCGTCACCCAGCCCGGTGCCTACCCGGTGCGGCGTCCGGTCTCGGTGCTGGAGGCCCTGACCATGGCCCAGGGGCCGCTGCTGGGTGCCAACCTCGAGACGGTGGCGATCATGCGCCGGCGCGGTAACGAGGTGGCCGTGCATCTGTACGATGTGGATGCGGCTCTCAAGGGCCAGGCGCAGGCCTTTGCCTATCTGCAGCCCGATGACCTGATCTATGTACCCAAGACCCGCCTGACCAGAGCCGGCGAGGTCAGCCGCCAGCTGGCGGACGTGGTGCTGTTCCAGGGCGTCGGCTTCAGCTTCTCCTACCGTGTGGATAACAAAGATGACGATTGATCAAGGACGGGTCATGAACAGAATGGAAAACTATCTGCACGACTTCCTGCGAGTACTGTTCGTGCACAGGCGACTGATCAAGCGGGTGTTCCTGCTGTTCGCACTGATCACGCTGTTGCTGCCGCTGGTGCTCAAGCAGACCTTCGAGATCAGTGCGGATATCATCGTGCAGTCCAAGAAGTTGTCCCAGGCTGACGTCAGCACGGCGCTCAGCCAGGAAAGCGACAAGTTCATTCCGCCGACGCTGACGGACATGGAAACCGAGGTCAATATCCTGCGCTCCACCACCCTGATCCGGCAGACCATCGCCGAACTCCGGGAAGAGGGCAGCTACGATCCGCGTCCGGGCCTGCTGAACAAATGGCTGGTCCGGCCGCTGAAGACCTACATCGCCAATCCGATCCGCAATTACGTGGTCAATCCGCTGCGGCACCTGCTCGGACTCGAGACCGACCCGGTGCGCGACACTACCCTTGATGCCTGGACCGAACAGGCAGCGAAGGCGTTGACCATCGAGACCCGCCCGGGTTCGAACGTAATAACCGTGGTCTACGACTTCCCGGACCCGGTGCAGGGTACCCGCTTTGTCGAGCGCCTGCTGGCCAACTACCTGCTCAATCGGCAGATGCTGCAGTCCAACGACCTGCCACAGCATTTCTATGAGCAGAAGAAGGCACAGTACGAACAGCGCCTGGATGATCTGGAGGCGCAGCGTCTGGAGCTGCTGGCTGCGGCCAACGCATCGGACCCGGCGGAAGAGATCACCTTCCGTCTCAACGCCATCAATACCGAGGAGCAGGCGCTCAACCAGTACCGCGACCGCGCTCTGGAGAGCCAGCGCTGGCGTGACTACCTGCAGGCCAGTCTGCAGGAGGCGCGCAGGTCGGGCCTGACCGATTACACCTTCCCCTATGCCTTCGCCAACATCATCGACAACATCGCCTACGAGGATCGGGAGATCAAACAGCTGGGCGAGCAGCTGGCGGAGCAGGTCGGACGTTACGCCAGCGCGGCAGCGTCCTATCAGGATGACAGTCTGCCGATCCGCGAGCAGCGCCGGCAGATCACCCAGACCCGCAATCAATTCCTGCAGGTGGTTGAGAATCGCATCCGCGAGCGCAGTGAAGACCTGGCGATCATGCACTCGGTGATCACCCAGAAGGAGGAGCGGATCGCCCAGTACAAGGATCGCATCCGCCTGCTGCAGGAGGTGCAGAGCAAGCTGCGCCAGCTGGATACCGAGATCGACGCGCTGCACAAGGCGTTCTTCACCTATACCCAGCGCTCCGAGGAAAGTCGCAGTCAGGGTCTGATCGATGGTTCCCTGTCCAATGCCCGGATCCTCAGTCAGCCCTATGAGCCGACTGAACCGGCGTTTCCCAAGCCGCTGCTGATCATCCCGCTGGGATTGCTGACCGGGCTGCTGCTCGCTCTGGCGCTGGCCTATGTGCGGGAGTTCTTCGACCATCGCTTCAAGCAGCCGTCACAGGTGCCCCAGCATCTGGGCCTGCCGGTGCTGCTGGTGATCAATGCTGACGAGACGCCGGTGATCAATCAGCACCGCCCGGGCAGCTGGCGCTGGTTCTGGCATTGGGCACGGACGTGAACATCAATCACGTGATTCACAGCGGGGGCTTCTACGGCGCCGAGCGCATGCTGCTGGATCACTGTCTGCAGGTGCCGGGTCGTCATCGAGTGATCTTCCTCGACGGGCCCGGCGAGCTGCTGCGCCGCTTCAGTGAAGCCGGGGTGACCGCGGTCCCCTGTGCCGGACTGAAGAGCCTGTATACCGAGCTGCGTCGGCACCCGGGTCTGCTCAATGCGCACAACTTCCGTGCGCAGCTGTTCAGCTGGCTGTGTGCCCGACGGCTGGCCATGCCGCTGGTGTGGACGCAGCATGGTTTCACGCCCAGAAGCCTGAAGCAGCAGTTCTATACCTGGCTGGCGTTGCGCTTGGGGCGCAGCAGGACAGTCACCCGGGTGGCCTGCGTTTCCCGTGGAGTCGCCGAGCTGCACCTGAGCGCGGGGGTCTGCGCCGGCAAGCTGCGGGTGATTCCCAATGGTCTGCCGCCACGAGCGTCGCTGCCCCGGGCAGTGACCACGCCGCTGGTAGGCTACGTCGGGCGACTGAGCCACGAGAAGGGTCCAGATCAGTTTCTCGACGCGCTGTTACCGGTGCTGGTGCGTCGTCCGGAAGCCCAGGCGGTGCTCATCGGCGATGGCCCGCTGGAGGACAGCCTGGCTGCGCGGATCCAGGCGGCGGGGCTCGGGCGGCGTATTCATCTGGCCGGTTACCAGACCGATATCGCGGCCTGGCTGGCGCGCCTTTCCGTTCTGGTAATCAGCTCCCGAACCGAGGGCACACCCATGGTGCTGCTGGAGGCCATGGCGGCGGGCACGCCGGTGGCCGCCTTCGCTGTCGGCGGCATCCCGGACGTGGTGGAGAACGGGGAACATGCCCTGCTCGCGCCGCCGGGACAGAGTGCCTTGCTGGGCGACTGCGTGCTGCGCCTGCTGGAAGACAAGTCGCTGGCAGATCGTCTGGCACGCGCCGCGCGGCTGCGCCAGGCCAGCGAGTATGCCTTGCCTCAATTGGCGGTGCGCTGGCAGGAACTGTATCGCCAGGCGCAGGAGGAGCGAGCATGCTGATAGTCGCGATGATGGGGATGATGTTGGGCCTGGCCTGCGTGCTGGCCCTTGCAAGTCCCTGGCCCTGGCTTGCGCCCATGGTGATAGGCGCGTTGGCCGTGGTCGCCTTCCTCTACCGGCGACCGGGCTGGGGACTGCTCGGACTGGTGGTACTGGTGCCGCTCGAGGGGTTGTTCAAGGAACTGGCGTTTTCCCCGGCCAAGTTCCTGGGGGCCTCGCTGATCGGCATTCTGCTGATGCAGCTGCTGCTGCGCCAGTTACCGGAGGGACGGGCGCGCAGCAATCTGTGGCCGCTGCTGTTGCTGTTCCTGCTGTGGGTGGGATTGAGTTTCCTGTTCAGCAGCAACCATCCGGCATCGCTGGGCAACCTGCGGGAACTGCTGATAGGCATGACCCTGTTCGGCATAGTCCTGCTGGTAGGGCGAGACCTGCCATTGCTGCCGCTGTGCCGGTTGCTGGTGATCAGTGTGGCGGCCACCTGCCTCATCGCCCTGTTTTCCGCCCGGCACCAGGTACAGGGGCGTGCGGTCGGCCTGTTGCAGGACGCCAACTACTTTGCCCTGCTGATCACGGTTGCCATGCCCCTGGCGGTATTGCTGGCCATGCGCGCCCGGCACTGGCTGACGCGGTTGCTGTGGCTGGGGCTGGGGGTGGTACTGCTGGCAGGGATGACCCGAACCGACTCGCGGTCAGGGTTGGTGGTGCTGCTGCTCGCTCTGCTCGTCGGGCTCTGGCACCACCGGGCACGCCTGGCCCGCATCCGGCCCAGACACCTGGGATTCATCATGCTGGGCGCGGCGCTGCTGGTGCCGCTGGGGCTGATGTCGGTGCCGGACGACTACGTCGAGCGCATCAAGTCCCTGTCGATCCTCCGGTCCGGGGTCAATGCCCATCAGGACGCTTCCCTGGGTCGCCGGGCCTCCTATCTGCTGGTCGGTGGCGAGATGATCCGGGAGGATCCGGTGTTCGGCGGCGGTCCCGGCACCTTCGCCCTGCGCTACGCGACTACCGGTTACGCCAAGGCCTTCTCCGACAGCAGTGACAGCCTGGACATCTACCGCCGTGCGCACAACACCTACCTGGAGATCTTCGCCGAGATGGGTATTCCCGCAGGGTTGCTGTTTCTTGCGCTGCTGCTGATGGGCTGGCGCAACTTCGAGCGGGCGCGGCGCGCCTGGCTGGACCGCGGGGAGCGCGAGCTGGCCGATCTGGTAGTGCACCTGGGCCTGGCCTTCTTCTCCATGACCCTGTTCCTGTTGTTTCTCAGCGTGCCCAACCACAAGTTGCTCTGGTTGCTGCTGGGCCTGTCCTGGGTGTTGCGTCAACAGGCCGAGTCCGGTGGCCCGGCGGAGGTCCGTAGCGCATGAAGCTCAGCGTGATCATCCCCATGTTCAATGAAGAGCGGCATATCGCCCGTACCCTGGCGAGCGTACGCACCGCCGCCGAGCATGCTGGTATTGCCTGCGAGCTGCTGGTGGTGGATAACGGCTCCACTGATGCCAGCTCGCAGCTGGCCCGGGAGGCCGGTGCCCGCGTGCTGGATGGTGCCGGCCTGGGGATAGGGGCCCTGCGTAACCTCGGGGCACGGTCGGCGCAAGGTCAGTGGCTGGCCTTTCTGGATGCCGACATGGAAATGCCGGCGGACTGGTTCATTCTCGGGCGCAACATCTTTGAGCAGGACAGGGCTGATGTCTTTGCCCTGGAATGCGCCGCGCCGGCGGAAGCCCCCTGGTTCGCCCGGAGCTGGCAGCTACGTAATCAGAGCACCGGTGCTGCACGCCTGCGTGACTGGCTGCCCAGTGCCAACCTGTGTCTGCCGAGAAACTGGTTCGAACGGGTAGGGGGGTTCGACGAGCAGCTGCGCACCGGCGAGGACAAGGAACTGGGCCTGCGCCTGCATGCCGCCGGTGCCCGCCTGCTGCTGATGCCGACTCCCCCAGCGTTGCACTGGGGTTATGAGGCCAGCTGGGCAGAGTGGCTGGGAAAGGAGTGGTGGCGCCAGGGCAGTCATCTGCAGCTGCTGCGGGAACATCCCGGCTTGCGGCAGTGGCGCTTTCCGCTACTGGCCTTGGCGGTATCGGCGGCTTCTCTGCTGAGCCTCGCATCGGTGTTGTCCATTCGCCCAGATATGGCTTTCCTGCTGCTGTTGCCCGGTGTCCTGATCGCCCTGGCCCTGTCTCTGCGCCAGAGCTGGCGGCATCGTGATCCGCTGCTCAGCCTGCAGCTGGCCGGTCTGCACTGGTTGCGTCTGCACCTGACCGCCGCAGGTCTGATCGCCGCGCTTTTCAACCATTCCTCGCGGAGGCCCGCCCGTGGCTGAATTCCTATTCTGGACCTGTCTGCTGCTGCCGGCCTATGCCTGGCTGGGTTATCCGCTCGTTCTGCGGGTGCTGGGAACCTTCATCTCACGCCCGGTGCGAAGCGGCAACAGCGCGCTGTCGGTCAGTATCATCATCGCTGCACATAATGAGGCGGCGCACATCCAGAGCAAGATCCGCAGCCTCCTGGGGCAGGGCTATCCGGCCTCGGCGCTGGAGGTTCTGGTGGCCAGCGACGGCTCCAGCGATGATACCGTTGCCCTGGCCGAAGCGGTGGGAGATGCGCGGGTGCGGGTGCTGGATCTGCCGCGCATGGGCAAGACCCGGGCGCTCAACGTCGCGGTGGCGGAAGCCCGGTACGAGGTGCTGGTATTCACCGATGCGGATAACGTCTGGACGGCCGAGACTCTCAATCATCTGCTGGCCCCCCTGGCTGATCCCACTGTCGGCTGTTGCGGCGGCACCCTGGTAGTGCACAGGTCGGGTTCGTCGCTGAGCATCGGTGACCGCTGGTATCGCCGTTACGAGGCCTGGTTGCGTGAGCTGGAGAACCGGGTTGGTTGCATGGTCTCCGCCGATGGCGCACTGCTGGCCCTGCGCCGGGAGCTGTGGCAGCCGATTCCGGACGAGGTGAATGACGACTTCTTTCTGAGTACCTGTGCCCCGGTTCAGGGGCAGCGTATCGTCCATGTGCCGGGCGCCGTGGTGCTGGATCATGGACTGGCCGAAGCGGACAAGCAGCTGCATCGCCGCATCCGGGTGACGGTGGGCGGCCTGCAAAGCCTGCTGGTACGACGTCAGCTGCTCAACCCCATGCGCTATGGTGCCTACGCCCTGGCACTGATCAGTCACAAGGTACTTCGACGGTTTGCACCGCTGTTGTTGGTTCCGCTGCTGCTCGCCAATCTGGCGCTATGGGACGCCGGTCCGCTGTACCGGTTCAGTCTGCTGCTGCAACTGACCGGCTATGCCGTTGGCCTGGCCGGTCTGTTCGATCGGAGTGATCGCCTGCCGCGCGCCTTTCGCCTGGCCGGCTTCTTTCTGGTGACGCTGGTCGGCATGGCAGTGGGCCTGGTTCAGTTCATCCGCGGGCGGCGCTACAGCCTGTGGAATCCGCAGCAGAGTCGATGACATGGTCATGAAGCAGCAGGTCAAGCGGTTGATGGGCAGCATCTGGCTGGCAGCGCCTCCGGCCCGGGTCCGGCTGGCCCGCCGGGGAACCGTGCTGATGCTGCACCGGGTGCTGGCCAGTGATGCCGAGGCGGATCTGCCGCATCGTCGAGCCCTGTGCATCGGCGCCGGCGCCTTCGACCGACTGCTCGGCTGGCTGAAAAAGCATTTCGACTGCGTACCTCTGGAGGATCTGCTGAGCGCGCCGGCCGGTCAACGTCCGCGGATCAGTCTGACCTTCGACGATGGCTGGCACGACAACGCCGAACAGGCCTTTCCTCTGCTGCAGCGCCACGGCGTACCGGCCAGCATCTTCCTGGCGACTGATTACATAGGTACCTCGCGCCGTTTCTGGTGGGAAGCAATCGGCGAGAGCCTGTGGCAATGCGGCGGGGCCTGTACCGCCCTGCTCTCGGCCCTGGAGGCCGAGGGCCACCCGGTGCCCGCCATCATCCGGGGCGGACAGATGAGCGCGGCGCGCAGCAAGGCGATTGCCCGTTATCTGCAGGACCTTAAACCGCTGCCACCGGCTCGTCTGGAGCAGCTCACGGGGTTCTGTCCGCCGCAGGACCACTGCGATGCCCTGTCCTGGGAGCAGGTGGCGATGATGGAGGCCTCAGGTCTGATCCGTTTCGGCTCCCACGGTGCCGGCCATGCGATTCTCACCGGGCTGGACGATCCGCAACTGCGGGCCGATATTGCGCGCTCGGCGACAGTGCTGCGTGAGCGTTGCCGCCACCCCCTGGAAGTGTTCTGTTACCCCAACGGTGATGTGGATGCGCGGGTGCGCGCAGCGGTCGCCGTTCAGGGTTATCCCCGTGCGCTGGCCACCCGGGCCGGCCTCGTTGCACCGGAAAGCGATCCCCTGGCCTTGCCGCGCATAGATGTCGGCCACAGCGCGGCGCGCTGGCCAGGACTGCTGGGATGGCGGTTGATGCAGGGGGCGTTGCGATGAAAGGCGGCGACTACCTGCGCCACCTGGCGCTGAGCCTGGCTACCCGCCTGACCATGATAGCCCTGCGTCTGGTGCGCAACGTTCTGCTCGCCCGGCTGCTGGGCCCCGCCGACCGTGGCATCTTCGCACTGCTCGCAGCGCTGCCTGACATGATTGTTGCCGTTACCAGCGGCGGGCTGACCAGCGCGGTGGCCTTCCATGCCGCGCGGCAACGGGGTATGGGGCCGCTGCTGGCCCATATCCTGGTGCAGGGGTGCGCACTGGCTGGCGTGCTGACCCTGCTGGTCCTGCTTGCCATCCACAGCCTGGGGAGCCTGCCCGAGTTTGCCGAGCGGCTGGGTCCCTGGGTCTGGGTGCTGCTGATTGCCGTGCCCGTGGTGATCGGCAAGAACGCCTTGCTGGTGCTGCACAATGCCGATGGCCGGGTGGGGCCGTTCAACTCCCTGCGCCTGTTGGAGTCCCTGGGACCCTTGCTGCTTTTCGTGGCGCTGTGGGCGCTGTTTCCCTACGCCGCACTGGAGGCGGCCATCGGCAGCTGGCTGATCGGCCTGGTAATGGTGGTGGTGGTGGGTATCTGCTGGCTGGGACGGTTCCACCAGCTGCGCCCGCGTTGGCAACGGGACGAGCAGGGGGCACTGGCCCGCTACGGCCTGCGCAGCCACCCCGAGGTGCTCTTCCAGCAGGTGCTGCTGCGCGCCGATTATCTGCTGATCGGCATGTTGCTGCCAGCCGCCGAGCTGGGTTATTACGCCATGGCCAGTGCGGCGGTGGAGCTGCTGCTGATTGTTCCCGAAGCGGTCACCACGCCGCTGATGAAGCGCCTGCTGCAGCAGGGCGAAGGCATGGAGCGGTTGACACCGCTGGCGCTGCGCCTGACCGCCAGCGTGATGCTGCTGGCCTGCATCCTCATGGCGCTGCTGGGCGAGTGGCTGATCGTCACCCTGTTCGGCGACAGCTACGCCCCGGCTTCGGTGGCATTGCTGGCGCTGCTGCCCGGGGTATTTGCCCTGTGCTATGCCAGCATCCTGCGGCTGGATCTTCTGGGCAAGCAACGACCGGGCACCCTGTCGCTGATCACCGGCGTTGCCGCCGGGGTGAATCTGCTGCTCAACCTCTGGTGGATCCCGGGCTGGGGCATTCTCGGCGCGGGCCTGGCCTCCTCGCTGGCCTACGTGCTGGCGGCCACGGCCATGCTCTGGCAGTTCTGCCGGCTGTCCGGGGTGGCCTGGTGGCGGACGCTGTTCCTGCTGCCGGAGGACCTGAACATGCTTCGGTCACTGCTGCGCTCGCGGCAGGGGAGCACAGCCTGATGCGGGGGCTGTTGATGCTCATGCTGGTCATCTGGAGCTGCTGGGGCCTGGCCGATACTCTGGTCTGGGGCAAGCTGCGCGATGGCGATCTGTATCTGAACACGGAGCGGGAAGCCACACTCACCCTGCGCTGGCAGCCGGCCTGGCAGGCCGATGCCAATCATGAGCAGCTGTATCTGCTGGACGGGCACGGCAGGCTCATGCACCAGATTGATGTCGACGCAAGCCAGACCCGTGGGGTGCGCCAGTTCGCCCTTGGCCCCGGCGATGGCGATCATCGTCTGAGCGTGCCCGGATACAGCTTCCGTGCCTGGGAGGTAGAGCTGCCGGGATACGTGCAGGCTCTGTACGAGCCGGTCAAGCTGCACTTCAACTCGGAGGTCGGCCCCGGCGTTCAGATGTATTTCCGCGTCGTGGCGCGGCAACAGGCCAGCCTTGCCGGTAAGTACCACGGTGGCGTGAATCTGCTGGTGGCCACGCGTCTGTCCGATGGCCGCCAGGTTCGCCTGCCGTTGCGCGAGCACGAACAGTACTGGGCGTTCGATAACCTGCCACTGCCTGATTCCGAGCGGGACGAGATCTGGCGCCTGGACCTGGGCGGACAGGGCAAGGCAGCCTTCTGGCTGGATGGGACTGACAACCTGTTTGCCATGAAGGTACAGCATCTGCGGCAGGTGCAGTTGCCTCCGGGGCAGGTCGAGCTGACCCTCGGCGCTGCCAGGGTTGGTCGTACCCCCGAGCTGGGCGTGGCCTTGCCCTACACTGACCCGCCCGAGGCGGTCCATCCCCTGCTGCGTGAACTGGGGCTGAGGGCAGCAACCTACTACAGCTTCGTCGATGTCCTGCCCGAACAGCCCGGCCGCGAGATTGGCTATCGGCGACTCTACGCTGAAGAGTTCGGACTGCGCACCAGTGTGACCCTGCTGGCCGGCACCGGAAGACGTGCGGTGCTGGCTGCGGATCCGCAGACGCTGGCGGGGCTGGCCGCCTGGCTGGCTGACAGCGCGCTGCTGGGGCAGGGCCCTCACTATCTGGGATTTGCCGATGAGCCCAATCTCAACTACCCGGACTACCCGAGCTTTGCCCGCTATTTCGGCCGCATGCTAGAGGCGCTGCAGGGTGATCCCCGTGCTGCGCAGGCGGGCATCAGGGTGGTCGCGCCGGCCAGCTCCCGCTGGTTGGATGGTCCCTTCAGGCCCGGGGCGGCACGGCGCCGGGGGGTGGATTGGACGCAGCAGCTGCTGGCGCAATACAGCGATCGGATCGACGCCCTGGCCTGGCATGAATGGATGGTGCGTGATCTGCTGGCAACCCGGCGCTATCGCCAGAGTGTGGCGGCTGCGGCCCGCCTGGTCGGGCTCGACGAGCACGGCCGCCCGCGCAAGGCGCTGCTTCTGGATCAGACCAATATCTCCAGCGGCGCCGCGCTCAGTCCCTATGAGCAGGACAGTCATTTTGCTGCCCTGTGGTGGGCCTCGGTGGTGATCAATTCATCGCAGGATGGCCTGCTGGAGCTGTTGAGCTGGTTCCAGGCGGCGGACGAGCCGGATTATCCCAAGGGCATGCTGAGAATGGATGAGTCTGGCAGTTTCCAGCCCAAGCCGGTGGCTCAGGCTCAGGCGCTGATCGCCCGCCACTGGCTGCCGCAGGTACAGGAGTTGGCCAACGACGCCTTCGAGGTTGATGCCCTGGCTCTGGCCGGCGGACAGCGCCGGGCCGTTCTCGGAGTGAACAAGGTCGGCCGCGAACAACAGGTGCGTCTGATCGGATTGCCCGACGATTGTCGCGGCCTGCGGTTGGAGGGGTTGGGTCCCGAGGGACCACTGGCAAGCCACGCAATTGATTGCACAGAGGGTCAGGGTCGCTTCCGGGTGCCCGGCAATACCCTCTTCATCCTTTACTGGGAGGTATAGCATGCCACAGCAACTGTGGGAAAAGCTGAGACGCAAGGGACTGCGAGGCAGCCTGCGCATCCTGCGTGAACGTTTCCTCTACAGACACTGGGTGCTGCTGGTGCTGGAGCG
>Ga0209075_1002726_pt1 | contig 15327 bp, 11 predicted proteins | sample Stecom2011_FD_187523 | JGI IMG/M metagenome (GOLD analysis project Ga0209075, IMG submission 187523) | Agricultural soil microbial communities from Utah to study Nitrogen management - Steer compost 2011 (SPAdes) (version 2) | ecosystem: Environmental > Terrestrial > Soil > Agricultural land... | reverse complement strand
AAATTCTTTCGTTTGCTCAATGGTTGGGATTAATTCAAAAACTGATTCCCATTCTTCATTGCTAATTTTATCTATTGAATCATTAAAGGCTGTGTTCATCGTTCTTGTCTTTTAATGTGTGGTAACGTTCCGCGGCTATATGAAGTTTTTGCGGAACGCAGTAGAGCAAAAATTTGGGTGAAGCGAAGCGGAACCATATAGCCGCTGTTATAGACTGTACCGCGCCCTCTTGGTTCCAGTTTCTTAAAATCCCCGCGCCCACCGCCGTAGCACAGGACATGCGGAGGCGGTTCTTCATAAATTCATTTCTCGTATATTTTTCATAGAGAATAAATTGACAAAATGATTTCTTTCCCAAAGCACTCTTCATTGGACTTCCATAGATGATAAAGCCCCATCGTACACCTTTTCTACTTCAGAGAACCTTGTCACGCTCTCTATTCGACTTAATGTGGTGAGCTTCATTGAATTATTTATTGGACGGTGAGGTACGTTGATAACTGGGTTTTGCAATGTAAGTGGCTTACCCAGCTCAAATAAATAATATAGTTCACTCAAGTCCGATTTTTTCCCCGCTTGTTCTTCGGTAATTTCATAGCGTGGTAAAACCTTTACTCGTTTAACCGGCCATAGTTTATCAATTTGCTTCGTGGTGCTTTGGATTTCTGAGGTGGAAGCGATGGCTAAATAGCAGATTTCTTCAGCCACATGCTGCTTAAACTTTTGCAAAAAGGTGTTTTGTGGTAAGTGGTACCATTTTGCTGTGCCTTGCTCAAACCTTTCAAAGTAGGCATTATTGCGACCACTCTTCCCGCCGAGTGATATTGTCATTGTCAGATCTGGGTACAATACTTGGCGCATGCCATAGTAAGGTATGCGCGCAGATTCTTGTATATAAAGATTTTCCGCCAAATCTGCCACAGGATACATCGTCTGAGCGTTGCCAATTTGTGATTGTAAAAAATCTAATAGCCATTGATGACCGCAGCGGCCACTCTCTGTTTGGCTTGGTAGCATGGCGAATGCGCCGATCCCCACTTCTTCAATCGCAGTGGCGTAAGGGTTGGCTTTTTTTGCTTGATCAAAAAATCCTGGATATAATGCAAAGGCACCAAATACGGGGCGGCTTTTCTTCGCTGACTGTTCAACTGCAGAGTTCGCTAGGCTTGATTGCGACTCAGACAAACGAATTAAAGCATCGCGATAACGGTGCATTTGGTTAATGGCATCGTCTGGCACATAATCGGTTGTTGTAATATCTTCGTTGCTATCATCAAAACGGTTCTTGTCGGTTTTAATACGGTATTTGGCATCGAATAGCCAAATAAACTGTTTTTCTTCGCCTGCGTTTGCAGTTTTAGGAAGCGTAACTTCCAATACAATATCCGGCTCTTGGTTCACCAAATAGGAGCGTATGGATTTGCCCTTTTTTGTGAATTTTGGTTCGTGTGCTAGCCTTGCGGTTACACCATCGGAACGCTTAAAACGAAACGCACCCGCAAAGCCATCTTTCATTTGATATTCAAAAAAATCATTTTGTGTTAGTTTCGATGAATCATTCTCAACCAGAGTAAAACCCAGATCTTGCTCTAATATCTGTTTAATACACAGAAAACACCACACTTCATAGATTTCGGCAACCGATTTCATGGAGATGCTGGACTGGTTGCCAAACACATCTAAATAAAACTTCAACTCTTGCCATACTCTATACACCGCGCTGTAGCCTGTTTTTTGTTGTAATACTAGGGATTCACGGTTTAAACCTGTATAACACCCAACCTCTTTGAAAAAACTTTGGTTTAATACCTTTTGCAGGGGGAGTTGCCAGCTATGAAGCTCATTTAAAAAAGAATCCGATAAACGTTGGCGATCTGGAGCTTGGTTACTAAGGCGTAATTTGGTTTCAAACTCGGCCAATTGCCTTTTACTTTGATTGACCGCCATTTTGATAAAGCGGTTTTCCGGTGTATCCACACTCAAACGCTTTTTATCCACTCGATAGCGTTTGTCGTATTGGCCATTGGCAATATCTTGCTTTAGCTGGTGGGCTAGTTTATGGGGCAACCGGCCTTTCAATTTAGCCGCTTTGGTATGAGCAACGGTTGGTTGTAAGCGGTTATGGGGTGCATCACAAATCACCTTTAAGCCTTGCTCAAAGCGGGTTCGTAATGCTGCAAAGTTCGCAAGCCACATTAAAGGGAAATGACCCCGCTGCTTGCTAGTTGCTGCATCTTGTTCGGTTTTCTCTACTAAGCTAAAACGCCAAAGCGGGTAGACAGAATCGATGGCCTGGTACATGGCTGGTAAGTCTTGATGCAGTGCCATTTTGGTGGGCAGCACTTCAAATGCAATTTGCTGCGTATGGGTTTTACCATTTAGCACAAATGATAATAGCAAACGTAGCCAGCCCACATCATTACCTGTATTAATCGTTCCCGTTAAGCGAGCAGGAATAAGCCCTCTTGCCGTTTTCATTTCTGGGGCGAACCGAAACGCCTCACTCACGTTTTGGCTCCGATGGGTCAAACACGCATTGGAAACAGCATCAAAAAATACCCATTCAAATTGATATTGGGTGTTTTCAAAAAACAATGGTGAACTCAACACAAGCTCACCCTGGTTTAAAGACTCTGCGGTATCTGCGACCAAGTCATCAGAGGCACTTGTTTGCGGTACAATATGAATATCCACTAGTTCAGCTACTGGTGCAAAACGCAATGAGTAATTTGGTGAAAAGCTAGCCCTTTTCGATATCGTAGATTGATACACCTTAGTCCGTTGACTAATATCATTGGCCCACACAGAGAACTCAAACTCTGGCGTTTTTAATCGGATTAACTCTGGCATATCACACCACTCTCATCGCAATACATAGGTATTATGGCCAGAAACTGGTAAAGGTGGCGCTGGTTAAACGCTGTTGCATCCATGTCAATTTATCTTTGGAACGACATGGAATGCGTATTATTTTTGTATCGTCTGTTTCGCCTTCCTTTTTTTCACGATACAAATCAGGGCGTTGGTTTGAGACATCTTGTTCATCAGCGTCCCAAATAGGCGCTAATTGAGTTGCCAGTATATTATTTAGCTCAGCCAATATTTCTTTTTTATCGCCACTAGAATTTAGGGTAGTGAGTTTATCGTTATCTCCCTCAATACGTGGCAACACCTTGCACATCAAAAAATCGTCCCAGACGGCTTTTAATGTTAAATCGTCTTGTGGATTGTTGCTCACAACAGCAAGGAGTAATTCATTGAGTGCGCGATAGGCGAGTTCAAAAGGTGTGTTTTTAAGTACGGTGTTAACTGCCGTTAAAAATGCAACGGTCTTCGACCCATCTGTATCACATGTATTGGTTAAATCGGATTGTTTTGCTTGTGACCAAATGGGGTAGCTAAATTGTTTATTGCAACTCGTTGGCACAAAAAAAGCATCATAGTAATTGGGGAAAAAGGCACCAAAATCAAAGCTCAGCGCACGATCAATCACCTTTCGCGAAAAACCATGGGTGGTTTCATCCATGTTAACTGTGCCCGCCACCATTAGGTTGAATGGAATCGATAAACCATATTGGCAAATTAAATCCCACAGTTCATCGTACTGAGAATCTTCAAAACCTAATTCTCTGCGTAGTTTGTTTTTATCAGCGACTTCTTGAATGGTTGCGGGTTTTAACAAGGCATCGCATGTATAAGTAAAGCTATCGTTTTCCCAGCACCATTCCCGGGTTTCTAGCACCGACAAATAATCAGCAAAATATTGCTCAACAGGTGCCAAGTTCATCTCATCCAAACACAGCCAATAAGGCAATACTTGGTTTAGTGCATCACGATTGCCCGCAACCACCAAACGTTCTCCATGTCCCTCCACATCTTGCACATCAATGGTTAAACCATTATTTGCTATACCACGCCATGCCTTGGCAATAAACTGCAAAACATCGGTGGTGATGTATTCTGCGGAACCGTTCAGCCTTGAAATATAACCCAACAAATCACTTGGCTCATGCCAATCGGGGCGAACAGAAGTTAAGCAATAGGTTTCATTGAATTGACCTGAATAATTGGCTTGTTCACGAACGAATCGGGTTTTACCTGTGCCTGAGAGACCGGCTAGGAGGAGGAAGGGTTTGGACGCTTTGACATCGTTAAAAGAATTCTTTTTTATTCGTTTAAGTAATAGAAATCGATTATCTAGAGTTTTAATTTCAAAATCCGAATATAAAGAATGAAAAATAGCTTTTAGTGTACTAATATCTAAACGAGAATCGGTTCCATCCGTCCACTGATTAGACAGATAATAATGCTTTGAATTAACTTTAAACGGCTTTTCAAAAAACCGTATTTTGTTCGCATACTCTAAAGATGTCGTTTCCAATTCTTTATCTGAAACCTTAAATATCGTTGTCAACCGATAATTTTCATATTCAATATTGAAATTACCTTGCTCTCGATTTTTCTCAATTAAGCAATCAAATAGGGGCTTTTGTATTTTATTTTGTATAAGAAACTCAATTAATGAGTAGGCAAAGCCACTACGACTATCGGCGTCAATTAATGGTTTTTGCATGCTGCATTTTTTCGTAATAAATATTGGTGAAAAAGCATTTTTGAGTTTTGGGTTTTCCGAAAATTGCTTCGCTATTTCAGCAATAGCACTCTGGGTTTCAGCTAACAAATTGCCCGCTTGCAACAAAGGAGAAACGTAGTAATCATTGCGATCTATTGTTTTCCCACCCCCCCAACTTGGATAATCAGAAACGAATGATAAGAATGAATCCAAATCCTCTTTACTAAACTTTTTAGAAGTAAAGTAACTTTCGATTCGATTTTTTTCTTGTTCAGCAACTCCGTTTCTTAAAGAGGTCGCTACCTTTTGAAGATCATCATCTTTATAAAGATCTCTAAATAATTCTTTATGCTGCAAAAGCCCATCTAAATAGTTAGAAAGCTCTGAGGCTATATAAAACCAAAAGTTCGTAATAAATATTACTTTATTTGTTGTGGTCGTAATTTTCGTTGAAAATTCAGCCCAGTCAACTTTAGCGAAGCCATTTGGTCTATTTTCACGCAAGTATAATTCATACTCAAATTTAAATTTTTCAGTCAGCTTCACATCCGTGAAGTGAACATTTTCGACTATTTCTTTTATCTTACTGAATTTACTACTTAAATCAATTAACGACATCCAACATCCTCCGAATTCTTTTTGCCACGCAATCAACTACACTAACAGTAACACTATTACCAAACTGTTTATAAGCTTGTACAATTGAGCCACTTGGTTTAAACTCATCAGGAAATCCTTGTAATCTTGCGGCCTCTCTTGGACTAATTTTTCTAGGATTTTTCCCATCCTGACTAATCAAGATTTCACTACCATCTTTATAATATCTTGCAGAAAGAGTGTTCGTATAAGGCGAATCACATGTAACTATTCCATACCCAAAGCCTTTGCCATTTTTTTTATTATGTATTTTCCTACGCTGATGACCCTCCCATAATCTATCTGAGATAGTCAACTTTGGATCGGGATTCTTCTCTAACACGTCACCAACTTTTACTTCAACTTTTTGTGGTTGAGGGTAATCAAATTTTGTAAACTCACCATCACGCCATAGAACAATATAAATTCGCTGCCGATTTTGAGGAACTCCGAAATCTACGGATTTTAGAACCATTTCTTTTGCCAAGTTCTGAATTTCGATTGTAGTTCCATTTTCAATGACTGTTTTGGGGATGTTACAACTATACCCAATTTGAGTGAGTGTTTTAAGAATCACCTTTAAAGTAAAACCCTTATCATGACTTATTAGTCCTTTCACATTTTCAAGCATTGCAAACTTTGGCTTTTTAACTTTTAGAACATTAGCGATGTCATGAAATAAAGTGCCTCGAGTGTCGCCAATACCCCTTTTTAATCCCGCATGTGAAAATGGTTGGCATGGAAACCCAGCTAAAAGAATATCGTGATCTGGTATTTCTGTTGCTGGAATTTTAGTAATATCACCAAATGGAACTTCACCGTGATTCATCTTGTAAGTTTGCTGAGCGTGTTTATCAAACTCTGAAGAAAAAACACATGCTCCACCATTCTGTTGAAAGCCAAGCCTAATCCCTCCAATTCCGGCAAAAAGGTCAATAAAACGAAATTTCGCATCAAACGATGGTTTTAATTTTAAGCCACCAAAAACTTCGTTAAAGAATTTTCTGCGTGTTGTATATAAACCATTCTTTTTTAAAAAACTCAAAACAGTTTTTTTTAGCTTTTCTGCTTTTACTTTTGAAGGATTACAATAAAACTGGCTATCGGTTGCAATAGCATGCAACCATTGGTCCATAACGGCTTGAACGTCACTATCTTGTGGTACATGATCTAGCGCTAAAGACTGAATCAGTGCTTCGGCTTGTTGAACGACGTTGACTTTATTTTTCATTTTCATCACCCCCAGTCCCATCTGGGTGTTGCTCTGAAGCAGCGCCACCAGCCTCAATCCACTTATCTACCTGCTCTTTTTTAAACTTCCACAAGCGACCCATGCGATGAGCGGGCATATCGTGCTTATCAATCCACTTATAAACGGTATCCTTACCTACTCCAAGGTACTTGCAAATTTCGTCTACTGACAACCAGCGATCCTCTATTTCTACCATCTCTTATACTCTTCTTGGTGGCTTTTTTTAGCAATGACTTCAAAGTAGGCGTTTATGGAATGTTGCAAATGCAACATATCCAACCTATCTCTCCCTGTAAATATACTGATTTGAAAGATGAAAGTCAAAGGATATTTGCCGATTTAAGCGGATTAGACAGTTAATAACACGATATTAAAAGTCTAAGACTGTAATTTCAGTATTATTGCCGATGTTACTTGACTAATGCCTCGTGAAAGCGCTCAAAAGTTTAGGCGCATTAGAATTGTATGGGAGTCTAAACGAACAAACCCTTGGTCGTTCCTGTTGATTACATCGCAACCGTATAGAGGAAGCCTTGCCAGATTAATCATTCTTCAGCCCGCCATGGACGGAGGGCTTCTTGGGGCGCGGGGATTTTAAGGTCTTCCACATTTCCATTCTATCTTCTTCTTCTTTCTGTCTTGTCGCGGTATTGCCTATAACGTTCCGCGTGTATGTGCTGTTGCGAAGCAATGGCATATACACGCTGTTGTGTGATAGTTGCGGGGCGTTATCATTCTTCCCCATCGGTAATAGATTCAAATAAATCTAAAGGGTTTAGTTTAAATTGTAGACTTCTAGGGTCTGGTGTTCCACCTTTCCTTTGAACTGTCATACGACCTACTTTTAAATTTCCTCTGTAAGTTACCTCTACGTCACCTTTTGCAAAAAAATTACATACGAAATTTATGTCTTTTAATATCCAATCAATTGTGTCATTATTTTTTCGAGTAACCAACATCCAGTCCGCTGAAAGAGAGCCTCGACCTCGCAAAACATCGTTGAATATTATTGTTTTATTGTCCGAAAAAAACTTTAATAGAGCGTCTACTTTGTTTTTATCTATTTCGTTTAAAAACATTCTACGTTTATCTCTTAGTTCTACTCCTTTGATTGGTGGGATTTCACCTGTATATAACTTTAAAGTTTCACATATAGCATTTGGTATATTCCAAAAATTTTTATATTTGTCAACTGGTCTTTTATCTACTTGGTTATATCCTGCACCTACATTTGCCTTTTTTAAGGATAGATTTTCAATATGGTAAATATCATCAATGATTATTTCTAATCGAATTTGAATATCTGCTTTTTTAAATGTTGTTGTTTCTTCAAAATTAGATTCTGTAACCCCTAAGCTGAGTGCAGTATCTTTATTTATTCGTGGTGGTATTTGCTTGGCAGTTAATTTCTGTATTTTATTATAATCATACCCCATTATTTCAAGCCATATTTGTGCTTCAGAGTCATTTTTATAATCTTCAAATTTTATAACAATATCAGCTTCATTTTCAAACCCGCCTTTTGCAGTGTAAGAGCCAACTTCTTGTCTGTAATCCATATTAAATCACCTTTGTTATTTCTTTGATTATTTCTTTTAAAACATTTACAGCAACACTGTTGCCAAATTGTTTGTATGCTTGTCCCTGAATTTTATCTATTTCGAATGAGTCTGGGAAGCCTTGCACTCTTGCACACTCACGAGGGCTTAATTTTCTTAGCACACCATCAACTGCATAAATACCTGTTTTTGAACCTGCCCCCCCACCATAAGCAGATAAAGTACAGGCGTGACCATAAGTACTATATATTCTTTCACCTTGCCCACCTTTATTCACAATACCAATTTGAACAGGCTTATTCGGTAACTCTAACTCTCCAAAAATGTTTGTTTGTGGTTCAAATGATTTATGAAATTTAATGTCAGAGCGTGTTATTATTTTTGCTTTTGGATTTTCTTCTAATATATCATTAAGAGAAACAGATTTACCAATTGGATTCGGAAAAGAAAAATTATTCACAGACAAATCATTTCTAAAACAAACAATAAAAATTCTCTCCCTATTTTGTGGCAGTCCAAAGTCACTTGCATTTAAGACTCTGTATTTAACAGTATAGTTCAAGTTGTGCAATGTTTTTACAATAGTCTTTAGTGTGTTACCTTTATCGTGTTTAGCGAGGTTCTTTACATTTTCAAGGAATAATATTTTTGGTTTGTGATGTTTTACAATTCTTGCTATATCGAAGAATAGAGTACCTCTTGTATCCTCAAAGCCCATTTGTTTTCCAGATATTGAAAAAGCCTGACAAGGAAATCCACCACATAAAATATCATGTTCTGGAATATCAGACTCATCAATTTTCGTTATATCCCCAAATGGTTTTATGCCAAAATTGGTTTCATAAACTTTTGCAGCAAAACTATCCCATTCAGAAGCAAATACACATTCTGCTCCAAAACTGCTCATTGCGAGATGAAAACCACCTATACCAGCAAAAAGGTCTATATATCTAAACCCTTTTAGACTTTTCATATTTATTGTATTAGGCTCTATTGCCGTTGGGGAAGTTAATGTATTCAAACTATTTCCTTTCATAATATTTTCTTTAGCCCAGCGATTTCACACAACGGTAAATTGTATGAGTAGTGGCAGATTGCGTAGTAGTTTCCTGTCAAACCGCTACGCAGTTTGGGCGGGTTACAAACCTTGATATTTAGCACTTTCCCTGCCATTACTTATACAAAATGTTGGGCACAGTATTTATATTTTTATCGGTCTACTACTTGTAATCAGTACTTTACGCGATATAAATTCAATTAACTCAATGTCAAAATTCAGTTTTTTTGCTTCATTTGAGTAAGGAAGTAATACATCAAAGTCTCCTTCTGAAGCTTTTGAATGTACAATGCGACACCTTATTTCATATACTCTTTCACTTACTTCTGTTATAAAATCTGATGTTTCGTTTTTAACTGAAATTTTTTGAGTAGCAATTCCTTTTCCTTTATTATCAGCATAAAAATTAAATCTCTCTTCGTCTGCTTTTAAAAAATTAAGTAATTCCTGATTATCTGTACAGGCTGATAAAGTAGCTTTTAATTGTTCTCTTTCATTTCCAAATGACTTTCCGCCACTTGAAACTTTTATAGTCGAAATAATTTTAGATATATCAACGTCTCGATTAGGATTAAATCGTGGGTCTTTTATTAGTCCTTGAATTTTTTGTTTTGCTTCGTAGCTTGAATAAATAGGAAAGTAAAACTCAATCGTTTGATAGAATCCTAAATATTGAAAAATAGGCATACTCATAGATTCTTTAGCATACCAATACAGAGAAATTGGTTCAGAGTCATACTCATATTTAGGCTCAGAGATAGTCGCTGACTCATCTATGAACATTTGTTTACGCATTCTTTTTTTCCTTCTATCAATAAAACTTTCTCTCTGACTCTGGAGATTGAGTGGTAATTCAAAAGCCAAATCAATTTGGAAAAAAATCGAATTAGCAATTTTTTCAATCAAATCTTTTGAGGAGTCATGAGTTGTAGCATTAACATTGTTTATTTTAATTGTAATTCGCTTATAATTGCGACCTCTTGGTCCACGTTCTCGACACCCCGTAAGAAAACCAAATTCTTTGCTGCAAAAACCAATTGAAATATCTAAACCATCAGTGGAAGGAAGTGTTATGCTTGTAACTTCTTCTTCCGTTTCTTCTTCTTCCGTTTCATCAGGCTTGTTAATTATGCGATTAAGTCTATCAAAGAAAAATCTACTTGGACTATCAACATTTCCTATTTCCACTTCGATGCTCTTTTTCTCCTTTGACCAGACACCCTCATATCCTTTTAGAAATCTGTATTTTTCAAATTCAGCATCGAGAGCTTGGTCAATTAACTCTTCTCGGTAAATCAAAAGACACTCATGTTTTTCACGTGCGGCAGGAATTTCAAATATTAACTTGGTTGAATATTCAGGGTCTTCTGGAATATATTCCTTATAAGTTATACTTGCCTCGTCAAGTCTATTCTTTAAAATTTCTATTTTATCATCCATATCATTTGCTTGATTTCACTGTCTCGTTCATATTGTGCCCAACGCCCACATGTATGAAATTGTTGGGGGATTGCGGGCGTCGTTATTGTCTGCCGTTAAGACACTTGCTACGGGGAGTGGAGTTGCCTATACACACATAAACCCCCAATATTTTATACATGATGTTAGCCGCTGCCCTTTATTCCGTTTATTACTTTATTAATAAGTAAATCGTCTTCAATTTTCAATAGTACTAAAGTCAATAGTTTCAAGTAAGTAAAATATGCATATTCGTGTTTCTCTCTTTCTTCAGGATTTGCTTGAGTTCCGTGCAAATAACTATTTCTCATATCTAATCCATTTGTAAATTCACTTTTGTTTAGGTAATAATTGAAATAGCTTTGTTCTTGTTTTGATAACAACGAACTATCAAACAAAATCATTCCCTGAGTCTTCATTTGTTTTGCCTCTTCTTGAAAGGCTTTAGAATAATGATAAAAGGAAGCAAATTCATTTTCATATAAATCTTTTAAGATTAGCACTCTTGGTATATTTGTTATTTGGATAAAACCATTTTTGTCAATAAAAATAAATCCTTTTTCGATAAGGTAATTTAATTCAGGTTTTTGGTGGTCCTCATAATTGTTGAAATTTACTTCTTCATTAGCTAATAAATCAAAGAAATTGTGATAGTGCTTTTCTCTGAAAGGTTCAACATAAGCAAGTAAGGTTTGGTCTGAGAAGAATAGATTTGAACAACCAATAAGCTCTTTATTGTCCTCATTAAAGTAAATGTATTTATCAGCATTTAAACTTGGGATATCCCTAATTGTACTGGGAGTAGAGGTAATTTGTAATAATTCAAAGTCTATTTCTTCATCATCTACAAATAACTTAAATTGCTTTAGTACGGATTCAAATTCAGGTGCCAAAAAGCGAACTTTTTCAAAACTTGAAACAGTCAAAGAAGGCATTGACAATCTTGCATTATCAGCAAAATCGTATTTTTCTTTAAAAACCGTTGTAAAAACAATCTGTAAGACATTTTCTAACGTTTCTCCTAATCCATTAATAATTGCGTTATACGCAACAATCTGTGCGTGAGATGTCATTTCATTCATATTAAATGCTATGCCTCTTCTATACTCACTTTCTGAATGAATACCCATTACTCTTTCCATAACACCCATTTGATTTTTTTTATTTATCAAATCTATTCTGTGTTGGTTATCAAGGTATTCAAATAGAATTATAAAATTAAGGAACAAAGAATGTACGTCATTATTTTGCTTTATATAATCAAGACTATAAGAATAGTGTGTCACTAAATCCTCAATATGTCCATTTTTAATTTTTTCTGGGTTTTCAGGGAAACTTATCGATACTCCATATTTTTGAACTGAGATATTTTTTTGTTCATCAAACATTCTCTCTGTTTCCAGCTTTTCCTTCCTTTTTGCCTTTAATCTTGTTTTATCAGATAGTTTAAAATTATCTCTATTTCGTGCAATTATTATTAAACGCAAGTAATTTAAGTTACTATCCACTTTATCTATATAGTTTGATACAATTTTTTCTTTGTCCTGTATCGTAAGACTCTCTGGAAGATATTTTACTTTCTTTCTGCTTAAATCATCTTTTTCCTCATAAATCGAAAGTAGTATTTCTGCACTTTGTGAATAAGTAAGCAGAAAGTCTCTTAATACTGTATTGTAACAATTTACTATATTTTTATGGATTAAGATATTTCTAATTTCGTGTGGATTGTCTTTTAAAATTGTTTCAAAATTCTCAGCAGATATTTGTTTAAATACCCTTTGATTATTAACCAGTTCCCAAAATGATTTAATATAGCCACGCAATAGCTGTTCATAGTATGAAATAACATTACTATCGTTAATTTTTGACATAAATTGACCTACAATCCTGCCATATTCGATTGCTTTTTGTTTGAATTCGGCAATGTCATTTTGTGTCCAACTTTTTAGATATAATTCATTATCAAGGTATTGTTTTATGTTGTATAATTCTAATACGTCATTTATATCTTCATAAACAGATTTTGTTTCACTTCTCAAAACATGTTCACCTTTCGACAAGTGATATCCTCCTGCCATATCTTCCTTTGAGTAAAATTCAACTCTATTTAAATCGTGTTTATGCATATTATCTGCGGTCTTTTTGGGTTGCGGCTAACGGTTACGTATATGAAACGTTTGGCATTTCGAAGCACTTTCCTGTCAAGTTACAACTACTTTTGATACGGGCTGAAAAGCTCGATAACACACTGACTGCCAAATGTTTTATATACGATGTTGGGTGCTGCCCTTTATTATTCAAAATCAATAATTCCTATTTTAATTTAATAATCACTGTATTTTCCGGCATATTAAATTTATTCATAATATTGGCAATACGAGTCATACAAGTCGATGCTGAAATATTGATGTGGATAAAAAACATGTCTTCTGTTAGTGATTTAACTTTGTCCCATACTTTCCTATCAAATGTCTTGTAGCGATTTGTTAAATCCATATTGTTTTCAAGTAACCCTTCTAGTTCTGCCCATTTTAAGATGACGTCTTCTTTTTTGAAAAGTTCAGACTGATTATCTAATATTATTTCAAAATCATAATCTTGATTGTCTTTAATATATTTGATAAACTTAATAAAAACATCCTGCCAAGAACCAACTTTAATTATATTGTTTTCGATATTTATTTCTGAGGGTTTGTTGCCTTCTGCAATTTCACTTGCATCTTCGTCAAGAGGCGAGAATTCCGTGGTCTCAATTATTTTTGTATTCCAGTTTTCCTTTTCTTTGAATTCATTGGGTAGTGAAAATGTGCCTAAAAACCATGAAATCATTTTGTTTTGGTGGTCAATAATACTAACGTCATCCCATTTATCTTTATTAATTATGTCTAGCCTATAATTTAAAGATGAAGTGTTTATTTTATTTTTCTTTATAGAAAATGGTTTATTACCAATCTCGCTATTAAATTCTGTTAAAATTAAGTTGCCGATATTGTGTAAATATGTTTTATGGATATATTCAAAATTTTCTCCTAATTCTTCTTTCCAGTTAGTGTCAATTTTTTGAGGCATTATATGTTCTATGGTGATTTTGGGATTTCTAAAGTCAACTGCAACTTTTGTATTGTTTTCTTCTATTTTACCCAAGATAAATTTTGAATATTTTTTTAATCCCTGATAAAAGTTCATTGTCCTTAATTCATTCTTCATTTCATTATCATTAGGAAATCTCAAACTATAGAACAAATTAGACAAAAGAGATAGGATGGTAATATTTCCTTTTGCTAAATCTTCAATACGATTACTTAATAAAACAATGTTTTTATTTTCACCTTGTGTTAAACCTAAAACACGTCTACGAATCAAATATGTACGAATAGTTTGTAAAATAGAAATCATAAGGTCATCACTCATCTTAATACCATCTACATTACTTTGATGGTATTCTAATAATCCCAGAACAAATGGCTTAAACGCTTCTGATTTTATATCATGAAATATATTTTTTATGAGTTCTTCAATTTCATTATTTTTTATTTTATCCTTAGACAAGGTAGTTGAGGCAACTCCTGTGATAATTATTTGATACCAATTTGTATATCGAACTATATCATCTATAAAGTCTTTATGTGTTTTAAATCCAGCGTTTACGAAATTCTTAAATAGCTGATAAACTTCTTTTGTATTATTATTATTTACAGCTTTTATCGATTTATTTGTTTTGTATTGTAGATAGTCACGAAAAAATGCTGAAGTATTTTCATTTAAAACTGCTTCAATTTTTGGATGCCAAATTTTCTCATAAACTTCTGATTGATTTTTACTATCCATATTTAGCAATACAAAATTTCGTACTAAATCAGATAATGTTAATGGCTTACCTAAAGAGTTTAAAGTTTCAAAAATTATTTGAGGGTCTTCACCTTTAAAAGGTCTTTCATCCAAAAATATCACTGCAACATTCATTCGTTGAATAGCTGTAATATAATGTTCTAGTAATATTTCAGGATTAGTTCTTTTTGTGTCATTAATTAATTTTGAGAAAAGTTGGTAAGCATTATTTATTATTCCATGATTAGGCTGAGTCTTATTAACTAGAGCTCTAAATGCTTCCCAATCTTTCGTAACCTGTTTAAGTTTTATTTTATCTTGAAATGTTGAAGTATTGTTTACTAAATAATTTTGTTTGATAAAATCCTGATTGCTAGAGTCTGATTCTGAATCACGTAATGCAATTAAAAACAATAGGGTTGTTGTTAGGCGTTGCTGACCATCTACTACTACTGATTTATTAGCAAAACCTGATTTTTCTTCTTTTATAACAACCGTTCCGAAAAAATGCTCCAATTTATCGTGTTCTTTTGTATCTAATTCGGATTTAATTATTCTGAGAACATCGTTAAAATATCTTTCAATTTCAGGTTTTCCCCAAGCATAAGCTCTTTGAAATGGGGGAATAAAAAAAGATGTGGCATTTTTTGCTAATACATCGTTGATAGAATGGCTTTCTGTTTTCATATCATGTTTCCTTTATTTTCAATCATATATTTCTGTGTATGGTCTTTCCATAGGGTTGCACCCAACTCCCTTATATATCCAACAAAATCATACAATATACTCCCACATGGCATATATTATCCAACTTCATCAATCAATATTATAATATAAATTATACATTATAAATCGTCAAAAGGAGATTTTATTGCCTGTAAACTTTTTCTACTTACATGAGTATAAATTTCTGTAGTTTTACTAGAACTATGACCTAATAGCTCTTGAATATATCGCAAGTCAA
>Ga0209075_1002725_pt1 | contig 15328 bp, 14 predicted proteins | sample Stecom2011_FD_187523 | JGI IMG/M metagenome (GOLD analysis project Ga0209075, IMG submission 187523) | Agricultural soil microbial communities from Utah to study Nitrogen management - Steer compost 2011 (SPAdes) (version 2) | ecosystem: Environmental > Terrestrial > Soil > Agricultural land... | reverse complement strand
TATGATCAACTGGATCAGGACCAGCAGACTGCCTGGGCCATTTTCGGGGTGTATCCCGGCTTTAGCTGGATGCCGGACAATGAAAACATCGTTTTCTGGTCAGGAGGAAAGATCAACTCTATCAACATCAACAGTTTAAAAACCACGAATATTCCCTTTACCGTGGAGGCGAAGGTGAAGATTGCAGACCGGCTCCACTTCGAGACGCCTATTGAAGACGGCGAGTTTGACGTCAAGATGATCCGTGATGCGGTGACTTCGCCCGATGGGAAGATGTTGGCATTCGGTGCTTTGGGCTATGTCTGGACCAAATCCCTACCTAACGGCACGCCCAAGAGGCTTACCAAAGGAACAGACTTTGAAGCAGAACCCTCTTTCTCTTCTGATGGTAAAGAAATCCTTTTCGTCACCTGGAATGATCAAGAAAAAGGTGCCATCCACAAGGTATCCGCCAATGGAGGAACTCCAGTGAAATTAACTTCGGAAAAAGGCATTTACCGCACCCCATCTTTCTCTCCGGATGGATCTAAAATCACTTATAGAAAAGAAGGCGGTAATAACGATCAGGGAAGGACGTTTGCGAAGAATGCAGGCCTATACGTCATGGACACCAATGGAAACAACCCGAAATTGGTAATAACTCAGGGAGAATTTCCTAAGTTTTCTCAAGATGGCAAGCGCCTTATCTTCCAGTCTGGAGGCTCCTATATGGGAAGCCTTACCAAGGAACTGAAGAGCGTCGACCTAAACGGTCATGATGAAAGAACCCATATCCAATCTAAATATGCCAACCGATTGGTGCCCAGCCCGGACAACCAATGGATTGCCTTTACCCACCTGCACAAGGCCTACGTGGCACCTTTGGTGATGAACGGCCAGACCTTGGATTTGGACAATAAATCTAACTTCGTTCCGGTAAGCACCTTGGCAAAAGATGCCGGCATCAGCCTGCACTGGTCCAACGACAGCCAAAAGGTACATTGGACGCTAGGGGATGAATATTTTACCAATGATATTGCGGACAAGTTCTCATTCCTAGCTGCTACCACGGATAAAGAAGCAGTGGAGCCAACGGGCATTAAAATCGGATTAAAGGCTCCTATGGATAAGCCAGAAGGGAGAATCGCCTTTACCAATGCTACCATCCTCACGATGGAAGGGGATGAAATCATAAAGAATGGTACTATCGTGATCCACCAAAACCGCATCCAAGCTATTGGAGAAGGTGCGGGTGTCCCTATTCCAAAGGATGCCAAAGTGTATGATATGTCCGGTAAAACCATCATGCCGGGGTTCGTAGATGCTCACGCCCATGTAGGGGCTTTCCGCAACGGGCTTCCCGTGCAGCAGAACTGGCAGTTTTATGCTAATCTGGCCTTTGGTGTCACTACTGCACACGATCCTTCGGCCAATACGGAGACTGTTTTTACCCTATCTGAAATGGTAAAAGCCGGACACATGGTGGGACCAAGGCTCTACTCTACCGGTTTTATCCTTTATGGTGCTGATGGGGATTTCAAAGCGGTCATCAATAGTTTGGAAGACGCCCGTTCCTCCATTACCCGAACCAAGGCCTTTGGCGCACTATCGGTGAAAAGTTACAACCAGCCCAGAAGAGATCAGCGCCAGCAGGTCATCCAGGCAGCTCGTGAGCAAGGCATCAATGTCGTACCAGAAGGCGGCTCGACCTTTTTTCATAATATGAGCATGATCATGGACGGCCATACCGGGATCGAACACAACATTCCTATTGCTCCGCTTTACAAGGACGTCATCGAATTGTGGGGTGCCAGCGAGGTAGGTTATACACCAACCTTGATCGTAAACTACGGTGGACCGAATTCTGAGTATTACTGGTATCAAAAGACCAATGTATGGGAAAATGAAAAATTGCTGAAGTACACCCCTCGTGCGGTTGTGGATGCAAGATCCAGGCACCGCACGATGATGCCGGATGAAGAATATGAAAGAGGCCATTTTATGACTTCCGCAGCCGCCAAGACCTTGACCGATGCGGGAGTGAAAGTGAACCTGGGTGCCCACGGGCAGCTTCAAGGACTGGGTGCCCACTGGGAACTCTGGAGCCTAGGGCAAGGTGGAATGACCAATCTGGAATCGCTGCAGGCTGCCACCATCAATGGCGCAGAATATATCGGTGCAGGCGAGGATATTGGTTCTCTGAAAGTAGGTAAAATGGCGGACTTGATCATTTTGGACGAAAATCCGCTGGAAGATATCCGCCATTCCGAGTCCATCCGTTACACCATGGTCAATGGAAGGCTATATGACACGGAGACGATGAATGAAGTAGGCAATGAGCCGAAAGAGAGGAAGGAATTTTATTGGGAAAACAACCGCTACAACGAGGCCTTCCCTTGGCATGAAGAAAGCAACAGCTTTATGCGAGGCGGTTGCGGCTGTGGCTTGAGCCATAATTAAAACTGGCGATTGCAGGCTTGCCGATAGGCAAGCCTGCAATCGCCAGTTTCCTGTAAATGAAGCCGTCCGTTGGGGTCTTCGAGCCGTATACTATACGGATACATAAGGCGTAAAGTACCCTTAGACCCAATGTGAAAAAATCGAAATTGATAAATAATTGGCTATGATAACGAAAGATCAAGTAATTAGTAGTTTAAAGGACATGCCTGAGCAGTTTTCTATTGATGAGTTGATGGATAAATTAATTTTATTGCAAAAAATAGAGACAGGATTAGAGCAGTCTAAGATAGGGGATGTTTATACAACTCAGGAAGCAAAAGACATGGTGCAGCGATGGCCAAAGTAAACTGGACGAGACAGGCCATTGAAGATGTATATGAGATCAGGGAATACTACCGACCCCGATCGATAAAATATGCCGAACAACTTACTGACAAAATCTTTGAAAAGGAAGCAATTTTAGAACAGCATCCCATGGCTGGCAGAATGGTTCCTGAATTAGAGAAATCCGAGATAAGAGAGCTGATCTTTAAAAATTACCGGATCATATATTATGTAGTGTCCATCGAGCGTATTGATGTGCTGGCGGTGCATAAAGGATCAAGACCGTTAACAGACAGGTCTATTTTTGAATAATGGGATCAATGACGTCCTGCCAATTGTGAACTGAAGAATTGTTAGGATAATTAGGCTCCATCCGGTAATGCCCCTGTCGGTAGCCCGTGCACGGAGAGAGTGATTAAAGTTTCAGCAGAAATGTCCTCGTTGAGGTCCGGCCGGTGAATGTACTGGTTATCCCCCCCGAATTACGTAGTTCTCCAACTGCTCAAGGTTGCCTTTGCTTAGGTTTGGAAACCATTTGACCGCAACGTCTGCCGTTCTTCAATATTTAAACTTGGGGAACATCCTATCCTCATCGAACCAGACTTTTTTAATTTGTGCCATGATAATCCTCCCACCTCTTCTTAATCAAAACTTTCAACTAGGAAAATAAAAATAAAGTTTAGCATAAGCAATTACTCCTTATGGGCACAATGATTTTTAAAAGTCAATCCTCCGATGCCATCTTATTCTTTCATCCGAGTTGGTAGGTTTATTGCTCTTCATATCCCAAAAGGAGTAAAAATCTTGATAGCTTTAACTCAAAAAGAAGATATATGTACCGATTAAAAATCATCAACTCAACCGTAAGACCTAGTAGAAAAGGACCGATTGTTACCCGATGGATACAGGAAAAAGCACAATCCCAGGGAAATTTTGAGGTAGAGGTATTGGATCTCAAAGAGATCAATCTTCCCCTGATGAATGAGCCAAAACATCCCCGGCTAAAAGAATATGAACACGAGCATACCAAGAGCTGGAGTGCCAAAATCAACGAGGCGGATGCATTTATTTTCGTTACCGCCGAATACGACCATAACTATCCCGCTCCTTTGAGGAATGCGTTGGAGTATCTGGTGCTGGAGTGGGCGTACAAACCGGCAGGAATCGTCAGCTATGGCGGCGTATCCGCAGGCACGCGGGCAGCCAAAAGCCTACAGGGCGACTTGGCCTCTCTGCAAGTGGTAACATTGAAGGAAATGGTCAACATTCCATTTTTTACCGAATTTATCAGAGAGGAAAAACTCGTTTCAAACGATATCATGGACAAGGCTGCCGATATGATGTTAAAACAATTGGTACGGTGGACCAAGGGGATGAAGGTGATCCGGGAGGAGAAATAATTTAGAACTCATTATGGCTCTGCAAGCAAAGCGTTGACTTGATCTTTTAATAATGACAGGTCTTTATCAATAATTCCCCAAATAACCACATCGTCCACATTGTCGTAAGCATGTATCAGTATATTCCGTAGATTGACGATTCTACGAGCATGGAGATGTTGATACCTGGCTCAGTTTTTAGAAGCCTGTTGGTGGCTTCACCTATTATTTCCAACTCACGTTCCACCGCTCTCCGAAGTAATTTATTCGAATGATACTCCGCTAAACTTGGATCCTTGCCAAGAAAATCAAAAATGGAGTCAAGAGAAACTTTTATATCGTGCAAATGCTTTTTTGATTCACGCTGCATATAACAATTGCTTAGTTTCTTCCACACTTCGGATAAAGTAGGGGTTGGACAGCGATTTTTCTGTTACGAGATCAACTTTTCGCCCAAATAATTTCTCCAATTCATATTGAACATCAAAATAGTTGTCGGTGTATTTATCGAATGGAATTTCTTTGAATGAAATCAAAATGTCAATATCACTCCCTTCGTTGAAGTTCTCTGTGCAGGCTGAGCCAAATACATACATGGTCCTCACGTCGTAGATTTCACAGATCCTTTGCAATTCTTCTTTGTGTTTTGTGAGTAAGTGCAACATTTTTTCTTGTGTTTCTTCCTAAAGATAACATACGGGTTTGCCGCCAAGCTGTTCGACATTAAATATAATTTAAACAAATTATATCGTAGAAATACTGGGACAACATCAGATGGGTCCTTCAAACAGTTTTTAGAGGAGAAAGGAGACTAAAATTCAACCCTGAAGGGGTTGAACATCTACCTTGAGCAAAGGTATACATCTCCCTGACAATAACTTAAACCATCTCAGCGCCTTGAGCTTCCACACCCTTTCTCTTCCCAAAAAAAATAAAAGCCAAAGTAAACAGCCCCGTAAGCAGGGGATAATAGAGGTACTGCAAGATTTCCAGCGGCGAGACCGCAAAAGAAGCCACGGCCATGGCAGCCAGCATTTGCGCCCCATAGGGGATTATTCCTTGCACAAAGCAGGACATGGTGTCCATGATGCTAGCACTTCTGGTCAGCTTCACCTGGTGTGTTAAGGCAATCTCCTTCGCTATTGGCCCCACGATAATAATGGTAATGGTGTTATTGGCGATGGAAAGGTTGACCATCCCCGTCAGAAAGGCGATACCCAGTTCCGCTTTTTTGGCAGAGTCGACCCGCTTAAGTACCTGGTACAAGAGATAATCTATACCCCCGTTCATGCGGATAATGCCGACGATTCCGCCGATAATCAGACAGATCAGGCTCAACTCATACATTCCCGCAAGGCCTTGGTTGACGGACTGGACCGCCTCGATCCAAGAGAATTCCTGAAAATACCCCCCGATGATCAAAGACAGAAAAATACCGATGGTTAGGGTGGCAATCACATTGACCCCCGTAATGGCCAGGGCAAAGACCATGAGATAGGGGACAATTTTTACCAGATCATATTCCCCGACGACTTCTATAGGAGATCTTGAGAGTTCCTGGTTGAAAAATAAATAGATCGTAAACGTGATCAGCATGGGAAGGATTACAATCTTGATGTTGGCTTTGAATTTCTCCTTCATACCTATACCCTGTGTTCTGCTTGCCGCAATCGTGGTGTCAGAGATAAAAGACAGGTTGTCCCCAAACATTGCTCCCCCGATAATAGAAGCAAGAGCAATAGCCAAACTATCCGGCACCTGCTCACTGAGTCCAACAGCAATGGGAGATAATGCTGCAATGGTACCCACAGAGGTGCCGAGGGAGATAGAGATAAAAGCCGAGATCAGGAATAACGCGGCGATAATAATCTGTGGGGAAACATACTGTAGCGAAAAGTTGACGATGGAGCTTATCGCCCCCATGTCCCTGCTTATCTGCCCAAATGCCCCCGCCAACAAAAAAATAAGGATCATGATCAAGATGTTGTCATTGCCTGCCCCAGCCGTAAAAGCAGCCAATTTGTTCTTGAACTTTATCGTGGGATACTGTACAAAGGCGACCAACAACGACAATAGGAAGGCCACCAAGACCGGAACGGAATAGAAATCATTCAAATAGATGGAGGAGGCCATGTACACCACCACAAAAAATAGCAGCGGAAATAAAGCGGATAATTTTCCTTTTTCACTCATGGTTTTAGAACAATGGGCAAATATCCGATTCTCAGTGATAAGATTGAAGTTTTAAAGAAATAAGATTCGAGACATGAGATTTACTGGCATAAACCAGGAGATGAAAAAATCCAATGTCTGCTATTGACCGAACGCCCATGTCCCGCAAAAGTTCATTTCAACTTTCCGTTCTTATATTCCATGCTTCCTGATTTAGGGCTGTTGCTCAAAAAGTCTCGCCGTATAATCAATCAGTTCCATTCCGCCGGATTTGCCGTGTCCGGGAAGGATCAGCCGAGTATACGGATACTTTTCCTTCAATCTCCTCATGGTTTGCGACCATTCCTTCACATTGGCATCTTCAAGATTTCCCTTTCCCGCCCCCAATTCTTTAATCAGGCATCCCCCGAACATGATCTTTTCGTCCGGAAAATACCCGATGATGTTGTCTTGTGTATGTCCCTCGCCCAGGTGTTCCGCTATCACTATTCTATCCCCTACAGGCAGTTCGAACAATTTATCAAACCCAATCTGCGGAATGGGCAGCTCCTCGGCGCTGGCCAAGCTTATCGTTTTATGGTGTGCAAAGGAGGGGATGTTTCGTTGGTGAAATACTTCCAAACCTCCCAGACAGTCGGAATGAAAATGGGTGGGAATAACAGCAATAATTCTAGATCCCAGCTGCTTTTCTACGTAATTGATCAATTCCAAAGTGGACGGATTGTCGGCTGGGGTATCGAAAATGACCGCTTCGTTATCGTCCGTTACGATCATGCCATTGCATTCCACTTTTCCAAAGCTCTCGGTTTGAAGATAGGAGGTATGCTGGTAGACATGCTCTGAAATTTGTCGGATTACCAGCTGCTCGGATGGGTTGTTACCCTCTTTTCGGTAGGATTTGGAAGGAGTACATCCAAAGATAAAAAGACAGAAGGCGAGAATTTTGATCGTGTCCATATGATTTAGTCACTTCCTATTTAATTATGACGTCTTCTTTTCCTCAGTCCCTAGCATCCGTTTTACTATTGTGCGTTTTTTAAGAGAATTGAGTTACTTTTGTAGGGAAATCTTTATCTGCATCCCAAGAAGCACCAAGTTAAACCATTGTTGCCTTTTTCCGTAATAATTTTCAATCAAAAAAATCTATACAAATACATGAAAAAAGCGCTTATTCCAATTCTTATTATCGCAGTGGTGGGCATTTTTATTTACACCAAAGCGGTCGGTACCTACAACCAGTTTGTCCAGACTGAAGAGGTGATCAATGGGCAGTGGGCGGAAGTAGAAACCCAGTACCAGCGAAGGGCGGATCTTATCCCCAACTTGGTCAACACCGTCAAAGGATATGCTGACTTTGAACAAGAAACATTGACCGAGGTGATCAACGCCAGGGCCAAAGCCACCTCTATTAATTTAGATCCTACCAACCTTACCCCGGAAAATATAGAAGCTTTCCAGCAGGCACAGGATCAATTGAGCGGCTCCTTGAGCAGGTTGTTGGTGACGGTGGAGAAGTATCCTGACCTGAAAGCCAACCAGGGCTTCCTGGATCTGCAGGCCCAATTGGAAGGCACTGAAAATAGGATTTCGGTAGCGAGGAGAAACTTTAACCAATCCGTGCAGTCCTACAATTCCAACCTAAGAACCTTCCCAAACAATATCTTTGCGGGATGGTACGGCTTTGAAGTAAAAGGCTATTTTGAAGCGGCCGCCGGAGCTGAAAATGCGCCGACAGTACAGTTTTAATAAAATATAAACACCTTATACCATGGCCGAAAAGCTGTTTTCTAAAGAAGACCGGAAGCGAATCATTGATGCCATTGTCACGGCGGAGAAGGAAACCTCCGGAGAAATCCAAGTCCACCTCGAAAACCACTGTAAGGGAGAGGTGCTCGACCGTGCGGCACAGGTATTTAAGACACTCCAGATGCATAAAACAGCACAGCGTAACGGCGTGCTGTTTTATCTGGCGGTGGAAGACCATAAGTTTGCCATCCTGGGCGACGCGGGGATCAACCAGCTGGTGCCGGATCATTTTTGGGATGACATCAAAGATGAAATGCTGGTGCATTTCAAGACACGGCAATTCACGGAAGGCTTATGCATAGGCATCGGGATGGCAGCCGAGCAGCTAAAGACGCATTTTCCTTATGACAAACATGGGGATGAAAACGAACTTCCTGATGAAATATCCTTCGGGTAAAAATTGACCATGAACAAACAATCCTCAATTCTCCTTCTTTTTCTGTTATTTTCCAGTTTCTTTTCTTTTGCTCAGGGTGATTTTCCCGAGCCTCCCAATCCACCGCGTCTGGTCAATGACTTTAGCAATACCCTTTCTGAATCCCAAAAGGCGGCTTTAGAAAACAAGTTGGTGGCCTACAATGACAGTACCTCTACCCAGATCAGTATTGTCCTGATCCGCTCGGTAGGTCAGTATGATATCAGCGATTATACTTTTCAATTGGGTGAAAAATGGGGGATCGGCCGGAAGGACAAGGACAACGGCATGTTGATCCTAGCCGCCATGGAAGACCGGAAGGTATTTATGGCGACTGGATATGGCCTGGAAGGGGCGATTCCTGATGCCGTGGCCAACAGGATTGTGGACAATGTAATTGTCCCGGCCTTTAAGGCAGAAGCCTATTATGAGGGATTAAACCAGGCTACGGACATGGTCATCAAGCTGGCCGAAGGGGAGTATGATGCGGAAGACGTCGCCAGGAAGGGCAATAGCAGCGGAGCCATTTTCTTTATCCTGTTCTTTATTGTCATGTTTGTCATTATTCCTTTGATCAAAAACCGCAAGGACAATGACAACCACATGGGCGGCAAAAGCGGAGGCATAGATCTGTTCACCACCATGATGTTGGCCAACCTGTTGGGCGGTGGAGGAAGAAGAGGCGGCGGATTCGGTGGTGGCGGCTTTGGCGGCGGCGGTGGAGGATTCGGCGGCTTTGGCGGCGGAAGCTTTGGCGGAGGCGGAGCCGGCGGCAGCTGGTAAAATATCGCCACTATCGATCAGTTCAAGTATCCTACAAACCTATCATCCTATAAATTTTAGTCATGTTTTTATCGATTGACGCAGGGAACTCCAATATTGTTTTCGGTTTTTTTGATCCTTCAATAGGAGAGTGGCGCCACGAATTCCGGGTGGAAACTGCCCGGGCTATCACGGCTTATGAATTGAGCCAGAAACTGGGTTTGTTATTTTTGGAAAACAACCTCAGGCCCAATGAGGTGGCGCGGATAGGAATCAGCTCTGTTGTACCGGAAATCAATCCCGTGCTGGAGGAATTTTGCCATAAGTTTTTTGGCGTAAAGGCCTATTTGATCAATGGGAAAAGTTATGAGAAACTCAAGGTTTCTACCGATAGGCCCAACGAGATAGGTTCCGACCTGATGTCCAATATCACTGCGGCTTATGCCCTATATCAAAAAAGCTGCATTATCGTGGATTTCGGGACGGCGTTGACCTTTTCGGTAGTGGACGACCGTGGCTATGTGGTGGGAGTAAATATTGTGCCCGGATTAAAAACGGCCATCAAAGCCCTCTTTTTGAACACCTCCAAGTTGCCGGAGGTCAAGCTTGAACTGCCGGAATCTGCAATAGGCAAAAATACGGTCCACGCCATCCAGGCCGGGGTATTATATGGATATACGGGCTTAGTCAAGGGCATGCTCGCGACTATTAAAGCGGAACTTGGGCATGACTGCAAGGTAATCGCAACAGGCGGTCTGTCGCAGATTTTGACGCCTTTGGAAGGTGTTTTTGACCAAGTGGACAGGAACTTGACCGTAAACGGGATTAAATTGATCACCGAGGCTAACTTGTAGCGGGCATGGCGCGCGAATCCGAATTTAAGAAAACCGCTATATGAGGTCTGGGACCTCGTTTTCTAGCTTTTCATCGTCATCCCCATCCCTTTCAACACGGCTAATCCCGCGGACCCTACCGTCGCCGGCTAGAACCGTTTGTTTCCACTAAACTCCATGGCTTCGCCTTTACCAAACCCATAGCTCAGCCCAAAGGTGACAAACCGTCCCCTTTGGCGGAAATCATGCTGGTAAAAGTCCGGATTGAGCGATTCGCTTTCTGATATTCTCGACGCAAACAAATCCCGAACGCTCAAGTTAGCGATCACTTTCCCTTTGATAATTTTCTTGCGGATGCCTACATCGGCTGTTGCGAAGCCACTGATCTTCCGTTGAAAAGTCTGGTAGGGCGACCGATAGTCCCCCACCAGCTCCAAGGAGAAATCCGCAGGCAGCTCCAATTTATTGGTCAACCTGCTGGTCCACTGGTCCGATTCAAAGCCGAAAGGAGTAGATTCGTAAGTACCTGACCGGTCAAAGTAATTGTAGTTGAAATCCGCGTTGACCGACCACCAATTTGTAGGGGTCAATTTTCCATTGACCTCCAAGCCAGTGACCTTATTGGTACCAATATTCATCGGCATGGTGACATTCACCTGGTCCTCTAATCTGGTCACACTCTCCACTGTTTGGGTAATGTACCGGTAATAGACAGAAGCGCTGAGCGAAAACAGGCTATGGTCTAATATCCCCGTCACCTCGTAGCTGTCGGTATATTCCGGCAGTAAGTCGGGATTGCCGGTCGAGATGCTATAGGTGTTTCTGATGTTGACAAAGGGATTGAGGGCGAAGAAGCTAGGCCGAGAAATCCTTCTGGAATAGCCTCCTTGCAAGGAGAAGTTATTGGCTACCTTATAGGATCCATGCACAGTGGGAAATAAACCCGTAAAGTTTTGGCTATTCTCTACGCCGGTCTGCTCCAACTTAGTTTTTACATCGGTATTTTCCATCCTCAAACCAACCTTTAGCCCAAACACCTCCCCTTCATAAGCCCCAGTGGCATATATGCCGAGTACTTTTTGGTTGTAGTAAAAGTCGTTGGAAAAATCCGGAAGTAATACCCATTCATCTGATTCGTAATTGGCAATGGCATAGTTGTTTTTCACTTCGTTGATAAAATACTGGCCACCCGTTTCCAAAGTAAATTCATCCCCCATAGGTCGGGTGTAATCAGCCTGAAAGGTGTACTCCGCCTGGCTGAAATCGTTGTCACTCAGCTGTTCCTCCGAACCAGCGTCATTTCCCATCAGCTGCCGGTTGACGAAAGTCGAACTTTGATCTTTGGCAAACGAGCTCCCTATCGCGCTGATCAACAGGAAATGCTCTTCTTCCTCCGAAAAATCGCTTTTGTATTGCATCTCATACTGCCATTTAGGGTTGGTGGCTTTAGTGTTTTCTTGACGGAGCCAGCGGTTTTGAAGGGTCTTCTGCTCGTCAAAGGTGCTGAAGTCGGCGTCGGAAAACTCTGTCTCCCGTTCGAAGGCATAATTTCCGGATATCGTGATGACGTTTTGATCGTTGAAATAATAGTCCGTGCCCAAGATCAGGTTGAAAAACTCTTCGTTCTTTTCCCCATCCCCGACACGGCGTACCTCCTCTGAATTCTGGTAATAGCGGTTAAGGGTTTCGAATTCCTCCGGCATGGTCCGCTTACCGACGCCCACCTGGCTAAAGAGATTGAATCTTTCGGTGCGCTTGTTTACACTAAAGCCCAGGCTATGGTTATTAGGAACACCCGTGTTTAAGGTGACAGAGCCGTTTAAGCCTGTCTTTTCTTCCTTTTTCAACACGATATTGATAATTCCTGAAGTTCCTTCTGAATTGTATTTAGCCGAAGGATTGGTGATGACTTCTACCCTTTCGATCATATCTGCCGTAATGGTACCCAAAGCATTTCCCCCGTCACTTGTCAGCACGGATGGCTTTCCATTGATGAGCATCTGCACCCCGGCGGTTCCACGGAGCAAGATTTGCCCTTCTATGTTGACCGTCACGGAAGGTACGTTGTTCAGCACGTCCAAGGCACTTCCTCCTGCGCTGCTCAGGTCCTGGCCTACATTGAAAACCCGCTTATCCAATTGAAATTCCGTGGTGGATCTTTGACCCTGCACGACGACTTCGTTCATCTGCTGCATATCCTCTTCCAAGGCGATGGTTCCCAATCTCACGGTATTGTTGACCACTTCAAAATCATTAAGCTGCCGGGTAATAAAACCCATGAAGCTGATTTCCACTAAAAAATCGGTACTTCGGGTGGAGAGCAATAAGCTGCCATCAGGCAGGGTAGTGGTTCCGGCAAGCATCTCTCCTGAAGATTTATCCAAGAGTTTTATGGTAGCAAACTCAATGGGATTACGTGATCGCGCATCTATTACTTTTCCGGTAATCTCGATATCTTGGGAAAAAGCCTGGGCTGTTCCTAAAACGAACAACAGGATCAAAGGAAGTGTATATTTCATAGGGAATGCCATGTTGGATTTTACCCCAAATTGGGCAGTTGTTACGGTTCAAAAAAATAAAATCGACGAACGACCTGATCATCCCGTCCAACAACCGAATTATCCACGACAGTCGTTCATCTATAAAACCCGGTCGTTTATCGACGCCATGTCCTAGGATTATCAGCAAAGTCTTATATTCATCCATGGATATAAAGGACCGGCGGCTTCGCACACAACAGAAAGAAAGGGTATTTCAATTCATTCTGCACCTGATGGTCTTTCATTTTCTGGTGATGGATCATGAAAAAGGCCAATTGGTGTATGAGCTGGAATGGTACCAGGGCTTCTTTTTCTTTAACTACATCTGGGCTAACCTCCTGATCAGCTATGTACTGCTGCCCCGGTTTTTTTACCAGAAGAAGTATGTCCCTTTTATTGTCTACACTCTGCTCGTGATCACAGCGGTAATTGTCATAGAAGAGTTTGTGCTTGAAGTGATCTTTTTCCCCGATACCCGGGGCGCGGATTTTAACGGGGTCTTGCTGAGCCTGGGAGAGGTGCTCTCCGTCCTGGTCGCTTTAGCAGGAATGAAAATAGCCTGGGATGCCATTCATCTACAACGCGAGCTCGATGAACTCCGTGTCGCTGTCAAAGAAAGTGAACTGTCATTTCTGAACTCACAAATCAACCCCCATTTCCTTTTCAACAACCTCAACAACCTGTATGCCTATGCGGTCGAACAGTCTCCCAAGACCCCTGAGATCATTCTGGGTATGAGCGGCGTGCTTCGCTACATGCTTTATGAATGCAGGGAAGAAAAGGTACCGCTGACCAAGGAGATTGAGCATCTCCGGCATTTTACCCAACTGTATGAAATGCAGATTGAGGACCGGGGAACGGTCCGCTTTAATGCCGAAAACATTCATGAGCATTATCAGATCGCCCCGCTTATTCTGAGTGTTTTTGTCGAAAATGCTTTCAAACATAGCCAGTCGGGACAGTCTGAGCATATTAGAATTGCCATTACGGTCGCTGTCAATGAACAAGGAAGACTTACCTTTACCTGCACCAACAACTTCACGCACCTGAATTCACCGGATAGGGGAGACAACAGAATCGGGCTGGCCAATGTGAAGAAGAGACTCCATCTCCTGTACCCTGGGCAACACGAATTACGCATCGCGCATACCCAACAGGAATTTACGGTGCATCTTAACCTCCAACTGTCCAAATTATGAAATGCATCATTGTCGAAGATCAGCCACCTGCCCAACGTATCCTCAAAAAATACATTGAGGATATGGGCTCTTTGACCCTAGTCGGCACATTCGGAGATCCGATCCAAGCCATGGATTTTCTGAGCAAGGAGAAGGTGGACTTGATGTTCTTGGATATAAACCTACCCAAATTATCCGGAATTTCTTTGTTAAAAAGTCTCAGCAACAAACCTCAAGTGATCTTCACCACCGCCTATTCGGAATACGCGCTGGATGGCTATGAATTGGAAGTAGCCGATTACCTTCTAAAACCCTTTTCTTTTGAACGCTTTGTTAAAGCCGTGAGCAAGGTCAGAAGATATCAAAGTCAGACACCGCCTGCCGAGAACCCTTCCACAAGGGAGCATTTTATCAAGATAGGTCATGAACATGTACGGATTATCTTGGACGATATTATTTATCTCGCAGCAGACGGAGATTATTGCGAACTCTGGTTGGGGGAGAAGAAATACCTGTCCTCAGAACCCATGAAAAAGTGGTCGGATCTACTCCCACAGGAAAATTTTTACCGGGTGCACAAGTCCTATATCGTCAACACCAGGCACATCCGTAAAATCAGCGGAAATCAAATCTGCTTGACAGATAACAAGGTTCTGCCTATCGGCCGCGCTTATAGAGAAGACTTTATGCGCCGATTTTTAAAATAAGAACCGCGGGCGCTACGGCAATTTCCCGCAATACGGATTTCTTCATGCTTTTCCGCTAACCTTCACAACCTTAATGCAATGGAATAAACAGGCTTAACTGCACATGCTTTGCTTAGTGCCGACCGACAACCACTAATGCGACAAAATCCTGAAAGGCTTCAATCTGAATAACCGGTGGTGAAACGCTCAGTATAAAAACCAATCAACCCTTTAGGGTCGAACAACATGGATGGATTGGTTAGACAAAGCCTTATCCCAAATCGCATTCCGAGCCAACCTCCGACCCGCATCGATAAATAACAATAGCCATACTAAGTTATTTTTAAGCATCCCGGGTTATTCGAAGTGTAACGTAGATGTAATTCCGATTACAACCTGCATCCCATGTCACATCTTAAAAAATAACTAAAACAAGATTTATTTATATTTAAGCACAAATACATTTGTAAGCCACGGATTATGAGCAACAATTCCAACGCTTCTTTTGGTTTATGTCTTTTTGATATTATATTGATCGGAAATTGTTATAATATTTTTTCCACAAAACCAAAGGACCATGACATCCACCAACCCCTTCGAAAACTACTTTCTCGATATCTTCAAATTCAAATTTGCCCAGTTTAACGGACGGGCCAGAAGAAGCGAATACTGGTATTTTGTGCTTTTCAACCTGATTGTGTCCATGGGCCTGGGCATGGTGGATGCCTTTACCGGGCTGGGCTTTTTGAGTGCGCTGTATGGCCTGATTGCCATCATACCGGGCATAGCGGTAG
>Ga0209075_1002724_pt1 | contig 15337 bp, 10 predicted proteins | sample Stecom2011_FD_187523 | JGI IMG/M metagenome (GOLD analysis project Ga0209075, IMG submission 187523) | Agricultural soil microbial communities from Utah to study Nitrogen management - Steer compost 2011 (SPAdes) (version 2) | ecosystem: Environmental > Terrestrial > Soil > Agricultural land... | reverse complement strand
GGTTCTGGAATTGGTTGGTTCATTGCAATTGTTTCTTTGGCCGCTATTCGTGAGAAAATACGCTATTCAAAAGTTCCACCAGCTTTAAGAGGATTAGGTATCACCTTTATTGTTACTGGATTAATGGGAATCGCTTTCATGAGCTTTATGGGGGTAGAATACGGAAAAAAGAAAGAAGAGAAAACGAGTACTGTGAGTACAGTTGAAACTTCACAAATTATTAACGAAAAACTAGAGCAGTAATGGGTTTATCAATTTTAATTACAGTAATATTCTTCTTAGCAGTTATTTTACTGTTGGTTTCGATGTTGCTTTTTGTAAAGGCAAAATTAACACCACCAGGTAAACTTAAAATTACGATTAATGGAGATAAAGTACTTGAGGTAAATGCAGGAGATACCCTTTTGAATACCTTAAGTAAAGAAAAAATATTTTTAGCTTCTGCTTGTGGTGGTGGAGGTACTTGTATCCAATGTACTTGTAAAGTACATGAAGGTGGTGGAAGTATTCTTCCTACTGAAGAACCACACTTTTCAAGAAAAGAAATCAAAGAGAATATACGTCTTAGTTGCCAGGTTAAGGTAAAAGAAGATATGCAAATTGAAATCGATGAAGAAGTTCTTGGTGTTAAAGAATGGGAAGCTAAAGTGGTTTCGAACTATAACGTAGCTTCTTTCATTAAGGAGTTTATTGTTGAAGTTCCTGAAGATATGGATTACAAGGCTGGAGGATATATTCAGATTAAAATTCCACCTTGTGTTGTAGATTTCAAAACAATGGACATTACAGCGCATCCAGAAGATCACCCTGGACAACCTGATAAGTTCAAAGCGGAATGGGATAAGTTCAAACTTTGGCCATTGCAAATGAGAAATGATGAAGATACAGTTCGTGCTTATTCAATGGCTTCTTACCCTGCAGAAGGAAGAAGAATTATGTTGAACGTGCGTATTGCAACTCCACCATTTGATCGTAAAGCAGGTGGTTGGATGAAAGTAAATCCTGGTATAGCGTCTTCTTATATCTTCAACTTAAAAGTAGGAGACACTGCAATTATCTCAGGACCTTATGGTGAATTCTTTATCAATGAAGATTCTGATGCAGAGATGTTATACATCGGAGGTGGTGCTGGAATGGCGCCAATGCGTTCACACTTATATGAGCTGTTTAAAACAATGAAAACAGACAGAAAAGTGACTTATTGGTATGGAGGGCGTTCAAGAGCTGAGCTGTTCTATATCGAACACTTCCGCGCTTTAGAAAGAGAATTCCCTAATTTCAAATTCTACATGGTATTGTCTGAACCTCTAGAGGAAGACAATTGGAAAGTGAAGAAGGATATTCACGATGAAGAAGGAGATGGATTCTTAGGATTCGTTCACCAAGCTGTAATCGATCAGTATTTATCTAAACATGATGAACCTGAAGATATAGAATTCTATTTCTGTGGTCCACCTTTAATGAACCAAGCTGTTCTTAATATGTGTGACCAATGGGGTGTTCCACCAGAAAACGTATCATTTGATGACTTCGGTGGTTAATCAAACAGATTATAAATTTAAAAAGCGTTTCTTCGGAAACGCTTTTTTTTTCATTATGAATTAAACCATAATTTTGTTGGAGTTGATTAAATGAAACCAAAAAAAAGAGGAACTCATTGAGTCCCTCACTATATTTTACCTTTTTTTATCTATTATAATTCCTTGGCTGTTTCCAATACCTTTTGTTTGAGTTCCTCAATATACTCCACCAATCTTTCCATTAATTCAGGCTCACCTACAGCAACAATCTTCGCTGCTAGTATCCCTGCGTTCTTTGCCCCGTCTAAAGCAACTGTTGCAACTGGGATTCCTCCTGGCATTTGTAGAATGGATAGAATAGAATCCCAACCATCGATTGAGTTTCTAGATTTTACTGGAACACCAATCACTGGAAGGGGGGTAAGTGAAGCAACCATACCAGGTAAATGTGCCGCTCCTCCAGCACCTGCAATAATTGTCTTAACGCCTCTTTTGTGCGCATTTTTACCATACTCAAACATCTTCTCAGGAGTTCTATGTGCAGATACAATATCCATCTCATAGGCTACGCCTAAATAATTTAAAATATCTGCCGCTTCTTGCATAACCGGTAAATCCGATTTGCTTCCCATTATAATTCCAACTTTAGCCATGTTCTATTTTTTTTTCAAAGATAAAGTTTTTACCCTGATTTAATCTTCTTTTATTATTTCATCAATACGTTCTGCCATCTTAAAATCGATTTCTGTAACCACAGCCCCTTGATCATGTGTTGTTAATTGAACATCCACTTTTTTGTAACTGTGTAAATAGAGCGTTGGATGATGTTTTATTTCCTCTGCAATGACGGCCACTTTGTTGATGAAATTCACCGCTTCCATAAAATCTTTAAATGAATAGGTCTTTGTTAATTTGTTGTTTTTATTCTTCCACTCCATAGTTTGATATTTTATCAATAACAGGTATTCAACTTCTAGTAAATTTACATCATAATGTTGAATATTTTATTTTATGCCTATACTATTGTGAATCTGAACTTTTATTCGTTAATTTATACCGTATAAACATCTCAAACTACTACATTATGAAAACACTATTCTCAACTTGTGTCTTATTCCTTTTATCATTTCATTTTGCATTCAGTCAATGTTCGGAAAACGAAGAAACAAAAGTACTGCTCGTTGGTGATAGTTGGGCTTTTTTCATGAATGTAGATGGAACAATTAATAATGTTTATTCAGATTGGGGGCATTCTAACGTGAAGTATTATACCAATCTTACATTGTCTGAAAACGGAGCCGAAACAGTAGATTTTTTAACACCAACAAAACAAGGTGAAATCGCCAATCAACTTATCAGCAAACCTACGATTGAATACGTACACTTGAGCATAGGAGGAAATGATGTTCTGGGTAGTTGGAAATCACAATCCTTTACGCAAGCACAAACCGATTCATTGAGGTTTCAAGTAAAAGACAGTGTGATCGCAGTCATTGATTTTATCAAAGGAGTAAGACCAGATGTAAAAGTAGTTTGGGGAGGTTATGCCTATCCTAATTTTGAAGAGGTGATTACAGGAACACTTCTCCCAAGTATTCATCCGTTTTATGGGACTTGGCAAGGAATGGAGAACCCTTCAAACCAAGAAATAAATGATTTGTTGAATATTTTCTCCTCCGATATTGAATCCTATTATGCGAATGATCCGCGCGTTGAATTCGTAAAAGCTACAGGAATTACACAATATTCTTATGGACAAATCGACCCATTAGGAATTGCTCCTTATGGAACTTATGCACCTTTAAGTGCCCCATTACCTTATGGTTTTACCGATTATCCTTCTCCAAAGAACTCAATGCGAAATTATGGAGTGTTTAAAGATTGCTTTCATTTATCAGTACAAGGATATAGAGACCTTATAGGCTATACAACTCAAAAGTTTTATCACAAAGCTTTTATGGCCGACAAATATTTTATTGCAGAAGATAGTTTAACTACAGGTTCTGTTTCTTCTGACGGTACAGTGAGTACAAAGTTACTCCTTGGTGATTTAGGCGGGACAGTGCACAAGACAATCCTTACTTTTGAAACACTTTATAATCTCGATTCAATTGCAGAGAAGGCCAGTTTATTTCTACATAGAATTCAACACACAGGGAATGAGCCAATAGACCCTAATGTGTTGATAGAAATTAATGATGGTGCTTTTGGAATTAGTGCGGCAGTGGAAGCTGTTGATTTTAGTGCACCTTCCAAAGAAGAAGGAAATCCATGTGTTTTTGGAAGCAATACGGATGGAAACTGGGTGCGTTTAGATTTACCTAGTGAATTATTAGAGTACATCACCGTTAATGATATCACGCAATTCAAAATATCTTCTCCTTTCATATCTGAAGGGATAATTGAGTTTTCAGGAACCAGTGATCCTGATTTTGCACCCGTATTGAATGTAACTTATGGAAATGAAGCTTTAGTGGCTTTACCAGAAGAGAAAATCAATCAAAATGTTGTGATTTATCCTAATCCTTCTTCTGACCTTATTCATGTGAAAGTGAATACTGCAGAAATACACACGATTAACATTTACGCTATTGATGGAAAAGCAATGCTAAGCACAGAAAACACCGCTATTGATATAAGTAAATTCCCTCAAGGAACATACTTTATTCATGTGAATACAAATAAAGGCATAGCCACTCAAAAGTTAATTAAAAATTAAACGATGCTTTATGATTTTGCTTTGGGCTGATTAAAAATAGTTACTCCTTTGAGTAGTATTATATATTATTCATCAATTAAGCTTTTTTGAAACATTTTTTTTCTTTCTTTAGAGACCATTCATTAATTTAGAAATATCCTATATCTTTGTACTATGAAATGGATTGGAGAACGCATTAGCTTTGTTGATAAGAAAGACAGTATTAGTTTTGTTATCTATCCGCCCAAGTTGGGACGAAAAAAAACATTGATACTTGTTTGGTTTGCACTATGGCTTCTGATCGGTGGATATGTTGCTTCTCAAATATTTCAAGACTATTCAGACCAAGAGAAATTGGCCTTATTCATCTTTATGGTTTTCTGGTTGTATTTTGCCCTGCGTGTCTTGAGAACGATTTTATTCTTGTTCTTTGGTAGAGAATACATCAAGTTAGATGCTAATAGTTTAAGAATAAAAAGAGCGACTGGACAATACGGAAGTGCAAAGCAATATTTCTTAGAAAACATTACCCGCCTAAGTTTAGTTACACTTAAAGAAAACTCCTTTCAAAAAGTTTATGACGATTCTCCATGGGTGAGGGGAACCAACCGTATACAGTTTGAATATTTTCAAAAGAAACACTCTTTTGGTCGAAAATTGGATGAAAAAGATGCAGAAATGATGTTCAAAATTATTACCAAACGAATAGACAAATACTTAAAGTCTAAAAAGTAATACAGAACCTATTAGCTTGACTTCAAAAAGAAAAACCTCTGTTGTTTTTTTGACGAACGCCACGGTTTTGAGTTAAAAAATCAACATTTTTCAGATATTAATCCATGAAAACGCCTTTTATGTAGATAATCTTATTTATTTTTGTGGAAACACATTAAAAATGAAACTACTACACACTTCTTTTTTATGTATTATAGCTTCTATGACTTTTGGGCAAATTCAACAGCCTAAATCGATTCATCAAGAACAAATGGAATACTATGATGCACTAGGTAAGGATTATCAATATTATGAGGATCATTATGTTTCTCCTGGACCTGTAAATTATCAAAAATCTAATTGTAACATCGAGAAAAAGGTATTTGGATGGCATCCGTATTGGAATAATGGAAAAGAAGCTAATTATCAATGGGACTTATTGACCGACTTTTCTTATTTCGGATACGCTGTAAACCCCAACAATGGTCAACCTACAACAACGAACGGTTTTGAAACGGTTAATTCTGTTACCCAAGCATTAGCCAATGGAGTGCGTGTGAATTTGTGTGTTACTCTGTTCAGTAACCATACCACCTTTTTCAATAGTGCTTCAGCCCAACAAACATTAATCACAAATTTGATTAATCTTATTCAAAATAGGGGGGCCCATGGAGTCAATATAGATTTTGAAAGTATGAGTGCTAGCCACAAATCAGGTTTCAGAGATTTCATGATTAGCTTATCTACTCAAATGAAAAATGAAATTCCTGGAGCGCAAATCTCAATGGCCTTGCATGCTGTAGAATGGAGCAGCATCTATGATATTCCAGCATTATTGCCTCACATCGATTTGTTCTGTATCATGGGGTATGACTATTACTATAGTGGTAGTGCAAACGCTGGACCTACCGACCCTTTGTTTCACTTCGGTAATTCGTATAACTATACACTTTCGAGATCAACAAGTTATTACTTAGACAAAGGTATTCCGAGCGATAAAATAATCTTGGCGCTTCCGTATTATGGTAGACAATGGCAGGTGAATAGTTTCTCCATCCCTGCATCAACGGTTTCAGGAACGGGGTCTTCTGTAACTTATGCAGGATTAAAAAACAACGCCAGTGGAAATTATTCTGCAAGCAATAGAAATGTTGAAAGCTTGAGTAATTCAGTGTATTATAACTACACTTCTGGAGGAAAGAAATACCAGTGTTTTATTACAGAAGAAAATGAAATGCGTTCTCGTTTGGATTTTATACGCAAACGTAATCTAGGAGGAATGGGAATATGGGCTTTAGGAAATGATGATGGATACCCTGATTTTTGGAATGCTATTGAAGACTATATGACCGATTGCTATGTCTCTCCTTGTTCAGGTACGATTGTAGATATTGGTGGAGGAGAAGGAAGAAATTATTATGATAAAGAGGATTACTCTTATACGATTGCGCCTCCAAATGCATCAAGTATAGATGTAGAATTTCAATCCTTTGATTTAGAGAGCGGATACGATAACTTGTACATCTACGATGGTCCTTCAACCAGTTCTCCTCAAATTTCTGGTAGTCCATTCTCGGGGTCTAATATTCCTCCGGCTTTTACTTCATCTGGAGGAGAACTGACCATAAGGTTTACCTCTGATGTGGGAACAACTAAAGCGGGATTCAAAGGAACTTATAGTTGTAATACTGTTGTCATTGATCCTCCTCTGACGATGGTGGATACAGTTTCGGGCTGGAAAACGACTGATTATACTCAAAATTTTACGGAAACTGTGCCTGGATCAGAAATTAAAAAAATGTACTATTCTGTTGCCCATCATAATGGAAGTGAATGGAGAGCGAATGCAGATAGAGGCTTTTTCTATGAAAATTTTGATGATTTTACGATTCACCCTGACTGGACCGTTGAGTCTGGAACTTGGACAGAAACAAATGTCCTTAGGCAATCAGATGAAAACGATGGAAATACTAATATTTATGCACCTTTGAATCAAAGTTTGTCGAATCACCATATCTACCATTGGAAAGGGAAAATGGGCGGACAAGGAACCAACAGAAGGGCAGGGCTACATATTTTTGTAGATGACCCAACGGCATTGCACAGGAATAACTCTTATTTTGTTTACTTCAGATTAGACGGAGATGTAATTCAGTTTTATAAAGTTGAAAATGATAATTTCGGTGCTCCTGTTATTGATGTGCCTCATGTTTTTAATGATGATACTTGGTATGACTTTAAATTGATTTATGATCGAATAAGTGGTGAGGTTTGGATTTACGTTAATGATGACCTTGTGGCTACCTGGACAGATGCAGATCCAATTGCTACTGGCGACTATATCTCCTTCCGAAACGGAAATTGTACTTATGAAGTAGATGATTTTATGGTTTATCGTTCTCGCTACCCATCGGTTACAATCAATATTGGAGATGATAACACGAATGATATCCGTTATCAAAATCCTTCGCCTTCGCAACCTTCTGGAATGATTCGTTCATTGATTACCAATACTTCTGAGATGATTTCTCAAGTAGATTCAATCCTGGTGAATGTTGATTGGACCGCACCAAACTTTAATTATGTCCATGATGGAGATGCACAAGTTGATCTGGACACTATTTATGCGCCATCAACTGTTTTAGAAGCAACTGCAAATTGGTCAGTTGCTGATCCAAACTCTGGAGTTGTTGCTTATGAGTATGCAGTAGGAACTCAGCCTAATGATAATTCTATTGTGGATTGGATTCCTTATGGAATGAATACTTCTGTTGCTTTGTTGAGTCAGAATTTTGTTCTGGATGAATTGTATTACTTTACTATTCGTAGTCAAAATGCTGCTGGTTTGTGGAGTGAAGAATCTTCAAATGGCTTTAGGTTTTTGTCTTCGGTTGGACTGAATGAAGGAACAATTGAAATGCCTAAAATTTACCCTAATCCAGCGACCAATATTTTGAATGTGGAATTGAATCAGACAATCGAAGAGGTGTCACTTTACGATATGAATGGGAAACTCATTCGCACAATTAAGGTAAATGCCAAAAGTATTCCTATTGATGTTCTAGATTTTGCTGCAGGGACTTATTTGTTAAGGTTAAAAACCGAAAAGCAATGGACAGAACATACGTGGATTAAGAAATAATATTTCTAGTAGAATTGGTGTAAGTAAAAGTTTCTTGAACTAGGTTTTGAAAGCATTTCACTTAATTGGGGTGGACTGAAGTTCGCCCCAAATGGTGATCCTAGGTTTCCTAAATTTAAATTAATCAAGGATTTCCGATGAGGGTTGATGAATATGGTCATCAATATTTTTAGGTGATTCTATTTTTCAGTAGAATTACTTTTGTGCTCTTTTACGGTCGTGATGGTTAGAAATGATCATTGCAAAGCCTAAACACGCCGTAGACACAATGCCTAAATAAGTTCCTTTATTGTTTGACCAATTCAAATTAGAGTAGTCTAGGTCAAAGAGATAGAAAGTCAATAAGACTATAGAAATAATAAAAAGGACTATTCTCAGTTTTCTCATACCTTAAAAAGTAGTTTTAGAAGGTCAAACTGTAGCTTTCTTCATTCTTATTTCCACAAGCATCTATAGCGCGAATGACTACTTTTTTCTTTCCTTTTAAATCTTTTGGAGGGTCAAAGAAAAACATACTGCGTTTGGGCTCGTATTGCAATAAATACCATTCACCATCAATGAAAATGTCATAATCTTCTAGTCCAGATTCTTTTTCAGAAATATTCCAGATCAAACGTTTCCCACTGACTCTGCCATTATTGACGAAATTTCTGTTTTTAATGTAAGGGGCTATGGTGTCAATTTGAACTGAAAATTCACCAAATGATCGGATACGTGCAGTGATCCAGCCATCTTTTACTGTTCCTTTTTCAGAATATTGTGTTCCATATCTTGAGACACGTTGGATGTATGATTTTTCGCTGAAAGATTCATCTGGAATGGGCAGCATCAGTTTAAATGTTTCCTGTAATGGAATTAAATCACTACCAAAAGTGACTGCATTTTGTGAAGATTTCAAGATTAAAGGTGTAGGTTCATAAATAATCCCTGGAGGAAATAGAATGTAATGATGTGCATTATAACTTAAAAAAGCACTGTCAGGATAAAGCACTTTTTGTTTAGGATAAAAGATGTGTTCCTTTATCTTTTTACCTTGACCTACATTTAGTGTAAAATCCAGTTTGCTTGTATTCCCATAAGCATCTTTAGTGGTATATTGAATTTCATAAGACTGTCCTGGCTCAGCTTTAAGTATGCCTTGATTTTTTTCATGCCTGTAAATTGGCAAGCGATTGTGTTTCGTTCTAAATGATTTATGAAAGTGTTTTCTTCGATTATGGTATTCTTCATAATCTTTGTGCGTATTGATATGTCTATTGGTAGAAAATGAAATACGTTCCATATTTTGCCCGAAAACAGTATCCTGATCAACCCTTAAAAACGATTCATGAATTCCACAAATGTTATTGGCAGCATCGAGTTTATCGATCACATCAAAAGCGAATCCGACTCCTCCTTTTTCAGAGGTAAAAGAGGCGTCAATATCAACTTTGTTTCCTGAAATATTGTACTGGCCGTTACTTCCCCATACTTGATAATGTTTGGCTTTGTTAGGAACACGGTATCCCTGTTCTGTGAGTGCATAAACCTTTACTCCACGTATTGTAGGTGCTTGACTATCGGCGATGTCGAAATTGAAAAGCAAAGGGTTCAAAGGGTGCTCTGTAATTGTTTCTCTTAATTCAAAGTGAAGGTGAGGAGCGGTACTTCCTCCTGTATTTCCAGATTTAGCAATGACTTGTCCTTTTTTTACTTTCAAAGAGTCTTTCGCAGGAAAAAACTCAAAGGCAAATCCCTCTTGTTTTTTTTGTTGTTCAGCAACAAGTTGTGCTAATTCCCCAACAAATGCTTCGCAGTGGGCATAAACTGAAGTCAATCCGTTATAGTGGTCAACATAAACCGCGTGTCCATAACCCCAAGGAGAGATCTTTATTCTAGAAACATAACCATCTTCAACACTGAGGATGTTATAGCCTGTTCTTTGGTTGGTTTTGATGTCAATTCCTGTATGAAAATGGTTACTTCTTAATTCACCAAAATTTCCTGCCAATACCATCGGTATGTCCATAGGTGGATGCAAGTCATATTTTGAATAATCAATTTGTGCATTCAGTTGAATAATGCAGTTTATAAATAATAATGTGAACAAAGATTTTAATCTCATGCTGTAAAATAATTAAAAATTTATTTTTGATTAAATCAATCGGTATTCGATATTTCTACTTTTAAAAGTGTTGAGGACTTTATCGTTAATATCAATCTTTAATGCTCTTGAAGGCATTTCAACTTCAAGTTTATTTACAGTATCATAAACTTTAAACTTGACCTGAAACGCACCTTCATTTTCTTTAAAGACAGCATCAATTTCTTCAATAAAAGTATGGGTCACTTCACTTAACGCAACTTTTAATTCTAAAGCGCTTGCTTTTTGTTCTCTCAAACTTGATAAGAAGTCGATTTTCTGAACTTTAAATTCAAATTCATTTTGATTCCAACGTTTTGATTGCACTTTCCCTGTCAGGTAGATAAAAGATCCTTCCACCATATAGTCTTTGAACCTACCGTAGTCTTCTTGGAAAAAGAACAACTTAGCAGAATCGTTATAATCTTCAATCACTATCGTACCAAAGGGATCACCTTTTCGGGTATGGCGATGTTCAACTTCGGTAATAATTGCAGCGAGTGTGAATTCTAAGTTTTTATATTCATCCACTTTATTAATGAACTCAACACTTCCGTTACAGAAAGATTCTATATCAATTTTATAATCGTCTAATGGGTGACCAGAAATGTAAATCCCTACGACTTCTTTTTCTTTGTTTAATTTTTGCAGCGAAGACCATTCTTGCACCATTGGGATTTTTGGTGCTGGAGTTTCAACGCCTGAATCTTCACCGAATAAACTCACTTGGTTAGAGTTTAAACTTTCTTGATGATTACTTCCAAATTTTATGGCGTTGGCCAAGAATGTTCGGCCATTTTCTTCAACAAAATATTGTGCTCTGTGTGCGTTAGAAAAAGAATCAAGTGCTCCTGAAAGTGCTAATCCTTCAAACGCTTTTTTATTACATTTTCTCAGATTGACACGTTTGGTGATGTCAAAAATATCTCTGTAGGGTCCGTTTTCTCTACGTTCTTCAACAATAGCATCTACAGGTCCACTTCCTACACCCTTAATTGCACCTAAGCCAAAACGAATTGCCCCTTTTTTGTTTACGGTAAACTTAAAGTTTGATTCGTTGACATCTGGACCCAATACTTCTAGTCCCATACGCTTACATTCCTCCATAAAGAAGGTCACTTGTTTAATGTCATTCATGTTGTTACTCAACACGGAAGCCATATATTCTGCTGGGTAATTGGCTTTTAAATAAGCGGTTTGGTAAGCAATCCATGCATAACATGTAGAGTGTGACTTGTTGAATGCATAAGAAGCAAAGGCTTCCCAGTCATGCCATATCTTTTCTAATTTCGCTTTGTTATGACCGCGTTCAACTCCTTGGTTCAGAAACTTTGGTTTTAATTCAGCCAATAAAGAAAGTACTTTCTTACCCATCGCTTTACGCAAGGTATCGGCTTCACCTTTAGTAAAACCTCCAAGTTTTTGGGAAAGTAACATTACCTGCTCTTGGTAAACGGTAATTCCATAAGTTTCTTCTAGGAATTCTTTTGATGCCTCAATGTCGTAAACAATTTCTTGTTCCCCGTTTTTACGTTTAATAAAATCAGGTATGTACATTAAAGGTCCTGGTCGATACAGGGCGTTCATTGCAATCAAGTCAGCAAATACTGAGGGCTTTAATTCCCTCATGTATTTTTGCATTCCTGGAGATTCATATTGGAAAACCCCAACAGTTTCACCTCTTTGGAATAGCTCGTATGTTTTTTGATCGTCTAATGGGAATTCATCGGGAACCAAATCAATACCGTGTCTTTCTTTTACAAAAGCAACGGCATCCTTAATTAAGGTTAAGGTCTTTAACCCTAAGAAGTCCATCTTCAGTAATCCAGCTTCTTCAACAACAGAGTTATCGTATTGTGTACAATACATGTCTGAGTCTTTAGCCAAAGCTACCGGCACATATTCGGTAATGTCTCCAGGAGTAATGATTACCCCACAGGCATGAATTCCTGTATTTCTTACGTTTCCTTCCAGTTTTCGAGCACTGCCCAATACTTTTGCAGGTAAATCGTTTCCTTTTGAAATGTCAATCAGTTGGTTCGCCATGGCGATGCTCTCTTGATTGTCCTTTAATTTAGCCGATAAGTCAGCAGCATCGAGTCCGAAAATATTCTTTAAGGAGGTGTCTGGAATCAATTTTGCCAAACGGTCAGCTTCAAATAATGGAAGGTTTAAAACACGTGCTGTATCTCTAACAGATGACTTCGCAGCCATTGTTCCATAAGTAATGATTTGTGCCACTTGATTTGCCCCATACTTTTCAATTACCCAGTCGATAATTCGACCACGACCTTCGTCATCAAAGTCAATATCAATATCGGGCATCGAAACACGGTCTGGGTTCAAGAAACGCTCAAAAAGCAAGTCGTAGGCAATGGGGTCAATATTGGTAATTCCGTTACAGTAGGCTACGGCAGAACCCGCTGCAGAACCCCTTCCTGGACCAACGACAACCCCCATGTCTCGAGCGGCGTGACAAAAGTCTTGCACAATTAAGAAGTATCCAGGATATCCAGTATTTTCAATAACGCTTAATTCAAAGTCTAAACGTTCACGAATCTCTTCAGTAATTTCAGGGTAGCGTTTTTTCGCCCCTTCATAAGTCAGGTGACGCAAATAATTATTTTCTCCTCGTTTACCTCCATCCTCTAAATCTTTAGGATCTTGGAATTCTTCAGGAATATCAAATGCAGGAAGCAAAATATCACTGGCGAGTGTATACTTCTCACATTTATTGGCAATTTCCATAGTATTCTCGATCGCTTCCGGAAGATCAGCAAACAATTCCTTCATTTCGTCTGGAGACTTGAAATAATAATTGTCATTCGGCAATCCATATCTAAAACCACGACCTCTACCTTTTGGTGTCTCCACCATTTCACCATCCTTGATACAGAGTAATATATCGTGAACACCAGCGTCTGATTTGTTCAGGTAAAAGGTGTTGTTTGTGGCCACGATTTTAACCTCATGTGCTTTGGCAAAACGCAATAAGACTTCGTTCACACGGCGTTCGTCTTCTTGGTCGTGACGCATTAATTCTAAGTAGAAGTCATCACCAAATTGTGCTTTCCACCATATCAGTGCTTCTTCGGCTTGCTTTTCACCAATGTTCAAGATTTTAGATGGAATTTCCCCATACATATTTCCTGAAAGTACAATGATGTCTTCTTTATATTTTTCAACTACCTTTTTATCGATACGCGGAACATAATACCTTCCTTCTGTAAATGCAATCGATGACATTTTGGCTAAATTGTGATACCCTTTTTTGTTTTTGGCCAATAAAACGACTTGATAACCATTGTCTTTAACGGTTTTGTTGGTGTGGTCTTCACAGATGTAAAACTCACATCCTATAATCGGTGTAATTTCATTCTTGTTGAAAGGCTTTCCTTCTTTCTCCGCCTCCTCACGTTCTTTACGAATGTTTTTGTTGTGGGCTGTGATGTGTTTCTCAAAGTGAAAGGCAGCCATCATGTTCCCGGTATCTGTCAATGCAACTGCAGGCATGTTGTACTCTGCCGTTTTCTTGATCAGGTCCTTAATGTTACTTGTAGACTGAAGAACAGAGAATTGTGAGTGGTTATGCAGATGAACAAACTGTGTTTCTGCCAAAATTTCAAGTCCTTCCTTGATGTCTTCTTTGGTTACCTCATCAGTATTTTCATACTTTTCTTTTAACTCCTGACTTTTCTTTTTTAAGTTCTCATGTTTGAGTCCAACAGCTTGTATGATATCAGTGTTGACCTCTAAATAATCTTCAAAATAGGCTTCGTCTCTGTGCAGTTCTTGTGCAGTAAAAATTCGCCTACGAACCAATTCAAAGAAAGAACGAGCCGTCGCCTCAACGTCGGCAGTGGCATTATGTGCTTCGTTAAAAGGAACATCAAATAGATGCTCGTGAAGTTCAGTTAAGGTCGGTAGCTTGAATTTTCCACCACGTCCTCCAGGAATACGACAAAGTTCAGCAGTTGTTTCGGTACACGTATCCAAAATAGGCATGTCGTGCATCGGCGTTTCCATGTTTAAACGCACAAATTCAGATCCCATCACGTTGATATCAAATCCAACGTTTTGACCAACAATGAATTCTGATCTTTTTAATGCACTGTTGAATTCCTCCAACATATCAGCAAGTGCTACACCGTCTGTTTCGGCCAATAGCGTAGAAATCCCATGGATACGTTCTGAATCATAAGGAATATCAAACCCATCAGGACGAATGATATAGTCCTTCGCTTCGATCAATTGCCCTTTGTCATCGTGCAATTGCCAAGCAATCTGAATACACCTCGGCCAGTTGTCTGTGTCGGTGTAAGGTAGATTCCAATTTTTCGGTAATCCTGTGGTTTCGGTATCAAAAACTATATACATGGCAGCTGAATTTTACGCTTCAAAGATACAAATAAGATGGGGTTTTTTCGACCTCAATTTAGAGGAATAGACGAATAGTTTTACACAATACTTGTACATCAACGACTGCGCAAGTTAGAAGAAATAAAAACCTTTTCTACAGACTTTTTTGTGAATCAGTACAACAGTTTTTTTCTATATTTGAAACGTGAAGAATAAGATATTGGTTTTAGACAATTACGACTCTTTTACTTATAACTTGGTCCATTATATTGAATCTAGTGGGGAGTATGTAGTAGATGTTTTCAGAAATGATGAAATTACCTTGGATGAGGTTGATCGATATGATACAATTGTTTTGTCTCCTGGTCCTGGATTACCTAAAGATGCTGGTATTTTAAAAAAACTTATCGAAAGGTATGCTTCAGTTAAAAAGATTTTAGGTGTTTGTCTAGGTATGCAAGGCATAGGTGAAGTCTTCGGTGGGACTTTAGAAAATTTACCCCTGGTTTATCATGGCGTGTCAACTCAACTTGATGTTGTGGATAGGCAAGATGCATTGTTTAGAAATTTACCTCCTTCATTTAGAATTGGACGTTACCACAGTTGGATTGTTTCAAGAAATGGATTTCCAGAAGAATTGAAAATAACTGCTGTCGACGAAAACCAACAAATTATGTCTTTGCGTCATAAAAAGTTTCAACTTTATGGTGTTCAGTTTCATCCCGAATCTATCCTGAGTGAACATGGGAAAGCCTTGATCCAAAATTTTTTGGATATATAGT
>Ga0209075_1002723_pt1 | contig 15348 bp, 14 predicted proteins | sample Stecom2011_FD_187523 | JGI IMG/M metagenome (GOLD analysis project Ga0209075, IMG submission 187523) | Agricultural soil microbial communities from Utah to study Nitrogen management - Steer compost 2011 (SPAdes) (version 2) | ecosystem: Environmental > Terrestrial > Soil > Agricultural land... | reverse complement strand
GGCTTTACCGCCGTTGCGCCGAGCGAGTCGGACGAGATTGTCGTCCCGCCGGGTTACAGCTATCAGGTCATATTGCCCTGGGGTACGCCCATCACCGGCACCATGCCGGCCTTCGATATCACCAATACCGGTGAAGAGCAGGGCATGCAGATGGGCTCGCACCATGACGGCATGCACTTCTTCCCGATCGAGGGCGAGGAGCCGTTCGAAGGCAGCTCCGACGAGGGGCTGCTGGTGATGAACCACGAGTACGTGGAGCCCCGCTTCATGCATGCCGACCATATCGGTGTGGCACTGGGCAGCGGTGCCATCGTCATGAAGGGCGATGTGCGTGACCGCGATCAGGCGCTCAAGGAGATCAATGCCCATGGCGTGTCCGTGGTGCACGTCAGAAAGCGCGCCGACAACCGCTGGGAGCTGGTGCAGAGCGAATACAACCGCCGCATCACCGGCCTGACACCCATGGAGCTGCATGGCCCGGTGCGCGGCAGCGATCTGGTCAGAACCAAGTACAGCCCGCAAGGCCTGGCCACCCGGGGTACCCTGAACAACTGTGCCATGGGTGTCACACCCTGGAACACCTACATGGCCGCCGAGGAGAACTGGGCCGGTTATTTCGGCAATCGTGACGAGACCATTCCTCGGGAGCACGCCCATTACGGCATCCGTGCCAACGACAGCCGCTACCGCTGGGCACTGGCCGAAGGTGGTGGTGATGAGTTCATCCGCTTCGACGCCACCAGCACCGGCGCCGATGCGACCCAGGACTACCGCAACGAACCCAACTGCTTCGGCTGGATGGTCGAGATCGATCCCTTTGACCCGAACAGCGTGCCGAAGAAGCGCACCAGTCTGGGCCGCTTCGGTCATGAGGGCGTGGTATTCGGCCCGGCCATCGAAGGCAAGCCGGTGGTGTGCTACTCCGGGGACGACTCCACCAACCAGTTCATCTACAAGTTCGTCAGCGAGCAGCCCTTCCAGAAGGGCGTGACCGACGGCTCCATTCTCGATACCGGCGTGCTCTACGTGGCCCGCTTCAACGATGACGGCACCGGCGAATGGCTGCCGCTGGTGTACGGTCAGAACGGCCTGGATGCGAGCAACGGCTTCCGTGACCAGGCGGATGTGCTGGTCAACACCCGCCTGGCTGCCGGCCTGGTCGGTGCCACGCCCATGGACCGCCCTGAATGGGGTGCGGTGGACCCGAACAACGGTGATGTCTATTTCACCCTGACCAACAACAGTGGTCGCAGTACCGCCAACGGCGCCAACCCGCGCACCCAGAACCGCCATGGTCACATCATCCGCTGGGCGGAAGCCGGTGGCGAGCATGCCTCCACTACCTTCGAGTGGGATATCTTCCTGTTCGGCGGAGATGCAGGGCAGAGCGGTCAGGCCAACCTGGCCGGCAAGGACCCCAATGGCGATGCCCTGACCGTGGACAACCTGCTCAGCTCGCCGGACGGCCTGTGGATCGACAAGGACAGCCGCGTGTGGATCCAGACCGATATCGGGGAAGGCAGCCAGAACTCCGGTGTGTACGAGGTGTTCGGCAACAACGCCATGCTCTGCGCCGACCCGAAGACCGGCGAGATGCGCCGCTTCCTGACCGGGCCCATCGGCCAGGAGATCACCGGTGTCATCACCACGCCGGACCAGCGCACCATGTTCATCAACGTGCAGCACCCCGGGGCCACTACCACCCCCACCGAGTGGGAGCTGGGTCCGCGTTACGTGCGCAGTACCTGGCCGGACCGTAACCCGGCGCGTCTGCCGCCGCGTTCGGCCACGGTAGTGATCTGGAAGGATGATGGGGGAGTCATAGGTAGCTGATTTTCCTCCTTCCCTCAGGGGTGGTTGTCGCTGTGGCGGCAGCCACCCCTTTTTCGTTGACCTGTCTCACCGCCGCAGCGTGCAGGGCTCTGGAGCCGCTTTCGCCAGTGATATCAATGAGATATTCCGCGCTTTCGTTTCACCCAAACAGGTTATTGAGGCCGGTCTCACGCGACCGGTAGCGTGCTATGCCGCTGTTATTTGAGATTGAGGGGTTGCTGGCGTATGGCAAAATCGTGACAATCGAATCACTGAAAATATGTTTCAGGGATATAACAATAAAACTGCAAAGAAAGATCGGTAGCCTCCTGCGACTGATCCTGCAGCCCGAGGGCTGCGAGCTTTGCCTGGAGTATGCATGCCCGTGATAGCCCGTCTCAGCTTGGACTCGGTGGTGAAACTGGCCACCTTTTTGTTGGTTGCTATCACCGCTGTACTGCTGGCCCGCCTGACCTGGACCCTGATAGAACCAACCAGTGTGCTGCCACCGGCCGCCTCCGTTCCCCTCGCCGAACTCCAGGCCGATTCGGCCACCGGTGCCCGGGGCGGTTTTCGCGAACTTGCCGCCCTGTCCGTATTCGGTACCCCCGCCCGGGAAAACCGGGTCGTCAACGCCCCCGAAACCTCGCTCAGCTGGACACTCAAGGGCGTGTTCACCAACCCCGATCCCAGCCGCAGTGCGGCCATTCTCGCCCCCCAGGGCCAGCCGGAAAAACTGTATCGCGTGGGCGCGTCCCTGCCGGGCAGCGTGACCCTGCAGGAAGTCTTTGCCGATCGCGTCATTCTTGATCGCGGCGGCCGCCTGGAAACCCTGCGCCTCAAACGCCACGATGCCCCGGCCAGTGCCGGGCGGCGCAGCGCTCCGGCCCTGCCGGCTGCCGCGCAGGCCGAGCCCCGAGTTGACCGGGATGCCTGGGTCAACGATCCCCAGCGCTTTCTCGATGTGATCAGTGCCAACCCGGTCATGGAGGACGGCGTCCTCTATGGGCTGGAAGTCTCACCTGCACGCAATGCACGGGAGTTCGAGGCCGCTGGTCTGGTCTCCGGTGACGTGATCACCGAGGTGAACGGCCGGCCGGTAGCGGAAATCAGTGACTACCGTGACCTGCTTGCCGAGCTGGCCGATGCCAGTTCGGTGTCTGTTTCTCTGGAGCGTAACGGAGAACCGATGAACATTACGATCAATATGGATTAAGCCCGAATGCCTATGTTGTTGCCCAAGTGTCGTTACGCCCTGCCGGTGGCCCTGGCCCTGAGCATGCTGAGCGGGAGCCTTGCTGCGCAGAACGCAGCGGTGCAGGCCGAGAATGATGAGCTGGTCCTGAACCTGCGCGATGCCGATATCAATGGTCTGATCGAGATCGTCAGCCAGGAGACCGGCATCAACTTCATCGTTGATCCGCGGGTGCGCGGTCAGGTCAACGTGGTATCCGGCCAGCCGATCAAGCGCGACGAGCTGTACGACCTTTTCCTCGGGGTGCTCAAATCCTACGGCTTTGCCGCGGTGACCGGTGCTGACGGCACTGTGCGTATCGTGCCCGAGGTGCAGGCCAAGGAAAACGAGGTGGGCAGCCTGGAGCAGAACAGCCGGGGCGACGAGTTCATCACCCACGTGATCAGCGTCCGCCACCTGGATGCCAGTCAGCTGGTGCGCATTCTGCGGCCGCTGGTGCCCAAGGGCGGCCACCTGGCCGCTGCCGCCGAATCCAATTCACTGGTGATTGCCGATACCGCAGCCAACGTGCGGCGCATCGAGGCGCTGATCAAGCGTATCGACCAGGAGTCCATGGAAGACTTCGAAGTGGTGCCGCTGGAGCATGCGTCGGCCCTGGAGCTGGTGCGCATCATCGAGGGGCTGAACATTGCCAGGCCCGAGGAGAGTGGTGGCACCAAGCGGGTGCGGGTAATAGCCGATGAGCGCACCAACGCGCTGATCCTCTTGGGCGACCCCCAGCGCCGTTCTTCCTATCGCGCGATGATCCGCCAGCTGGATGTGGTCGGCGACGAGGGCAATACCCAGGTGCATTATCTGCGCTACGCCAAGGCCGAAGACGTGGCCGAAGTGCTGCGCGGCATTGCCGAAGGTCGGGACGTGGACAATGGCACCAGCTCCAGCAGCGGTGGCAGCAGCACCAGCGGCAGTGGCAGCTCCTACGGTTATGGCAACCGGGATTCCCGGGTGCGCATCCAGGCCCACGAAAGCACCAACTCGGTGGTGGTGCACGGCCCGGCGGAGCTGAGCCGCGAGATGGCGCAGATCATCCGCCAGCTCGATATCCGTCGTGCCCAGGTGCTGGTCGAGGCAGTGATCGCCGAGGTGTCCTATGATCGTGCCAAGGAGCTGGGGGTGCAGTGGGGCTTCGGTAACGAGAACGCCGGCGTCGGCGTGATCAACTTCGCCCGCGGCGGCGGCGGCATAGTCAACCTGGCCGCCGGTATCGACGCCTTCCTCGATGGTGAAGTGACCTCCCCGCCGTCCCTGTCCGATGGCGCCACCCTGGGCGGGGTAGGGACCATCGGCAGTACCCAGATCGGCCTGCTGGTCAATGCCCTTCAGGGCGACAGTTCGAGCAATATCCTGTCCACTCCGAGTCTGCTGACCCTGGATAACGAGGAAGCCGAGATCGTGGTCGGTCAGAACGTGCCCTTCATTGTCGGCCGCTCGGTGGAGAACTCCGGTCAGGCCTTCGATACCATCCAGCGCGAGGATGTGGGTATCAAGCTGCGCATCCGCCCGCAGATCAACGAAGGCAACGCGGTGCGCCTGGAAATTGCCCAGGAGGTATCCCAGATCGCCCCCGGTGCCAGCGCCGCCGCGGACCTGATCACCAACAAGCGCAGCCTCAACACCCACGTGATGGTCGACGACAACCAGTTGATCGTGCTCGGCGGTCTGATCGACGACCAGATGGTCGAGACCCAGGACAAGGTGCCCCTGCTCGGCGACGTGCCCGGCCTGGGACGGCTGTTCCGGTACGACACCGCCAACGTGCAGAAACGCAATCTGATGATATTCCTGCGTCCGGTCATCGTCCGCGACACCGCCGTGGCTGAAAGTCTGACCCACGCCAAGTACAGTTACATGCGGGACCAGCAGCTGAAGGAGCAGGGCCGCCGCGCCAATCTGTTGCCGCGTCAGGACATGCCGATCCTGCCGGACTGGAACTACCTGCTGACCCTGCCGCCGCCCTTCGAGAATGCCAGCCAGCCCGATGTGGCGGTGAGCACGCCGATTCCCGCGCCGCCGAGGGCACGATGACCACAGTGAACGAGGCAGATATGAGCACAGTACTGCCGGAAACCGGGGCCCAGCCACTGCCGGAGGCAGGTCTGCAGGCCGAGACCGGCTACCGTTTCGCCCGGCGTTTCGGGGTCCTGCCGGACCAGCTGCGCGACGGCCGGCTGGATGTGTTCGTGCGTGCCGACTGTGATCCCCAGGCGCTGCTGGAGCTGCGCCGGCTGGCGGGTCATCCGCTGCATCCGGTGATGCTGGATGATGATGCCTTCGCCGCCCGCCTGCGTGACCGCTACGAGCGCTCAGCCAACGATGCCATGCAGTTCGTCGAAGGGTTGGGCGAGGACGCCGATCTGATGTCGGTGGCCCAGTCCCTGGCCGAGCCGGAAGACCTGCTGGAGTCCCAGGATGAAGCGCCCATCATCCGTCTGATCAACGCCCTGCTGTCCGAGGCGGTCAAGGAGAACGCCTCGGACATCCATATCGAACCCTTCGAGAATCGCCTGTCCATCCGCCTGCGGGTCGATGGTGTGCTGCGCGAGGTGCTGGAACCACCGCGGGCGCTGGCGCCGGTGATAGTGTCGCGGATCAAGGTCATGGCCAAGCTGGACATTGCCGAGAAACGCCTGCCCCAGGACGGCCGCATCGGCCTGCGATTGGTGGGCCGGGCAGTGGACGTACGGGTCTCGACCCTGCCGTCCGGGCATGGCGAACGGGTGGTGCTGCGTCTGCTGGACAAGCAGGCCGGTCGTCTCGAGTTGCGTCAGCTGGGCATGTGCGACGGCCACTACGAGGCCATGGAGCGCATCATCAATCGCCCCCACGGCATCGTGCTGGTCACCGGCCCGACCGGTTCGGGCAAGACCACCACCCTGTACTCGGCGCTGATGCGGCTCAACGACCGCAGCCGCAACATCCTCACGGTGGAGGACCCCATCGAATACTATCTGGACGGCATCGGCCAGACGCAGATCAACACCAAGGTCGACATGACCTTTGCCCGCGGGCTCCGCGCGATCCTGCGTCAGGACCCGGATGTGGTCATGGTCGGGGAGATCCGCGACCTGGAGACGGTACAGATCGCCATTCAGGCCAGTCTCACCGGCCACCTGGTGTTCTCCACCCTGCACACCAATACCGCCATCGGTGCCATTACCCGTCTGCGCGACATGGGAGTAGAGCCCTTCCTGCTGTCCTCGACGCTCAACGGTGTGCTGGCCCAGCGTCTGGTGCGGACCCTGTGCCCGGACTGCCGCCGTCCGCATACCGCCACCGTCCGGGAATGCAAGCTGCTGGAAGTGGACCCGGCACAGGCACCGACCCTGTACAGCCCGGTGGGTTGCCCGGAATGCAATGGCAGCGGTTACCGCGGGCGTACCGGCATCTATGAGCTGATCGAGATCGACGACACCCTGCGCGGTCTGATCCATGACGGTGCCAGCGAGCAGGCCATGGTGCGCCATGCCCGCCTCAGTCAGATCGGCATCCGCCAGGACGGTCTGCGCCGCGTGCTGGCCGGGGACACCACGCTGGAAGAGGTCCTGCGCGTGACCCGGGAGGACTGAGATGCCGGCCTTCGAGTACGTTGCCCTGGACCAGACCGGTCGCACCCGCAAGGGCGTGGAGGAGGGCGATTCCTCCCGTCAGGTCCGCAGCCGCCTGCGGGAGAAGGGCCTGATGCCCATGGCCGTCACCGAGGTGGCGGAAAAACCTTCGCTGCTGCGCATGCCCATGTTCCAGCGGCGCATCAAGCCGCTGGAGCTGTCGCTGGCGACCCGGCAGATGGCCACCCTGGCCAGGGCCGGCATGCCCATCGAGGAAGTCCTGGGTACCGTGGCCCGCCAGAGCGAATCGCCACGGGTCAAGGCGACCCTGGCGGCGGTGCGCACCCGGGTAATGGAAGGCCTGCCCCTGGCTCACGCCATGGGCGAGTTTCCTTCGGTGTTCCCGATGATCTACCGCACCACCATTGCCGCCGGGGAACAGGCCGGGCGCATGGAGCTGGTGCTCGAGCGGCTGGCGGACAACGTCGAAGCGCAGAATGCCATGCGCCAGAAGATCACCCTGGCGATGTTCTACCCGGCCATCCTGACCCTGGTGGCCATGCTGGTGGTGGTGGCCCTGCTGACCTATGTGGTGCCCGAAGTGGTACAGGTATTCGCCGGCATGAATCAGCAGCTGCCCTGGCTGACCCGGGCGCTGATCGCCACCAGCGATACGGTAAGGGAGTGGGGCTGGCTGATGCTGCTGGGTCTGATCGCCCTGATCACCGGCGTGCGGCAGATCCTCAAACGCCCGGCGGCAAGGCTCCGCTGGGATGGCATGCTGCTGAAGCTGCCGTTGATCGGGCGCCTGGTACGGGGCCTGAACACCGCCCGTTTTGCCCGCACCCTGAACATCCTTGCCGGCAGCGGTGTCCCCCTGCTGGACGCGCTGAACATGAGCGCCTCGGTCATAAGCAATACCCCCATGCGCGAGGCCGTGGCCGAGGCTGCCCGCCGAGTGCGCGAAGGGTCCGGCGTCGGTCATGCGCTGGAGCGCAGTGGCTACTTCCCCCCCATGACCCTGAGCCTGATCAAGAGCGGGGAGAGCAGCGGCACCCTGGACAAGATGCTCGAACGGGCCGCGGAAACCCAGGAACGGGAACTGGAGGCACGGATTGCCATGGTCATGGGGGTCTTCGAGCCGCTGCTGATTCTGGCAATGGGGGGCGTGGTACTCATCATCGTACTGGCCATCCTGCTGCCCATCTTTGAACTCAACCAACTGGTCAACTGATATGCAAAGCGTAAAGACAGTCTCCTCAGCCCAACGTGGTTTCACCCTGATCGAGGTCATGGTGGTGGTGGTCATCCTCGGCATCCTCGCCGCCGTGGTGGTGCCCCGGGTCATGGACAGACCCGACCAGGCCCGGACCACCAAGGTGCAGAACGATATCCGCGCCATGGAGAGTGCGCTGAACCTGTATCGACTGGACAACTTCAACTACCCCACCACCGAGCAGGGCCTGCGGGCACTGGTCGAGCGACCCAGCGGCGATGCTGCGCGCAACTGGCGGGCCGGTGGTTATATCGACCGCCTGCAGCGTGACCCCTGGGGCAACGAATACCAGTATCTGCGCCCGGGTCGTGATGGTCGGGACTTCGACCTCTACAGTCTGGGCGCCGACGGCCGTCCGGGCGGCACCGGTGCCAATGCCGATATCGGCAACTGGAACCTGGAAAACGCGGACGACGAAAACAACAGGTGAACACAGTGGCCGCAGCGCAGTTCCGCCATCCCGGTTGCCGGCCGGCCCAGCAGGGTTTCACCCTGATGGAGCTGCTGGTGGTCATGGTGTTGATCGGCGTTGTGGCTGGTCTGGCGTCACTGTCGATCGGCGATGGCGCAGAACGACAGTTGCGCAGCGAAACCGAACGCCTGGCCATGACCCTGCGACTGGCGCGGGACGAGTTGCTGATCACCGGCGAATCGGACCGGGCGCTGGGGCTGCGCCGCGATGGCTACAGTTTCCTCGAGCTCATGGTGCTGGATGACAATACCCGCGAGTGGCATGCACTGGAGGACCCGCAGCTGGGGCCGCGCCGTTTCCCACAGGATCTGATCGAGGTCCAGCTGGAGCTGGATGGCGAATACACTGCCTTGCCCCAGACCCGTGGCTGGGAACCGCATATCCGTCTGGGCAATACCGGTGAGATGACGCCGGCGGTGATTACCCTGCGGGTGGCGGGGAGCGAATTGCGCCGCGAGATAGAGGTGACCCTGGAGGGGCGCGTGGAGGTGCGGGATGCGACGCCGCAGGGCTGACCGGCAGCGGGGGTTTACCCTGCTCGAAGTGCTGGTGGCGCTGACCGTGCTGGCCGTGGCCCTGGCGGCGCTGGTCAAGACCGGCGCCGACCATGCGCGCAACTCCGCCTATCTGCAGGAGCGTACCCTGGCCCACTGGGCCGGCCAGAACCTGCTGACCGAATTCCAGACCGGCATGCGCGTCGTTGCCGAAGGCGGCCGTACCGGGGACATCAGCATGGGGCCCTACAGGTTCGGCTTCCGCGTTCAGATGAGCGATTACACCGCCACCACGCCTTTTCCTCTGCCAGCGGTCAAACGTGTGGACATCCGCCTGTGGCTGGCCGAAGAGGGCGAGCAGGCGCAGCGGGCCAATGTATCCGGGTTTCTGCTGCCATGATCCGATCCGAGCGGAAGCGGCAGGGCGGGTTCACCCTGCTGGAGATGCTGATTGCCATGGCCGTGTTCGCGGTCATGAGCATGGTGGCCTACCAGGGATTGCGGGCCGTGCTGGATGCCGATCACATCACCCGGGAGCAGGCCCAGCGGCTGGCCGATCTGCAGGTGACCCTGAGTGTGCTCGAGCGGGATCTGGCCCAGGTGGTGGATGTGCGGGTGCGTGACGAGTTCGGTGATCCGCTGCCGCCGCTCAGATTGCGCGCCGGCGGTGAACATCAGTTATTGGAGCTGGTGAGGGCCGGTGCCGGGGGCGATCAGCGCCTGCGACGCACCGCCTGGCAGATTACCGAGCGCGGGCTGGAACGCCGCCTGTGGCCGGGTGTGGATATTGTCGATCCCGAGAGCATGCGGGTTCGCCCCTTTGCCGACCTGGTGGCCGAGGACCAGCGGCTGGGAATGGACAGTGCCTTCCATTTCATTGTGCGGACCCAGGCCGGTCTGGACCGGGTGGATGCCTGGCCGCCGGCGGATGCCGATCCCGAGGCGGGCGGCTTGCCGATGGCAGTCGAACTGGTGCTGGACATCCCCGGTCTGGGGGAAATCCGGCGGCTGATGGCGGTAGGTTTATGAGGCGGTGCGGACCACAGCGGCAGCGGGGCGTGGCGCTGATCACGGCTCTGCTGGTAATGGCCCTGGCGGTGGTGGCTGCGGTCGCCATGGCGGTGCGCGGGCAGGCGGATATTCGCCGGACCAGTGCGGTATTCGAGCGGGACTTTTCCCGCCAGGTGGCCCGGGGGGCGGAGAACATGGTGCTGCAGATGCTGGAGCGGGCCGATGGGCCGGAGGATCTGGTGTGGGATACCTGCCGCTCGCCGGTGCTGCCCTTCGAGGTTGACGGGGTGCGGCTTGAGGCTTTTCTGGATGACATGCGCTGTCGTTACAACCTCAACGCCCTGGGCGGAGGACAGGAAGCGGAGCTTGCCGATTTTGCCCGGCTGGTCGACCGGGTATCCCAGGAAAGTGGCGTGCGCATGCCCCCGGGCGCCCAGCTGGCGCTGGCGGTGGCGGACTGGATGGATGCGGAAAGCGATGATCCCGTATATCGGCTGGAGAACCCGGCCCGGGTATCGGGTAACCGGCCCATGGTTACCGCTTCGGAAATCAACAGCGTGGCCGGCATGACCGCGGAAGCCTGGCAGGCTCTGGCGCCCTACGTGACAGCCTACCCGGGCAGTGCCAGTCCGATCGATCTGGAGCGCAGCCCCAAGCTGATACAGGAAGTATTCTCCGACCGCCAGCTGGGTGGTGACGCAGCCTGGTACATGCGCCTGCAGGTGGTCGCGCACTTTGCCAATCGACGCTTCTACCAGTGCACATTATTGGACGCACCCAATGGAAAGGTGGTGCTCAGAGAACAGACGGCCTGCGAGCCATGAACAGACGGATCACACCATGCTGATAGTGCTATTACCGGAGCCGCTCCTCGCTGCAGGACTGGAGTCACCCCCGCTGTACTGGTGGCGCCTCGGGCGGGAGGGGGGCCTGCTGGAGTCAGGGCAGGATGACTTGCCGGCCCTGCGCAGACGTTACCCGGCGGAGCGACTGCGGCTGCTGGCCCCGGCCACCGCCACCAATCTGTATCGGGTTTCCATCCCGGTACGCCGGGCATCGGCAGCGCGTGCGGCGCTGCCCTTTGCGCTGGAGGATCAGCTCGGCCAGGAGCTGGAGGAATTGCATCTGGTAGCCGGTCCCCGCCGGGCCGATGGTCGCTATGTGGCAGCGGTAACCGAGCACCGCTGCATGCAGGAATGGATGCAGCTGGTCGAGGCGGCCGGCTGGCGCGCCGACGCCATGTTGCCCCAGGGCAGTCTGCATCAGGATCAGACGCCGGAGCGGGGGCTGCGCATCCAGCCCTCGCCATGGCCGAACGGGCCATCCACGGTGCTGGTCACCAGCGTCGATCAGGAGCCGGTACTCATCGAACAGGAACTGCTCGGCTTCTGGCTGAAGCAGCGCCTGGGTCAGCTGGACGAGGACCAGCGACGGGTGCAGCTGATCGGACTGACGCCGGAGCAGCTGGGGATTGACGCCGACTGCGAGGTGGACACCGCCGTCCCGGCCAGCCTGGAAGCGGCGCTGCTTGCCAGTCTGCAACCGGCCAGATCGCTCAATCTGCTGACTGGCGGCTACAGCAGCGGCATGGCCGCACCGCCCTGGCGCAAGCTGCGCCCGGCGCTGGTGGCTGCCGGGGTACTGCTCGCAGTATTGATCGCCCAGCAGGGCATACAGACCGTGACGCTGAACAAGGAACGGGACCGGCTGCAGGCACAGATCGACCAGTTGTTCGACGAGACCCTGCCCAGAAGCCGGCGGGTGGACCCGGTCACCCAGTTCCGTCAGGTGTTGGAGGGGGCCAGTGGCCAGGCTGCAGCGGACGGCATGGGCGTGCTGTTGCATGACGCACTGGCAGCGGTGGCGGCCGAAGGATCGGCGAAGATTCTGCAGTTCCGCGCCACCCCTGCGGAGTTGGAGCTGGAGCTGAGTCTGCCGTCCTTTGCCGAGTTGGAAAAACTGCGCAGCCAGTTGGCGGCCAGCGCCGGGCTGAGCGAATCCCTGCAGGGCGCTGACTCCGATGGGGAAGGGGTAACCGCACGACTGCGCATACAGAGGAATCCGTCATGAATGCCTGGTGGGCGGGACTGGCCCCGCGTGAACGTATCATTCTTGCCGGTGGTGGCGTGGTGTTGCTGCTGGTGGTCCTTTACCTGGCGATCTGGGAGCCACTGGCCCGGCAGCGTGCCGAGGTTCGCGCCGATATCGGTGCCCTGTCCGCGGATCTGGCCTGGATGCAGCAGGTCGCCGGTCAGGTCAAGCGCCGCGGCGCGCAGCAGAGCAGTCAGCCAGCGGCTGCCAGCGGCGGCTCGGTACTGACCCTGGTGGAGGTGTCGGCCCGCAGTGCCGGACTGCATCAGGCTCTGGAACGCGTGCAGCCCGAAGGCCAGGGCGCACGGCTGTGGCTTACCGAAACCGGGTTCGACAAACTGGTGGCCTGGCTGGGTGACCTGGAGCAGCGCCATGGTCTGCAGGTCAGTCAGCTGGCAGTGGACGCGGGCAATGCCCCCGGCACCGTGACCGCCCGGATCAAGGTGGAGCCGCGCTGATGAGGATTCGCTGGAACCTGAAGAAAACCCTGATCTGCGGTCTGCTGCTGTATCTGCTGACCCTCATCTGGACACTGCCCGCCGCGGTGGTCTGGAAACAGCTGCAACCGCGTCTGCCGGTGCCGGTGACCATTCATGGCCTGACCGGCACACTCTGGTCCGGCCAGGCCGGTCAGCTGGTGGTGGATGGCATCAATCAGGGCCGTCTGGACTGGCGCTGGCGTCCCGGAATGCTGCTGAGCGGCGCCATAGGTCTGGAGCTGCAGTGGCAGCCGCGCAACGGTCAGGTGCTGGGGCAGTTGCGCATCCGCCCCGGTGCCCTGAGCCTGCACAACATCAGCGGCGAACTGGATGCATCCAGCATGGCGATCATCCACAATGCGCCCTTCGCCCTCGGCGGGAAATGGCTGCTGGATGTACCCGAGCTGACGCTGGAGAATCTGGAGCACGTATCCGGTGCCCGGGGCCGGCTGGTCTGGCAGGAGGCGGCGGGTGGCCTGCCCCAGGCCATGCCCTTCGGACACCTGACGGCCGAGTTGGATCAGGCCGATGGCTGGCTGCTGCTGCGCCTGCAGGATCAGGGGGGACCGCTGGGACTGCGCGGGGACGCGCGCTGGCGCCCAGGACAGCCTATGAAGATCAACGCGCAACTGCAGGCCCGGGCGGATGCCGAACCGGCCCTGGCCAGCGGGCTGGGCCTGCTGGGCCGGGCAGATAATCAGGGCTGGATCCGCTGGCGGGCACAGCTGCAATGACAATCTGGAGATATTCGATGCGTTTGATGGTGATGATGGTCGTGCTTGCTGGCCTGGCCGGTTGCGCCGGCATGGCCTCCCAGCCGGGTAATGACAGTGAGCTGGCGGATGTGCGGGCCAAGATTGCCCTCGGGCGCTGTGACGAGGGGCTGGTAACAGGCTTGCGGAACCAGAACATGCCGGAGCTGGACCAGGAGGCTGCCTATGTCTGCCTGCAGCGGGGCGAGCTGGAGGCGGTCGAGCAGTTGCTCGCTGACTACAGCAAGCGCCACCGCGATCCGCCGCACCCGGATTATTCGGCCTATCTGCTGGCTTTGACCCAGCAGTTGCGCTTCGAGCTGACCGAGGACGATACCGCGCGTCTGCGCGAAGGTCGTGCAGCCCATGCCCGCTACGCCGAATTCGCCCGCACCTATCCTGATTCCGAATACCGCACCGAAGTGGGGCCACGGCTCAATACCCTGCTCGATGAAATGGCCAGTGCCGAATTGCGCCTGGCGCAGGCGGCGGCCAATGCCGGTGACCGCAGCACGGCGCAGGCGCGCATGCAATACATAATGCGTCACTACCCCCTCAGCGGGGCCGCGCGCGAGGCCGGCAACTGGCTGGAAGCGCGTACTGGAGATGAAGACGAGAACGTGCCCCCGGGCACCGCCTGGTAGCATCCACGTGCCCCATCAGGGTGCATGTGGCAAGGGCTTTTTTTGCCCTTTGTGAGATATTTGCCCTTGACATTGTGCACAAGCGGAGCAAATCGCCGCTCGCCGTTCCGCTGAACCGCTGCAAACCCCCGTCAAATCAGCGTTTTATTGCAACTTACTGATTTATAAGGAATTTTTCCAAGGTTAAAATTTGATCATTTTAACCTGCGGCCATGAATTATCAGCCCCAGAGGCACTTTTAAGCAGGCTATCCACAATGTTATCCACAGCTTCTGTGGATAGCCTGCAGGTCGATTGACGACTCGCTGGTCACACCCCCTGGGGGATGTCTTCACCGCCCAGCGCGGTGGTCAGAGCGGGCAGCAATTCGGACAGCGTACGGGACATGATGATGAAGCTGGCGTCCAGCTGACCGGCCATATCGTCACCGCCCTGGTCGTCCGCCTCATCGCGCAGCAACTCTTCAAAACGCAGCCGCTTGACGCTCAGCTTGTCATCCAGAGTGAAGGACACCTTGTCCTGCCAGTGCAGGGCCAGCTGACTGACCTGCTTGCCAACGGCCAGGTGCTGCTGGATCTCGTCGCTGGACAGATCCTGACGTTTGCAGCGAATCACGCCGCCGTCTTCGCCGGTATCCCGCAGCTCGCACTCATCGGAGATGATCAGCCCTTCAGGCGCCTGGCCGGCCTTGACCCAGTCGGTCATGCAGGCAGCGGGGGCGATTTTGACGTTCATCGGGCGCACCGGCAGGCTGCCAGTGCCTTCACGCAGCAGGCTGAGCAGATCTTCCGCTCGCTTGGCGCTGGAGGTATCCACGGCGATCCAGCCTTCCTGGGGTGCAATCAGCGCCAGGGTGGTCTGGCTGCGGGTGAAGGCACGGGGCAGCAGACTCATGACGATCTCGTCCTTGAGCGTGTCGCGCTCCTTCTTGTACACCTTGCGCGCATCCCGGGCTTCGATTTCCTCGATCTTCTCGGCCAGGGCGTCCTTGACCACGCTGCCCGGCAGAATCCGCTCTTCCTTGCGCATTGCCACCAGCCAGTACCCTTCGGCTACCTGCAGCAGGTTTTCCGAATGACGGCCGAACGGCGTGGTCCAGCCCAGGGTATGGGTTTCCTGGCTGGCACAGGGGCGGGCAGGACGCTGCTCCAGGGCGGTGAGCAGTTCGGCTTCGGTAAAGGGAACGGGCTGGCTGAAACGGTAGAGCAACAGATTACGAAACCACATGAGTGATCCTTGTGATGCGTGGATGGAGATGAAAAAGCGGGCGGGCATTATTGCGCGCAGCGCGGATTTCAGCCAGTCCCCGGCGATGAGTGCATAACATATTGAAAAAGAGTGAGATTTTTTTCACAAAAGGTCTTGCCAGACAACGGAAACCTGCCTAGAATGCGCCCACTTCGAGAGTAAAGGGGTGGTTAGCTCAGCTGGGAGAGCATCTGCCTTACAAGCAGAGGGTCGGCGGTTCGATCCCGTCACCACCCACCACTCGAGGTAACGCGCAGCGGTAGTTCAGT
>Ga0209075_1002722_pt1 | contig 15351 bp, 17 predicted proteins | sample Stecom2011_FD_187523 | JGI IMG/M metagenome (GOLD analysis project Ga0209075, IMG submission 187523) | Agricultural soil microbial communities from Utah to study Nitrogen management - Steer compost 2011 (SPAdes) (version 2) | ecosystem: Environmental > Terrestrial > Soil > Agricultural land... | reverse complement strand
TGAGCTGGGGTCGGCGTGTGGTGTGAGGGACTCTCTTAAACAGGGATGTTTAAGAGAAGTCTACAAGGACGTATTCACGGCGTGTCTACACACCAGACGGCGACCTCGGCGTTGTCTATTCGGAGTGAATGACTAGAAGTGTTATTTGTTTGAAGTGGTTAAAGCAGAGTGCGGTGGTTAGGGCAAAGGTCACGGCCCAGCCTCCGGGACACGCCGTGAACCCATCCCTGGGGGCTTGTGCATAGCGTCCCTGCTATGCACAGTCCCAGTGGCTGCACCGCAACCTCTGCCGCTCGAACACCGCAGTTTTACCACCTGGCTTTCCGCTGGCACTGAGCTGGGGTCGACGTGTGGTGTGCGGGACTCTCTTAAACAGGGATGTTTAAGTGAAGCCTACAGGGACGTATTCACGGCGTGTCCGCACAGCACACGGCGACCTCGGCGCTCTCTGTTCGGAGTGCTTTTCCAAGTGCAGTGCTTAAGACAGAAGTAACAGGCAGCCCATTCTCCCTTCCTCTGCTGTACAATAGCGGCTTTTTTACTGCCAGTGCGGGCGCGGCTATGTCACGAGTGCTTATTGTCAAACTCAGCTCTATGGGTGACCTGATACAGGCTTTGCCGGCGCTGACAGATGCCACCCTGGCCATGCCTGAGGTGCGCTTTGACTGGGTGGTAGATGAAGCCTTTGCCGAAGTGCCAAGCTGGCATCCGGCGGTGGAGACGGTGATTGTTTCAGCCCATCGGCGTTGGCGCCGTCAACTTTTTCAGTCCATGCGTCAGGGCGAGTGGCGACAATTTTTTCAGCAGTTGCGCACGCGCCAATATGACTATGTGCTGGATGCCCAGACCAGTTTGAAAAGCGCTCTGGTAACGCGGCTGGCTCGCGGTTTACGAGTGGGGCCAGATAAAGACTCGGTGCGCGAGTACGGCGCCCATTGGGCCTATCAGCAACGAGTGTCCGTCGGTCAGCAGCAATTGGCCGTCAATCGTTGGCGGGAGCTGTTTAGCGCCGCTCTGAATTACCCCTTGCCGACCACAGCTCCGGATTTTGGCTTAAGCGCCAAAGAGTGGCTGCAAAGTGCGCATCGTCCCGCCGGTTCTTATCTGGTAATGGTCACCAATGCCAGTTGGCCCACCAAGTGTTTGCCGCCGGAAACCTGGCGTGCTCTGCTGTCCCGTGCTCAGGCAGAGGGCCTGGAAGTGCTTTTGCCCTGGGGCAGCGAGGCGGAACGTCAACAGGCATTGACTATTGCCGATGGATTTAGCAGCGCCCATGTGCTGCCAAAGCTGGGCTTGAGTGAATGGGCCGGCTTGTTGGCAGGTAGTGCGGGGGCGCTTTGTCACGATACGGGTCTGGCGCATATCGCAGCGGCTTTGGGTGTGCCGACGCTGACGGTTTACGGACCTACGGATCCGGCGCTTATTGGCGCTACCGGCCCTCGGGTAGCGCACTGGCGTGTCAGTGACTTTTCCTGTGCGCCTTGCTATCGTCGCGAATGTCGCTATCAGAACTACCGAGGCCCACAGGCCCAGTGCTTGGCCGCCATTGCTGCTGAAGATCTCTGGCAGGCGCTGACAAAATTGCGTCAAGAGATGCTTCAACCGCTCCCTGAGCAGCAGATTTAAAGCCGGCATCGCAAGATTATTACCATGCGTTTTTCTATTGATTCAGTAATGAGACCACTATGACTGTTCGTACCCGTATTGCTCCTTCGCCCACTGGTGATCCCCATGTGGGCACTGCGTATATCGCTTTATTTAATTTGTGTTTTGCCCGGCAGCATGGCGGTCAATTTATTCTGCGTATCGAAGATACTGATCAGAGTCGCAGCACCACTGAATCTGAACAGGCGATTTACGATAGCCTGCGCTGGTTGGGATTGAACTGGGATGAAGGGCCTGATGTAGGGGGCGATTATGGTCCTTATCGTCAGAGTGAGCGCCGTGAAATTTATGCTGAGCATGCGCAGCAGTTGCTGGATGCCGGTCATGCTTTTCGCTGTTATCGCACCGCTGAAGAGTTGGATGCGCTGCGCGAGTCGCGTCGTGGCGAAGGTTTGCATACGGCGCTTAAACCTTCCGATTTGCGATTGCCCGCCGAAGAGTTGGCAAAGCGCGAAGCGGCGGGTATGCCTTATGTGATTCGTATGCTGGTGCCGGAAGCGCCGGGGCCTTGTCCGGTAGATGATTTGCTGCGCGGCACTATAGAGCTGGATTGGTCGCAAGTCGATGCGCAAATTTTGATGAAGTCAGACGGTATGCCCACTTATCATCTAGCCAATGTGGTTGACGATCATTTGATGGGTATTACCCATGTACTGCGCGGCGAGGAGTGGATTAACTCTGCGCCCAAGCATCTGTTGCTGTATCAGTATTTTGGTTGGCAGCCACCGGTTTTGTGTCATTTGCCACTGCTGCGTAACCCCGACAAATCCAAGCTCAGCAAGCGCAAAAACCCTACCAGTATTTTTTACTATGAGCGCATGGGTTTTTTGCCGGAGGCTTTACTGAATTATTTGGGGCGCATGGGCTGGTCGATGCCCGATGAAAGTGAGAAATTCTCGCTGGCGCAGATGCAGGAGAATTTTGATATTCAGCGTGTCTCCCTGGGCGGGCCGATTTTTGATGTGGAAAAATTGCGCTGGCTCAATGGTGTGTGGATGCGTGAGGATCTGAGTCTGGAACAGTTGGCCGGTCGATTGCAGCAGTGGGCGCTGAACCGTGAGAACCTCCTCAATGTGCTGCCGCACGCGCAGGGGCGCATGGAAACACTGAGCGACTTTGTGCCCCTGGTGGCCTTTCTCGCCTCGGGCATGTTACCACTGCAGAGCGCTCACTTTGAAACCAATAAACTGACGCTGGACATGCAGCGTGATCTCCTGCAATTTGCTCTCTGGCGTCTGGAGGCTCTGCGTCACTGGCAGCGCGACGATATATTTACCGCGCTGAAAACGCTAGCGGAGCAACTGGATATAAAACTCAAGGATTTTCTCGCACCCTTGTTTGTCGCTATCGCCGGTACTACGGCTTCATTTTCGGTGATGGATGCCATGGTGCTGCTGGGACCGGATATGAGCCGCGCTCGTTTACGCCAAGCGGTCAACCTGCTGGGCGAGCCCGGCAAAAAACAATTGAAAAAATTGGAAAAAGCTTACGCTGCTCTCAATTGAGACAACCAGTATTTTTATTGAGCACTTTTGGTGAGCATCTCGCGGATAACAGCAGCAGGGTTATCCGCGAGGTGAGGATACCTTGCAATGGCCGTTAATCTTCAGGATAATGCCCGACCTCAGCCTTGGGCTGTTTTGTGGTGGCCTTGCCGGTCCCCTCGCAATGACGATCTGTGAACCCCGCCAGGCCCGGAAGGGAGCAACGGTAGCAGTGCTGTCATGTGCCGGGGTGTGGCTGGTGAGGCCACCTCCATTTACTTCTTCCTCTTCTTGCCTTTATTTACCATCCGCAATCAGCATCTTTCGCAGATAATCATCTAAACATTTGGCCGGTGGTCGCTTGCCACCCATGGCTTCGGGTATAATCGCTGCTTTGGTTTTTCCTGGCGAGGAATGCATGAGTTATCAGGTCTTGGCGCGCAAATGGCGACCCCGCACCTTCCGCGATCTGGTGGGTCAGGAGCATGTACTACAGGCACTGATAAACGCCCTGGATCATGATCGGCTGCACCACGCCTATCTGTTCACCGGCACGCGCGGGGTGGGTAAAACCACCATTGCGCGCATTTTGGCCAAATGCCTGAATTGCGAAACCGGCGTCAGCTCCGCGCCCTGCGATCAATGCACTGCTTGTCGCGAAATTGCTGAAAACCGCTTTATCGATTTGATTGAAGTGGATGCGGCCAGTCGCACCAAAGTGGAAGACACCCGCGAGCTGCTGGAGAACGTCCAGTATGCGCCCACCCGCGGCCGCTACAAGGTGTACCTCATTGACGAGGTGCATATGCTGTCGACTCACTCTTTTAACGCTTTGCTGAAAACCCTGGAGGAACCGCCTCCGCACGTAAAATTCCTTTTGGCCACCACTGATCCACAAAAATTACCGGTGACCATACTCTCGCGCTGTCTGCAATTTAATCTTAAAAATATGAGCCCTGAATTGATTGTGGGTCATTTGCAGACTGTGTTGGAAAAAGAACTGATTCCCTCTGAAGAAGCAGCGCTCTGGCAGCTTGGGCGGGCGGCCGATGGCAGTATGCGCGATGCCTTGAGCCTGACCGATCAGGCGATTGCCTTTGGTTCAGGCAAAATAACGGCGGCTGATGTCAGCAGCATGCTCGGTGCGGTGGATAGCGCGGCCATTTATACCCTGATCGAGGCCTTGGCTGACGGGGATGCCCAGGCTGCCCTGACCACAGTCGCCCAGTTGGCAGAGCAGGCACCTGACTACGCCAAAGCGCTGGCCGACATTCTGTCTATTTTGCATCGTATCGCCATTGGCCAGGCGCTGCCCGAGGCTGTGGATAATAGCCAGGGCGATCGCGAGCAGATATTGGCTCTGGCCCAACGTCTGGCGTCTGAGGATGTTCAGCTTTTCTACCAAACAGCCTTGCTGGGACGCAGAGACTTGCCCTTGGTGCCTGATCCCCGGGCAGGCTTGGAAATGGTGCTGTTGCGGATGCTGGCCTTCCGCCCCCAAGGGGTGAGTGATATTCCCGTGCGCCAACTGCGCACCTCCCCGCCAACACCAGCGCCTGCAACACCTTCGGAGAGAAAGCCTTTAGCGGGTAAAGAGCCATCAGCGGACAGAGAGCCATCACCACCCGCTCAGCCTGTCGAGCCAGTGGACAATTTATCTGCGGAGCAAGGTGAGAAACCCTTCGAGGCTGAGCCGCAAAATGCCGCTTCGGCCGTAGATCCAGAGCCGCCTGCTCCCCAGACACCGCCGCCAACTCCTCCAACTCCCGCAGTGGCGAGGCCTGTGGCCACAGAAGACTCGCCTCCTTGGGAGGCACCAGCAGAGTCCGCCAGCGTCGATGAAAAAATTGTCCCAGTCGAAGCTGATAGTTCGCGCGCTGTCGCAGCGGCTCCGCAGGTAGTGGAGAAAATTTCTCTGGAAGCCACTACGCCTGAAAGCTGGTCCCAGGTTTATCTGGGCCTCAAGCTGGCGGGGGTGATTCAAAACACCGCGTCTAATTGTGAATTAACAAGACGCGAAGACAGCCAGTTTTTTTTCCGCCTGGATGATGCGGCCAGTAGTTTGTATGACGATAATCACCAGCAGCGTCTGGCCGATGTTTTGCGTGAGTATTACAGCCGCCCGGTGACGGTACAGATTGAGGTGGGCAAAATCGCTACTCATACCCCAGCTGGGTTGGCGCGTGCGCAGCGCGAAAAGCGTCTCACCGAAGCGGTCGCAGCGGTCAAGTCTGACCCTTTGGTGCAACAGTTGGTGGAGCATTTTGATGCAGTTATCGATGAAGACTCTATTGAGCCTATTGGTTGAGTCCGATAGGACGTGAAGCATAGCTTGGACACCAGCAGGCGCATTTTTATTTTTCTTTGAAGAGGTAGGTATCCATGAAAGGCATGGGCGATTTAATGAAACAAGCGCAGCAAATGCAAGAGAAGATGCAGCAGGTGCAGGAAGAAATCGCCAACGCTGAGGTCACGGGCCAAGCCGGAGCGGGTCTGGTCAGCGTGGTTATGACCGGTCGGCACGACGTCCGGCGCATTCATATCGACCCGAGTTTGCTGGCGGAAGACAAAGAGATGCTGGAAGACCTGGTTGCCGCAGCAGTTAATGATGCTGTGCGACGGGTAGAAGCGGCGAGCCAAGAGAAAATGCGCTCACTCGGTGCCGGCTTGGGCGTTCCCCCTGGTTTTAAAATGCCTTTCTGAGGATTTGGGTTTATGTTCAGCCCGCTTATCGATGAATTAATCATGGCACTACGCTGTTTGCCTGGCGTGGGACCCAAGTCGGCCCAGCGCATGGCCTTGCAACTGCTGGAGCACGATCGCCCCGGGGCTCAGCGGCTGGCAGAGTCGCTGGTTAAGGCGGCGGAAGGCGTGCAGCGCTGCGGTCGTTGTCGCACTTTAACCGAGCAGCCATTGTGTGGCATCTGTAGCAATAATCGTCGCGATAGCAGCTTGCTGTGCGTGGTGGAAACCCCGGCCGATGTTCTGGCGGTGGAGCAAGCGGGCAGCTATCAGGGTAAGTATTTTGTGTTGCTGGGGCATCTCTCGCCCATCGATGGAGTGGGGCCCGAGGATATTGGTATCGATCAATTGCAGCGCTTGCTGCGTGAGGAAGCCATCAGCGAAGTGATTCTGGCCACTAACCCCACAGTGGAAGGCGAAGCCACGGCCTATTACATCAGCGAGCGCGCCCGTGAGCAGGGCGTACCCGTGTCGCGTATTGCGCATGGCGTGCCCCTGGGGGGCGAGCTGGAATATATTGATGGCGGTACTTTGGCACATGCTTTTGCCAGTCGACGCCTCTTGCAAGAACAGCCCTGAAATCATGCCTATTGTGACTACACCTACGTGGGTGGATCAGCCCGAGACACTGACGACGTTATGCGAGCGCTGGCGCCGACAGGGTGCCATTGCTATCGATACGGAATTTATGCGCAGCGACACCTTTTATCCTATCGCCGGCCTGATCCAGGTGGGCGATGGGCAGGGATGTTATTTGATCGATCCGCTGGCTTTTGAGGATCTCAGCGCCTTCACGGCAGTATTGACCGATCCCGCGGTCACCAAAGTGCTGCATGCCTGCTCGGAGGATCTGGAGGTTTTTCAGACGCTGTTAGCTGCAGTGCCTGCGCCAGTGTTTGATACCCAGATTGGAGCCGCCTTTGCCGGCTATGGTTACTCACTCGGCTATGCCGCTTTGGTGCAGGCCACTTTGGGCATAGACATTCCCAAAGGCGAGACCCGCTCCGACTGGCTACAGCGTCCCCTGAGCCTGGCCCAGCGTGAATATGCGGCTTTGGATGTGGCTCATCTGTTAGTGATTTATGGCAAGTTGCGTCAGCAGTTGAAAGCCTCACAGCGACTTGCTTGGGTGCGAGAGGATTGTGCCGCTCTGGTGGCGACCGCGCAATTGGAGCCGGAGCCTGATCTGGCTTACTGTAAAGTGGGTTTTGCCTGGAAGCTTGATGGCGTGGGGCGCGCTGTTTTGCAGGGGTTATGTCGTTGGCGCGAGTTTGAAGCCAGAGCCTGTGACCTGCCTCGCAACCGTTTGATGAAAGAAGCTCAGCTATTTGAGATTGCCCGGCGTCAGCCCGATGAGTTGCATCTGTTGCAGCGCATTGAGGGGCTGCCCAAGCGCACCTTAAACGACTATGGTGAGATCTTGCTCGATATTGTGGCTAACGCCCAACGGCTGCCGCCCAGCGCTTGGCCCGAGGCTGTTCCGCTGCCGCTGCATCGACGCCATGGCGCGCTTATCAAACAACTTAAAGCCTATGTTCGCGAGCAAGCGCAGCAGCACGATTTACCACCCGAAGTGCTGATACGCAAAAAAGAATACGAGCAATTACTGCGCTCGGCGCTGGAGGAAACTCAGCTCCGCTTGCCGCCGCGGTTAAAGGGTTGGCGCTATGACATTATCGGCCAGGGGCTGCTTCAAGAAGTGGTGGCTGCTGGTCCGCTTGCGGGAGAAGAGGAATGATGATCTGTCAGATATACCGCAGCCGCCGCGAGGTGGGTATGTATTTGTTTGTCCCCAAAAATCAGGGGCTGGAGGCCGTGCCCGAAACGCTCTTGCAACGCTTTGGCGAGCCGGAGCCGGCCATGGTACTTAAATTGACACCGGAGAGAAAACTGGCCCGGGTTGAAGCAGGGCAGATACTGCAGGTTTTGGCCGAGCAGGGTTATTATTTGCAACTGCCTCCATCCGGAGAATTTGACCCAGAGATGCAAGCCTTGCGTCAACACAACACTAAGCTTACCTGAGATGACACTGGAACCAGGGTTTTGGCAGCAAAAAACACTCGCCTCGATGAATACCGAGGAGTGGGAGGCGCTGTGCGATGGCTGCGGCAAATGCTGTTTGCACAAGCTGGAAGATGAAGACAATGGTGAGGTTTACTATACCGAGGTGGCGTGTCGGTTATTGGATGCTCGCACCGCGCGCTGTACTGATTACTCCCGGCGCCAGCAGCGAGTGCCGGATTGCCTGATATTGACGCCTGAACAAGTGCCGCAGTGCCATTGGCTGCCGTCCACCTGCGCCTACCGCCGTCTGTCCGAGGGTCAGCCACTGCCCGACTGGCACCCTCTCCTCACCGGTGATAGCCACAGCGTCCATGCGGCTGGCCACTCGGTGATAGGCCGGGTAATCAGTGAGCAGACAGTGTCAGAGGAAGACCTGGAAGATCATATTGTGCACTGGGTAGAATAGTGCAAAAACGGAGAAAAGCATGAACGAATATACCCTTGCCTGGGGCGTTTATCTGGCCGGTTGTCTGGCATTACTCTTGGTGGGAGGGCGCATAACCCGCCGCTGGCCGCGGTTGCTCCGCCACTGGGTGCTGGCCACTGCCGGGGTGTGGCTGGTCACCCCTTTTTCTTTACAGCTCGACACTTCCGCCTATGCGCCGGCATTGTTTATCCTGGTTTTTAATACCCTGTTTCAGGGCTGGGAGACGGCACTGGATGCGGCAAGCACGCTGTTGGTGGTCTGGCTCACGGCATTGGTACTGGCGCTGGTCTATGTGCTTCTGACCCGTTCGCGCAAGGCGCCCGCCGACACTCGCGAGCAGAAGGCCGCTGAGTAATTGCACTTTTCCCCTTGGCGGCTAATACTACAAAAGAAAACTGTCGGAATGCGCCGGCGGTTTGCTACAAGTGAGTTGCCAATGATGATAAAGCCCCTGTCAGGATCACTGTGTGGGCTCTTGCTGTTGCTGTTTTGTGCTCCCACCCTGGCGACCCAGACCTCGCCCGTTGATGTGCGCTTGGTAATTGATGTCTCTGGCAGCATGAGGGCCACAGATCCGCGTAATCTGCGTGTCCCCGCCCTGGAATTAATGGTTAAGTTGCTGCCCGAAGGCAGCCGTGCCGGCATTTGGACCTTTGCTGATCAGGTGTCACTGCTGATGCCGCTGGGCAGCGTCGATGACGCCTGGCGCCAGCGCGCTCTGGCCCAAACAGGGCAGGTGGATTCCAGCGGTCTGCTCACTCAGATGGGCAAGGCTCTGGAACAGGTGGTGTTGCAGGATGAAGGAGCAGCGCAGGTTATTTTTCTCACCGACGGCAAAGTGGACATTGGTCCAGGTTCGCGAGTTAACGCTCAGGAGCGTAACCGCATTTTGGAGTCCCTGTTGCCCGCCATTAACACGACCGGCTCGCGTCTGCACACTATCGCCTTGTCAGCGGATGCAGATGCCGAGTTGATGGCCACTCTTTCGCAAAACACTGATGGCTTGCACCGTCAGGTGGATACCGCCGATGAGCTGATGCCGGTGTTTTTGCAAATCCTCGACCAGTCGGTGCCGACAGCTTATTTGCCGCTGGAGGGAAACCGTTTTCAGGTCGACGACAGCGTCAGGGAATTGACCGCGCTGGTTTTTCGCCAGCCCAATTCGCCTGCGACACGTTTGGTTTCGCCCACGGGTGCGGACTTAATCGCCGATCAGCCACAGCAAGGTGTGACCTGGTATGCCGCCGATAGTTATGACCTGGTGACGGTGGTTGAGCCCGCTCGGGGGCAATGGCAAATCGTCGCCGAAGAAAACGCCCAGAATCGCGTCACGGTGGTCAGTGACTTGCAGTTGATGGTGGAGCCTTTGCCCGTCAATCTGGTGGCGGGTGAGTCGCCGAATATACAATTTTATTTTCTCGCCGATGGCCAGCGTTTGCTTGATAGGCCTTTCTTGCAACTGCTGGACGCCGAGATTGTCCTGACCAAAACCGACTCGCCCGCCCGCTGGCATCTACCACTGGAAGTGGAGCCTGATCCGGTGGACGGCAGTTTTACCCAAGCCTTACCCGCTTTGCGCGAACGCGGTCACTACCAGTTGATACTGCGGGTGGATGGCAAAAGTTTTGCGCGCGAATACCGCTACTCTTTACAGGTGGGAGGCCTCTTGGGGGTGAGGATGTATCCCTTGTCCAACCCGCTGCGCTATCGCATTGAAGTCACTGCCGATCAACAACTGGTCGATGTGGCCCGCACAGCGGTAGTGGCGCAAATAAAAACCTCTATTGGCCGCAGCTATCTCGATACTTTGAAAATGCTTGAACCCGGCTTGTGGCAACTGGATATTACTCCACAAAATTATGCCCGCTACGCTGTCGAGCTCAGTGTCAGCGGGGAAGATGTACAAGGCGAGGCAATTCGCGAGCGACTGCCCACACAGTTTTTTACGCACTCGGCCGATGCCGAACTTGTTCCGCTGCAGGAATCAGAAGCCGTGGACAGGTTGCGGCAACTTCACCAGCAAGAGCGCGCTGAGCTGGCAGCATCACACCGTGCGGAACAAGAAACCTCAGCTATTGAAGAGCAAGCCGCCAGCGCGAAGAAGAAAGCCGCTCCGGAGCCATCGGTGACAACTCCGGACCCCGAGCCCCAAGCGAATGCAAACGGTAGCAAATGGTTGTGGGTGCTGCTGGCGGTCCTCGGCAATATCGGCCTGGGCTATCTTATTTACCTCGGCTATCGCAAGCTTACCAACCGCGATGTTATCGACGAGCTGGAAGATATTGAGCAGCAACTGCTGGAGCCGCAGGCCGAACCTGTGGCTGAAGCTGCACCAGCGGAGGAGGCGGCTGAAGAGGACCCTATGCAAACGCTGGATACCTTGGTGGACACTGTCGAGCCAGACGCTGCGCTCTTTCCTCTGGAAGACGCAATGCCCGCTGTGGATCCGCCCATGGACGATCTGGATGAAGAGGATGAGCCGCCTGTCGAGCCAGATTCTGACCCTCAGGAGCCGCGGTGATCTTGACTGCAGACCAGATTGAACAGGTGCCGGCCACTCAACTTGGCTGGGTCGATCATTTTTATAAAAGCTGCGGCGAAAAAGTTCGCTGTGGTCGTCGCGACCGGGTTTATATTTTGCGCCAAAGCGCTCCTATACTCGCCGCTGCCCGCTTGTTGCCAGTGCCAGAGCGCTGGTTATTGCGCAATTTGACGGTGGCGCCAAGTCATCGTCGTCGCGGTTTAGCCCGGCAGTTGATGCAGGCGTTGTTGCAGCAGCACAGCAATCTTCCTCTGTGCTGTTATGCGCTGGCAGAGCTGGAAGGTTTTTATCGCTCGCTGGGCTTTACTCGCTCCCTTGTCGAGCAGCACCCCGCTGAAATTACGCAACCGTTTATGCGCTATCGGGAAAGCGGTAGAACCTTCGTCTTGATGGCGTATTGGCCAGAGGCGAAAACATATGTGTGAGCTAGCGCGGCAGCGGCAGGCCGATTAACAAGCGCAATCGCACCCATTGCCAGTGTTCATTGGGAAAAATACACAAAAAAAGGCATAATGTTTACTAATATATAATTTTCGCGTTTTACTGAAGGAGGCACATATGGATATTGATATTGGTATTGATCGGGCAGACCGTCAGCAATTGGCTGAAGGCCTATCGCGGGTGCTAGCAGATACTTATACCCTGTATCTGAAGACCCATAATTTTCATTGGAACGTGACTGGCCCCATGTTTCAAACCTTACATTTGATGTTTGAGACTCAATATAAAGAGCTGGCTGTGGCGGTGGATGATCTCGCTGAGCGTATCCGCTCCTTGGGCTACCCGGCACCAGGCACCTATAAGCAGTACGCTGAGTTGACCTCTATCAAGGAAGAGAGCGGTATGCTCGCGGCCGAAGAGATGATCCGACAGCTGGTGGATGGCCAGGAAGCCGTGGTAAAGACCGCGCGCGCACTCTATCCGCTGGTGGAAAAGACCAACGATGAAGCCACCGGTGACCTGCTTACTCAACGCATCCAGATCCACGAAAAAACCGCTTGGATGCTTCGTTCACTGCTGGAGAAGTAATCCCCCCAGGCGCCGTCTCACTGGCGCCTTTTTCTTTTTCTATCGATTCCGATAATTTTTTATAAATCAATACCTTAATGGATTTTGCCGCAAATAAGGTGGCACCTGAGCCGGAAAATGCTACCATTAGCCCCTTTTTTGACGACTCCCACCGCGTGGACAATAACAACGAGGTACTCAAGTGACTAAGCAGTTAATGATTTATGAAAACATTCAGGCTCTCAACAAAGAAACTCACCGCCAGTGGGCAATAAAAGCGGGCTCATACGAGTATGCCCGTGAGCTGGCCACCGTGCCGCTACTGGCCACTGAGATTCCCTTCGCCGGTGCTGAACACGCGGTGATTTTTTCCGCTCCCAATAAAGACGGTGAGCACACGCCTTTGGCGGTGCTGGGAGTAGAAGAAAATGAGAACCTGATGCTATCAGAAGATGGCCAATATCAGGCTGCTTATGTACCTGGCTTTATCCGTCGTTACCCCTTCGTGTTTGCCGGCGACGAAGAGCAGAAAACTTGGACTTTGTGTGTGGATGAAAACAGCAAGGCTCTGATTAAGGACGGCAGCGAAGGCCGCCGTTTGTTCGACGATAATGGCGAGCAAACCGATTATCTGAAAGACATCATGAAGTTTTTACAGGATTACCAAACGCGGGCTGAAGTGACTCGTACCTTTTGTAAAAAGCTGGCTGATTTGGGCTTGCTGGTCCCGATGCAGGCGACTATTGAGTCTCAGGGTAACCAAGCCGCCAATACCAATATGAAAGGCTTTTTTGCCATCAAGCGTGAGAAGCTTAAAGAGCTGACTGATGAGCAGGCGCTGGATTTGTTCAAGCGCGATGGGCTGGAGTTGATCTATGCCCACCTGCACTCAATGAGCAATCTCAACCGTTTGATTGAGCGCAAGAATGCACGCATTAAACAACAAAAGACGGCTGCCAACGCCTAGATCTGAGAGTATGGACTAGAGGGTTACTCTAATAATAGTGACCGTCTGCAGCAGGGATGCTGTGGTCGAGTGTACAGGAGGTTGTAGCGTATCACCGCAGTGACCTCCCGATTCATATCTTGATATAAAATTTTATGCCAGCGCCGTTGGTACGACTGAGCAGCAGAAAACTTGAACGAATTTTATAGAACAGCTGGCCATCACGGCCGGCTTTTTTTGTGCTGGTATTTTAGGGCCGGGTATAGACCGACAGCAGATCGCAGTGCGCTACTTTCACCAGCTCGCTCAGTACTGAGCTGCGAAATAAACCATGCTTCCCTTGGCTGCCGGTAACAATCACCGCGGCGTTCAAGCGTTTGGCCAGCAACAGTATCTCTGGCGCTGGATCGCCAAACTCAATGTGTAAATTAGTGCCGGGAATGCCGTAGGGCTGTGCCAGCGCCTGGAGTTGCGGAAACAATTGCTGGCGCAACTGGCCTTCACCGTCCAGGTGATGGCGTCCGGCAACACTGCCGTAGCCGGTTACCGGCCGTTCTTCGATATGCACCAAATGGATGTGTTGCGCTGGGGACAGTTCACTGGCCTTTTCCAGCACGGGTGTCGTATTCTCATCCAGAGCCAGGGCGACCAGGGTGGCTGCATAGAGTGTCATGCGGCAATCCTCTTCATATTGTCGTTATTAGGTAGAGTGTGGCCCGCCGCCGCTTAAATCTCAAGGCTCTGCAACTCGCTCGAAGGAGGTGGTTATGCATTTATCGACACCCGCGACAGAAAATCTCGAAGGGCGCCAGATATTGGTGACCGGCGGGACGGGTTTTATAGGGGCTCCCTTATGTCAGGCGCTGCTGGCCAGTGGCGCTCAAGTGAGCGTTTTGACGCGCGACCGCCAGCATGCGCAACAGCGATTACCCGCGCAAGTAAAATGTGTAGAACAACTTCAGGCCTTGTCGCCAGAAAATATTTGGGCGGTGATAAACCTCGCCGGCGCCGGTATTATGGATCGGCGCTGGAGCCAGAGCAGACGCCAATTATTGCTCAACAGCCGCATCGGAACGACACAACAACTGCTGCATTTTTTTGCCGACGCAACTCCTGAGGTGGTCATCAGTGGCAGCGCTATTGGTTACTACGGAGAAACTGGCGATCAAGTATGCGACGAGAGCGCCTCCAGCGGAGAAGGTTTTGCACCCTATTTATGTGCCGAGTGGGAGCGTGCAGCGCAAGCGTTTGCCACGCGCGGTTCGCGTCTGTGCTGGCTGCGAACGGGCATTGTTCTGGGAGAAGAAGGTGGCGCATTGGGGCGCATGTTGCCAGCGTTTAAATTAGGTCTGGGCGGCCCTATGGGTTCGGGGCAACAGTGGATGAGCTGGATTCATCGCGCCGATATAGTGGGGCTTATTCTCTGGCTGTTAAACGACACCACGCTTGCGGGGCCGGTGAATGCAACGGCTCCCGAAAGTGTACGCAACCGCGACTTTGCTCGAACATTAGGCCGAGTGTTAAAACGTCCAGCCGTATTACCCGTGCCGGCTTTTGTGCTCAAGTTGTTGTTGGGCCAGGCGGCCGAGGAGTTATTGCTGTCAAGCAATCGCGTGGCGCCAAAGAAAATTCAGCAGGCGGGTTATACCTTTCAATATCCGCAACTTGAAGCTGCTTTGCGCGCCTGTGTGTAAAAAATTATTAATCGGGGCTTGAATTATTTTCGCGTGGACACATATCAGTAGTGTACTTGCTCAATAGAGGAGTACATCAACGCCTGATCCGATGGATAGGCACATTTAAATATTGCTCGAATGAGGATATGACTATGCGTACTTTTGATTTTTCTCCCTTGTATCGTTCTGCCATAGGTTTTGATCGTGTTGCCAGTCTGCTTGACAGTCTATCGCGCACCGAACAAAGCCAGCCCAGTTATCCGCCTTACAATATTGAATTGACTGGCGAGGATCACTATCGAATTTCTATGGCCGTTGCGGGTTTTGATCGCAGCGATCTGAATATTGAAGTCAACCAAAACAACTTGACCGTTTCGGGTAATACACAAGCGGATAAGCAAGAGCGCACTTATTTGCATCAGGGTATTGCCGCGCGTAATTTTGAGCGTCGCTTCCAACTTGCCGATCATGTGCGAGTGCAGGCGGCCAGTTTTGAAAATGGTCTCTTGCATATTGATCTGGTGCGCGAAGTGCCCGAAGCTATTAAGCCGCGCACGATTGAGATTGCTGCTCCCACTATCAACCAAGATGGTTCGGTTGCCGCTTAATATAAGTTTCCTTAACCCCAAAGCTTTGCCGGCCAATGGCCGGCTTTTTTGTATCTTCATTACTGACCACTGCTCTAATCACTGCATCTGCTAAAATTACCGCACTTTGTTTTAGCCACTTCGAATAAATAGCACTTCTAATCAGTCGTTCCGAACAAACAACGCCGCAGTCGCCGAATGGTGTGTGGA
>Ga0209075_1002721_pt1 | contig 15357 bp, 9 predicted proteins | sample Stecom2011_FD_187523 | JGI IMG/M metagenome (GOLD analysis project Ga0209075, IMG submission 187523) | Agricultural soil microbial communities from Utah to study Nitrogen management - Steer compost 2011 (SPAdes) (version 2) | ecosystem: Environmental > Terrestrial > Soil > Agricultural land... | reverse complement strand
GACCCAGACAGTGATGGCGACGGCGTACCAGACAGCCGTGACCTGTGCCCTGATACCTTACCCGGTGCCCGAGTTGATGCCAGTGGCTGCATTATCGAAGCGCAAACTATTGCCTTGAGTAATGTGGCTTTTGAGCTTAACTCAGACCAGCTGACCCCTTCGTCACGTACTGCCCTAGATGCCATTGCTGTGTCTTTGAAAGGACAGAGCGAACTGACCATTGAGATTGCTGGGCACACCGACTCACAAGGCAGTGTCGACTACAACATGGATCTTTCTCAGCGCCGTGCTAACTCAGTCCGGGAATATCTGCTTGGTGAAGGCGTTGAGGCACAGCAGCTGAATGCCAAGGGGTATGGCCCGCACGAACCCGTAGCCGATAACGGCAGTGTCTCCGGCCGGGCGATGAATCGTCGGGTTGAGTTTCGTATTAGTAAGTAACAGGGAGAGTGACGATGAAAACTAATCCGACTAATAGCCGTTATTTTGTTTCCATACTGATTTTCTTTGCTGCCTTGTCTGTGTTGTTGCTAGGTGGTTGCCGTGCGGATATGGATCCACCGCCGCCAGTGCCGCCGATACCTTTTGTCGACTCCGACAATGACGGTATTGCTGATCATCTCGACAACTGCCCTAACACGCCCAATCACGAGCAAGGCGACTTGGACGGTGATGGCATCGGTGATGCTTGTGACGATGACATCGATGGTGATGGCGTTCTGAATGATGTGGATAACTGCCCGTGGGTAGCTAACCCAGACCAGATCAGCACCAACGGCACAGGTATCGGTGATGCTTGCTACACCGGTAATGACACCGATGGTGATGGCGTTGATGACGGTATCGATAATTGCCCCGCCGTGGCCAACCCGGATCAAGCAGACTTGGACGGTGATGGTATTGGTGATGCTTGCGACACCGATGCTGACGGTGATGGCATTACTGACGATGTTGATAATTGCCCAGTCACAGCCAACCACGACCAGCTTGATCTAGATGGAGATGGTATCGGCGATGTATGCGATAGCGATGCTGACGGTGATGGCATTGCTAACGAAGTAGATAACTGTCCACTGGTCGCCAATCCCGGTCAGGAAGACATGGACGGCGATGGTATTGGTGATGCCTGTGACCTAGATATCGACGGTGACAGCGTTGCTAATGATGTCGATAACTGTCCTCTGGTAGGCAACATTGGCCAGGAAGACATGGATGGTGATGGCATCGGCGATGCCTGTGACGATGACATCGACGGTGACGGCATCCCTAACGCGACAGACAACTGCCCACGAGTGGCCAACCCAGACCAAGCCAGCACTAACGGCACAGGTATTGGTGATGCTTGCTACACCGGCGTTGATACAGATGGCGACGGTATTGATGACGGCATCGATAACTGCCCAGCAGTAGCGAACCCAGGGCAAGAAGACATGGATGGCGATGGTGTCGGCGATGCCTGCGATGACGATATCGATGGCGACGGCGTGCTTAATGGCGTCGATAACTGCCCCACGGTTAGCAACGAAGCACAGACTGATACCGACGGCGATGGTGTTGGTGATGCCTGCAGTGCTGACAGTGATGGTGATGGTATCGATGACGTCGTTGATAACTGCCCGCTAGTGGCTAATCCAGATCAGGCCGACAGTGACGGTGATGGCATTGGTGATGCCTGCGATACGCAGTTTAGCTGCAATGCTGACAGTGCCTATAAGCCCTTGCTTGCCATCAACGGTGCCACGGTAAACCGCGGCACTAATGGCCTGTGCTTGTTCTGTGGAGTGAGTAACCGTGAGCGGGTCATTGAGGCTGACTCAACTGGCAATGCCAACATAAACAGTTCTGCCACTATGTTTACGCCGGTAGGGCTCTTGGGCGTCGGCACTTATCTTGAGGTACGTAGTCCGGTCACTAACACAGGGAATAATCGAGTGGGCTTTGTGGTGAGCGGGGAAGGCAGCCTGCTGTCTTTGGACTTGCTTGAAGGCAAGACAATCAAACTGTTTATGGATAGCGTTGAAGTGGGCAGCTTTAATGCGACCACGCCAGTAGCGATAGATCTTCTTGGACTGTTTGGCAACACCAAGACAGCATTTCTTAGCGTTGATACTAACCTAGGCTTTAACCGAGTTCGTATCGAAAGCAACTCGTTGGTGAGCTTGCTAACCACGTTGAAAGTTCACGCTAGCTGCGTCGGCCCAGCACTGTGAGTTAATAATTTCGCTACGCTGGACGATAAAAAAATGGCCGTATCATGCGGCCATTTTTTTTGCTTACTGAAAAAGCTACAACAACTGCGCCAGCCAACTATTGATATCCTCCAGCACATCTTCTCGGCACAGGTCATTGAGAATCTCGTGCCGACCGCCAATGAAGTGGCCAAAACTCAGATCATTAATGCGTACTTTGTGTAGCGCTTGATACAGCGCTGGCATGCCCTTGCCGTTACCGCTCATGGGGTCGCTGTCGCCGCCGATCAGTAAAATAGGCAGTGAGGCGGGCAGTTGTTTCAGGTTGCTCTTGGCATTGATTTTAGCCATCGCGCTGATCAGGTCATGCCACAGCTGAGTGGTGCAATCATGGCCACACCAAGGGTCGGCAATATATTTATCTACCTCTGCCTGATCTCGGCTGAGCCAGTCGAAGGCGGTGCGCCGGTGCGGGATTTTTTTGGCAAAGGCATCAAAGGTGATAGCACTGATTAAGCTGCTGGTGCCCTGAGGGCCACGACGTTTGCGTGCCATCTTGATGGGTAGTAGTGCCAGCTTCCATAGCCAAGGTGACTTGTAATCACTGCCGCACAAAATCAGGCCATCCAATGAGCAGCCGTGACGTTGAGCATAATCCAGCGCTAAAAAGCTGCCCATGCTGTGGCCAGCTAACACCAGCGGCAGCTTTGGGTGACGTTCGTGGACGTTCTGCTGTACCAGCGCAATATCCTGCAACACCCGTTGCCAGCCTTCTTGATCGGCGAAGTGGCCACGTAGGTCATGCTCGCCAACACTGGCACCATGGCCACGATGGTCCGGTGCGTACAGGTGCCAGCCGGCGTTATTGACTGCTTTCGCCACGGTCTCATAGCGCCCGCCGTGCTCAGCCATGCCGTGTAACCAGATCAGCACACCCTGGGCCTGTCCCGGTGCGGGCCAGCAATTTATGGCAATTCGGTGGCCGTCTTCGGCACTCAGGTACTCAAGTGGCATGGTGGTACTCCCTGTTGATAGCGCATTGTAGCAGGGCGGCGGTCTTGGCAGCCGAGTAAAAATTCAGGTGTGGAGACCGGTCGATCAAACAGGTTGATCAGTAAGTCTGCTTGAAAACACTGTAACATATTGATATAATTACGTATTCTTGCGGTGAATGGCGGGTATATAAAATATCGATTTTAGTTATAGCTCGCTACCACTTAGAATGCCTCTCCACATTTGCTGACTTGATTTATTTTTCGGCGTCACATTTGTGCATTTCCCCCAACCAAAGGACCAGACCATGTCTTATACCAAAGAGATCGAGTCGCTCGCCAAGGTCGTTAAAGCCAACACAACCTGGCATGCGATCAACCCCGAGTCGGCCGTACGGATGCGCCTCCAGAACCGTTTTAAAACTCATCTGGACATCGCCAAGTACAACGCAAACACCATGCGTGCAGACATGGCCGCTTACGATAAAGACACCTCCAAGTACACCCAGTCACTGGGTTGCTGGCATGGCTTTATTGGCCAGCAGAAGATGATTTCTATTAAGAAGCACTTCGGCGAGACCAAAGGCCGTTACTTGTACCTGTCCGGCTGGATGGTTGCTGCTCTGCGCTCTGAGTTCGGCCCACTGCCGGATCAGTCCATGCACGAGAAGAGCACCGTTGCTGATCTGATTCGCGAGCTCTACACCTTCCTGAAGCAAGCTGATGCTTGGGAACTGAACCACTTGTTCCGTGATCTGGACGCGGCCCGCGCCAAAGGCGACAGCAAAGCGGAAGCTGAGATCATCAACAAGATCGACAACTTCGAAACGCACGTTGTACCAATCATTGCTGACATCGACGCTGGTTTCGGTAACGCTGAAGCCACCTACCTGATGGCTAAGCAGATGATCGAAGCGGGTGCTTGCTGTATCCAAATCGAGAACCAAGTATCTGACGAGAAGCAGTGTGGCCACCAAGACGGTAAAGTCACCGTTCCGCACGCTGACTTCCTCGCTAAGATCAACGCTGTGCGTTATGCCTTCCTTGAGCTGGGCGTAGACAACGGTGTTATCGTTGCCCGTACCGACTCCTTGGGCGCTGGCCTAACCAAGCAAATCGCTGTGACCAATGAGCCAGGCGATCTGGGCGACCAGTACAACAGCTTCATCGACGGTGACTACATCAGCAACGCTGACGACATTCAGAATGGCGACGTTGTTATCAAGTCTAACGGCAAGCTGCTCAAGCCAAAGCGTCTTGCTTCTGGCCTGTTCCAGTTCCGTGAAGGCTCTGGTATCGACCGCGTTGTGCTTGACTGTATCACCAGCCTGCAAAACGGTGCTGACCTGCTGTGGATCGAAACCGAGAAGCCACACGTTGGTCAGATCGCAGAGATGGTTAACCGCATCCGCGAGACTGTGCCAGACGCTAAGCTGGTTTATAACAACAGCCCATCGTTCAACTGGACCTTGAACTTCCGTCAGCAAGTATTTGATGACTGGGTCGCTGAGGGTAAAGACGTATCTAAGTACGATCGCACTCGCCTGATGTCTGCTGACTATGACGACACTGAGCTGTGTGACGAGGCTGATGCTCGCATCCGCACCTTCCAGGCTGACGCAGCACGTGAAGCAGGAATCTTCCACCACCTGATCACGCTGCCGACTTACCACACTGCTGCTCTGTCTACTGACAACCTAGCTAAGGGCTACTTCGGCGACGAAGGTATGCTGGCTTACGTTGCTGGTGTTCAGCGCAAAGAGATCCGCGAAGGTATTGCTACTGTTAAGCACCAGGACATGGCCGGTTCTAACATCGGTGATGACCACAAAGAGTACTTCTCAGGTGATGCCGCGCTGAAAGCTGGCGGTGAAGACAACACCATGGGCCAATTCGAGAACGTTTAATCTCGACTGGTTTTAAGGTGTAAATAAAAACACCCGTCACGAAAGTGGCGGGTGTTTTTTTATGGGCCACTGGTAAGTGGCAGGCAAACGCTAGGATGTGCCGTTATATTGACCTGAAGCATGATTCAGTACGGTTAGCTGTGTTCGACTGTACTCGGCTTTTTACAATGGAAAATGAAAGTGCGAACCTGCTAGTTAACTCGCGCCCCTCAATCTAAGGGAGCAGGTAAGCATCAGACCTTTCCGCTAACAGCATGAGGAAGTGTCATGTCTCGTTCACTGCTTGTAGTTCCATTTTGTGTTGCTGCTCTGACTCCCGCTCTGGCCTTTAGCGCCGATGATCTGGCCAGTGCACTACAAGAAGGCCAAACCTCTTTGTCATTTCGCCTGCGTCATGAGCAGGTTGATGATGCAGCGTTCAGCAAAGACGCTAATGCGTCGACGCTACGTACCCGCTTAAGTTACACCAGTGGCCAATGGCATAAGCTTGATCTGTTGGCTGAGTTTGATCACGTCGGCCGCTTGTTTGATGAGCGCTATAACGACACTCGCAACGGCAATGTTGCCTTTCCTAGTGTTACCGATCCAAAAGGTGCGGACCTGAACCAAGCAGCCGTCCGTTATCGTCGCGATAACTTTACCGCCGTCGCCGGTCGCCAGCGTATTTTGCTTGATAATCAGCGCTTTATTGGTGGAGTGGGCTGGCGTCAAAATGAGCAGACCTATGATGGCGTACGCCTGACTGTCACACCGGTCGACAAACTCAGCTTTGATTACGCTTGGATTGGCGATACTCGCCGTATTTTTGGCCCAGATGCTGGCGCACCCCCAGCCGCGTTAACCAGTAATCATCACCTCGTTAATGTTAAGTATGTGGCCAATAAGGCGTTCACGCCGGTCGCTTATATGTATGCCTTGGACTTTTCTGATGCCGCGGCGCTGTCATCGCAAACCCTCGGTGTCTATATCATGGGTGAAGTGGCGATGGACAACGCGACGCTGGATTACCGCGCTGAAGCAGCACAACAATCTGACTACGCGGATAACACTACCGACTATGAAGCCGATTACCTGCTTTTGTCTGTCGGCGCAAAGCTGGGCGGTGTTCGCTTCGGTTTAGCTTCAGAAACACTGGGTACAGATAGCGGTGTTGGCTTTGCCACGCCATTGGCTACCGGCCACGCTTTTCAAGGTTGGGCAGACAAGTTTGTGAACCCGGGGAACACGCCAGCAAGTGGCATCGTCGATAACTACATTAGTCTTGGTGGCGCAGTGAAAGGGATCGATTTGCTGGCGCTATGGCACGATTATGAAAGTGATGCCGGCAATATCGATCTTGGCGATGAACTGAACCTGCAAGCCAGCAAGAAGTTCGCTGATCACTACACGCTAACGGTTAAGTATGCAGATTACTCAGCAGGAGATATTGGCACAGATACAGATACCCAGAAATTCTGGCTAATGGCAGAAGCCGCTTTCTGATAACAGTACGGCCCTCGGCAAGTGCTGTAATGGCGCTTGCCGAATTTTGATACCGAGGCATTAACTTGGCTGAAGTAGGTGATTCACTAAGCTAGCCTGTGGGTTTGCTATACTAGGGCTTCGTTTTTTCGGAGAAGCCAGTGATTCGTTATCGTATTCAGCCGTCCCGCCCGGAAGCACACCTGTTCAGCGTCACCTTAACCATTCCAGCACCTACCCCAGAAGGGCAAGTGTTGCGTATGCCGGCGTGGATTCCTGGCAGCTACATGATCCGCGATTTCGCCCGCCATGTGGTGTCGTTGTGCGCGTATAGCAACGACGTGCCAGTGGCAGTAGCCAAGCTGGATAAAGACAGCTGGCAGGTGGAGCCTTGCGCTGGGCCACTGCAGGTCAGCATCGAAGTGTACGGCTGGGACCTGTCCGTACGCGGCGCCCATCTGGATACCCGTCACGGTTACTTCAATGGCAGCTGCGTATTTTTGCAGCCGCTGGGTCATGAAGATCAGCCCGTTGAAGTGGACTTGGTTGCGCCAGAAGGCACCGCCTATGCCACTTGGCGTGTGGCTACCGGGATGCCGCGGCTAACCGGTGGTGAATGGGACTTCGGTCGTTTCCGTGCCGATAACTATGATGCTCTGATTGATTACCCAGTGGAGATGGGTCACTTCGAAGATGGCCGCTTTGAAGCGGGTGGTATTGTTCATCGCGTCGTCATCAGTGGTCATAGTGGCACCGATATGGAGCGCCTACTACGTGATTTAAAGCCCATCTGTGAAAGCCAGATCAATCTGTTTGGTGGCACGCCACCGATGCAAGATTATTTATTTATGACCCAGGTAACGGGCGATGGTTATGGTGGCCTTGAGCACCGTAATTCCACCAGCCTGATGTGTGCTCGCGCTGACCTACCACGGCGCAGTGATGCGCCGGATAAACTGCGTGATAGTTACCGCAATTACTTAGGCCTGTGCAGCCACGAGTACTTCCATAGCTGGATGGTAAAACGCATCAAGCCAGAAGCGTTTACGCCCTACGATTTGTCGCAAGAAAACTATACTGAGCTGCTGTGGGCCTTCGAGGGCATCACCAGTTACTACGATGATCTGACTTTGGTGCGTAGCGGTAAAATTAGCCAAGAAAGTTATTTGGAATTACTTGGCACCACTATCAGTCGTGTGGCACGTGGCCGTGGCAGCAAGAAGCAAACGGTTACCGAGTCCAGCTTTGATGCTTGGACACGCTTTTATATGCAGGATGAAAACTCACCGAATGCCATTGTCAGCTATTACGGCAAAGGCACACTGGTGGCCTTGGCGCTGGACTTTACCCTGCGGCGTTTAAGCAATGGCACTAAGTCACTGGATAACCTAGTGCAGTTGCTGTGGCAGCGTCATGGCGAAACCGGTATGGGTGTGCCAGAGCAGGGCGTTCAAGCACTGGCTGAAGAAATGATCGGCCAGTCGATGCAAGCGTTCTTTGACTTGGCGTTATATAGCACCGATGAATTACCGCTAGCAGAGCTGCTGCTCGATGCTGGGGTGGAGATAAACTGGCGTGCACCAATCAGCCATGCAGATCAAGGTGGTAAACCTGCTACTGGTACCACACCGCTTAACCTAGGTGTGCGTGTAACGGATGATCCTGCTGGAGCAAAAATCCAAGTGGCGTTTGAGCAAGGCATTGCTATGGCTGCGGGCTTATCTGCGGGTGATGTGATTATTGCTTTGAATGGCGTGCGTACCGATGCACGTAAGCTGGATGATCATTTGCAGCAGTTCCTGCCCGGTGACGAAGTCGAAGTGCATGCTTTCCGTCGCGATGAACTGATTCGGGTGAAGTTGCGTCTTGAGGTGGGTGAAGCGTCGTTGGCCTATCTGACTATAAAGAGTGATGGCCTGACGGAGCTGGGTAAAAACTGGCTAAATAAATAAAAGACAAGTGCCGAGAGCAGCTAAGGTGAGAGATTAGTAAGAAAGAGGTTCGTAAGAAAAAAGATGCAAGGCTGAGACGGCTCTCTGGGTCTGCAGGAACTGTGTGAGGCATGGATGCCGAACACAAGCCTACAGGGATGTATTCACGGCGTGTTCCGGCAGACCCAGAGAGCTGGCTCAGCCGATCGCTCACTACTATCTTTACATCTTCTGCTTTCTCTACAGTCTTTATCATCACCACCACAAAACCGGATAAAACAAGTTTGACTGAATTAACGCCCGCCACACTAAAGAAACAGCTCAACGACTGCCTACGAGTAGACCAGTTCCGTCTGCGTCGTCGTTTACAGCAGCTAGAGAAAAAGCCGACCGAGCAAGGCTGGCAAAAGGTAGCAGCAGAAATTGCTAGCTCAGTTGCTCGGCGCGCGCGTAAGGCGGCACGGCAGCCAGTATTGAACTGGCCCAACCTGCCCGTGGTGGATCAGCTAGATAAAATCAGCGCGGCTATCCGCGATCATCAAGTGGTGGTGCTGGCGGGTGAAACCGGCTCTGGCAAAACCACCCAGCTACCAAAGATTTGTTTGCAATTAGGCCGCGGTGTTGCCGGCATGATCGGCCACACACAACCACGTCGGTTAGCAGCGCGGGCAGTGTCTAACCGTATCGCCGAAGAGATTGGCTCGTCAGTGGGTGACCTAGTCGGTTATCGCGTGCGCTTCACCGATAACGTCGGCGAAGACTGCATGATCAAACTGATGACTGACGGCATGCTGCTGTCAGAAGTGCAGTCGGATCGTTTTCTCGATCAGTACGACACCTTGATCATCGATGAAGCCCATGAGCGCAGCCTCAATATTGATTTTCTCCTCGGCTACATTCGCCAGCTACTGCCTAAGCGGCCCGATTTAAAAGTCATTATTACCTCGGCAACGATCGATCATGAGCGCTTTGCTAAGCACTTTGCTGGCGCGCCAGTGATTGAAGTGTCTGGCCGTACCTTCCCTGTAGAGGTGCATTACCGTCCTGCAGAAGAAGAGCGTGATCTAAGCCTCCAAGTGGAAGATGTGCTGCATGAAATTGAGGCGCTGGAGCGTAAAGAAGGGCGGCCATCGGCCTGTGATGTGTTGGTCTTTCTCAGTGGTGAACGCGACATACGCACACTCCATCATCACCTAAAGCGCTGCCAGTTCCGCGATACTGAATTCCTGCCCCTGTATGCGCGGCTAACACCACAAGAACAGCTGCGGGTGTTTTCTCCCCATCGTGGTCGCCGTGTGGTGCTGTCTACTAACGTGGCAGAAACCTCGCTGACGGTGCCCGGTATTCGTTATGTGATTGATGCCGGCACCGCGCGGATCAGTCGTTACAGTGTGCACTCTAAAGTGCAGCGCTTACCGGTGGAGGCGATCTCTCAGGCCAGTGCCAATCAGCGCAAGGGCCGCAGTGGCCGCATCATGCCGGGTGTTTGTTTCCGCTTGTATGACGAGGATGATTTTAATCGGCGACCGGCGTTTACTGAGCCAGAAATTCGCCGTACTAACTTGGCCGCAGTGATCTTGCAGATGGCTGAGTTACGCCTTGGCAATATCGCCAACTTTCCTTTTATCGATCCACCAGAAGGCAGTCTTGTTCGTGATGGTTACCGCCTGCTCGAAGAGCTAGAGGCGATGAACAAGGAGCAGTTAACCCCCATTGGCCGGCAGCTGGCGAGGCTGCCATTGGACCCACGCTTGGGACGCATGCTGGTGGCCGCAGCAGGACTAAACTGTTTGCGTGAAGTGCTGCTAATCGTCACCGCACTGGCAGTGCAGGACCCGCGTGACCGTCCACCAGAGGCGCGTCAGCAAGCCGATCAAGCACATCAACCCTTTACCGATAAGGAGTCGGATTTTCTGTTCTTTACCAAACTGTGGGAATGGGCAGAGCAGCAGCGTGAGGACCTGTCGCGTAATCAATATGACAAGTTGCTGCGGAAAAACTTTCTTGCGCCGATGCGCATGCAAGAGTGGCGTGATACGCATCGTCAGTTGCTGCTGCAGTGTCGTGAGCTGCAGCTGCCGATGAACGCACAGCCCGCTGATTTTGAGCAGATCCATCGTGCCTTGCTGACTGGGCTATTAGGTAACGTGCTGAAACGTACTGACGAGGGTGACTGGCTTTCTACCCGCAGCCGCAAGCCGCAGCTGTGGCCCGGCTCGGCGTTATCAAAGAGCAAGTCAGCTTGGCTGGTGGCAGCAGAGCAAGTAGAAACATCGCAGTTGTTTGCCCGTACTTTGGCAAAGATTGAGCCAGAGTGGATTGAGCAGCAGGGCGCGCACCTGATTAAGCGCCAGTATATCGAGCCTTACTGGTCGAAAAAGAGTGGCGTGGTGATGGCCACTGAGCAGGTCAGTTTATTTGGTTTGCTCATCGGCAGTAACCGTAAAGTTAATTATGCATCCCATGACCCCGCCTTGGCCCGTGAGCTATTGATTAGAGAAGGATTGGTGAATGGTGAGCTGCGCCAAGAGCCAGACTTTGTTAAGCGCAATCGTGAAAAAATTGAAGCATTAGAGCAAGAGGAAAATAAATTACGTCGGCGTGACTTATTGGCTGACGAAGAGGCGCAACTGGCCTTTTATGATGCTCGCCTACCTGCCGACATCGTCAGCCTGACCCACCTGCAAAGCTGGCTGCGACATAAGTCCAGCAAAGAGCAGCGTGATGCATTGTTGATGAGTGAAGAGTTTTTACTAGGTGGTCAGGCTAGTGCGGATGAACACCGTTTCCCTACCAGCTTAAAGATTGCCGACGTGCACTTTGAGCTGGAATATCAGTTTGACCCGGGCGGCGGCCAGGATGGCGTATGGATCAAGGTGCCGGTGGCCTTGCTGAATCGTTTGGAACAGGTGCACTTAGACTGGCTGGTGCCAGGTTGGCTGGCAGAACGCATCGAAGGGCTCATTCGTGCGCTACCGAAAAATCGGCGGCGTAACTTTGTTCCGGTGCCTGATTATGTTCGCGCTGTGTTGTCTCGTTTAAAGCCAGGTAGCGAAGCATTACTGCCAGCACTGACGCGTGAGCTACAACAAATGAGCGGTGTACGTATTGAGCAAGAAGAGTGGCGTGAAGATGCGCTGGCGGCGCACTTACGTTTTCACATCCGCGTGCTGGATGAGCAAACCGTATTGGCAGAAGGGCAGGACTTAACTGCCCTGAAAAAACAGTTTGCCGAAAAAATGCAGCAGGTGGTGCCTGCCGTTTTGCCAGAGGATGGTCCGCACGGCCGAGACTGGGTGTTTGGTGATCTGCCAGACTGGAAGGACAGCCCGCACGGTGGTGTTCAGGTGCGTTTATGGCCAGCCCTGGTGGATGAAAAAGAGCAGGTGGCATTGCAGTGGCAGAGCGATGCGCAGCAAGCGCAGTGGTTACACCGCTGGGCTACCGCACGACTGATTTGGATGCGCATGCCGGCCCAGTATCGGCAGCTGCGTCAGCATGGCGAAAAGCTACCCGGCTTCCAAAAATCGGTGCTTGCCGGGCAAGCCAAGACAACACTGGACGATGCTTTACTGCGCATTGTTGCCGATCACTTTCAATTAGATCAGCCAGTGCGTGATGCTCAGGCTTTTGCCCAGCGGCTACAGCAACATCAAGGCGAGCTGGTGCCATTGGCAGAAAAACGGCTAACGCAATTTAGTGCGTTGCTGAATGACCACGCTGATTTAAATAAAAGCTTAACTCGCAACTTTCCGTTGGCCTGGGCTCACGCACACCGTGACATTAAGGCACAGCTGGGTGAGCTGCTGGTGGAAGGTTTTTTCCGTTTGACGCCGGCACCATGGCTACAAGAGTTACCGCGTTATTTAAAGGCGGTGCGCCTGCGTATTGATAAGCTTGGTGGCCAGATCGGCCAAGACCGCGCTCATGTGGCGGAGCTGGAAGTGCTGTGGCAGCAGTATCAGGTGCGTGCCGGTGGCAGGCCGCTGTGGCAGCAGCCAGAGCCCTTACTGAGCTATCGCTTTATGCTGGAAGAGTACCGTGTCAGCCTGTTTGCCCAGCAACTGGGTACTAAAGTGCCAGTATCGGCCAAGCGTCTGCGTGAGCAATGGCAGCAATGCTAGTGGTACGGGCTTTAACAAGGCCTTTGCTAGTCAGCGCCTGAAACCGGATAATCACCCCATTAGTTACGCGTAGGCGCACCAGTGTCGGTGTGATTCGGGCCTGTTGTTTTGCCCCCGCGCTTATTAGCCAGGAGTATTCTGTGAGCCAACATGACGTGGTGATTTCCGGTACCGGTCTGTGGACCCCAAGCTTGTCGATTACTAATGACGAGTTGGTCGCTTCTTTTAATGCCTATGTAGAGCGTTATAACGCCGACAATGCAGCGGCCATTGAAGCGGGTGAGCTGTTGCCGCTGCAAAGCTCCAATGCCGAGTTTATTGAAAAAGCGTCGGGCATTAAGCAGCGCTATGTGCTCGATAAAGAGGGTGTGCTTGACCCAGCAAGAATGTGCCCACGTATTCCTGAGCGGCCCGATGATCAGATTTCAGTACAAGCTGAAATGGCAGTTAAAGCGGTGCAACAAGCGCTAAAAAATGCCGGTCGGACCGTCGCCGATGTCGATGCTGTTTTGGTCGCCTGCTCGAACATGCAGCGTGCTTACCCGGCCGTGTCGGTAGAAGTGCAACATTACCTAGGCATGGAGCGTGGCTGGGGCTATGACATGAACGTGGCTTGCTCCTCCGCAACCTTCGGCATTCAGGCAGCGGTGGACGCAATTCGTAATGGCAGCGCTAAGTGCGTGGTCATGGTTAACCCGGAAATCTGCTCCGCTCACTTGGCTTGGCAGGATCGTGATTGCCATTTCATTTTTGGTGATGTGGCTACCGCGGTGGTGATAGAGCGGGCGGAAGATGCGGTGTCCGCAGAGCAGTGGCAGATACTGGGCACCCGCCTACAAACTAAATTCTCTAATAACATTCGCAATAACTTTGGTTTTTTGAACCGTGCCGATGAGTCCGGTGTGGGTGCCCGTGACAAGCTATTCTCACAGGAAGGACGCAAAGTATTTAAAGAAGTGTGTCCGATGGTGGCGGATCAAATTCTTGATCACATTGGTAGCATGTCGATCACTCCTGAGCAGTTGAGCCGTATGTGGTTGCATCAGGCTAATTTGGGTATGAACGAGCTGATTGCTAAGCGTGTATTAGGCCGTCCAGCGGAGCGCATTGAAGCGCCGGTTATTTTGGATGAGTATGCCAATACTAGTTCTGCCGGTTCTATTATTGCTTTCCATAAGTATCGGCAAGATATGGCAGTGGGTGATAAAGGCGTGATCTGCTCGTTTGGTGCCGGCTATTCGATTGGCAGCGTGATTGTGCAGCGTAAAAGTTAACCGGTAGTCTTTTGTCTCGCAAACCGGGCCTAACATTAGGCCCGTTTTGCGTTTTAGCGTTGCAACTCTTCACACAGTTTAGATTCCGATCTCTGCTAGAGTGGTGAAACTATTAGAATGTGGCCGCTATACTGGCGCCTTAACTGTTCGGAACCATTCATTATGCATCGTCTGTTACTGCTGCTCTTGATCGCTGTACTGCCGGTGCAGTTTGTTTATTCTCAAGATCAATTTGAGCAAAGCGCGCCAGCGCCGAGTCCGCCGGCCGAGAGGACTAGGCACCCTGATGATCCTTGGGAACCCTTTAACCGTCGTATGTTTTCCTTCAATGAAGGCGTCGATCGTTACTTTCTTAAGCCGGTAGCGAAAGGCTATCAGGCGATCACGCCAGGCTGGTTAGATGACGCCATCACGCGCGTCTTTCAAAACGCCAAGGATGTGCCCAGTGCCATTAACCATGCATTGCAGTGGCAGTGGCGCCGTGCCGGCCATAGCAGCGGCCGAGTGCTGCTGAACACCACTGTGGGTATTGGCGGCATATTCGATGTAGCCACCAGTGCGGGGATGGAAAAGCGGACAAGCGACTTGGGTTTGACCTTAGCGACTTGGGGTGTGCCAGCAGGCCCCTATGTGGTGCTGCCAGGCTTTGGTCCTAGCACGGTGCGTGATGCAGCGATGATTTGGCCTGATGATTACCTTTCGCCCCGTCGTTTGATTGAGCACGACATTACGCGCTGGAGCGTCAGTGCGCTTTATGTGGTTGATCTGCGTGCTGATTTACTCGAAGTGGAAAAAGCAATTGTTGGCGAGCGCTATAGTTTTATTCGTGAGTTTTATTTGTCATCGCGCAAACTGGCCGCTGGCATCGTTGAGGATGACGATTTTGGTGCAGACTTTGAAGATGCCGACTGGGGCGACGATGAAGGCTGGTAATCAGTCTTTGCTATGTTGCAACTTAGTGTGAATAAAGTCGCTGTGTGACACGTACAGCAGGTCAGCCACTTTACGAATGACATACTCTTCGTGCGGGTGTATTTCATCATCCGCATAGGCCACCGCCCACATATCGGCGACTAGATTAATGCGTTGCTGTGGCGGCCATTGGCGCAGCACACGTATTAATTCGTGATAGTCGGTGGCATTTTCGGCAACACTGCGTGCTTCTGTTAACAAGGCTGCTGCATCTTCTTGCGAGAGCTGCCAGCGCGTCGACATGCGTTGCAGCAACTCTTCTGTTTCATTCTCTTGCCATTGACCATCAGCACGGGCCACTTCATAGAGCAGCGCCGCTGCGGCTAGCTGCCGATTGTGCTCTGTGCTGTTGTCATGGTTGCTTGTTTGCAAACTTTTTAGCCAGCCGCGCATTAACGTGTCGCTCCAAGCAGCGCTTCTAGTGTTTGTTGGTCGCGGGCAAAGCGGCGAATGCCATCGGCCAGTAACTCTGTTGCCATTGGGTCGTCGTTAAGCTGCCAGCGGAAT
>Ga0209075_1002719_pt1 | contig 15370 bp, 14 predicted proteins | sample Stecom2011_FD_187523 | JGI IMG/M metagenome (GOLD analysis project Ga0209075, IMG submission 187523) | Agricultural soil microbial communities from Utah to study Nitrogen management - Steer compost 2011 (SPAdes) (version 2) | ecosystem: Environmental > Terrestrial > Soil > Agricultural land... | reverse complement strand
CTTTCGCGCAACACATCACGGGTGGTGCCGGCAATGTCCGTGACGATGGCACGTTCATCGCCGGCAAGGAGATTCAGCAAACTGGATTTCCCCACATTGGGTTGTCCAGCAAGCACAATCTTCATGTCTTCGCGCAACAATGCTCCCTGACGCGCTGAACTCAGCACGTTGGCAAGATGGCGTTCAATCGCCTCAAGACGCTCAAATGCGCGCGCCTGTTGCAGGAAATCGATTTCTTCTTCGGGAAAATCCAGGGTCGCTTCAACCAGCATGCGCAGGTCGATCAACTCGTCGCGCAATGCGTGAACATGGTCGGAAAATGCGCCGCCCAAGGAGCGCACCGCGGAACGCGCGGCCTGCGCTGAGGACGCATCGATCAGGTCGGCAACGGATTCCGCCTGCGCCAGATCCATGCGGCCATTGAGAAAGGCCCGGCGGGAAAACTCTCCCGGTTCGGCAATGCGCGCGCCAAGCGCCAGACACCGCTCCAGCAACAAGCGCAGCACCACCGGCCCACCATGCCCCTGCAATTCGAGCACGTCTTCACCGGTGAAGGAATAGGGCGCAGGAAAATACAGGAGCAGGCCTTCGTCGATCACTTCTCCCGAAGCATCACGAAACCGCGTAAACGTTGCGTTGCGCGGGGTGAGTGTGCGCTCGCAAAGGGCGTGCGCAAACCGTTTGAGGGACGGCCCGGAAACACGAATCACGCCGATGCCACCACGGCCCGGCGGGGTGGCGATGGCGGCAATCGTGTCCATGCCGTCAATCATGACGTTGGAATATTGCTGCGACATCACCTCTCCCGTGGCGGCGGTGGTAAGGCCGCCGCCCATGCATCACGCAGCCGTCTTTTCAGTCTTTTTTGCTGCCTCAATCCCGCGCGTGATGTACCACTGCTGCGCAATCGACAGGATATTGTTGACCACCCAGTACAACACCAAGCCGGACGGGAACCACAGGAACATCACCGTAAACACGACGGGCAGGGCCATCATCAATTTGGCCTGCAGCGGATCGGGCGGCGTCGGGTTGAGCTTCATCTGAACCAGCATCGACGCACCCATCAAGACGGGCAGGATGAAATACGGATCTTTCGCCGACAGATCGGTAATCCAGCCCAGCCACGGCGCATGACGCACCTCGACACTGCCGAGCAGCACCCAATACAGCGCGATGAACACCGGGATCTGAACCAGAATCGGCAAGCATCCACCGAGCGGGTTGATCTTTTCGGTGCGGTACATCTTCATCACTTCTTGCTGCATGCGCGCTTTGTCGTTGCCGTAGAGCTCCTTGATTCGCTGCATACGGGGCGCGAGCACACGCATCCGCGCCATCGACTTGTAGCTCGTTGCCGACAGCGGGAAGAACACCAGCTTGATCGCACACGTCACCAGAATGATCGCCCAGCCCCAGTTTCCTGTGAGCTTGTAGAACCACGACAACACCCAGAACAGCGGCGCGGCAATCATGGTCAGCCAGCCATAATCGACCACCAGTCCGAGACCTGGCGCGATCTGATCGAGATGATCCTGCTCCTGCGGTCCGGCATACAAACGCGTAGCAACCGTAGCAGTTTCACCTGGCGCAACCGATGACACCGGCATGATCACGCCTGCGCTGTACAGATCATTGCCGATTTTACGTACAAAGTTTTCGCGCTCTACGCCATCCTGCGGAAGCCACGCGGCGACGAAATAGTGCTGTACCACCGACATCCAACCATCGGACGCTCGCGTGGTGAATTTCGCCTTGCCTTCGGCGATTTCTTCAAAATCGATCTTCTGGAACTTGTTCTCTTCGGTGTAGACCGCCGGACCGGTAAAGGTCCGCACGCCAAACACCTTTACCGCTTCGGCCTCTTGGCCGTCACGCGCGAACTGGAAGTAGGCGTGAGCAGACTGCGCCCGGTCACTACGGTTTTCCACCTCATAGGCAACGTCAATGACGTAGCTGCCGCGGTGGAACGTCAGTACCTTGGTGACCGCCAGATCCGAGTCCGTCACCACTGGCAAACGCACGACCAGTTCGTTTTCGCCTTCGGCCAGCGTCATGTTTTCAGCCGGCAGCTGGTGCGGCGTATGATGATTCGGCAACCCTTCGCCAATCAGTCCGCTCTGCGCAAAATAGCGATGGCGCATCCCGTCATCGAAGAGCCGGAAAGGCGGTGCCCCTTCCTCATTCGTCGCAGCATGCTGGAGCAAGCTCAGGCGTACGATTTGACCGCCCTGCGAGGATATTTCCGCCTCGAACATGTCCGTGCGCACCAACATGCGCGCAGTTTGCGGCGTCGCAGGCTCACTGATGGCGGGCGCTCCAGGCGAGTCGGCAGCGGGCAAACTCGCACTCGGCGTGGGCACCGAGCCGTCCTCCTGCGGGTACTGGGCAGCAGGCGCATCCGTCGGAGCGACGGCCTGAACCGGCTCCTGGCTACGGTTCCAGTTATCCCACAGCATGACTGCGGCAAAGGAGAAAATCAGGATAGCGATGAGGCGACGTTGGTCCATCGGTCTTAGTGTCTGTGCGAAGGTTTGGAGACGGGATCATACCCGCCCGGATGAAAGGGGTGGCAACGAGCTAAACGACGGATCGCAAACCAGCTGCCACGGAACGGACCGTGCACCTCAACCGCTTCGCGCGCATAAGCAGAACAGGTCGGATGGAAACGGCAGACATCGCCCAACAACGGACTGATGAGATAGCGGTAGCCGGTGATCAGGCCGATCAGAACGGCGCTGAGCCCCCGCCGCACAATGGCAGCGAGCGAACGCAACACGCTGAGCGGTGGTTTATTGCGGATCATTTGGCAGGCGCTCCATCAATCGCGTCACATCGTCGTGCAGCATGCGACGCGTAGCCAAAGCAACCGGCGCATGCAGACGAACCACCATGTCGACGGCTGACAGGGCCCCCCGTCGGCGACGGAATTGCTCGCGTACGATGCGTTTGACCAGATTCCGTGTGTTGGCGCGCCGGGCGAGCTTTTTTGCAACAACCACTCCAAGCCGTGCCTGCCCCAAACCGTTCGGACGATAGTGCACGATCAGGAATGTACCCTTGATTGCCCGGCGAAAAGCAAAAACGGATGAGTACTCATCCGTTTTGTGCAATCTCAAGACGCTGGGAAAACGTTCATCAGCGCCTGCGGGACTTACCACCTCAAACTGCGAGGCGGTGACGGCCCTTCGCACGGCGGGCGCGGATCACCGCGCGACCGCCACGAGTCTTCATGCGAACCAAGAAGCCATGGGTGCGCTTGCGACGGACGACGGAAGGTTGGTAAGTGCGTTTCATGTTCAATTCTGCCAGATTGGGTCAAACGCGTTATTTCAGTGCATAGACCCATGTTTGTCAAGCACATTTTTTGCTCGACACTGTGGATAAGTCCTGTCCTGAAGGGTAGAATCCATGGCTTGTCCGGTCGTAATCGACCCCCACAAATTCCGGCAACCTCCTTCGGCCGGTATCTTCCCATCTTTCACAACTGCATAACAACATCACTTTCAAATCAAACGCTGTGACGCAAGATTTCTGGTCCTTCTGCCTGTCGCGCCTCGAAAATGAACTGCCACCGCAGCAGTTCAGCACGTGGATCAAGGCCCTCCAGGCGGACGACAGTGAGCCGTCAGAGGAAGGCCCTGCGCTGCGCCTGTTTGCGCCCAACCGTTTTGTTCTGCAATGGGTTCGTGATCGTTACCTGGGCCGCATTGGAGAATTGGGAGAAGAATTCCACGGCGAGCCGATCCATCTTCAGCTTGTGCTGCCGACAAACGGCAGCACACCGGCCGCCTCCTTGCCGAAAGCTGCGGCCGCGCCCACCCAGGCAGCAGCGGCCGCGCCGACTTCCACCACGCCCTCAGCCGCCGCGCCTGCGTTACAGCGCGGCACCGGGGAGCCTGGCTATGGAAAAACGCGTCTGAACGGTGATTTCAGCTTTGACAACCTCGTGACCGGCCGCGCCAACGATCTCGCCCGCGCCGCCGCCACGCAGGTTTCGCAAAATCCGGGGGCTTCGTACAACCCGTTGTTCATCTACGGTGGTGTTGGGCTGGGCAAAACCCACTTGGTCCATGCCATCGGCAACGCCGTGTTCCGCGCCACTCCTTCTGCAGTGATCCGCTACGTGCATGCCGAGGATTATTATGCGGACGTGGTGCGCGCCTACCAGCAACAAAGCTTTGACCAATTCAAGCTGTATTACCGTTCGCTCGATTTGCTGATCATCGACGACATCCAGTTCTTCAACCGGAAAACGCGTACCCAGGAAGAATTCTTCCACGCCTTTAACGCGCTGACCGAGGCAAAAAAACAGATTATCATTACCTGCGATACCTATCCGAAAGACATCCAGGGACTGGAAGATCGTTTGATTTCGCGTTTCGATTGGGGTCTGACAGTACAGATCGAACCGCCCGAACTGGAAATGCGCGTCGCCATCCTGAAGAAAAAGGCCGAAGCCGTACGGATCGAGTTGACCGAGGACGTCGCGTTTCTGATTGCCAAGAACCTGCGTTCCAACGTCCGCGAGCTTGAGGGTGCGCTCAACAAAGTCGTTGCCTATGCGCGCTTCCACAACCGCCCGATTTCGCTCGAACTGGCCAAGGATGCACTTAAAGACCTTCTCAACGCGCACAACCGCCAACTCACCATTGAGCACATCCAGAAAACCGTTGCCGATTTCTACAAGATCAAGGTCGCCGATATGCACTCGCGCAAACGAACGCGAGTCATCGCCCGCCCTCGTCAGGTTGCGATGTGGCTGGCCAAAGAACTCACGCCCATGTCGCTGCCAACCATTGGCGACGCCTTTGGCGGGCGCGACCACACTACCGTGATCCACGCTTGTCGCACCATCACCGATCTGCGTTTGTCGGACCCGCAGCTCAACCATGATGTCCACGTTCTGACCCAGGTATTGCGGGGATGAACGCACCGGGCCTTTTTATCTATTGACCTCCTAGACGGACGATTCTGACGCCATGCACCTGCTTACCACTACGCGCGACGCTTTGCTTGCACCGCTGCAGTCGGTTGCCGGTATTGTCGAGAAACGCCATACGCTGCCGATCCTGTCGAACGTACTGATCGAAAAGCGTGGCGAACAGCTCACCATGCTCGCCACCGACATCGAGATTCAGATTCGCACCACCACCGCCAGTGACCTGGGCGGTGAAGATGCCAGCCTCACCGTCGCTGCACGCAAACTGCAGGATATCCTGCGTGCGCTGCCCGAAGGCGTCGACATCCATCTCACTCTCGACGACAAGCGTCTCACCGTGAAAGCGGGCAAAAGTCGCTTCGCGCTGCAAACCTTGCCCGCCACGGACTATCCCCGCATGAACCCGCCGGAGGAAGGCAGCGCTTGTTTTTCAGTCAGCCAAAAAGCCTTCAAGCGGCAACTTGCCCAAGCCTCCTATTCAATGGCTCAGCAGGATATCCGCTATTACCTCAACGGCTTGCTCATGGTTGTCGACGGGGCCGAATTGCGCATGGCGGCCACTGACGGCCATCGTCTTGCCTTCGCCACCAGCCCGCTGGAAACCACCCTCGAACATGCGGAAGTCATCCTGCCGCGCAAGACCGTACTCGAACTCAGCCGTCAGCTTGCCGATACCGACGACCTGCTCGAGATCACGCTTGCCGGTAACCAGGCCATCTTCCGCTTCGGCGCAACCGAATTCGTCACCAAGCTCATCGATGGCAAATTCCCCGACTACGAACGCGTCATTCCGCAGGGTCATCCAAAACTGGCGAAAATCCAGCGCGCACCGCTGCTCTCAGCACTCCAGCGCGTAGCCATCCTGACCAACGAGAAATTCCGCGGCGTGCGACTGGTGTTCGATAACGGCTCCCTGCGCATCAGCAGCTCAAACTCCGAACAGGAAGAAGCGGTTGAAGAGCTGGAAATCGATTTCAACGGTGAAGGCGCCGATATCGGTTTCAACGTGACCTATCTTCTCGACGTACTCAACAATGTCTCTGACGACATCATCGAATGGCGATTCAACGACGGCAATTCAAGCGCCTTGTTGACCCTGCCAGGCAACGACAGCTTCAAGTACGTTGTGATGCCAATGCGCATCTGAACCTGCCACCGGCCACGGCCGGTGCCCGCGCGGGGGTCCGGCAACGGACACTCCGCGAGTTGTATCCGGCCCACCCAACGGGCCGCTGAACCGAGACCGACATGTCCGATAATCAGAATCAGCAAGACTACGACGAATCCAGCATCCAGCAGCTCGAAGGCCTCGAGGCCGTTCGCAAGCGGCCGGGCATGTACATCGGTGATACCTCCGACGGCACCGGCCTGCATCACATGGTATTCGAGGTCGTGGACAACGCCGTCGATGAAGCCTTGGCCGGACATTGCGACGACATCTGCGTCACCATTCACCCGGACAATTCCATCTCGGTCACCGACAACGGCCGCGGTATCCCGGTCGGGGTGAAGATGAACGACAAGCACGAGCCCAAACGCTCGGCCGCTGAAATGGTGATGTGCGAATTGCACGCCGGCGGAAAGTTCAATCAGAACAGCTACAAAGTTTCCGGCGGCCTGCACGGCGTCGGGGTTTCATGCGTCAATGCGCTGTCCGAATGGCTGCGGCTGACCATCCGTCGCGACGGTAAAAAGCATTTCCAGGAATTCGCCCGCGGTGTAGCGCAGGATCGCGTCATCGAAATCGTCGACGGCGTAGAAACCAGCCCCTTGCGCATTATCGGAGAGACCGCCAAGCGTGGCACCGAACTGCACTTTCTTGCCGACGCAGAAATCTTCGAAAATATTGAATTCCACTATGACATTCTCGCCAAGCGTCTGCGCGAACTGTCCTTTCTGAACAACGGCGTCCAGATCCGTCTCATCGACTATCGCAGCGGCAAGGAAGAGAACTTCGCCTTCGTCGGCGGTGTGCGCGGTTTCGTCGAATACATCAACCGCACGAAAAACGTACTCCACCAGAACATCTTCTACGCCGAAGGCGGCACCCGCATCCCGACCCCTACCGGAGACGCCGAACTGAGCGTCGAAGTCGCAATGCAGTGGAACGACTCCTATGCCGAACAGGTATTGTGTTTCACCAACAACATCCCGCAAGCCGACGGCGGCACTCACCTCACCGGCATGCGTGCGGCGATGACGCGCGTCATCAACAAATACATCGAAGAAAACGAGATCGCCAAAAAGGCCAAAGTGGATGTCACCGGTGACGACATGCGGGAAGGGCTCGCCTGCGTGCTGTCCGTCAAGATGCCGGACCCGAAATTTGCCAGTCAGACCAAAATGAAACTGGTCTCTTCCGAAGCCCGCCCGGCCGTCGAAGAAGTCGTTGCTGTCAAGCTTGCTGAGTTTTTGCAGGAAAATCCCAACGACGCCAAAACCATTTGCAGCAAGATCATCGAAGCTGCACGCGCCCGTGACGCCGCCCGCAAAGCGCGTGAGATGACTCGCCGAAAAGGTTTGCTCGACGGCGTTGGCCTCCCCGGAAAGCTCGCTGACTGTCAGGAAAAAGACCCCGCCTTGTGCGAAATCTACCTGGTGGAGGGTGATTCCGCCGGCGGTTCTGCCAAACAAGGTCGCGATCGCAAGTTCCAGGCCATTCTCCCGCTCAAGGGTAAGATCCTCAACGTTGAGAAAGCACGTTTCGACAAACTGCTGCAGAGCCAGGAGATCGCCACCATGATCACCGCTCTTGGCACCGGCATCGGAAAAGAGGAATACAAGCCGGAAAAGCTGCGCTACCACCGCATCATCATCATGACGGACGCAGACGTCGATGGCGCCCACATCCGCACGTTGTTGTTGACCTTCTTTTATCGCCAGATGCCTGAACTGGTCGAAGGGGGCCATATCTACATCGCCCAGCCCCCACTGTATAAAATCAAACACGGCAAGTCCGAGCAGTACATCAAGGATGACAATGAGCTCAATCAGCATCTGCTCAAGCTCTCTTTGGAAAACGCCGCACTGATCCCGCGCGAAGGTGCTGATCCAATCACCGACGAGGCGCTCGCCGAACTTGCTCGCGGCTATCTGCTCGCCGAAGCCGTGATCAACCGCCTGTCGAGTTATATCGATCCAGCGGTACTGCATGTCATGCTCGCGCACAACATCGCCGTCAGCCTCGAATCCGAACAGACCGCCCGTACCGCGGCCGCAGCGATCCAGGCCCAAATGCCAGACCATATCCGCGTAGAAGCGGAATTCAATGAAGAGTCTGAAAACTGGCGCATTGGCATTGCACGGATGCATCACGGCAACCGTCGTCTGACCTCAATCGAGGAAGATTTTCTTGTTTCAGGCGATTACCACAGCATCCGCAATGCCGCCGAAGCCATTGCCGATCTCATCGGCCCGGGCGCTGAAGTACGTCGCGGCGAAAAAACCCGGCCCGTCACACGCTTTGCCGACGCCGTGCGCTGGCTTCTTGACGAAGTCGAACGTAACCTCGGCAAACAGCGTTACAAAGGCCTCGGTGAAATGAACCCGGAACAACTGTGGGAAACCACGATGGATCCGGCAGTCCGTCGCCTCTTGCGCGTACAGATTGAAGACGTCATCAGCGCTGACGAAATCTTTACCACCCTGATGGGCGACAACGTCGAACCGCGTCGAGCCTTCATTGAAAGCAATGCGGTGTATGCACGAAATATTGATGTGTAACCGTTCAGCATTCCCCTCACAGTGACCGTGACAACGCCCGGCCGACAAGCCGGGCGTTTCTTTATGTCAGCGGGAATTAGCCATCACTGAGATGATGCAAAATACCTGCTCCACGCCCGCCTCTTCTCATGTCCCGCACCAAACTTCCGTTTCTTACGACTTTTTCCGATCACACCCGAGGCCTGTTGGCGGCCGGGGTAGTCGTACTGTGCTGGACGGGCTTCAACATCGTCTCGCGATACGGCTCGAGCGGCACGCTTACACCGTATGATGTGGCGGCGCTGCGTTTCGGCGTATCAGGTCTGATCGCCTTGCCGTTCTTCTTTCGCCTGACACCGTTCGGACAATGGTTACGTTATTTAACGCTCGCACTCATCGCCGGAGTGGGCTATTCCTTATTCGCTTACATTGGCTTCAGTTATGCACCCGCCGCGCACGCCGGAATTTTCATCAACGGCGGCATACCATTCTGGACGGTCATTCTGGTCGCACTGACGGCGGGTTTTCATCTTTCCAAACAGGTTTTCATCGCACTTTCGGTTACAACAGCCGGACTGCTGTTAATCATTTGGCGCAGTCTTGGCGAGATTGGTTCATCCGAGGTGTGGAAAGGCGATTTGCTGTTTCTTGCCGCCGCGTGCTGTTGGGCAATATTCGGATTGCTCGGGCGACGCTGGAACGTTTCGCCGCGCACTGCGATTGTCAGCATCGCGGTGTTCTCGCTCGCACTGTATCTGCCGGTCTATCTAATATGGTTGCCAAAAACGATGGCGACTGCGACCGTGGGAGAAATCGCGCTACAAGGCGTGTATCAAGGCGTCATTGCAGCGCTTGTCGCCAGCTCGATGTACACCTACGCTTGTCAAACCATCGGGGTGTACCGTGCATCGATGATGCTCGCTTTGGTACCGGGAGCCTCGGCGCTGGGCGCCTGGATCATTCTGGGAGAGGCCTCTCCCACGGTGACAATCATCGGCTTGATACTGGTCACTGTTGGTGCAACGCTGTCCACGCGACGCTAACGGACGTTCTCTGACAACTCCGTGCTCCGCCGACCGACCAGATCGTTCCAGATCGCGGTTGAAAACGTACGCTACACGGAGAAATCCAGGTACTCGCCGCCTCTACTCAGAAGATGCAGACAGGTAACGCAGAACTTTTTCCTTTCGATGAACCGCTCGAAATTGTTCCGGGCGCATTTTTTCTGGGCGGTTTTGCACGCGCGCAGGCCGCCGAATTATTCGCCGCGGTGCGTGAAGTATGGAAATGTGCGCCGCCGCGGATCCTGCACACTCCGGGCGGCCATCGTATGTCAGTGGCCATGACAAACTGTGGTGATCTCGGTTGGGTAAGCGATGAAGCGGGCTACCGCTACACCCGGATCAACCCCGCCACGGGAAAACCCTGGCCCGACATGCCGGAAACTCTGCGTCGAATCGCTCACGCCGCAAGCGCGGCCGTTGGATTTTACGATTTCGATCCGGACGTCTGTCTACTCAACCGTTACGAACCGGGCGCCCGCATGGCCTTGCATCAGGATCGCAACGAACGTGATTTCCGTTGGCCCATTGTGTCGGTATCGCTCGGTTTGCCCGGCGTTTTTCAATTCGGCGGCCTGCGCCGTGCCGAACGACCGCAGCGCATTCCATTGGCACATGGAGATGTCGTCGTGTGGGGTGGCCCTGCACGACTGCGCTATCACGGCATCCTGACGCTCAAAGACGGGCATCACCCGCTGACCGGCGCCATACGCATCAATCTCACGTTTCGGCACGCAGGTTGACCACGCCATCATTCGCGGTTGAAAAACTGCCGACTGATGGTCTGTCCGTATAATTCTGCCAAGGGGATAAGCTTCAACAGTGCCAGACCGGTATTACTGCTCGACTGAATTCCCCGCCAGTGCGGACGCAAACGATCAAACAGAAAGCCCGCTGAAAATCCTCCGAGCACCAGCTTGAAACTGCCGAAACAGGCATGAAGATCATGGCTGAATCTTTTGAGCTTGGATCGGAATAGGACCTGACGAATCACAGTCTGTTCGCTGAGTGCTTTCACCTCGCGAACGCGTCTGAAATGCCCAGCAATCATGGCGTCTCTCCACTCTCACCGCTCCGGTTTATGTGGGCCAAGCGTGTCAGCAGACGTCGGCTCTCTGTAAAACGCAGATGCCGTGCCAACCTGCGCATGCCGAAAAAGCACAGTGCGACAATTGCCAACAATAAAAATGCTGCAAGCAAGGCTGCGAGCGCAGGGTCCATTCCACCATGCACGATCAGTGACAATACGAACGCAGTGACCAGAAAAAGCAGCGCACCGGCGAGTACGAAGGCCGAAGCCACCGCCAGGGCCACAATCCCCAATAACGACGACACAAACAGTTTGCTTTCGGCACCCACCAAGCTGGCGCCCTGTTTAACCCACTGTGAAAGCTCTTCACGCAAGTCGCCCATCTGAGCAAGAATCTCCCGCTCAGAGGGCGTCCCCTCCGGAGCAGGACCTGATGCGTCGTGCTCCGGAGGCACCGTGGAATCGTCTCCAGGGTAATTCATCGTCAATTTCAGTGCCGACGACGATTCAACGCTGAGAAAATGCTCCCTGCCAGGAAGGCAATGCCTAGTGTCGTAAGCGGATTCTCACGCACATAATCGCTCACTCGCGAAACCAGTTCCTCGCCCTGGCTGCAGGTGAACTCCTTGCCCTCACGGAATTTTCCCGCCGCCTCGCGGGCTTCTTCCCGCAAACGCTCTTCAGCCGTGCTCAGACCTTCCGCAGTCTTGTCGACGGCCTGATGCGCCTTCTCCGCGAATTGATCGATCGTACCGTGTGCTTGTTCAACCGGTTTTTTGGTTGGCATGTTGGCTACCTCCAGGTTGGTTGCAAAAACTTCAGACGAAGCGTCATTCATCGCAACTTCACTCACACAATAAACAAATCTGCAGGTCGTGCCTAATCGCATGTTGCATACTATGTCGTAAAATTTTTCTGGAAATTCATCTCAATGGAGACATGAGAAGATTTTCCCAAGCCGCTTGAGCGTGTTCCCCTCCCGTGGATGGGCTGCTATCGATCCTCCATCCCACGCGGCCTCCAACATCCTGTCTTCATTATGCTCACGCTCGGCGTTTTCACTGTCGTTCTCACTACATCTCGTAACAACACCGTCTGAACAGGACCGCACTGTTTCCAGAACGCTTCCTCAGCCAATCTTTAGTCGCCGGTCGCGTGCATTAAAGCGCGTGGCTATACTGTTTCTCTTCAACGATCAAAGGAAATCTACAGATGAACGTCATCCTCGACATCGCTGTCATCCCGATCGGTATCGGTCACGCTCAATCGCTCTCACCATGGGTCGCAACCTGTAGCCGCATACTGCGCGAAGCAGGCTTGGAGCCGGTCTTGCACGCGAATGGGACCAATGTCGAAGGGGACTGGGAAACCGTTTTCGGGGCATTGAAACGCTGTCACGAAACCCTTCACGAAATGGGTGCCCCGCGAATTTCAACCAACATCCGCTTGGGTACGCGTATCGACAAAACACAGTCGATGACCGACAAGATCGCGTCGGTGGAAGCCGAATTCGACCATCCTCCGCACACTGAAAGATGAAGACAGAACGACCGCCGTTGCACTGTACTCACCATGTATTCACAGCGCCCCAAACCGGCCCGAGCCTGATCGTACTTGGCGCCGTGCATGGTAATGAAATCTGCGGCAGTCTCGCCATCCGCCGCATTCTCGAAGAAATCGATGCGGGCGAACTACGCATCCAACGCGGTCGGGTCACCTTCGTACCGATCGCCAACCCGCTTGCCTGGACACTGCAGAAACGTGAAGGAGAACGTAATCTGAATCGTTGTCTGCAGCCAACCGACACGCCTGTGCAATACGAAGATCACGTGGCCAACTGGCTGTGTCCCTTACTCGCCCAACACGAAGTCTTGCTCGACCTGCATTCCTTCCATACTCCCGGCGAACCATTCGTCATGCTCGGGCCGGAAAATAACGACGGACCGCTTGAACCCTTCAAGCACGCTGTGGAAGAACGCGCGCTTGCACATTGTCTTGGCATTCGCCGATTCGTGGATGGATGGCTCGACACCTATGCAAGTGGCGCCGCCCGACGAGGTGATAGCAACCCCGCCTACGGCGTGGGCACGACCGAATACATGCGTAGCGTGGGTGGCTACGGCCTGACCGTGGAATGTGGCCAACACGACGACCCAGCCGCCGTCAAAGTCGCCGAACGCTGCATCCGCGCAACGCTTGAACACCTTGGTATCAGCAATCCCCCCAACGAACCGTTCGAACCCATCACAGACGTAGAACACATGCGTATCCGTGAAGTCGTGGATAAACGCTTCGATCACGATACGTTCGTACGGGATTGGGAGAGTTTCGATCGCTTAAAGAAGGGCGAAGTCATCGGCACCCATGCGGACGGAAGCGTCGCATTGGCGGATCGGGACGGGTATATCCTTTTCCCCAATCCGGGCGCTCGCGCCGGCAAGGAATGGTATTACGTAGCCGAAACAGTAGCGGGCGATTCAAGCCGGATTCGCGGTCTCTAAATCAGGGCGGATCGATTCACAGGGCATCGTGAAGAGTGCCACAGAAGATTTTGACCGGATGGGTGCAACAAGGACGGAACGATCGTCCTCACACAGAAGTTTGAACGGTGCTGAATGCGCTGGATGAAGAGCAAGAGGTTGCGCCCGGCGCGAAACGTCCGTCGCTCTTTATTGCTTTGTCTGGATTGTTCAGATGCCTTCCAAACATGCCACAGGCTGCGGCACGCTGTTCAGAACTTGAAACCTTTGGATGCCTTTCAGGCCGCTTTTTCAAGCGGGTTGTCGGCCTCCAATTCCCCTCCGAGCGCATCCATCAAAGCCGGTAGAAGTTGCTGCAATTCACCGGTCATCAACGCAAAACCGGCGTCAAACAGCGCTTCTTCATCCTCTGCGCCTGCGTCTTCGATCTTTTCCTTGACCACATCAAGAAAGTCGAGTCGCTTGATCTCAAATTTTTCGGTGAGCACAAAACTTACCCGGTCGTTAAAGGTAAGTCCCAGACGCGTAGGCAATTTTCCCGCTTCAAGATGGCCGCGCACATCCTCGCCTTCAAGATTGTGACGCACATAACGCACCACAGCCTTGTCATCGGTGATCGAACGCAATTCGCAATCATCATCAATGGTGAAAGCATGGGGCGCATCGCCCCCGGCAAGCCAATCCGCCATTGAAGAAGCAGGCGAACGTTCCGTACGCACCAGCGCAAGCGGCAAGGTGTCGAGGGAATCTCGCAGAACTTCAAGGAAATCTTCAGCGCGTTTCTGACTCGGAACGTCGATGCCCAGCCAGCCATTGTCCGGATCAATCCAGGCATACACCTTGCGCCGACGCGTGAAGGCTCGCGGCAGAAATTCTTGCGTGATCTGCTCTTTCAATTCCTTCATTTGCTTGCGCCCAGGTTTGTATCCCTGTTGTGCAGCCATTTCTTCGGCGCGTTCGTCGGCTTCTTGTTTCACCACTGAAGCGGGCAACAAACGCTGCTCGAAACCCAGCGCAATCAACCAGTGACGGCCGACACGATGGACCAACTGATCATTTCCGCGTGGTGAGGACCAGCCACTGGTTTCCATGTCCTGGCTACCACAGGATTGAAACCGGCGGCGCGCCAACTGCTCCTCCAACGTTTCAACGGTGATATCCCATCCCGTCGGAAGACGGTAGATCTGAAGATTTCTGAACCACATGGAAAAGTATTCTCGGTAAACCATCGGGTCTTTCGGACCGGACGGATTGTGACGCTTACTGCAACCGCTTTGCAAGCATGAGTTCGCGAATCAGCCGGGCGGTGTCAATGTCGGACTGGTGATACGCCGAACGGACGAATTCAGCCATCATTTCTTCCTGCCCACCGGCCTGCTCAGCAAGCGTCGTACGGTACAGGAAACGCAGAACAAGTTGATTCGGTGCGGGTTCTTCAATGCGGATGGTCAGGGTTCCGCCTGCATGTTCAGCAGTTTTTTCAGCTTCGAAGGTCACGGATTCCATTTCGACCCATGAAACCCTGTCGCGGATTTTCGTGCTGCCGAAATTGAGCTCTCGTGTGATGCCTCCATCGTCGCGAGACAGGATCATGCACGATTCCAGGCCGGGAAGGAAGGGCTGGGGGTTTTCCGCTCGGTACAACAGACCGAACCATAACTCTTCTCGTGAAAGGTCCGGAACAGCAAGGTTTTCCGGTTCGTTGATGACGACCAAATGTTCGAACTTCAAACGACGTACTCCAAAAAACGACGGGCAAGTTTAACCGGCTGAAACCGGCTTTCAGGGCAATGTTGTTCTTTTATGTTCTTCTCTTTAAAAGAAAATCGTAAACATAATGCTTGAACAAAATCTGTGCACAAGTCGTTTTTTTATTTATGATTCATCATCTTAACTTCGGTGTAAGTAGGTTGGAAAGTGCGTCTTCTCGTTGTGCGGGGTTTGTGGGTCGAATTCGGTCAGTGGATCTTTCAGCTACTTGTCCACATCGGATGCACAGCTTTTGCCGGATTTTGCGCACAACGCTTTGTCTGCAGTCAGCGCTACACTTACGGCCATGAAAATTGAACGTCTGTTGCAAAGCCAGGGTTTCGGAACGCGTCGTGACTGCCGTGCGATGGTACGGGCAGGACTGTTCGAGCTTGCCGGAAAGGTG
>Ga0209075_1002718_pt1 | contig 15375 bp, 15 predicted proteins | sample Stecom2011_FD_187523 | JGI IMG/M metagenome (GOLD analysis project Ga0209075, IMG submission 187523) | Agricultural soil microbial communities from Utah to study Nitrogen management - Steer compost 2011 (SPAdes) (version 2) | ecosystem: Environmental > Terrestrial > Soil > Agricultural land... | reverse complement strand
TATGAAATTAGTATCTTTGTTCTTCCATAAAAACAAACAATGGCTAAACGACAAAAGAAGAGAAGTTTACTCAAAAAGCATTTCTTTACTAAAAACAGGATTGTATTGCTTAACGAAAATACCTTCGAGGAAATTTTTTCGTTGCGACTTAATTTGATGAATGTTTTTGTGGCTATCATGCTTGTTTCGATTGTGATGCTTTCACTTACTACATATGTGATTGCTTTTACACCTTTAAGAGAGTATATTCCGGGTTATTCGTCTCCTCAATTGAATCACCAAGTGATGGAGCTCACTTTGAAAACCGATTCTTTGCAACATGTTTTACATCAAAACAACATTTATCAAGAGGCTATCAGAAAAGTGCTCACAGGCGAATTAGAACACTCTCGTTTTAATAAAGATTCTATCATTGCTGCTGAAATGACAAAGATTTCTGATATGGATTTTGTGCCGTCGAGAGAAGATTCTTTGTTGCGAAATGAAGTGGCTTTAGAAGACAAATACAATCTTTTTGAAAAAGCAGAACCTAAAGTAAATATTGTGTTGTTTGCTCCGGTGAAAGGTCATATTACTCAAAATTACAGTCCAAAAGACAAACATTTTGCGGTGGACGTGGCTCTTCCGGCAGGAACACCTATCAAATCGGTAGCTCGTGGAACAGTTATCTTTGCGGATTGGACACCAACTAACGGAAACGTTGTCATAATCAACCATCCGGACGGTATCATGACGGTTTACAAACACTGTCAGTCGATTACCAAAAATCAAGGTGATTTCGTAAATACCGGAGAAGTCATAGCCACGGCAGGTAACACAGGAACTCAGTCTACTGGCGTACATCTGCATTTTGAACTCTGGAAAAACGGAGTGCCTGCAGACCCAACACAATTTATTGATTTTGAATAATGTCTATAAAAAGTTTTTTATCTAAAATACTGGCAAAGTCGGTTGCCAATCAGACAAGAAAATGGTCTGAAAATCCGATTGAAACTCAACGAAGAGTTTTTTTACAACTCATCAAATCAGCTCAACAAACCGCTTTCGGAAAAGACCATCACTTTGACAAAATCAATTCGTTCGAAGATTTTGCAAATCAAGTTCCTGTAAGGGATTACGAAGAAATTAAACCTTATATTGAGAGAGTTGTAAAAGGCGAGAGCGATGTTCTTTGGAAAGGAAAACCGATTTATTTTGCTAAAACTTCCGGGACGACTTCCGGAGCAAAATATATTCCCCTTACCAAAGAGTCGATGCCTTATCATATCAAAGCGGCTCGAAATGCTATTTTACATTATATCCATCAAACCGGAAAAGCAGATTTTGTGGACGGCAAGATGATTTTCCTTCAAGGAAGTCCAATTTTGGAAGAAAAAAACGGAATTAAATTCGGACGACTTTCGGGAATTGTAGCTCATTACGTTCCGAAATACCTTCAAAAAAACAGAATGCCTTCTTATGAGACCAATATTATTGAAGATTGGGAAACTAAGGTCAATAAGATTGTAGAAGAAACCTTGCCAGAAAACATGACCTTGATTTCGGGGATTCCGTCTTGGGTACAGATGTATTTCGAAAAGATTTACGAAAAAACCGGTAAGAAAATAGGAGAGGTCTTCCCGAACTTTAATTTGTTTATTTACGGAGGTGTTAATTATGAGCCTTATCGAGCAAAATTCGAAAATCTCATTGGTCGTAAAGTAGACAGTATCGAACTTTTCCCGGCCTCTGAAGGATTTTTTGCTTACCAAGATTCTCAAACCGATAAAGGAATGTTGTTGCTTTTGGATGGAGGGATTTTTTATGAATTCATCAAAGCAGATGAGTTTTTTACAGAAAACCCACAACGTTATACTATAGGCGAAGTAGAATTAGGGGTCAATTATGTCATGATTATTTCTACAAATGCAGGACTTTGGGCTTATAATATAGGAGATACGATTCAGTTTGTTTCGCTTAAACCCCATAGACTCATTGTTTCGGGGAGGGTGAAACATTATATCTCGGCTTTTGGAGAACACGTTATCGGAAAAGAAGTCGAAGAAGCTCTGCGAAAAGCGATGGAAGGCACAGACATATCGGTTAATGAGTTTACTGTGGCTCCGCAAATTACTCCACAAAACGGACTCCCTTATCACGAATGGTTGATTGAGTTTGAAAAAGAACCGCAGGACTTGGAAGCTTTTGCTCTTAAAATTGATAATGAAATGCGCAAGCAAAACACTTATTATGACGACCTGATTACAGGAAATGTCTTGCGAACACTCGTTATCACTAAAGTTCCGAAAAACGGATTTCAGGAGTATATGAAGTCGATAGGCAAGTTAGGAGGACAAAATAAACTTCCTCGACTTTCTAACGACCGAAAAATTGCTTCTTTCTTCGGAAAATAGCTATTTGATCTTTATTTCATCCACAAAGATGAATGCCTCTCCGTCATACGGGAAACCTTGATGCCACTCGGGTAATTTTCCGAAGTTGTAAGCTTTTACTTTAACGTATCTTGCTTTTGTTTTGTTGAATTTCGAAGTGAAAGTTTTAATTTGAGATTCATAATCTTTCGGATCAACGGTATTTTTTACGGTACCGATAAGATTGAAAGTTTCACCGTTGTCTGAAATAAAGTATTCCACTTTAGTAGGCATTATAATCCAAGAACGGGAGTCCTGTAAGAAATTTGCCGAGATTTCTGAAATCTCGGTTTCTCGCTTTAGGTCAACAATGGCTTCAAAATTCTGACTCTGATAGCCGTGCCAGTCGCCTTTTCTCCAGTTGGTTGTTCCTGTGATGCCGTCAATGAGCCCGTCATTGCCTCCGGCAAAATACATCGGAGAAGGTTCTGAGATTAAATCTACAGTCCAATCATTGTCTTTTTTGTAGAAGGTAGCCGTAACAATTTTGCTTTTTTCTCCGTCGTGTTCGGAATAAAGTTTTACTTCTGTAGTCTCTTTAAGTGTAAAAATAGATCTATCAGCCAATTTGAAAGAACTTCCGTTTAGGCTATAAAAATACATGATATCCTGATTTTGAGAATCAAACCATATTTTTGTTTCATCTTTAAATGACTTGTTTTCCGATACAATAATTGGATTCGGAATAATCTTCTTATAACTTTTCTGACGTAATGGTTTTACGTTTTCAAATCCGAATTTCTCTAATTCTTCTTTTGGAGTGTTTTTGGTAATGATTTTAGAAGTTCCGTCTTCAAAATTCACTTTGATTCGGTCGAAATACGGCTCGGTTGTGCTCCATCTCGGATATCCCGGTGTTACGGAATATAAACCCATACTGCTCAGAATATACCAAGCTCCCATTTGTCCGCAATCTTGATTCCCGATAAGACCATCAGGTGAATTGGGATAGAATTCATCTAGAATATAATGAACCAGTTTTTTCGTTTTTTCTGGTTTTCCTATATAGTTATAAAGATATGCCATGTGATGCGAAGGCTCGTTTCCGTGTGCATACTGACCAATGAGCCCTGTTATATCCACTTGGTGTCTTCCGGTGGTTTCGGATGGTTCTGAGAACATTTGGTCGAGTTTTTTCTCGAAAGCTTTCGCTCCTCCATAAATTTGAATCATCCCTTCGATATCGTGAGGAACAAAGAACGAATATTGCCAAGAATTTCCTTCTGTAAAATTGTTGTTTACTTCTTTCGGGTCAAATGGTTCTTCCCAACCGCCATTCTTTTTCGGACGCATAAATCCGCTACTCCAATCAAAAGTGTTTTTCCAGTATTGTGAGCGTTCCATAAAGGTTTGATAATCGGAATCTTTACCTAAAAGCAAGGCCATTTGGGCAATACACCAATCGTCATAGGCATATTCCAGCATTTTCGAAACACTTTCATGTTCGTCATCAATAGTTATCTGCCCGGTTTCTTTATAAGCTTTAAGGCCTAACCAATCCAGATTTGCAGAATGTTTGGCAGCTTCGAGAGCCAATACATAATCAAAACCTCCGATTCCTTTAACCATAGCATCTGCCATGACAGATACCGAATGATAACCAATCATACAATCGGTTTCGTTGGAGGCTAATTCCCAAACAGGTAATCGACCGCCATGTTCGTATTGCTTCAGAAAGGTATTGATGAAATCGGATGTTCGCTTTTTATCAATCAATGTATAAAGCGGATGAGCAGCTCTAAAGGTGTCCCAAAGCGAGAAAACGGTGTAGTAATCAAAACCTTCACCATTGTGAATTTGGTTGTCTCGACCTCTGTACTTTCCATCTAAATCTTGAGCAATGTTGGGTTGAACCATCAGGTGGTACATAGCTGTATAGAAAACGGTTAATTTGTTTTTATCATCGGAAGTCACTTCAATTTTAGAAAGTTCCTTATTCCAAAGTTGCTCGGTATCTTTTTTTACTTTCTCGAAATCCCAATGTGAAATTTCTGAAGAGTTGAGTTTAGCTCCTTCATATCCCGTTAAAGAGAGAGCTACTTTTACTTTAATTTTATCGCCTTTTTTGACATTTTTCGAAAAAGCCAAAGCTAATACCGTTCCGGAATACACCTCTTGCCCTTGTTTTTGATTCGCTTCGAAAGTAGAAACCTCTATAGGTGAATCAAACTGAATATAAGCATAAACGTATTGATTGATAGCCCAAGCTTCGCTTCGCCTGAAAACCTCAATGGTTTTATTATCGAGGATTCGAACCTCTCCTTCCAATAATTTGTCTCTGTGATTCAAATCCAAGATGATGTTGGCTTGACCACTTTCGTTAAACGTATATTCGTGAAACCCTACTCTTGTAGAAGCTGTCAGGCGAACATCGATGTTGTGTTTGTCTAATTTCACACTGTAAAATCCGGCACTTGCTTTTTCGTTTTGATGAGAAAAGGTTGAGGAGTATTCTTTGTTGTTCAGACTAGGTTGACCCATAGTCGGCATCAGCAAAATATCTCCATAATCAGAAACTCCGGTTCCGTTGAGGTGAGTGTGAGAGAACCCGTAAATTACATTATCGGAGTAATGATAGCCCGAGCAACCTTCCCAACTTCCGTCAATTCGGGTGTCCGGGGAGAGTTGAACCATCCCGAAAGGAGTTGTAGCTCCGGGAAAGGTATGCCCGGTTCCGTCTGTCCCGATCATGGGGTTTACGTATTTATAATAGTATTGAGCAAAAGCACAAAAATTCCCGAGTATAAAAAATAAAAGAGTGAATTTTCGAATCATTTTTCATTCATTTAAGATATCAAAGATAGTATTTTTGACTTTTAATTTTTTGTTTTATTAAAAAGATTTAATTTTGAGTAGTTCAAAAATGGCAGAAAATGAAGGGGTTAAATCGTTTTATTCGCTTTAATAAGAACGAACGAAAAGGAATTCTTGTGTTTTTTGCTGTTATTCTTCTATTACAAGGGATTTATTTTTGGGTGTCTTCTTGGGAAAACTATCCTACTTTGAATCCGACAGAGATTTCTTGGCTCAGTCATCAAAAAACTATTGATAGTTTAAAGCATAATAGCGTATCAAAGTATACACTTTATCCGTTTAATCCAAACTTTATCACAGATTTTAAAGGTTATCAGTTAGGAATGTCGGTAGAAGAAATAGACCGATTGTTTGAGTTCCGAAAAACCGGAAAGTTTGTCAATTCAGCAAAAGAATTCCAAATAGTAACGGGAATTTCAGATAGTCTACTAAGCGTGATTGCTCCCTATTTCAAGTTTCCTGATTGGGTTACTAATCCAAAAAAGATTGCTCACGCCGATTATAAATCTTTCGATAAAAAGGAAGTAACCATTATTCAAAAAGACTTGAATACAGCTTCTCAACAAGATTTAATCAAGGTTCGCGGCATAGGAGAGAAATTATCTGAGCGGATTTTGACTCAAAAAGAAAAGTTGGGGGCTTTTGTGAGCATGCAGCAACTCAGAGATGTTTATGGGTTGTCTGACGAAGTGATAGCGGAACTTAATAAGTATTTTTATGTGGGTGAAACCCCGGATATTAAGAAAATTAAGATAAACGAACTATCAATTAAGGAATTAGGTGAATTTCCTTACTTTAGGTATCCGATTTCTAAGAATATTGTAGTGTATCGTAGCAATCACGGAAAAATTCGAAATTCTGAAGATTTAGCAAAAATTCCCGATTTTCCTGTTGAAAAAATCGAAATAATTGCTTTATATTTGGAATTCTAAAATTTTAAGGAATAACAACTATGAATTTTGAAACATCTGAGACCCAAAAAATGATAGCTCAGTCTATCAGAGATTTTGCAGAACAGCACATTCGCCCGAATATTATGGAGTGGGATGAAAAACAAATTTTTCCTGTAGAGCTTTTCAAAAAGCTAGGAGAAATGGGTTTTATGGGGGTGTTGGTTCCGGAAGAATTAGGCGGTTCAGGTCTAGGTTATCATGAGTATATCACAGTAATCGAAGAAATTTCTAAAGTAGATTCTTCAATCGGGTTGTCGGTTGCGGCTCACAACTCACTTTGTACCAATCATATCTTAACTTTCGGAAACGAAGAACAAAAGAAAAAATGGATCCCTAAACTCGCTAGCGGTGAGTGGATTGGAGCTTGGGGACTTACAGAGCACAATACAGGCTCTGATGCAGGGGGAATGTCGACTACAGCTGTAAAAGATGGTGACTATTGGGTGATTAACGGAGCTAAGAACTTCATTACTCATGCTATTTCGGGGAAAGTAGCGGTTGTAATTGTCAGAACCGGAGAAAAAGGAGATTCTAGAGGGATGACGGCTTTTGTTGTCGAAAAAGGAACTCCGGGATTCTCTAGCGGAAAGAAAGAAAACAAACTCGGAATGAGAGCTTCAGAAACGGCTGAACTTATTTTTGACAACTGTCGAGTTCCAGATGCTAACCGCTTAGGGGAAGTGGGAGAAGGGTTCATTCAAGCGATGAAGATTCTTGACGGAGGTCGAATCTCTATCGGTGCTCTTGCTTTAGGAATCGGAAAAGGAGCTTATGAGGCAGCTCTTAAATATTCAAAAGAAAGACATCAGTTTGGGAAACCAATCAGTGCCTTCCAGGCTATCGGATTCAAATTAGCGGATATGGCTACTGAAATCGAGGCAGCAGAACTACTTCTTCATAAAGCAGCTTATTTAAAAAACAACAACCTACCCGTAACTACTTTGGGAGCTATGGCAAAAATGTATGCCTCTGAAATGTGTGTGAAAGTTTCGACAGAAGCTATTCAAATTCACGGAGGTTACGGATATACCAAAGACTTCCCGGTAGAGAAATTTTATCGTGATTCGAAGTTGTGTACTATCGGAGAGGGAACAACCGAAATCCAAAAGTTAGTGATTTCGAGAAATATACTTAAAGACTAACAACCTTTTTTCATTTTGAAATTTAAAACCTCTTAGACAGTTGTGTAAGAGGTTTTTTCATAAAAAAATATACCTTTGCAACTTAACTTCGCAGTAGAAATGAATGCAATTGAAACACAAACCACTTCATTAGAAAAATACTTCGAACAATTCCGAAATAATATCATCGGGATTGACCAAGAGTTTGATTCTCCTTTCGGGAAAAAGAAAATTATCTATGCAGACTGGACCGCTTCCGGAAGGTTATACCGCCCGATCGAAGAGAAACTAATGAATGATTTTGGTTCGTTTGTAGCCAATACACATACCGAAACTACAGTATCTGGTACGGCCATGACTTTGGCTTATCACAAAGCTAGAGAAATCATCAAAAAACATGTGAATGCTTCTGAAGATGATGTTTTTATTGCTGCCGGAACCGGAATGACCGGAGTTATCAATAAGTTTCAACGTATTTTAGGACTTAAAGTTCCTGAAAACCTGCAGAAATATACAGATATTCCTCAGGAGAAAAAACCGGTTGTTTTCATCTCTCATATGGAGCATCATTCCAATCAAACCTCGTGGTTAGAGACTATTGCCAAAGTAGTAGTGATTCCACCTTGCGAACGAGGGCTTATCTGCCTGGATAGTTTTGCCAAATTACTTGAAGAATATAAAGACTACACCTTGAAAATAGTTTCTGTGACGGCTTGTTCTAACGTAACAGGAATTCAAACTCCTTATCATCAGATGGCTAAAATGATTCACAAATACAACGGCGTTTGTTTTGTGGATTTTGCTTGTTCGGCTCCGTATGTGAAAATTGATATGCATCCTGATGAAGAGTCTTATCTGGATGCTGTTTTCTTTTCTCCACATAAATTTTTAGGAGGCCCGGGTACATCAGGAGTATTGGTGTTCAACAAAAAGCTTTACAAAAATATGGTTCCTGACCATCCGGGTGGAGGAACTGTGAGTTGGACAAATCCGTGGGGAGAACATAAATATCTAGATAATATTGAAGACCGAGAAGACGGAGGTACTCCCGGATTTTTGCAGGTTATCAAAACCGCCTTGGCGATTCAGCTGAAAGACCAAATGGGAGTAGATAAGATGCTCGAAAGAGAACACGAAATACTCGAATATATTTTTAAGGAGCTCAACTCAATCCCAAATCTGACTATCTTGGCAGGTCAACATGAGAATCGTTTAGGAGTGATTTCGTTCTATATCGATGGTTTGCATTATAACTTAGGAGTAAAACTCCTCAATGATCGTTATGGAATCCAAACTCGTGGAGGTTGCAGTTGTGCCGGAACGTATGGACATTACTTACTTCACGTAGATGAAGAAACATCTCATTACTTGACCGATAAAATATCTCAAGGCATTCTTTCTGAAAAACCAGGTTGGATTAGGATGTCTATTCACCCAACTACGACCAATCAAGAAGTGGAATATATAGTTCAAAGTATTAAAGAAATCGCCGAAAATCATAAAGAGTGGAGTAAAGATTATACTTATAACAATAAGACTAATGAATTTACTCATGCTAAGGCAACTTCTTTCGAGAAAGATTTAGTAAAAAAATGGTTTGAGTAAAATGCTTTTTAATCCGAATAACAAATTTGTTTTCAAAAACAAACCTTTTATTTGGAACTTGAAACTTGAAACAAAAACTCTATCTTTGCCCCTTTATTTTTTAAACCCTAAACAAAAATGAAAGCAGGAATTGTAGGCTTACCCAACGTAGGAAAATCAACACTTTTCAATTGTTTGTCTAATGCCAAAGCTCAGAGTGCCAACTTCCCGTTCTGTACGATTGAGCCGAATGTCGGAGTGGTAAACGTACCGGACCCGAGATTAGAAAAATTAGCAGAATTAGTTAAACCTGAACGTGTATTGCCTGCAACGGTAGAGATTGTGGATATTGCCGGATTGGTAAAAGGAGCGAGTAAAGGAGAAGGTTTAGGAAACCAATTTTTAGGAAATATCCGCGAGTGTAATGCTATCATTCATGTACTTCGTTGTTTTGATAACGACAATATCGTTCACGTAGAAGGTGGCGTAAATCCGGTAAGAGATAAAGAAATCATCGATATAGAACTTCAACTCAAAGACCTTGAAACGGTTGAAAAACGTTTAGAAAAAACCAAACGTGCTGCCAAAACCGGAAACAAAGAAGCTCAAGCCGAAGAAGCCCTTCTGGAGCGAATCAAAGCTGCTTTGTTGGAAGCAAAATCTGCTAGAACTGTTGTTCCAAACAACGATGATGAGGTAGAGATGATGGAGAGCTTCCAATTGATTACTTCTAAACCGGTTTTATACGTTTGTAATGTAGACGAAGGTTCTGCTGTGACCGGAAACAAATACGTAGAGCAAGTAAAAGAACTTGTAAAAGACGAAAATGCAGAGGTAATTGTACTGGCTGTGGCTACCGAAGCTGATATTACAGAGCTTGAGACGTATGAAGAAAGACAAATGTTCCTTGAGGATTTAGGCCTAAAAGAGCCGGGAGTTTCTGTGCTTATCCGTTCGGCTTATAAACTTTTGAAACAACAAACTTACTTCACAGCCGGAGTAAAAGAGGTTCGTGCTTGGACTATCAACATTGGTGATACGGCGCCGAAAGCAGCCGGGGTGATTCACTCCGATTTCGAAAAAGGCTTCATTAGAGCCGAGGTGATTGCCTATGACGATTTCATCAAATATGGTTCTGAAGCAAAAGTAAAAGAAGCCGGAAGACTTCGTGTAGAGGGTAAAGAATACATCGTGAAAGACGGAGATATCATGCATTTCCGTTTTAATGTATAATATTTTTAGGAGCAGAAAATTAGGGATTATTTTTGAAAGTTGGGTCCCGTTTTTCGTTCCAATCTTTTCTTGCGAGATTATAAATCTCGCAAGAAAAGGATTTCCACTTCAACCGGGGCTAATGACTACCGCAAGGGCTCGTTTCTAAACATTTTTCTGTATCTTTAGATTCTAAAACTTTCTTCTATGAAAATAGTAGCCTTTGCCGGAAGTAATAGCCGCAATTCCATCAATAAAAAACTAGCTACTTATGCCAGCTCTTTGTTTACGGGAGCCCAGGTCGAAATCTTAGATTTAAACGATTTCGAATTGCCTCTTTTCGGAGTAGATCTGGAAAAACAACTCGGAAAACCCGATGCGGCCCTTCGATTTTTAGATAAAATCGCTCAAGCGGATTTACTGGTGGTTTCTATGGCAGAACACAACGGAAACGTTTCGGTAGCCTTCAAAAATATTTTTGATTGGGCTTCGAGAGGTGGTGTAAAAGTATTCCAACAAAAGCCAATGTTGCTCATGGCAACTTCCAATGGAGCCAGAGGCGGAAAATCTGTTTTAGAGATTACAGAAAAACGCTTTCCGTTTGACGGAGCAGACATAAAGGCGACGTTTTCGTTACCTAAATTCTCTGAAAATTTTGATCTAGAAAAAATGCAAATTTCAAATTCGGAATTCGACCAAGAATTAAAAAAAATTATTCAGAAAGTTCAATCAGAATTATAAAACATAAAGAAGTGCTCAAGAAGAACTTTTTTTGTGTAAATTTGTTTTTAACTAACCCAAAACTCCTAGAAAAATGCTTAACAACAGACCACTTCAAGGCTTTTTAGCAATTACTCCTATTATTCTTTTCATTCTGATGTTTCTTGCCTACTTTATGTTTATCTTTTCGGTAGTTGCAAAAGGAGGAGATTCTGAATCTCAGATTATGGCAGGTTTAGGAATATTTATACTTATTGCGGTTATAACAGCTATTGTTTCTTTGCTCAGTTTTGTCTATTTCCTAATTCATGCAGCTAAAAATCCGAATTTAGATAACAATAACAGCAGCATGCGTGTAGTTTGGATATTGGTAATTGTTTTAGTAAGCGGATTAGGTCCTCTTATTTATTGGATTGCAGAAATCGAGGCAAAAAAACCAAGACCGGTTATTCAATCAAAGTAGTGCAGTTTTGAACGACTGCTCAAAATATTGTTTACAGTAATTCTTCTCTTCTGTAAAAAATATAGTCGCTGACTAAAGGTTCAATTCCCTGAGCTCGAAAAGCAGAAGCTATCTGTCCTCTGTGATAAGTAGCATGATTTACGATATGAAGCAAAATATCACAAACAGAATTCGAAAAGCGCTTTCCTTGTGTGTTTTGATAGAGAATCAATTTGTCTAACGGCAACTTCTCAATAATCTTTAGACTTTTTTCATAAACACTCTGGTTAATTTTTTCCAGTTGGTCTGAAGGGTTGAGTTGCCATACACCAAAAGGAGTTTCTCCTAAAATTCTGCTATTCCAAACTTGTTGAGCATTTAAAATATGACTGAGTAGAGAAGTAGTTCTTGCATCTGTTGTTGTCTTATTTTCTATAAAAAGTTGGATTAATCTACGGTTCATCTCGTAGTTGTAATCCAATAAATCTTTGATTTTTTTTGTCATAAACTAAGGTATTATAAGTGTAGTTTCTTTTTGAGTCTTTTTACACGATTAATACTTCTTTCGATAGTTTTAAAATCATAAATCAAAATACAAATCAACAGGAAGATTGGGATATATAATACTTTTTCGCCATGAGTAATAGTCATAAAAGCACAAGCAATACCTCCAGTAATAAACGAAACAATGATGGAAAAACTCAATCGAATATTTCGTTTAATAAAAACTTCGTTTCCCTTTTTTAGTATTAATTTTCCCAATGCAAGCCCTAAATCAGTTACCATTCCCGTAAGGTGGGTAGTTCGAACTACTTTTCCGCTTACCACTGATACGATTCCGTTTTGAAGCCCCATAGTGTAAAGCAAAATCAAAATTTGTAATGCGTTTTGCTCAATATCTCTGCTTAGGAAGATACACCACATTAGGAGTAGAATCTCAATAATTATCGGAAGTACATAAGAGAGTTTTTGTTTTCTGTCTTCAAAAAATCCTACTAATAGTGATGAAGTAAAAGAACCAAAACCAAAGGCAGCAATCCAAAACAATACTTTTTGGGCTTCTTTCCATTGAAGCATTTCCAAGGAAACGGCCAATTCTCCGACATGACCTGTGAGGTTAGTGGTAAAGACACCTAAATTGATGAGTCCGTATACATTAATTATCCCGGCCACAAAAGCAAAAAAGATAGCCAAAAACAAGTTGTGCTTGAATGTTCTCTTGATTCCTTTAGAAGATAACATAAGGCGAAATTTTACCACAAAGATATCGGTTTAACCTGAGAATTAATAGACTATCTGTATAATTTAAAATTCAAAATAAAAAGTTTGTACGAATTATTTTTTTTACTAATATTGACAAAAATTTGAACTTAATAAAAGCAGATTGATTTAATTTTTTGTTTGATGAAAAAGTATAAACTTTCGGAACTTGATAAAGAAACTTTAGACCGAATAATTACTATTGCTCAAGAAGAAAAAAAACCTATCGAAGCTGTAAGAAATGAGTTTGGGTTAGGCGAAAAAGAGCTTACTGAGCTTATGAAAAAGTCACTTTCAGCTGATAACTTTGAACTTTGGAAAAAGAAGGCGCAAGCTAAAAAACCAAAACCAAAGCCTATTATTGACGATTTTGATGACGAATTGGGTAGCAAGTATTACTTTAAAAACAAATTCGATTAATATCGTTTAATATTTTTTGGTTATCTTAGCCAAAAATAAAGTTGTTATGAAAAAGATATTTTTTATAGGTTTATTCCTTTTAGCAGGTTTTATAGGCTTTTCACAAGAAGTGACTCTAAAATCTGTCAATGAATCAATGGATTATGCTACACTTACGATGTATTTTGAAAGCAATGTGCCTGAGAGTTTTACGGTAGAGGTAGCTAATCAAGGCTGTGATGCTATGACAGATTCAGAATACCTGAAAACTCCTCGTTCATATAACTCTTCAAGCGAAGGATTTTCTGTAGGATCAGAAGGCCAGGTGGTTTTTAAAACACCTTTTTCGTTAGGAGATTTACAAACAAAATGGTTTAAATGGAGAGTTGTTGTGAATGGTAAAGCCTCAGAATGGCAGTGTTTCTCTTGGAGTGATTATTGTCAAGCCTACCTCACAGCAGACGGAAATTGCAAATAATCCTTGTTTAAAAAAATATTTGATTTTTATATCCGAAGCAGTATTCACGTAAGTCTGGCTGTGGTCTCCCTTACGATAATGACAGGTTTGCTGCTGGAACTACCCACAGATCGAAACTTATTGCTTTTTGTGTTTTTGTCTTCGGTCGTAGGGTATAACTATGCTAAATATCCGGATTATTTTCTCAAAAAAATAAAACTTAAAAAACCGAAAATCATCACTTGGATTTCGGTTTTTTGTGCTATAGGTGCTGTTTTTTTCTTTTTTACTCTCAATTTGAAAGCTCAGATCGCGGTTGTTGTAACTGGAGTATTGACCCTTTTTTACGTATTTCCTCTTTTTAATTTTCGTAGTCTTAGTGGAGTCAAGATTTATATCGTAGCGCTTTGTTGGGTGATTTTTACGCTATTGATTCCTGTTTTTCAATCGGGTTTTGAGGTGAATTGCGATGTGATTTTAAAGTGTATTCAACGATTTTTACTGATTATTATTCTTATTCTGATCTTTGAAATTATAGATTTAAAAGAAGACCACCCGGAACTGAAAACCGTTCCTCAAACCATAGGAATTAAAAATACTAAGATTTTAGGAGTTTTTCTTTTGTGTCTGTTCTACGGAATAGAGTTTTTGGTTTCCTCACACAAGGTTTCGCAATTCTTACCCAACGGAATTCTGGCTGTAATCATCATTCTGTTTTTGATTTTCGCCTCCGAAAAGAAATCAAAATACTATACGACTTTCTGGGTAGAGAGTTTGCCTATACTATGGCTGTTGTTATCCGTATGGTTGAGAAACTAGAAGAGTTTGAGTTGTTCACCTTTGGTTCCGTCAAAAAGGTCTGTAGCCAATTTAGGAAATTTAGCATTATTGAAATATTTTCTCCTCCCTACAGCAAAGGTGTCATGAATCATCTGAGCAAAATTTCCGTTTCCGGCATTTCGTTTAGCAATATTCTTTTCAGATAAACTGCCATTGTGAAGGGAAGCAATTTGATTTAGTACTTTTTCTTTTCTGTCCGGGAAATGTACTTCTAGCCAATCTCGAAAAACAGGTTCCACTTCATCATTCAAAGCTACCAAAGTATACCCGAACGATAAGGCTCCGTGTTCTGAAACGGTCTTCAAAACGGCTAAAATCTCAGAACTATTAAGCCCAGGAATAATAGGAGCTACCATCACGTGAGTCGGTATTCTGTTTTCTGAAAGGGTTTTCAAGGCTTGTAATTTGGTTTTTACGGATGAGGTTCGAGGCTCGAGTACTCTTCGGAGTTCTTCATTAATTGTAGGAATACTCAAAGAAACCGAAACTAGGTTCAATTTTGCCAATTCGGTTAAGATGTCTAAGTCTCTTGTGACCAAAGCGTTTTTAGTGATAATACTCACAGGGTGCTTGTAATCTAAACACACTTGAAGAAGCTTTCGAGTAATTTGTAGTTTTCGCTCAATAGGTTGATAACAATCCGTGTTTCCTGAGAGAGTAATAGGAGAAGCTATGTAACCTCTTTTTCTAAAAAACTGCTCGAGCAGTTCAGGAGCATTTTTTTTGACTAAAATGATTCGTTCGAAATCTACTCCGGCACTATAACCCCAATATTGATGAGTGGGCCGGGCATAACAATATGCACAACCATGCTCACAACCCTGATACGGATTCATTGAATATAGAAAAGGAAGAGAATCACCTTTTACTTCGTTGACAATAGTTTTCGGAAAAACTTCCAAAACTCGAGTTTTGGCAATTTCTTCTTCGTAATCGTCTTGGTATATAGTGGTCTCATACCGGTTTTTGAAAAAGCGGTTATGAATATTCTCTACGGCTCCTTGCCCTTTGATTTTTTCCGACTGCATGGTAGAAAAGTAAAAATTTGAGATGGTAATTCCTGTGATAATCAGAGGTTTTTATCAAGAATTGCTCCTTGCTAAGATAGAGAATTAATCTGAGAAGAATAAGTTAAAACTGTGATTGTTGATAAAAATAAAAG
>Ga0209075_1002717_pt1 | contig 15375 bp, 16 predicted proteins | sample Stecom2011_FD_187523 | JGI IMG/M metagenome (GOLD analysis project Ga0209075, IMG submission 187523) | Agricultural soil microbial communities from Utah to study Nitrogen management - Steer compost 2011 (SPAdes) (version 2) | ecosystem: Environmental > Terrestrial > Soil > Agricultural land... | reverse complement strand
TGGGCGCATCTGCCCTACGAGTTCCTGGAGAAGGTGTCCAACAGGATCATCAATGAAATCAGCGGTGTCTCCCGGGTCACCTACGATATTTCCAGCAAGCCGCCGGCCACCATCGAGTGGGAATGATTGGACGTCTGGCACCATCAGGCATCTGATGGCATGAAATAGACCATAAGCCCTTGTTATCAAGGGCTTTTTTGTTTTTAGGTCTGGCATTGCCTGGCATCATTTAGCAGTGCCAAGCACATTTTTTTCTTGGCATAAAGGTTGGTATTATCAAAAGGAAATGCCATGAGTAAGTGCGATACCATGCGACGATTGCTCTTGGGTTCATGGTATTTATTTTCTGTAAGTCACTGTTTTAAATGAATATTATATGGTTTTTTTGAGTATTCAGGCGCATGGTATCGAAATCGATGGGAGACCAGATGCGTGTTGACCGATACCAAGCTGCGAAACCTCAAGCCTAAAGAGAAGCTTTACCGGGTCAGTGACCGTGATGGACTGTATGTGGCCGTTACTCCAGCAGGAACAATCTCGTTCCGTTACAACTACTCAATCAACGGGCGACAGGAGACCATCACCTTCGGTCGCTATGGACGTGGAGGCATTACCTTGGCCGAAGCCCGGGAGCAACTGGGCAACGCCAAGAAGATGATTGCTGTTGGGAAATCGCCAGCGAAGGAGAAGGCGCGGGACAAAGCCCGGATAAAGGATGCCGAAACCTTTGGTGCTTGGGCAGAGAAGTGGCTACGCGGCTACCAGATGGCTGACTCTACCCGAGACATGCGGCGCTCAGTTTACGAGCGCGATGTGAAACCCAAATTCGCAACCTGGAAGCTGGCTGAAATCACGCATGAGGATGTGCGGGCGCTTACAGATGCCGTTGTAGCACGCGGTGCTCCGGCGACCGCTGTCCATACCAGGGAAATAATTCTGCATGTCTTCCGCTGGGCGATTGAACGCGGACAGAAGGTAGAAAACCCGGCAGAGCAGGTAAGGCCAACCTCGATAGCCAGATTTGAACCCCGTGATCGCGCTCTTTCACCGGAAGAGATTGGCTGGATGTATCAGTACATGGAGAGGGTAGGTACAAGTCCGACCAACCGGGCAGCCTCTAAGCTATTGTTATTGACCATGGTGCGCAAGAGCGAGCTGACTAACGCCACTTGGAGCGAAGTCAACTTTAGTGAGGCTCTGTGGACGATTCCCAAAGAGCGGATGAAGCGGCGTAACCCTCACTTGGTGTTTCTGTCCAGGCAGGCCTTGGACATATTCGTGGCCCTCAAGACCTTTGCCGGTGGCTCAGAATTCGTATTGCCTTCCCGCTATGATTCTGACGTTCCAATGAGTGCCGCCACGCTCAACCAGGTACTTACTCTTACTTATAAGGCGGCTCAGAAGGACGGCAAGCCCATGGCCAAATTCGGCCCACATGACCTGCGTCGGACGGCCAGTACCCTGCTTCACGAAGCAGGCTATAACACTGACTGGATTGAAAAATGCCTGGCACATGAGCAAAAAGGGGTGCGAGCCATCTATAACAAAGCCGAGTATCGAGAGCAGCGGGCGGCCATGCTTCAGGACTGGGCTGACATGATCGATGAATGGACGATCAAAAAGACCTGATTCCGGGTGCGCTACCAGGACGCATGGCTTGAGCATTGGAGCATTTCCGAGAATCAATCCATGCTTCCACTTCAGCTAAATCCCATGCAACGTTTCGGCTGGTTAGGGCGATTCGTCGCGGGAACTCTCCGCGTTGCTCCATATTGAAAATCGTGCGGTCGGACAGCGGAATCATGGCAAGTAGCTTTTTTCGATTGATGAGCACCTTGGTCTTGAGTTCTTTCATCTTGGTAACCATTCCATCATTGCGAACAATGGCTAGATGGTGCCGGTGGTTGCCAAGCAGTTCGCTTATTTAATTGGACGATTAGGTTGACGTGACTTTTTTGGAGCGCGTTTTTTCTGTTTTTCCAGATGAAATATGACGGGGATCGTGCCGAGGGCTTTTGAAACGGACTGACGAGACACGCCAAGTCTCTTGGCTACATCAGATTGGTTCAGCCCCTGCGAGATCAGCACCAGAATTTCTTTCTTCCGATCCGAGAGGCCAAAGTCCACCATCTTCCGTGCAAGGGTCCGAAGTTCCGCATGGTCGGCAGGCTCAAGCAGAGTGTTGAAAAGAAAATAGTGGTGGATGTATTCATCTACCAGCACGTTGCCAGAGCCGACCTGTGGGAATGCTCGTTTTGCACATTGCTTGTAGAGTCTCGCCAGCTCCAGTTCGAATTGGCTATAGGAGCGTTCCGCCTGCTTGTAAGCAGGGTTCCATTCTCCAGATATAAGTTTTGGGCGATGTTCTGTGCAGTACTGATGGCTCAGTCTCAACTTGTCAATTTCAATGACCACGGCTCCCTTGGCGTCTTGGTGGCTCTGAATGAACGTCGAGAACTCAGTTAAATTGCCGCAGAAGCGGCAGAAACCCAGCTTTCTCCGCGCATTTAGATTCACACCGTCTACGGCGGGCCGTGTTTTCATGGGGCGCTTGCCCGCGCAACTCCAAGCCAGCTCTATCAGGGATTCAAGCGTGGCAATGATGCGGCGGTCGTCTGCTGACTTGCTATTGGTGAAGCGTAGTAGTTTGCGCAAGCACTCTTTCTGAAACCGAACTAAATCGTCAAATCCCAGCTTTCGAGCGCACTCGCTGAAGGGCAGGTTCTCATATCCACCTGGAACAGTGTGGCCTGCATACTGCTCTGGAAGCTGTTTAGAAAACTGAATTACTGCGGGATCAATCAGCTCTTCCAACAATCTCAGTATGGGGTAGCGACGAGAGGCCAGGGAGTAGGGCTTCCAGCGTTCACGAAAGGCTTCGATCGCTTGGGCGACATCTGGATCGCACTCGTCCCAGATTGGGATGTAGTACTCACCCAGTCGATGCATGATTTTCAGTCTTTCTTTCATGTCAACCATTTTGTCCAATTTGCGCAATGTTGGCAATGAGACTGCTGCTTATTCTTCGTAATCATTCGTTCGATAACGGAGGTTTACGAAGTGTCGATAGAGGACATGCTTCTACAGCGCTACGGCCCATTGCTCAGTCTCCCTCAGCTTGCCACCTTGCTGGACAGGTCGGCTGACGGTTTACGTGTGAGTTTAAAAACACAGAGCGAATGGGCTGCGTCGATCAATAGTGCGCGCCTTAAAATCGGCGGTCGCGTCTACTTCAGAACCGACAAGATTGCAGCAGCGCTGACAGACCTGTCTCCCTGCGACCAGAAGGTCTGACCTATGGCTATCGATATATTGACAGCATTTGAGCAGGAGCCGCCAGTTCTCGACTTTATTTGGTCCGGCTTTCTGGCTGGGACGGTGGGAGCTCTGATCGCTCCGGGAGCCACTGGCAAGAGTTTCTGGGCGCTGGAGGCAGCCATGAGCATCGCGTGTGGCGTCGCTGGTGGTGATGTAATCGGGCTGGAGCCACAAGTAACAGGACGAGTGCTATACCTCGCTGGTGAAGACCCAGAGGCAGCATTGATCCGCCGTATTTACGCTATTGGTAAGCATGTGAGTGCTGACGCCCGGGTTGATATCGCACGCCACCTGACTCTCGAACCCATCATGGGGCGGGGTTTCGACGTGATGAATCCCAAGCAGTTCCAGCGCTTGGTTGAGTATGGGGAAGGATACCGTCTCATAATTCTGGATACCTTGAGTCGGATTCATCAGCTCGATGAGAACAGCAATGGTGATATGTCTCGCTTGGTGGCCAGGTTGGAGCAGCTGGCGTTGTGCACAGGTGCGTCGGTTCTGTATCTGCATCACGTTAACAAGGGCAGCGCCAGAGACGGTTCAGCGGACCAGCAGCAGGCGGCACGTGGAGCATCCGCGTTGATCGATAACGCCCGCTGGTGTGGCTATATAACCAGAATGTCGGAGGACGAGGCCAAGCGACTTTCAGACCGCAGCTTTGATCGTGCAGCCATTGGTGAAGATCGGCGGCGCTATTTTATCCGGTTTGGGGTATCCAAGCAGAACTACGATATAACCCCGGTTGACCGCTGGTTTGAACGCCAGGAAGGGGGTGTTCTTCGTCCTGTTACCTTGCTACCTGCCGGTGACGTTGAGCGTCGGGACCGACAGCTGCGGAGGTGTGCTGATGGATTTTAAACTGACGCACGCACGCCATGATCCCATGCACTGTTTGGCACCAGGGTTGTTTCGCAGCCTCAAGCGTGGCGAGAGGAAAAAATCGAAACTCGATATCACGTATCACTATGGGCTGGGTACACACGTCCGGTTTGTTGGCTTTGAGCCTTTGGGTGCCGATGATATGCGGTTGCTGCAAGGGCTGGTGGCGCTGGCAGGCCCGGAAGGTGTGCTTCTTTCTCCGAATCCATCAGCCAGTATTCCTCGCCAGCTGCGCTTGAAGCTGGCACCGAAGTCAGATGCCCTTCACAGCGATGGTTTGGTCGTGCACCACCAGCTTACTCGATTGCTCAGAGAGGTAGGTTGGCATCATAGCGGGGCTAACCTCCGCACGGTCAAAGCCAGTCTGGTTCGGATGTCCAATGTGACGGTGATCATTGAGCGCCAGTCTCGGCAAGCGTCTTTTCACCTGATGAGTCATGTGTTTGATGAGAATGATGGCTCTTTGTTTGTGTGCCTGAATCCGCAGTTGGCAGAGGCGGTGTTGGGCCACCGGCCCCATTCGCGTATTTACCTGGACGAGGTTCGTGGTTTGAGCACTGATCCGGCGCGACTGATGCATCAACGCCTTTGTGGCTGGATAGATCCTGGCAAACACGGTCGGGTCGAATTGGACACATTGTGCGGCTATATCTGGCCGGAGTCTGGAAGTAGCGCTGCCATGAGGAAGCGACGCCAGTTTGCTCGTCAAGCGATCGAACAGCTTCGAAGTATCGGCTGGATGTGTGAGGAATACAGCAATCGGAAGTGGCTGATTCGCAGGCCGGAGAGAGCAGTGAAGGGCAGAGATTGGAAGCAAGTCAGTGCAGTAACGTTCACAGGGCAGTGCAGCAACGTTCACGAACCAGTGCAATAACGTTCACGCAGTGTTTTCTGGAAGTCAGGTGCTGCAAGGCTTGCAGAGGGTTCTGAGAATCTATCCAAGATTATCCATAGATAATCCATCAGCTGCAGGCCTCAGCGCCTTGCAGAGGCGCACGGCCTACAGCAGTGCGGCTGTCGCCGCGGTTTGACGCCAAGAGGAAGAGTTTAGCCGCTAAAGCTGGCATGACCCAGAGAGCGGGCCGCTCTGATTGTATGTTGTATGTAGTAGCGCAATACAACATACAACATACAAGGGGAAAGGAGTGGAGATACTCGTTTTTTGAAAGAAGGATAATTCAGGTGTTCAAAGTCCGTGCGTATTACTAATGCCGGGAAGCACTTTGGATTTGATTGGTAAGAGGCTTATTTTGAGCTGGCCACTCCCTTGGCGTTAAACCTTTGAAAAGTTGGAAAGTGATAGGAAATCGTTGGCTCGGTACGTTGTATTCAACATGGAACTCTTTGTTTTTTGTGGTTTTTTAGCGGCTCTGGTTGTTTTTTGAAAGGTGCTAATTGAGTTTTTTGGGAGCCACCAGAAAACCATCGGTAAACAACAGATTTCAACGATGTGTCCGTTCAAAAAACAAGACGGTGGAGCGGGCAGGATGTGTGAAGTTAGCTAACCGGCAAGCCGGTTATCTATCTTCACTTGCCCTTATTCGCACCTAGCGGTGCTCAACGGGAATCCTGCTCTGCGAGGTTAACCGAACACTTGTAATTGACTCCATGAGCCCGGGCATGGTGCCAGGGGCGACTACCGACTAGCTATGTGGCGCAGCTAGAACGATGAACAAGCCGCTGGATGATCGCCGGTGCGAAGTAGGCGATTGAACGTAGCCATTCATTGAAAAGGTGTACCTATGAATACATCCCATTTTTTAGCGGCTAAAAAAACAGCCGTATCTGTCGCCTTGGTTGCTGCCCTGACATTCAGTGCCGTAGGCCCGGCTCAAGCCGGTATTCCAGTTATCGACGGTGGCAATCTCACGCAGAACATCATGACTGCTATCGAGTCTGTAGCGCAGACGCTCAAGCAGATTGAGCAGTACCAGACCCAGTTGCAGCAGTACGAAAACCAGCTACAAAACACAATGGCACCGGCGGCATATATCTGGGATCAGGCCCAGACCACCATCAATCGACTGATAGCCGCTCAAAACACGCTGGCGTATTACGAAAGGCAGCTCGGCAGCCTGGACAACTATCTGTCCAAGTTCCAGGACGTTGCTTATTACCGCAGCTCGCCGTGCTTCAACAGCACCGGCGGCTGCACAGATGCAGAGCGGGCGGCAATGGCCGAAAACCGCCGCCTGGCGTCCGAGTCGCAGAAAAAAGCCAACGATGCCCTGTTTCAGACCGTGGCCGACCAGCAAAAGGCATTGAAGGATGACGCCCGTACTCTGGAGCGGCTGCAAAGTGCCGCCCAGGGTGCTGACGGCCAATTGCAGGCAATCGGTTATGCAAACCAGCTCGCCAGCAACCAAGCCAACCAGCTTTTGCAGATGCGCACGATGATGGCTGCCCAATACACAGTGATAGCGGCAAGGATGCAGGCGGATGCAGACAGACAAGCCTTAGAGCAGGCTTCTAAGGAGCAGCTTTATAGAGGGCTGCAAGAGCCGGTGGATCGTTCTAGAAGCAAGGAGTACTGACCATGAAAATCCTGCTTAAAACCATGTTCTTGTTGTTGCTTTCAGTAGCTGTAGTGGGCTGCAAGGAAGAAACAAAGCCTGAACCTGAAGAGTTGATCTACAAGAGCCTGGAAGGGCCGGTAGACCGCTCCAAGAGCAAGGAGTACTGATCATGAAAACTGTATTTTTTCGCTGGGGTTGGGTGCTTCCGTTTCTGCTGCTTTCTCAGAATGCCGCCGCCGCTATAGAGCGCGGTGGTGTTCTAAATGAAGTTTCAGATAGGTTTTTGAACGCAAGTAGCGGTTGGGCCGGAACCATCACTGATGCTGCATCCTGGCTGTTCTGGACGCTGGTTGTTATTTCGATGGTCTGGACGTTCGGCATGATGGCCTTGCGCAAGGCCGACATTGGCGAGTTCTTCGCGGAGTTCGTCCGGTTCACGATCTTCACCGGCTTTTTCTGGTGGCTGCTCATCAACGGCCCCAACTTTGCAATGGACATCATCAATTCGTTGCGGACGCTTGCCAGTGATGCGTCAGGACTATCAAGGGGCTTGAACCCCTCCACACCCATCGACATTGCTTTCGATATTCTGGCAAAAGCGGCGAAGAGCTATAGCATTACCAGTCCCATCGACAACTTATCCATCTTCCTAACAACTCTGGCTATCCTGGCATGTATGGCCATTGTCGCTGCCAACGTGCTGCTGGTGCTTGTAAACGCTTGGGTGTTGGCTTACGCCGGAATATTTGTATTGGGATTCGGTGGATCTCGCTGGACTTCTGATATTGCCATTAACTACTTCCGGAGCGTTGTTGGGATTGCGCTCAAGCTGATGACCATGACATTGCTTGTTGGTATTGCCATGTCAATTATCGACGGTTATCACGCTGACCTTGCGTCGGATGCTCCGATAGATGAGTTGCTGGTGATTTTCGTTGTGTCCCTTGTTCTTGTCATTCTGGTAAACAGCGTACCGAACGTCATAGCGGGCCTTATTCCTGGTGGTGGTGCGGCAGCAAGTGCCGGTAGTTCTTTTGGTGCTGGTGCCATCATGGGTGCGGGTATGGCAGCGGCAGGCATGGCTACCGGCGGCGCGGCGCTCGCAGCCAAGGCCACGATGGGAGCTGCTGCCGGTGCAACGGGTGGGGCATCCGCTATCCAGGCGGCATTCCAGAAAGCATCAGCCAGCATGGGTGCCGGTGGCGATATGCCCAGCATGGGGTCGATAGTCAACAGTGGTGGCAGCGGCAGTGGTGAGGCTGGTACGGCTGACAGTTCACCGTTTGCCCAGGCAGCAGGCTTTGGTGATAGCGGCAGCAGTTCAAGTGGTGGCGGTTTTGCCAGGGCGGCGAAGCTGGCCGCTGGTACTGCATCCGAGTTGGCCAAGGGTGCCGGTTCTCAAATGACGCAAGGGTTCAAAGAGCGCGTTGCGGAGACAGCAGGTGGAAAGATGGCTGCTTCGATCCGCGAAAGCATGGAGTCGAAAGAAGCGGGCGAGTCCAGCCAATTTGAGGGAAACAGTCTAGGTAGCAATCAAGACAACGACGAAGTGGCTGCATTCGTGAACCGTGACGTCAGTAGTACCGATGGCGATGAAGGTAGGAGTTAAACCATGACAACACCTTGCATGGCCGCATTGGCGGCCCTGGATGAAACGCCAAGGGAAGAAGCTGGCCAAGTGTTTGTTTCGCCGCTGGGCGATCAATCGACCGAGGTTGACAGAGAGGCAGAAGCGGCGGCTTTTGTCGCACGGCCAGACCCTATGCAAGAGCTTGAAGCCAAGCCGGTACGCATCGAGGCCAAGGGAGGCAGTAATCAGCGGTCGGCATTCGCGGAAGCGGCGGGGCTGTACTTGTGAGGCGCACCGGGCTGGTTCTGGCCAGCCCGGCACTTTCAATCAACACCTATTGGAGAGGTGAATCATGACAACACAGCATATTATCGAAGCCGGCAAGTAGTGCATCAGGCCGCCAATATTCTTGCTTCCCTGGAGTTCATCGACCAAGTCGCCGCGCAGCAGATCGGGCCGATGGCCGAGGCGGTGGCCAATATGTTCATGGTGGTCTACTACCAGGCAGAAACCGGGAGAGCGACACCGGCAGATTTCCAGGAAGCTATGGACGGCTTGAAACAAGCATTACCTGTGACGGCAGGGGGTGGTTATGGCTCATAGTGAGAAATTCCGGTTGCGTGCTAGGCCGGGCTTTAGGGCGTGTATGGTGGTATTGGCCAGGCGGCACAAGGCGACTCCCAGGAGGCCATCGAGGCAGTGCGCCAATCGCTGACACCCTGATTAGATTTGAACGCCAGGAATGAAAGAGGGCGGCAGTCGCCCTTTTCTTTAGCTGCTAAAGGTGTTCATCAAACGGTGGTTTTTTGAACAGATGAAAAGATCGCAATTTTTCGTCGTGAGAACCGCCTTGAAGTGTTAACATATCCGTCAAGTTTTCAATGTCCTGGTTGTGTCCATGAATCAACGTATAGGGTACGCTCGCGTATCGACTGACGATCAGCACCTCGACCTACAGCGCGACGCGCTTCAGCAGGCCGGATGCGGCGTTATCTACGAAGAAGCGGCTAGCGGCAAGAACACGGCTCGACCAGAGCTTGAACAGTGCCGCAAGGCGCTTCGGCCAGGGGACACCCTGGTGGTTTGGCGGCTGGATCGTCTCGGGCGCAGCCTGCCCGACCTGGTGCAGATAGTGGCAGAACTTGAGAAGCACGGCGTGTATTTCGAGAGTTTGACCGAGAAGATTGAGACGGGCAGCGCGTCGGGCAAGCTGCAATTTCATGTGTTCGCCGCGCTGGCCGAGTTCGAACGCGGCTTGATCCGTGAGCGGACGCAAGCTGGGCTGGCAGCAGCCCGCGCCCGTGGCCGGGCCGGTGGCCGCAAGCCAAAGTTAGACGACCAGCAGGTGCGAGAGATCAAGGTCCTGTTGCGTGATCCAGATATGAAGGTGGCCGAGGTGGCCCGCCGTTACGGCGTGTCTCGAACCACCCTTTACAAGCACGTCGGCGTAGTCGTGCCGCGTCAATGAGGAATTTTGATGTTCCAACAATCGCTAGACGTTGGCACTACTAACGGAGTGCGACAGTCTATTCAGGAGTCTGAAGCTTTGCCTAATTGTCCCGTTATGGCTGCGACTGAAGCAATGGCGGCAGGTGGGGGGATAGAGGCTCGTGGAGCAATTTTCACGCGCTCAGAGGTGGTTGACTTTATCTTGGACCTGACTGGATACACGGAAGATCAACCGCTTCATGAAATGCGGCTCTTGGAGCCGTCGTTCGGCGGTGGAGACTTTCTACTACCGATCATTGGACGACTTTTGAGCGCATGGCGGGCAGTTAGCCCAAACGGTTCCGCACTCGACGACCTGGCCGATGCGATCCGGGCGGTGGAGCTGCACCGCGATACCTACCGCAGCACTCATGCTGCAGTTGTCGCACTTCTCAACCAGTGGGGGATCACTGCGGATAGCGCAGCCGCCTTGGCTGACTGCTGGCTGTCTCAGGGCGATTTCCTGCTTGCACCGCTTGAAGGGCAATTCGATTTTGTAGTCGGCAACCCGCCCTATGTGCGTCAGGAGTTGATCCCTTCGCCCTTGCTCGCCGAATACCGCAATCGTTACCAGACCATGTTTGACCGAGCTGATATCTACATACCCTTCATTGAGCGGTCGCTGTCGGTCTTGTCGAACGGTGGCAGCTTGGGCTTCATCTGCGCGGATCGGTGGATGAAGAACCGCTATGGTGGGCCGCTGCGCAGCCTCGTGGCTGAACGGTTCCACCTGAAACTCTATGTCGATATGGTGGATACGCCAGCTTTCCGCTCTGATGTGATTGCCTACCCAGCCATCACTGTTATCAGTCGTGAATTGCCGGGAGCAACACGCATTGCTCACCGTCCAGACATTGACCGGGCGGCGCTGTCCAAGCTTGCAAGCTTGCTTACAGCCAAAACGCTGCCGAAAGAACCAGGTCCGGTGCGCGAACTTGCTTGCGTGCCTAATGGTGCGGAGCCTTGGCTGTTGGAGTCCTCGGACCAAATGGCGCTCATTCGCCGCTTGGAGAGTACTTTCCCGCAGTTAGAAGACGCCGGTTGCAAGGTTGGAATCGGTGTCGCGACCGGCGCTGACAAAGCATTCATAGGGGATTTCGAAGCGCTTGATGTCGAGCCAGACCGGAAGCTACCGCTGGTTACTACCAAGGACATCATAACGGGCGAGGTGCAGTGGCGAGGACTGGGTGTCATCAACCCTTTTGCCGAATCAGCTGGACTGGTCGATCTCGACGAATACCCGCGCCTACGGCGCTACCTTGAGGCTAGGCGGGAGGTGATTGCGAGACGTCACTGTGCGCAGAAGGCTCCAGCTAACTGGTATCGCACGATTGACCGCATTAATCCGGCGCTAGCCACAAGGCCTAAGCTGCTGATTCCAGACATTAAGGGTGAGGCGCACATTGTCTTTGAAGGTGGAAAGCTGTATCCACATCATAATCTCTACTACGTGACGTCAGATGATTGGGAACTTAGAGCCTTGCAGGCTGTACTGCTTTCCGCCGTTACCCGTCTGTTCGTGGCGACCTATTCAACGAAAATGCGCGGAGGGTTTCTGCGCTTCCAGGCGCAGTATCTGCGCCGAATCCGCATTCCGCGCTGGTCGGATGTGTCTGAACCACTGCGCCGTGAGCTGGCCGAGGCTGCCATCAAACGGGACGTGCAAGCATGCAACCGGGCTGTATTTAACCTTTACGGCCTGAGCCACGAAGAACGATCTGCTCTTGGGGGCAATGGAGAATAAATGGCACTTGATCTCGTCAATTACGAAGAAAAAGCCCGAGAGGCAGTGAAAGCATTTTGGGGCAACCGTGAGGCAGCAAGGCAGAAACAGCTTGAGTCAGGCAATGCCGACCAAGGAGAACGGGCGGGCGTAACAGCCGGAAAAAACATGGATGGGTTCTTGGCCTTGATTCTCGACATCATCAGGGCCAACGGACTCTCCCATGCTGAGATACACCAGAATAGAGCAATGTTGACATTGCCTGGTTATTTCCGCCCGACGAAATTGTGGGATCTGCTGGTGCTCTACAAGGGTGAGCTGATTGCCGCTATCGAGCTGAAAAGTCAGGTTGGCCCATCGTTCGGAAACAATTTCAACAACAGAACCGAAGAAGCCATCGGAACAGCTCACGATCTTTGGACAGCTTATCGTGAAGAGGCTTTTGGTAAGCAGCCGCGACCGTTCGTTGGCTGGCTGATGATGGTCGAGGATGCGCCGGGGTCGCGCAAGCCTGTACGCGATGCATCACCACATTTCCCTGTGTTCGAGGAGTTCAAGGGTGCGTCTTATCTCAAGCGTTATGATCTGCTGTGTCAGCGGCTGGTCCAAGAGCAGCTTTACACAACAGCAGCCCTTTTAACAGCGGAGCGGAGTGCGCTGGATACGGGCGATTTTACGGAGCTGTCGTCGATGAGCAGCCTCAGGACATTCGTATCTGCTCTGGCAGGTCATATCGCGGCAGAGGCAGCGCGGCTGGGTTGATAGCCGCCGAAATCAAGTGAATTAGGGGGGGCGCATGCGCGATCAGTACACCTATGCGAAATTCTGGCGCTGTGCGCTCCAAGTCAATCCCGTCGGTTACAACGGTACCTATCGGGGAGCCGATCACGGACTGGATGAGGCGGAGTACAACCAATCACTTCTCCAGAAGTGCCTTGAGCTGGGCATTACGGTAGTCGGCCTGGCCGACCACGGCAGCGTGGCCAGCGTCGATGCGTTGCGTGAGGTGCTTCAACCGCACGGGATTGTGGTGTTCCCTGGCTTTGAGATCGCTTCGAACGACAAGACCCATTATGTCTGTCTGTTTTCCGAGGAAACGACGGGACAGCAGCTCGAACGCTACCTTGGCAATCTCGACCTGCTTGACCCTGCCGATGGTGTCCGCCCGTCTCGATTGAGTTCCGAGCAGTTGATCGAGAAGGTCGATCAGCTCGGCGGTTTCATCTACGCTGCGCATTGCACACAGGACAGTGGCCTTCTGAAGAATCGGCTCAATCATGTATGGAAGCTACCCAAGCTGCGCTCGGCACAGATTCCGGGGCCGGTAGATGATTTGGCAGGGGTGGAAAGCGATTTCTACCGCAAGGTGCTGCTGAACAAGGACGAGGCCTACCGCCGCGAGCGGCCCATAGCTGTCATCAATGCCAAAGATGTCGCTAAGCCGGAAGACTTGGAGCAGCCGGGAGCCACTTGCCTCATCAAGATGACGCGGCCCAATTTTGCGGCGTTCAAAGTGGCCTTCCTTGACCCAGGGTCGCGCATCCGCTTGAACTCGCACCAGGCCGAAAGTCCGATTGGCAAGGTGCTCCGCATGACCGTCACGGGTGGCTACCTGGATGGCGTCCGGGTGGACTTCTCCGATCACCTCAACACCGTTATCGGCGGTCGAGGGACAGGCAAATCAACCTTGCTCGAATGCCTACGCTACGCCTTGGACTTTCCACCCAAGGGCAAGCAAGCCTTGAAGCTCCATCAGGAGATCATCAAGGAAAATCTTGGCCGCGCGGCGGGCCGATTGGAGCTGGTGGTGGTATCGTCAGCTCAGAACGGCAAGCAGTACACAGTCTCACGGCGTTATGGTGAACCGCCGATTGTTCGTGACTTGGACGGCAACGTTTCCACTCTTCTCCCGAGAGACTTGCTGCCCAGCATCGACATTTATGGGCAGAACGAGATTTACGAGCTGGCTCAGGACGAAACCAGCCGGGTGCAGTTGCTAGATCGCTTCCTTCCACAAGACGGGGACTATGAGACGAAGAACGCTGATGTTCACCGGCGCTTGACCGAAAACCAGCGGAAGCTCGTGAAGTCCTTGTCCGACCTCGATGACGTGAAGGCGCAGGTGGATCGCCTGCCGAAGTTGGAAGAACAGCTACGTGGGTTTGAAGAACTGGGCATCAAGGAGAAGCTGGCAAAGACCTCTCTGCTTGCCAGAGAGCGGGAGATTGCCAAGAGTGCCACGGAGAGCGTGCAGTCTCTGCGGGATGCCCTTGCCGACTTTTACGACAGCCTGCCCGACCTCGCCTTCATCAACGATGAAGCCCTCGAAGGGCTGCCCGATGTAGCCCAGTTGATTGCGGTGCGCACGACTTTGGAGGGGGTCAGCCAAGGCTTCACCGTCCATCTGAAAGCCATGAGGGCTATGCTGGATGAGGCGTCAGGCCAGCTCACTGCTCAGCAAGAGGCTTGGAAGCAGGCCATCCAAGGGCATGAGGCGGAACTGGAGAGGGCGCTTCGGACGCTTCCTTCGGCGGCGGGTAAAAGTGGGCAGGAAGTCGGCACTGCCTATCAACGGCTTATGGGCGACATCGAGCGCATCAAGCCAATGAAGGCAAAGTTGCCAACGCACGAGAGCCAAGGCAACACCTTGAAGCAAGAGCGGCGCAACCTGTTGGCCGAGCTGTCCGATCTACGAGGGCAGCGCATTCAGGCCCTGCAGAGGGCCGCAAAGCGCCTAAACAGGCGACTTGAAGGCAAACTCAGGGTTGAGATAGTGCCGGAGGCAGATCGTTCTCCGCTGCTGAACTTCCTGCTGGGGTGCAAGCTGGAAGGCGTTGGGGAAAAACGATTGGCGTGGATCGAAGAGGCTGAGACAATCAGTCCGTTGTCTTTGGCTCAGTCGATCCAGAATGGTTCGGCCGATGTTCAACTGGACTGGGGTGTCACTCAGATGGTGGCCGAGGCGCTGACAAAGCTCCAGCCATCGCAGCTCATGGAGCTAGAAGCACTGGAGCTGGATCATCGGGTAGACATTTCCCTGAACGTCGCTCACGGTCAGGCTGAACCGGTGTTTCGCCCGTTGAGCAAACTATCGACTGGGCAGCAATGCACGGCGATATTGCACATGCTACTTCTGGAGAACGCCGACCCGCTGCTCATGGATCAGCCGGAGGACAACCTAGACAACGCCTTCATCGCGGAACGAATCGTCACCGAGCTGAGGGATGCCAAAACTAGTCGGCAATTCCTGTTTGCGACGCACAACGCGAACATCCCTGTGTTTGGCGACGCTGAGTGGATTGGCGTCTTTACCGCGGCTGAGAATCAGGGGAGCCTTGGTCTAGAGGCACAAGGGTCGATTGACGTGCCGGTGATTCGGGATCAAGTTGCTAGCATTCTGGAAGGAGGACGCGATGCCTTCATCCAGCGCAAGGAAAAGTATGAATTCTGATACGCTGCGTCAGTGGACTGCACAAGGACCGAAGATGAGCAAGTTTGAGCCAGAAGAGCCGGCATTTCTTGATGATGACGGCCCCAGTGACGACCTTCCACTGATCTGTACAACCACCAACATCCGAGAGCTGTATGGATGGCAGCCTGGGGAGACTCTGGACGAAGCCATTTCCCGTCATTTTTCCGTGCGTGACTTGTCCAAGGCGGGGAACTGAAGGTATATGGTACTTTTCATGGTATTTTTTGAATATTAATATTTAATCAATTGTTTTTAATGGGTTTTAATGGTCTATTTACAATTGAGTGGGAGTGACGGGCACTGGCTGGCAATGTCTAGCAACGGCAGGCATTTCGGCTGAGGGTAAAAGAACTTTCCGCTAAGCGATAGACTGTATGTAAACACAGTATTGCAAGGACGCGGAACATGC
>Ga0209075_1002716_pt1 | contig 15383 bp, 13 predicted proteins | sample Stecom2011_FD_187523 | JGI IMG/M metagenome (GOLD analysis project Ga0209075, IMG submission 187523) | Agricultural soil microbial communities from Utah to study Nitrogen management - Steer compost 2011 (SPAdes) (version 2) | ecosystem: Environmental > Terrestrial > Soil > Agricultural land... | reverse complement strand
GCAGCGGCAGGCGCTCGTAGAGCAGGGCGGCGGCATCGAAGTAGTCGCGGTGCCGGGCGACCCGGTCATCCTCGGCGAAGGTCAGCTGGGAGCAGCCCTCGACCTCGATCTCGCGCCCGCCGTCCAGCCGCGGATGGACCAGCTGCAGGGTCCAGGTCACGAAGGCCTGTCGGCCCGACGCCTGGCGGTCGTGGAAGCGGAAGCGGCACGCTGTCACATTCTCGTACAGGGTCGAGAAGTAGCGCTCCAGCGCCTTGGCGCCCTCTATCCGGTGAAGCGGGTCGATAAAGAGCACGTCGGGAGTATAGAACTCGTATAGCTCTTCTGTACAGCTCTTGTCTAGCTTCTTGAAGAAGGCGCAGAAGGCCTCCAGACGCTCGTCGGGGGTCATGTTCGGCTCCAGCGAAAAGGGAGGGAGGTGGCGGGTGGCGCGGCCTCAGTCGTCCTTCAGGGCCTTGAAGGCCTCCAGGGCCCGGGCGCGGGCCGCCTTGTGGTCGACGATGGGAGCGGGGTAGTCGACCCCGCCGAGCAGGTCCCGGGGCGGCGCGTGGCGGGACTTCGCCGGCAGCTCGGCCAGCGCCGGCAGCCATTCGGCCAGGAAGGTGCCCTCCGGGTCGAAGCGGCTCGACTGGGTGGTGGGGTTGAAGATGCGGAAGTAGGGGGCGGCATCGGTGCCGGTGGAGGCGGCCCACTGCCAGCCACCGTTGTTGGCGCAGAACTCGCCGTCCACCAGGTGGCGCAGGAAGAAGGCCTCGCCGCGGCGCCAGTCGATCAGCAGGTGCTTGCTGAGGAACATGGCGGTGATCATGCGCAGGCGGTTGTGCATCCAGCCGGTGGCAACCAGCTGGCGCATGGCCGCATCGACGATGGGGTAGCCGGTGCGCCCCTCGCACCAGGCGGCGAAGCCCGCGTCGTCGTCGCGCCAGGCCAGCGCCTCGGTGTGGGCCTGGAAGGGGCGGTGGCGGCACACCCGGGGGAAGCCCACCGCCACGTGGCGGTAGAACTCCCGCCACACCAGCTCGTTGACCCAGGCGACGAGTCCCGCATCGCCCTCGGCCAGGCTGCCGCCGTTCTCGCCGAGCACCGCCTGCAGGCACTGGCGGTGGGAGATCATGCCCAGGGCGAGGTAGGGGGAGAGCTCGCTGGTGCCGCGAATGGCCGGGAAGTCGCGCTGTTTCGCATAGTAACGGCCGCGAAAGCGCAGGAAGCGCTCCAGGCGGTCGGCGGCGGGCCCCTCGCCGGCGGGCCAGTGGCGGCCGTCGACGGGCGTCTCGTCCAGGGCGGGCAGCTCGGGCAGGGGGTCGGAGGCGATGCCGGTCTCGGCCTGGGGCGCGGGGGTATCGGAAAGGGCCAGGCGCTCCGCGGTCAGCTGCTGGTGCCAGCGCTTCGCGAAAGGGGTGAAGACCCCGTAGTACTCCCCCTTGCCGGTGAGGAGCTCCCCCGGGGCGAAGGCCACGCTGTCGTGGTGGCCATGGGCCTCCAGCCCGGCGTCACGGAAGGCATCGATCACGGCGGCGTCCCGGCGCTGCTCGTCCAGCGGGTACTCGTGGTTGAAGTGCAGGGCGCTGGCGCCGGTCTCCCGGGCGATGGCGAGCAGGGCCTCGGGGGCCTCGCGGAAGTCGTCGATATCCCGGTGCAGCAGCGGGATGTTCAGGCCGGCCAGCGACTCCCCGAGGGCCGCCACGCCCCGGGCGCGAAAGTCGAGCTGATTGGCGCCGTGGCCGTGGCGCCGCCAGTGGGGCAGGGCGCGCAGGTAGACGGCCACCACCGGCCCGCGGGCGGCGGCCGCCGCCAGGGCGCGGTTGTCCTGCACGCGCAGGTCGCCGCGAAACCACATCAGGGTCACGCTCATGGTGCCGGCCTCCCGGTCGGCGGCAGCAGCGTGGCCAGCGCGTCCATGGCCTGCCCCAGGTCGTCGCCGAGCATCGCCACGCCGCTCTCCGCCAGGTCGACCTCGCGGATGCGGGAAACCGGGCCGCACAGCGCCAGCGGCACCTCGAGCTGCTCTGCCAGCCGCGGCAGCTGGCGCCGCACCAGGTCGCTGCGTCCGGCATGGCTGCCGGCCAGCAGCACGCCGTCGGCGCCCAGCGCCTCCACCGCCAGGGGCAGCTCCCCGAAGGGCAGCTCGCTATCCAGCAGAGTGACCCGGTAGCCCCGGTCGCTGGCGGCCAGGGCGGCCAGCAGTCGCCACAGGGTGCCGGGGTCATCGGGCAGCGGCACGAGCAGCAGGGTCGGGCCCGGGGCCAGCTCGTTGGCGTGGAGCAGGCGCGTACCGATGCGGGTGCGCAGGAAGGCCTCCAGGGAGAGGCGCTGCAGGGTGTCGCCGAGCCGCTCCCCCCAGCGCTCCTCCAGCTCGCGCACCACGGGGGCCCACAGCTCGGCGATGCAGACCGCCACCGGGTAGAGTGACAGCGAGCGGTCGTGGAGGGTGGCCAGGCGCTCGAGGTCCAGCGCCTCGGCGGCGGTCGCCAGCTGGGCGCGCTGCCCCGGCCAGTCCCCGGCGTCGGCCGGCGGGGCCTCGCTCGCCTCGGGCCGGTCGAGCAGCTCGCGCACCTGGCTGACCGGCACGCCGCGGTTGAGCCACTGCAGGACCTGCTCCACCCGCTCGATATCCTCGCGGGTATAGAGGCGGTGGCCCTTGGGGGTACGCTGGGGCTGGATCAGGCCGTAGCGGCGCTCCCAGGCGCGCAGGGTGACCGAGTTCACCCCGGTCAGGCGCGAGACCTCGCGAATCGGATAGAGCGGCGTATCGCTGCCGTGCTGTGGCCGGTCGGTCATGGCGACACCGCCTCCCCGCTCCGGTCGGCAATCACTGCCAGGACGTTTGACATGACGCACTCCTGTCGCGGTCGGTTCATGGGGCGTCGCCCGCCGGGGCCGCGGGCCTTCTCGAACAGGGTGGCCGGCAGCCCGGCGGCGTCCAGGGCCCTGGCGCAGGCCAGGCCTGCGATGCCGGCACCGATGATGGCGGTGGGGGTGGGGGGCTGTAAGCGCATCGACGCATCGTCTCCGGGGTTTTCAGCTAGACTAGCAGAAGTGTACAACAGCTGTATAACCTATGGCAGCGGCTGGCCATCCGGCCGCCGCGACCGGCAGGCCCACAACGCAACCAAGGAGATCCCAATGCGAGTGCTCATCACCGGCGGCAGCGGATTCGTGGGGCAGCGGCTGTGCCAGCGCCTGGACGAGGCGGGCCACCGGCTGCTGGTGGTCTCCCGGGACCCCGAGGCGGTCCGGGGCCGGCTGCCCGAGGGGGCGGAGATCCGCCGCTCCGTGCTCGACTTCGTCGACACCCCGCCGGACGCCATCGTCAACCTGGCCGGCGAGTCCATCGCCGCCAGGCGCTGGAGTGACGACCAGAAATCGCGGCTGATCGACTCCCGGGTCAATATCACCCGGGACCTGGTGATGCTCTGCGAACAGCTCAGGAGCAGCGGTGGGCGAGCCCCCCGGGTCATGGTGTCGGCCTCGGCCATGGGCTACTACGGCGACCAAGGCGACCGCGAGGTGACCGAGGAGACGCCGCCCCACGACGAGTTCGCCCACCGGCTCTGCAAGCGCTGGGAGGAGACCGCCCGGGAGGCGGCGGACTACGGCACCCGGGTCGCCATCCTGCGCATCGGCCTGGTGCTCGATGCCGGCGGCGGCAGCCTGCAGAAGATGCTGCCCCCCTTCAAGCTGGGGCTGGGCGGGCGCTTCGGCAGCGGCAAGCAGTTCATGCCCTGGGTGCACCGCGAGGACCTGGTGCGGGCGATCCTCTTCCTGCTCGATAATGACGAGCTCGAGGGGGCCTTCAACGCCAGCGCCCCGCACCCGGTCACCAACGCCGAGTTCTCCCGCACCCTGGCGAAGCGGCTCAGGCGCCCGGCCATCTTCCCGGTGCCCGCCTTCGTGCTGGAGACCGCCTTCGGCGAGATGTCGCGGCTGCTGCTCACCGGCGCCGACATGCGCCCGAAGCGCCTCCAGGAGGCGGGCTTCCAGTTCCAGTTCGAGACCCTGGACGCCGCCCTGGCGGATATTTTTGGCTAGCGGGCCTCTTCCCCCACCGTCACGATGACGCGCACCGAATCCAGGCGCAGGCGGGTGCCCTCGATGGCCTCGTCCAGCGCCTGGCGCTCGGCGCGCAGCGCCGCGATCTCGTCCTCGCGCACCGCCGGGTTGTGGCGGGCCAGCGCCGTGAGTCGCGCCAGCTCGCCGTCCAGGGCCTCGCGCATGCGCCCCTGGGCGGCCTCGACGATGGAGGGCAGCTCGCGCTCCGCCTCCCCCTCGCCGCGATCGAGCAGGTCGCGCAGCACCTCGAGCCGGCTGCGGATCAGGTCCCGGGCCATGGCCTTCTTCACCTTCTGCAGGTTCTTCGAGAGCCCGGTAAAGGAGATCTTGTCGGTCAGGTTGGCGCCGGACTCGTCCAGCAGCACCCGCACCGCGGTGGGCGGCAGGAAGCGGTTGAGGTGCAGCCGCTTCGGCGCGGGGCAGTGGGTACGGAACACCAGCTCCGCCATGATCCGGCCCGGAGGCAGTGCCGGGTGCTTGAGCAGGGCCAGCGCCGTGTTGCCCATGGTGCCGTCGAGGATGCGACCCATCATCTCGCGCAGCAGCGGATGCTCCCAGGAGAGCCGCTGGACGTCGTCCCGGGCCAGGGCCCGCAGCCGCGAGAAGGTGGCCGAGAAGCCCTCCTCCCCCTTGGCCAGGCCCGGCAGGCCGTCGAGCATCTGCTGGCTGGGCGTCAGGTGCTGGATGCCGCCGCCCAGCTCCTGGCTGTCCACCCCGAAGATGTCCAGGGCCAGGTCCAGGTAGCGGGGCAGGGCGCGGTCCTCATCCAGCTCGCGGATCGCCGCGGCCACCGTCTCGGCGCGCTCCGGGCGGCAGGCGTTGAGCTCCAGCAGGCGGTTGCGGCCGGCGTCGCGCTCGGCCAGGCGGCTCTCGAAGAAGGCGCGGGTCTCCTCGACCACCTCGGCCAGGGCCTCCTCGTCGAGCAGCGCCTCGGCCAGGGGGTCGCCGAAGGCGTCGAAGATCTCGCTGCCGATGCCGTGGGGCGCGCTGAAGGCGTCCATGCCGTCCCGGTACCAGCGCAGCAGGCGCTCGCCGGGGCTGCCCTCGAACACCGGCACATGGAGCTCAATGGCGTGGCGCTGGCCGATGCGGTCCAGGCGGCCGATGCGCTGCTCCAGCTGGTCCGGGTGGATGGGCAGGTCGAACATCACCAGGTGGCGGCAGAACTGGAAGTTGCGCCCCTCGGAGCCGATCTCCGAGCAGACCAGCACCTGGCAGCCCTCCTCCTCGTCGGCGAAGGCGGCGGCGGCGCGGTCACGCTCCACCAGGGAGAGCCCCTCGTGGAACACCGGGGCGTGGTAGCCGCCCAGCACCCGCAGCGCCTCGGCCAGCCCCTGGGCGGTCTCGCGGTCGTGGGCGATCACCAGCACCTTGTCGCCGGCGAGTCCCCCCTCGCCGTCGTCGGCCAGCCGCTCCAGCAGCCAGTTGACCCGGGGGTCGATCTGCCACCAGGGCTCCTCGTTGAGCGGGTCATCGGCCAGGGCTCGGTACATGGCGTCCAGATAGATCAGCACCTCGGGGTGGTCGAGGCCGGTCTCGATCAAGAGCTCGTCGAGGTAGTCCTCGTCGCGCTCCAGCTTGCGCAGCACCCGGCGGTAGGCGGAGGGCGGCGCGAGCTCGGTGACGTGGAGACGGCGCTCCGGGAAGCCGCCCACGTGGCGGCGGCTGTTGCGGAACATCACCCGGCCGGTGCCGTGGCGGTCGAGCAGCTGGTCGCGCAGCTGGTCCCGGGCGGCGGCGTGCTGGGCCTCGCTGGCCTCGGGGTTGGCCAGGGTCTCGAGCAGCGCCAGGCTGTCGGCCTCGTCGATCACTGCGGCGACCCGCTCGCGGTCCGCGGCCTCGCCGGGCAGGCGCTCCAGGGCATCGATGGCCTCGGCCACCTCCACATAGTGGGCCTCCTCCTCCCGGAAGGCGGCCAGGCTGTGGTAGCGGTCCGGGTCGAGCAGGCGCAGCCGGGCGAAGTGGCTCGCCACCCCCATCTGCTCCGGGGTGGCGGTGAGCAGCAGCACCCCCTCGCTCTCGCCGGCCAGGCGGGCCACGCAGGCGTAGCCCGGCCCCACCTGCTCCTCGCTCCAGTCCAGGTGGTGGGCCTCGTCGACGATCAGCAGGTCCCAGCGGCAGGCCAGGGCCTGGGACTGGCGGTGGGGGTTGGCGAAGAGCCAGTCCTGGCTGGCCAGGATGAGCTGCCCGGCCTCGAAGGGGTTGGCGTCGCCGTGGGCCTGGCTCTGCTGCTCGTCGAGCAGGGTCACCTCCAGGGCGAAGCGGCGCAGCAGCTCCACCAGCCACTGGTGGCAGAGGCTCGCCGGCACCAGGATCAGCGCCCGTTCGGCGCGGCCGGTGAGCAGCAGGCGGTGCAGGATCAGCCCCGCCTCGATGGTCTTGCCCAGCCCCACCTCGTCGGCCAGCAGCACCCGGGGCGCGTGGCGCCGCGAGACCTCGTCGGCGATATAGAGCTGGTGGGGGATCAGGTCGATGCGCGGCCCGGCCAGCCCCAGCGCCGGGTTCTGCTCGATGCGGTGGTGGTGGTGCAGGGTGCGGAAGCGCAGGTCGAACCAGTCGTTGCGGTCCACCTGGCCGGTGAGCAGGCGGTCGCGGGCCTGGTCGAACTGCATGGTGTCGGCCAGCCGCGCCTCGGGCAGCTCGGTGAGCTCGCCCTGTTCGTTCTCGCCGATGTAGACGATCAGCCCGCCCACCTCCTTGGTGTCGTCCACGGTGAGGGTCCAGCCCTCGGCGGCGCGGATGCGGTCGCCGCTGCCGAATACCACCCGGGTGAGCGGGGCCTGGCGGCTGCTGTAGGTGCGGGTTTCCTGGCTGGCGCCGAAGAGGACGGTGACGCTGCGGGCGTCGACGCCGAGGATGGTGCCCAGGCCGAGTTCGGCCTCGCCGTCACTGATCCAGCGCTGGCCGGGGGAGAAGTCGCTCATGATGCCTCGGAGGATGCTGAAAGGGGTGCGCTCACGGCCGCCGGGACGGGGCGGACCGAACAGGGCGCGGTATCTTACAGCAAAGCCTCGCGGGGCTTAAGGGCCAGCGTGACTCGAAGCGGCGCCGTGGCGGTCGAGCCAGGCGCCGAGCTGGGCCCGGGAGAGCTCGCCCACGTGGCGTGCCACGGCGCGTCCCTCCGCGTCGAACAGCAGCGTGGTGGGCAGGCCGGGGGACTCCAGCAGCACCATCAGCTCCTGGCGCGGGTCGAGCAGCGGGTAGCGGAACGCCAGCCCCTGGTCGTCCAGGTAGCGGATCACCTGGAGCAGCTCCTCGCCCTGGTTGGCCACCACCACGCTGACCCCCTCCCGGGCGTCGGCCTCGGCCAGCAGCGGCATCTCGCGCAGGCAGGGCGGGCACCAGGTGGCCCAGAGGTTGAGCACCACCGTCTCCCCCTGCAGGTCGCGCAGGCTGACGCTCTCGCCGTCCAGGGTCTCCAGGGTGATATCGGGCAGCTCGTCGATGACCAGGCCGCTGCCCAGGGGGGCCAGGGTCACCAGCACCAGCCACAGGCTCGCCGCGCCCACGGTCAGCGCCATGGCGCCGATCAGTCGCAGCAGGTGGTGGCGCAGGGTCCAGCCGGTCCAGACCAGCGCCGCCAGCAGCCCCCACAGGCCGTGAAAGCCCGGCTGCCACAGCTTGAGCACGTCCAGGGGGGCGGCGGCGTAGGCCTCCAGGTGCGTCAGCACGTGGCCGGCGCGGGCGCCCACCAGCCAGGCCAGCACCAGGCCGTTGAACCAGCGGGCGTGCTCGCGCCTCGGCAGGCCCAGCAGCCAGGCGCTGAGCGCCAGCAGCAGCGCGGCGGCGCCCAGCGCGTAGAGGCGTGGCACCGAGATCAGCACGGGCCCGAGGGCGATGGCATCCATGGGGGGCTCCTGGACATGGCACGGGATCGGCGTTGCAGGGTCGGCGGCCGGCGCCGGAGCGGTTACACTTGGGCACCCGCGGGACGCCACGGCGGCGTCACCCCTCACCATGCCAAGCCTACTGTCGGCCGGCATGGCTGTCATCCGTCAGCGATCCTCGTCACGGGAGCCACCATGGCCAAGTCAGCCTTCGACACCCTGCGCGCCCTGGCCATCGCCAGCCAGGCGCTGGGCTTCATCCTGATCATCACCCTGGAGACGCTGATGGGCGACGCCGCTCGCCCCTGGCAGGGCTGGACCCTGGCGGCCATGGTGACGGTGGCGCTGGGGATCGCCCTGGTGCGTCTCTACCGGCGCAACCGGGCGCGCAAGGCCTTGGCGCGACGGCTGGCCGACGATGACGATGCCTGACGGCAAGCGCTCCGGCCGGCGCTGGCCGGCGGGGCTCCTGCTGCTGGCGCTGACCCTGCTGGTCGGCTGTGCCGGCGCGCCGGTGCCCCGGGAGCATGCCACTGCGCTGCCGCCCTGGGAGGTCGCCGAGACGACCCTGGGGCGCTGGGCCGCCGAGCAGGCCGAGGCGCATCCGGGGCAGAGCGGCATGGCGCTGCTGGCCAACGGCAAGGACGCCTTCGCGGTGCGCGGCCTGCTCACCGCCCGGGCCGAGCGCCGCCTGGATATCCAGACCTACCTGATGGGCGATGGCCTCACCACCCGGGCGCTGCTGGCCAGGGTGCTGGAGGCCGCCGAGCGCGGGGTCGAGGTGCGCCTGCTGATCGACGATATGGGCGCGGTGGGGCAGGGGCAGCGGCTGGCCGCCCTGGACAGCCACCCCCGGGTGCAGGTGCGGCTCTTCCATCCGCTGCCGGTGGGGCGTGCCAGCCTGGCCACCCGGGTGCTGGTCACCCTCCCGGTGCTGCCCCGCCACCATCGCCGCATGCACAACAAGCTGTGGGTGGCCGACAACGCCCTGGCCATCGTCGGCGGCCGCAACCTGGGGGACGAGTACTACAACGCCAGCGAGCCCCGCAACTTCGCCGACCTCGACCTGCTGACGGTGGGCGAGGTGGTGGCCCCCCTGTCGATGAGCTTCGACCTCTACTGGAACCACGGCCTGGCCCAGCCGGTCGGCCGCTACCACCGCGCCGATGCCGACGCCTGGCGGGCCCTGCGCGACGAGCTCGCCGCCCGGCTCGCCGAGGAGAGCGACTCCGACTACTTCGCCGCCCTGCGCCAGCGCCACGAGGAGCGCGAGCGCAGCCGGCTGGTGGATGCCCTGCACTGGGGAGAGGCCGAGGCGCTGTGGGACCCGCCCGGCAAGCCGGCCCGTCGCGGTCGCCCGGCCCTGGCCGAGACCATGGGCGGGCAGCTGTGGGCCAGGGTGGCCCCGGAGGCGAGTCTCAGCCTGGTCTCCGCCTACTTCGTGCCCACCGCCGAGGGCAGCCGGGTGCTGCAGGCCCTGGCCGGCGCCGGGGTCGAGGTCGAGGTGGTCACCAACTCCCTGGAGGCCACCGACGTGCCGGTGGTGCATGGGGCCTATATGCCCTATCGCCGGGAGCTGCTGGAGAGCGGGGTGGCGCTCTTCGAGCTGCGCGCCGAACATGACAACGGCGAAGCGGTCGCCATGGGTATGCCCGGCACCTCCGCCTCGGCGCTGCACATCAAGGCCCTGGCGGTGGATGACGACACCATCTTCGTGGGCTCCGCCAACGCCGACCCGCGTTCGGTATGGTGGAACAGCGAGGTGGGCGTGCTGGCTGAGAGCGAGGAGCTGGCCCGGGAGTTTCGCGAGCTGGTGGAGGAGGGAGCGAGCCCCGAGATGAGCTACCGGGTGACCCTGCACGAGGGGCGCCTGGTCTGGGAGATGCGCCAGGACGACGAGACGCAGCGCCTTGCCCGGGAGCCCGGCGGACCCTGGCGCCACGCCAACGCCTGGCTGAGCCGGCTGCTGCGTCTGGAGCGCTGGCTGTAGCGCAACGAACGCGACCACCATAGCGAAGGAGAGCCGCCATGAGCGAACTGCCAGCGACCGATGCCCCCGAGGAGGTCGAGCTGCGGGAGGCCCGCCGCCAGCGCGTCAAGGTCACCCTCGGCCTCTTTCTCGGCCCCCTGGCGGCGGCGCTGCTGCTGTGGATGGAGGCGCCGGCGGGCATGCCGCCGGCGGCCTGGCAGGTGGTGGCGCTGACCGCCTGGATGGCCGCCTGGTGGGTGCTGGAGCCGGTGCCCATCGCTGTCACCGCGCTGCTGCCGGTGGCGCTGCTGCCGCTGCTCGGTGTGGGCGCCATCCACTCGGTGGCGGCGCCCTACGCCAACCCGCTTATCTTCCTCTTCCTCGGCGGCTTCCTGCTGGCCGAGGCGATCCAGCGCTGGGGGCTGCATCGGCGCATCGCCATGCTGGTGCTGCGGGTCTCGGGCAGCCGTCCGGACCGGCTGGTGGCAGGCTTCATGCTCGCCACCGCGGCGCTGAGCATGTGGGTCAGCAACACCGCCACCGCGGCGCTGATGGTGCCCATCGGCCTCTCGGTGCTGGCCATGCTGGAGCGCCAGGGCGGCGCCGGCGCCAGCCATCACATGGCGCTGACCCTGCTGCTGGGCATCGCCCTGGCCGCCAATATCGGCGGCATGGGCACCCTGATCGGCACGCCCCCCAACGCCCTGCTGGCCGGCTTCATGGGCGAGAACTACGGCATCGAGATCGGCTTCGCCCAGTGGATGGCGGTGGCCGTGCCGCCGTCGCTGCTGCTGCTGGCCCTGGCCTGGTGGCTGCTCACCCGGCTGGTCTACCCGGTGGAGCGCAGCGAGATGCCCGGCGTGGCCGAGATGCTCGCCGACCAGGCCCGGGACCTGGGGCGCATGACCCGCCCCGAGCTGCGGGTGGCGGCGATCTTCGCCCTGGTCGCCCTGGCCTGGATCACCCGGCCGCTGCTGGAGGGCGCCCTGGGGCTGGAGCTCAGCGATGCCGGCATCGCCATCATCGGGGCCCTGCTGCTCTTCGTGGTGCCGGCTCGCTGGCGCCAGCGCCAGTTCCTGATGGACTGGGAGAGCGCCAAGCACCTGCCCTGGGGCGTGCTGATCATGGTGGGCGGCGGGCTCAGTCTCGGCACCGCCATCGAGGAGAGCGGCCTGGCCGCCGTGGTAGCCGAGGGGCTGGGCGCCTTCGGCAGCTGGCCCGTCTGGACCCTGGTGGCCATGGTGGCCCTGGCGGTGATGCTGATGAGCCATGTCACCAGCAACACCGCCACCGCGGCGGCGATCCTGCCGCTGACCGCCTCGCTCACCGTCAGCCTGGGGGCCAGCCCGCTGCTGCTCTCGGTGCCGGTGGCCATGGCCGCCAGCTGCGCCTTCATGCTGCCGGTGGCTACGCCGCCCAACGCCGTGGTCTTCGCCAGCGGCAAGCTGAGCGTGGCCGAGATGGTGCGGGCCGGGGCCCTGATCAGCCTGGCCGCCCTGGTGGTGATCACCCTGGTGGTGTTCGCGCTGGCCATGCCGCTGCTGGGCTTCGGCTGGGCGGCTTGATCCAGGGCATTGCCGAAACGTGCACAGGGTCTAGTCTGAAGGGGCAGGGGAGCCTTCCCCCCTTCCTCCATAACAGCGAACAAGGGCATTCACGCCATGTACAAGACCCTACTGGTTCCCGTCGACGGCTCCGTTCATGCGGAAAAGGCGCTGGCGGTGGCGGCCGAGCTGGCGCGCAGCGGCGGCGGCACTCTCCATCTGCTCAACGTCGCCGAGGCGACTCCCGACAATATCGGCATCCTGGTGGGCGGCAGCACCGAGCCCATGTCCGAGGCCGAGCGCGAGAAGCTGGCCGAGGGGGTGCGCAAGGCCGGTGAGAAGGTGATCGACAAGGCCAGGGCCGCGGTGGATCTGGCCGGCCTCGAGGTCAAGGCGCTGGTGCGCCAGGGCAAGGCCGGCGAGCGCATCATCGAGGCCGCCGAGGAGCTCAAGGCCGACGCCATCGTCATGGGCAGCCGCGGCATGAGCGATCTCAAGGGCATGGTGGTGGGCAGCGTCTCCCACCGGGTCAGCCACACCGCCGGCTGCAGCGTCATCACCGTGACCTGACGCCCCGGCGGGCACTGCCTTCGGGAGGCAGAGGCCGCCTGGCGTACCATGAGGCGGGCATACGAAAAAGGCCTTGCGGATAACCGCAAGGCCTTGAATTCGTGGTCGGAGCGACAGGATTCGAACCTACGACCTCTGCCTCCCGAAGGCAGCGCTCTACCAAGCTGAGCTACGCTCCGACGCGTTGGGCTGATGCCTCAACGGGGTCGCATTATACCCGCCGGCGTGGGCTTTGCAAGCCCTTCGTGAGGCCTCGGCGTCACGCCTGGCGATCCACCGCCAGGCGGGCCAGGTCGGCCATGCTGTCGCGGTAGGGCGAGGCGGGCAGCTTCTCGAGCTCTGCCAGCGCCAGGTCGGCCATCTCCTCGGCCCGTGCCCGGGTGTACGCCAGGGCGCCGGTGGCGTTGACGATCTCGAGCACCTCGTCGAGCTGGTCGAGGCCGCCATTGCGGATCGCGCGGCGGATCAGGGCGGCCTGCTCCGGGGTGCCCCGGGCCATGGCCTGGATGAGCGGCAGGGTCGGCTTGCCCTCGGCCAGGTCGTCGCCGACGTTCTTGCCCATGGCCTCGGCGTCGCCCTGGTAGTCGAGCAGGTCGTCGATCAGCTGGAAGGCGAGGCCCAGGTAGCGGCCGTAGTACTGCAGGGCGGCCTCCTGCTCCGGGGTCGCCTCGGCGAGGATGGCACCGCTGTGGCTGGCCGCCTCGAAGAGCATGGCGGTCTTGCCCTGGATGGTGTCGAAGTAGGCCGCCTCGTCGATGTCCGGGTTGCCCACGTTGGTCAGCTGCTGCACCTCGCCCTCGGCGATCACGCAGGTGGCCGAGGAGAGCACGTCCATGATCCGCATGGAGCCCACCTCCACCATCATCTGGAAGGAGCGCGAGTAGAGGAAGTCGCCCACCAGCACCGAGGGGGCGTTGCCCCAGGCGTCGTTGGCGGTGGCCTTGCCCCGGCGCATGTGAGACTCGTCCACCACGTCGTCATGCAGCAGGGTGGAGGTGTGCATGAACTCGATCAGGGTGGCCAGGGTGATGTGGCGGTCGCCCGCGTAGCCCAGGGAGCGGGCCGCCAGCAGCACCAGCAGCGGGCGCAGGCGCTTGCCGCCGCTCTGGATGATGTACTGGCCGATGGTCTCCACCAGCGGGATCCGCGAGCCGAGCTGGCTCATGATGGTGCGGTTGACCGCCGCGAAGTCGTCGGCGACCACGGCGTGGATCGGCGAGGGGGCGGCAGTTTCGGTAGTGGCGTTGGCAGGCATGTGGGCGGTATCGACAGGGAAGTGGTGGGGCCGGGGCTTGGCGGCCCCCTCTGGCCATCGGGTTGCCGGCCATGCTATGGGGCCCCCATGAGGGCGTCAAGGCGCGCCGCGCCGGCCTCCGGCGGGGGTGGGGCGGCAATCCTCGCGCGGGTTGTGTCGCCCCTTGCCCGCGGTTATAATGCGCGGCCCACTCATCCCGCTCCCTGTCAGATGGTGCCGAAAGGGGCGCCACTCGAAGCAGGTCGATCAAGAGCCAACCCCGATGAGTCCTGGAGAGAAGAGCATGTACGCAGTTATCAAGAGCGGTGGCAAGCAGTACCGCGTTCAGGAAGGCCAGACCCTCAAGCTCGAGAAGATCGAAGTCCCGACCGGCGAGTCCATCGACTTCGACGAAGTGCTGCTGGTCGGCAACGACGACGAGGTTAAGGTCGGTGCTCCGCTGGTCGAGGGTGCCAAGGTCTCTGCCGAGATCGTCTCCCACGGCCGCGGCGACAAGGTGACCATCATCAAGTTCCGTCGTCGCAAGCACAGCATGAAGCGTCAGGGCCACCGTCAGTGGTTCACCGAAGTCAAGATCACCGGGATCTCCGCGTAAGCGGCCCATCCCCTGAACGGAGGAATTATCCATGGCACATAAGAAGGCAGCCGGCTCCACGCGTAACGGCCGCGATTCCGAATCCAAGCGCCTTGGCGTCAAGCTGTTCGGTGGCCAGGCCGTCACCGCCGGCAACATCATCGTGCGTCAGCGCGGCACCAAGTTCCACGCCGGCACCGGCGTCGGCCTCGGCCGCGACCACACCCTGTTCGCCCTGAACGACGGTGTGATCAAGTTCGAGACCAAGGGTCCGAAGAACCGCAAGTTCGTCAGCGTCGTCTCTGCCTGAGACGCCTGACCCTTGCCGCAGGAAGGCCCCGCCATGGCGGGGCCTTCTTGTTCCTATACTATGGCGGCTGGGATGTCAGGTGCCATCAGGAGAGTGACAGATGCAGTTCGTCGACGAAGCCTCGATCATCGTGGAGGCCGGCAAGGGGGGCAACGGCTGCCTCAGCTTCCGCCGGGAGAAGTACGTGCCCAAGGGCGGCCCCGATGGCGGCGATGGCGGCCACGGTGGCAGCGTCTACCTGATCGGTGATGACGCCCTCAACACCCTGATCGACTTCAAGTACCAGCGCTTCTACAAGGCCCAGAACGGCCAGCCCGGCATGGGCCGCCAGATGAGCGGCCGGGCCGGGGAGGACCTCCACGTCAAGGTGCCGGTGGGCACCACGGTGATCGACGAGGACACCCTGGAGGTGATCGCCGACGTCACCGAGATCGGCCAGGTGGTGCTGGTGGCCCAGGGCGGTCGCCGCGGGCTAGGCAACATCCACTTCAAGTCCTCCACCAACCGCGCGCCGCGGCGGACCACGCCGGGCACCGAGGGTGAGCGCCGCAACCTGCGCCTGGAGATGAAGGTGATGGCCGACGTGGGCCTGCTGGGCATGCCCAACGCCGGCAAGTCGACGCTGATTCGCGCCGTTTCCGCCGCCAAGCCCAAGGTCGCCAACTACCCCTTCACCACCCTGGTGCCCAACCTGGGCGTGGTGAAGCTCGGCATGCACGAGCACTTCGTGATGGCCGACGTGCCGGGGCTGATCGAGGGGGCCTCCGAGGGCGCCGGCCTGGGGCTGCGCTTCCTCAAGCACCTGACCCGCACCCGGCTGCTCTTCCACGTGGTGGACGTGGCGCCCTTCGATGAGTCCGACCCGGTGGAGGCCGCCGAGGCGATCATCCACGAGCTGGGCGAGTTCTCCCCGGCGCTGTCCGAGCTGCCGCGCTGGCTGGTGCTCAACAAGCTCGACCTGCTCCCCGCCGAGGAGCGCGAGGCGAAGGCCGAGGAGATCGTGCGCCGCCTGGGCTGGGAGGGGCCGGTGTTCCGCATCTCCGCCATCTCCGCCGACGGCACCGACGCCCTGGTGCAGGCCGCCCACCGCTGGCTCACCGAGCAGCGCCAGCTGGAGAACGAGGACGAGGAGGCCGCCGAGCGCGCCCGCGAGATGCGCCAGCGCATGGAAGAGGAGGCGGTCGCCCGCACCGAGGCGCGCCTGGGCCGCCGGCGCAAGCGTGCCGATGACGATGATGACGACTTCGATGACGACGACTACGACGTCGAGGTCGAATACGCGCC
>Ga0209075_1002715_pt1 | contig 15395 bp, 12 predicted proteins | sample Stecom2011_FD_187523 | JGI IMG/M metagenome (GOLD analysis project Ga0209075, IMG submission 187523) | Agricultural soil microbial communities from Utah to study Nitrogen management - Steer compost 2011 (SPAdes) (version 2) | ecosystem: Environmental > Terrestrial > Soil > Agricultural land... | reverse complement strand
ATTGAATATCAGCCCTCATGGCACGGGCTGCCATTTAGCCGCCAGTTTGGCCTGTTTACTGGCAAAAGAAGTGAACCTCTACGATGCACTTACCCAAGCCGTCTGCGGTACCTCAGTGGCTATTAAGCATTCCAGCAATGTTTTAAAAGGAGCGAGTAACGTATGGGCCAGCGATTTTATACAGGCGACATCGCAAGATTGGCCGCAAGTGCTTACCTGTGCACAACAGGTAGACGTACAGAGCATTAAATCCTTTAAAAGACTGCAACGACCACTAGGGGTTTATGGGCTGGTGGACAATCTCGCACACTTAGAGCGCTTAATTCAATTAGGCATAGATACTTTGCAGTGGCGTGTGAAGCAGCCAGATGAGCATTATCAAAGCGACACTCAATACGCCATAAAACTATGTAAAGAGGCCAATATACCGTTATTTATTAACGACGACTGGCGCTTAGCCATAGAGCTTAACGCTTATGGTGTGCATCTTGGTCAGGAAGACTTAGCCAACGCTAATTTAAATGCCATACAGCGTGCCGGACTTCACTTAGGAGTTAGCACCCATAGCGATTGGGAAGTTGCCCGTGCCCGAGCAATACAGCCTTCCTATATAGCGCTTGGACCAATTTTTAAGCCATTATCGAAAGAGTTGAAGTACGAACCTTTAGGCCTAGAGCGACTAGCGAACTACGTAGCTAGGTTTCCAGATATTAGCTTTACCTGCATTGGCGGAATTACCCAACACAATGCAACGCAAGTATGGCGAACGGGCGTCCAATCTATTGCGGTGGTTACTGACCTTGCTAATGATTCTGGCTTAGAACAGCGTTTATCATCTTTACGAGCGCCTAAGCTTAAAGCCTTGGCTTGAAATATAATTAAGTAGCCCCATAAATAGCGCACAAACTTATTTTAATAGACATACACAACAACTAAAGGGAGTGCGGTATGACTGCTGCTAGTAAAGAAACTTTAGGTTTTAAAACCGAAGTTAAGCAACTTTTGCATTTGATGATTCACTCTTTGTATTCCAACAAAGAAATTTTTATTCGTGAACTTATCTCTAACGCTTCAGACGCTTGCGACAAGTTACGCTTTGAAGCACTACAGAACGATGCCCTTTATGAAGGCAACAGCGAACTGGCTGTGCATATCGACTTTGATAAAGAAGCCGGTACCTTAACCATTGAAGACAATGGTATTGGTATGAACCGTGACGATGTAATTAATCACTTAGGTACTATTGCTAAGTCTGGTACGGCAGAATTTTTAAGCAAGCTTAGCGGAGATCAACAAAAAGACTCGCAACTGATTGGTCAGTTTGGTGTTGGTTTCTATTCAGCTTTTATTGTTGCCGACAAAGTTACAGTAGAAACCCGTAGAGCAGGCGAAGATGTTAACGCTGCCGTACGTTGGGAGTCAGCAGGAGAGGGTGACTTTACTCTGGAAAACATAGAGAAAGAAACTCGCGGCACTCGCATCACTCTTCACCTAAAAGAAGAAGACAAAGAGTTTGCCGACAGCTTCCGCCTACGTACATTAATTAAAAAATACTCAGACCACATTGCTATTCCTGTGTTCTTACCACAAGAAGTCGACAGTGAAGACGCTGATGGCGAAAACAAGCAAATACCAGAAGCGGTTAACCAAGCCAAAGCACTATGGACACGTAGCAAATCGGATATTTCTGATGAAGAATACCATGAGTTTTATAAGCATGTGTCGCATGACTGGAATGAGCCTTTGCTATGGGCGCATAACAAAGTAGAAGGAAACTTAGACTACACCAGCTTGTTGTATATTCCTTCTAAAGCCCCTTTTGATATTTATAACCGTGACTCAAGCAGAGGCTTGAAGCTGTACGTTCAGCGTGTCTTTATTATGGACGACGCCGAACAGTTCTTACCTATGTACCTACGTTTTGTTAAAGGGGTGTTAGATTCTAACGACTTATCTTTAAACGTATCGCGTGAAATTCTACAGCAAGACAAACAAGTAACTAGTCTACGTACGGCATTGGTTAAACGTGTGCTCGACAGTCTTGAAAAGCTAGCGAAAAAAGATGCTGACAAGTATCAGACCTTTTGGAATGAGTTTGGCAGTATTTTAAAAGAAGGTCCTGCAGAAGACTTCGCTAACCGTGAGAAAATTGCCAGCTTATTCCGCTTTGCCACCACTAAAAGCGAAGGTGAAGCCCAAGATGTTAGTTTGGCTGACTACGTGGCCAGAATGCGCGAAGGTCAAAAGAAAATTTACTACATTACTGGTGAAAACCACGCCGCTGTTGCTTCAAGCCCACACTTAGAATACTTCCGTAGCAAAGGCATTGAAGTATTGCTATTAAGTGATCGTGTTGATGAGTGGATGGTGGGTCACTTAACTGAGTTTAAAGATAAGCTCTTCCAAGACATCACTAAAGGTGAGTTGGATTTAGATGATTTAGCCGACAGCGCAGAAAAAGAACAGCAGAAGGCTTTAGAAGAAACTCACAAGTCTTTGGTGGAACGTGTTGAAAAAGCACTGGACGGAAAGGTAAAGCAGGTACGAGTTACCTCGCGTTTAACCGATTCACCAGCATGCTTAGTTGTTGGTCAATACGACATGGGTGGTCATATGCGTCGTCTTATGGAAGCAGCCGGCCAGCCACTGCCAGAAGCTGACATCACGTTAGAAATTAATCCTAACCACCTGCTAATAGAACGCTTGGATACAGAGCAAAACGAAGAGCGTTTTGGCGAGTTGGTTGAGCTTATTCATGCTCAAGCACAACTGGCTGAAGGAAGTCATTTAGATAATCCTGCCCAATATGTGCAGCGTTTAAATAAACTTTTATTGGAATTATTGAACTAATAATCAGTCAGTAAAAGAAAGTCGTGGCGGCTGGGGTTTTCACTTCAGCCGCCACGCTGTTATTATGCGCCACTTAATCGGCTAATTAATTGCCTAAGGGTTGGAAAACATGTTTCGCTTTATTAAAAATACCGCTTTAATTTTATCTGTCGTTGCCATGACATTACCTGTTGCGCAAGCAGGTGGTGCGGTTGACCTTAGCTTGTCAAACAAAGCTTTTCGTGCCGCTTATGGGGCTACTATGTCTCAGTCTGGTGTGCATTTTGATGCTGCTTGGCTTCATCATGAAGACGACGGTGATATGGCTGAGCTAGGCTTTCACGTAGTAGAAGCACGCCCATCATCACGTAATGTTTATATTGGTGTGGGTGCAAAGTTACATTTAGCACATTTAGATAGAATGGATAAAGACACTGGAGCAGTGGGTGTTGGTGGGTTTTTCCGCTACGGTTTACCTGTTAACCCAGATGTTGGTATTGCTGGTTATATTTATTATGCGCCATCAGTACTATCGTTTTCAGAAACTGAAAACATGATTAACTCTGACTTGCGTCTACAATACAGTGTTATTCCTAGTGCTCGTATTTATGCGGGTTACCGCTATGTGGGAATTCGTTTGGAAGATAGCTCTAAGCGACATAAGCTAGGTAATGGTTTTCACCTAGGTTTAACCATTGATTTTTAAAGAATAGCTCAACTTAAAAGGGCACAGTCCTATTAAACAGGTTCTTATTACAATCTGTTCCGTATCCATCTGAGTTATCTGGTTGCTGATGTGCTATAGTCCCTCGCCCTATTTTGTGAGGCTGCTATGGCACATTTTTTTGAAATTGTAGAGCTATCTAATGGTGACGTTATTCTACGTCGCTCCGATGACCTAGACGAAGAAGCACTGGTTTCTATTCGTTTTTCAGAACAAGCTAAGGCTGGTTTACAAGCACATCATCTTGATATCGCCAGGGTCATGTTGGAAGCTGGGGTTCGCAAGGTGGGTGAGCTTTCTGGCATGGAAGTTGAGCGTGAGGACTTTGATACTCCTGAACATGACGCTCAACTGCATTAATTCCTAAACGCGGTGCGCTAGAATAATATGCGTGCCGCTCTTGGTTGCTTCTTGTTGCAAGAGGTTTCTGTCTTTAGCACTTAGTTTGCCTTGCCACTCAATAATCATATGACTGTTTGCCGCATTCAATATTTTCGAGCACAAAGTCTTTTGAGTATCGACACAGGTGTCTAAGTGAATAATGGGCGCTTTTTCTAGCCCCATTTTGGTTAACCACTTCTTGTTAATCACTCGGTCTGGGCTTAACCACATTAACCAACGAGTATTGGTGTCGCACTGGGCTAATAAGGGCAACATCTGTACTGGGTGTATGGTGCTATTTTCGCTAAGAATCATTTCAGTTAGGCTGCCTGTTCCGGCGCCTTCTTCAGCTGTTTCTATAAACAAAGGCGTAGCGTCTACTGCTCTTAAAACAGGTTTGACCGTTTGTGCAGATACATCTAAGGCAAGTTGTTGCATTGTCCTTCTCCTATATTGAAGCTTAATGGCGACGTATAACGCCAACAAAAAGACCTTCAATATTAAATTCTTGGTTTTTCGGATTTACTTCAATAGTTTGGTAGTCATCGTTTTCAGGATGTAAAAGCACCAAACTGCGTTGTTTTTCATAGCGTTTTACGGTTACTTCATCGTCTACTCGGGCCACAATAATGTTGCCGTTACGGGCAGTGTTTACTTTGTGTACAGCAATATAGTCACCATTATGAATGCCTATGTTCTTCATGCTGTCGCCATGAACTTCTAACAAGAAGTGAGCTACAGGGTGAAAGAACTCAGGGGCGATGCTGCAGTAATCTTCTATATGTTCTTGTGCAAGAATGGGCTCACCAGCGGCTACTCTGCCTACAATTGGTAAACCAAGATTTTCTTCTTCAATAATACGAATACCACGAGAGGTGCCAGGTATCATCTCAATCGCACCTTTGCGGGCTAAAGCCTTTAAGTGTTCTTCGGCAGCGTTAGGAGAGCGGAAACCTAGCTCTTTAGCGATTTCAACACGAGTTGGTGGAAAGCCCGTATCTTCAATGGCACTACGGACATAATCTAAGACGCGTTGTTGTCGTTCAGTGAGCTTAGTCATTCTTATGTTCTCTGGTTGTATATACAGTAGGTGTTAATTTATACAGTAATTTACTGTTTGTAAACATCTATGTTAATGATTTTTTCTTATGTGCCTGCAAACTTCTTGCCTTGATGGCGTTTTAAACGTATGTTTGAAACACTTGTTTTTATTTATAATTGAGTTTTAGTTGGACAACTATTAAGACGGATATATGGCACAGAAAGATACGGTCACAAGTTTGTTGGATGCTGCAGAAGAGCTGTTCTCAGAGCGTGGTTTTGCAGAGACATCGTTACGTAATATAACAACGAGAGCAGGGGTTAACCTAGCCGCAGTGAACTACCATTTTGGTTCTAAAAAGGCTTTAATTCAGGCGGTTTTTGCACGCTTTTTAACTCCCTTCTGCGAGCAGTTAGAGGGTGAGTTGAACGCCCTTAAAACGAGAAAAGCGCACACTGTCGTTAGCTTTGAAGAGCTGCTTATGCTTATTTCGCACTCTGCTTTAAAAGCCGGTCAAGACAGTCCACGTAAGTTGGGTATCTTTATGCGCTTGCTAGGCTTAGCCTATACTCAAGGCCAAGGTCACTTACGTCGATTCCTACAAAAAGAATACGCTCCGGTGTTTAGTGCTTTTATGGACTCTGTAAAAACTGCTTCACCAGACCTTACCGATGAAGAGCGTTTTTGGCGCATACACTTTATGTTAGGAGCAACTATCTTTACCTTGTCAGGAGCCGACTCTTTAACCGCAATGGCGGAACATGACTTAGGTAAGGGTTCAAATATTGCACAGGTTATTGAAAGGCTGATTCCTTTCTTAGCAGCAGGTTTGGATGCTCCGCAACTTGCAGAGGCTTAGCAATGCCCAGGCACCAGTTAAAAGAATACCCTCTGATAGAGGTGTCTATTGCCGACCAGCAACTACGCTTGCTTACCACCGACAATTGCTATTGTTTTGATATAGGTACCGCTAAAAACGGTGCCGGTGAGCAGCAAGATTCCGGTAAGACACCACGTGGATGGCATAGGATAGTGGCCGCTATCGGTGATGGACTACCGCTCAACTCCGTTTTTGTTGGTCGTCGTCCTACCGGTGAAATTTACTCCCCCGAATTAGCTTCACAGTATCCTGATAGAGACTGGATCCTTACCCGCATACTTTGGTTGCAAGGATTGGAGGTCGGTCGTAATCGTATGGGTAATGTTGATACCATGCGCCGATTTGTTTATATCCACGGTGTACCAGATAGTAAAGTTATGGGTATACCTGGTTCGCAGGGTTGTATTAATATGCACAACAATGACTTACTGCGCCTGTTTGAGTTAGTAAAGCCAGGCATTAAAGTTTGGATACAAGAAGAATCTTTTTCGAGGATTGCATGCATTACACTATAAACCCTGCTGCTATTGGCGTTGTTGCTGATATTAAAGGCTTAACTTTATCTAGCCAAGACCGTGATTTTTTACAACAGCCCGAACTTAGTGGCTTAATTTTATTTTCTCGAAACTATGAATCACCACAGCAGCTGGCTGAATTAACTGCCAGTATTAAAGCGTTACGTCCAGACTTACTGCTTTGCGTTGACCAAGAAGGCGGCCGCGTACAACGCTTTCGTGAAGGTTTTACTTTATTACCGGCTATGCTCAGTTTGGAGCCACTTTACCTGCAAAACAAAAATCAGGCTTTGAGTTTGTCGCAAGATCTAGGTTGGTTAATGGCTGCAGAAGTGCGCCAGCAAGGCGTGCATTTAAGCTTTGCACCGGTTTTAGATATAGATTTTGGTTGTTCAGAAGTCATTGGTAATCGTGCCTTTGGTAAAAATGCCAATACAGTTATTGAGCTGGCTGGTGCTTTTATAGAAGGCATGGCAGAAGCGGGAATGGCTGCTGTTGGTAAGCACTACCCCGGTCATGGTGGTGTGGTTGCCGACTCTCATTTTGACTTACCCGTAGATACGCGCACCCTGACTGAATTGCATGAAGACCTAGAGCCATTTAAACAGCTGATTCAAGCGCAAAAACTGGCCGGAATTATGCCTGCTCACGTGCTCTACAAAGCGGTGGATCCTGATAATAACGCTGGGTTCTCTAGCTTATGGTTGCAACAAATATTGCGCCAAAACTTAGCTTTTGATGGTGTTATTTTTAGTGATGACCTAACCATGGCTGCCGCTGATATAGGCACTTATGAGCAACGCACACAAGCCGCCATTGCAGCCGGTGGTAATGCCTTGTTGGTTTGTAATGATCAGGCTGCCGCTCAGTTAGTAATAGAAGAAGTCCGACGTCAGCAGCAAGCTGGCTTGCCGCATTTAGATTTGCAGCCCATGCAGGGCCCACAGGCGATCTTTAATGAGGAGCGCCAGCAAGAGATTCGTGCTCGTATACTGGCGCTTGAAACTGAGTAGACAGATGTTTGGGCAATTGAGTTAATCTAAAATCGGATTAACTCGAACGATCACCCCTAACATAGGGTGGTCTATATAGTGCAATTCTTTACTACGCATACGGCGTTGTAACTGAATATGAGCAGCCCTGATTGGAGACAGTGTATGGCTGGGTTCAGTGTTTATTGAGTCCAGTTCTGCTTCAGCGTTATCCGTGAGCGAGAACCCTTCCTTTTCTTTAATTAAAGCGTTAACCGTTTCGTTAAGAGTGTCAGTTAATTCAGCTGCTTCTTCTTCCTCTGCTATCTGGCTGTGTTGCATAACTAGGTTGGTATTTAAGTGCAAATAGCGGCTTAAGTACAAGCTGAAGCTACCGGTTAAGTGAATATCAAGATCCCCCTTATTTTCTGCTTCTACTCGAATATTGATTGGGTGTGCAATGGCATTGTCTTGTTCTTGAATAGGCTCTATCCAAGCTTTATGCCAGAGAATATTCATATCTGAGCGTTTGCTAATTCGCTCGGCAGCGTCTTTTAATTCCAAGCTTTCTAGCGGCTGCATTGGGTGCTGCCAAGAGGCAGTGGGTGCTTTACTAAAGCCATAGTTAGCCATCAAAGCATTATGATTGTTAAAGCTGGGTGTTAACCACCAACGAAAGTCGGGCGATTCTGCTTTGACTTCAAGAGGGGTAAGAAACTCGGGCCAAGTTTCATTGTTAATTAGTAAGCTGTCGGTGTAAGCCACCAACATTACTTCTACTTGATACCAAGGGGCCGCCTGAGCGCCAGCGCTTAATTGCCACAGTAAAAAACTTCCTAAAATAAAGCGCAATGTCACTTGCCTTGCTCCTTTTGTAGATCGGTAATTATTTGTTCTATATGAGAGAAACGCTGCTCAATAGTTTCCATGTTTAACTTAAACCTCAGCGTATGACCACCTTCAAGCTTAAAAGTGGCAGGTTTGCTTTGTACTAGCTTAATTAAAGCAAAAGGGTCAATCTGCGTATCATGAGAAAACTCTAAGTGACCACTTTGATCGCCCGCATTAAGTTTGGCAATCCCCAAAGGAGATATTTTAAGCTTAAGCGACGTTTGGCGGAATAGGTTTTTTACCTGTTCGGGTAATAGGCCAAAGCGGTCAATCATCTCAACTTGCAGCTCTTTTAAGTCGTTATCGTCTTTGGCGCTAGCAATACGCTTATACAGTGTTAAGCGACTGTTAACGTCAGGTAGGTAATCTTCAGGAATCAAGGCCGGAATATTTAAATTAACTTCTGTACCTTGGTTGCTGGTTAGGTCTACGTTAGGTGTTTTCCCTGACTTAATCGCTTCTACTGCTTGTTCGAGCATTTCCATATAAAGGGTAAAGCCAATGGTTTCAATTTGACCACTTTGTTCTTCGCCCAACAGTTCACCCGCACCGCGTATTTCTAAATCGTGGGTGGCTAACATAAAGCCTGCGCCTAGGTCTTGTGCAGAAGAGATAGCTTCCAAACGCTTTTCAGCGTCTTTGGTTAACTTTTTATCTTTAGGGGTTAGCAAATAGGCATAGGCTTGGTGGTGTGAACGACCAACACGCCCGCGCAACTGGTGCAATTGCGCTAAACCAAACTTGTCGGCACGATTAATAATAATGGTATTGGCAGAAGGAATATCGATACCGGTTTCAATAATGGTGGTACACACCAGAATATTAAAACGCTTACGATAAAAGTCGCCCATTACTTGCTCTAACTGGCGTTCTGTCATTTGCCCGTGGGCAACCACGGTGCGTGCTTCAGGAATTAGCTCGCCCAATTCACGGGCTACTTGCTCAATGGTTTTAACCTCGTTATGCAAGTAAAACACTTGGCCACCACGCAGAATTTCACGCAAAATAGCTTCTTTAATAGTGGGGGTATCATGCTGGCGCACAAAGGTTTTTACACTTAAGCGCTTAGCCGGCGGTGTCGCAATAATAGATAAGTCGCGCACATTAGCCATGGCCATGTTTAAGGTACGAGGAATAGGAGTAGCCGTAAGAGTAAGAATATCGACTTCAGCTCGTAGTGCTTTGATACGTTCTTTTTGTTGAACACCAAAGCGGTGTTCTTCATCGATAATCAGTAAACCTAACTCTTCAAACTTCACATCTTTTTGTAATAGCTTATGAGTACCAACAACTATATCGGTTTTGCCTTCGAGCATACTCTTTAAAGCTGCTTGAGTTTCTTTGGCTGAATTAAAGCGGGAAAGTACGTCTATTTTTACTGGCCAGTCTGAAAAACGGTCAGAAAGGTTTTGAAAGTGTTGCTGTGCCAGTAGGGTAGTAGGCACTAATACTGCCACTTGCTTTCCACTTTGTACGGCTAAGAAAGCAGCGCGCATGGCGACTTCTGTTTTACCAAAGCCAACGTCACCGCAAACCAGTCTGTCCATAGGTCTGGGCGAGGTCATGTCTTGGATAATGGCTTCAATAGCTGCTTGCTGGTCTGGAGTTTCTTCGTAAGGGAAATCAGCAGCAAAGCGATCGTAGTCGTTATCTGGAGCATTAAAGGCAAAGCCTTTACGAGCTTCACGGCGGGCATAAACATCGAGTAACTCAGCCGCAGTGTCGCGAATTTTTTCAGCCGCTTTGCGCTTGGCCTGTGCCCATTTTTCTGTGCCTAAACGGTTTAAGGTGATGTTGGACTCTTCCATACCACCGTAGCGTGAAATCAAATGTAAAGACGCAACAGGCACATACAGTTTGGAGTTACCGGCGTACTCCAGCACTAAAAACTCATTCACTTGGCCGCCGGCTTCCAGTGTTTGCATGCCCACATAGCGTCCTACACCATGGTCTAAATGCACCACGGGTGATCCTGGTTTTAATTCGGATAGGTCGCGAATGACCAGTTCGGCATCGACCTTTTGTTTTTGGCGACGGCGGGTTTGACGAATACGTTGGCCAAACAGTTGGTTTTCGGTCAGTAAGAATAAGGTGCTGCCTTGGTAATCAAAGCCAACGCCAGTCTCTAGTGGCGCTACCAAAATACCCAAGTTACTTTTGCTGGCTATAAATTCTTTCCAGCTATTAAACTCTTTAGGTCGTACTTGAATGCGACCAAGCAACTCTTTTAAGGCCTCACGGCGGCCACTGGAGTCGGCGCAAAATAATAGGCTGTGTTCGCTGTTCTCTTGCATCCAACTTTGTAACCGTTGTAGCGGTTGTTCTAAGCGGGCGTCGATACTGACATCAGGAATATCTTGTAAAGAAAACTGATAGGCACCGGCACGTTCAGCGGCTGGCTCTTCGCTCCACTGGATGCGAGGGAAGGCATTCAGTTGTGAAAACAGCTGGTCGTTGGCAAGCATTAAATGAGAGGGTGCTAAAATAGGCTTTTGCACATCATGGCGGCGCTCTTCGTAGCGGCTTTCCATGTCTTGACGCCAATGGTTGGCGTTCGTTTCTATACTGGCGTCGTGAATAATGAGTGTTTTCTTCGGCAGGTGTTCAAAGAAGTGGCCTAAGTCTTCACTAAAAAACAAGGGCAAATAGTATTCAACCCCTGCTGGTGCAATGCCTTGGCTGATGTCTGTGTAAAGAGGGCTGTTTTTAGGGTTGTTCTCAAAGAAATCAAACCAACGGCTTTTAAAGGTGGCAATGGCTTCTTTATTAAATGGAAACTCACGCGCTGGTAGAATATGAATGGAGTCTACTTTCTCCAAAGTACGCTGAGTTTCAGGGTCAAAGGTGCGTAGGCTCTCAATTTCATCATCAAACAGCTCTACTCTAAAAGGTTGGTCTTGGCCCATCGGGAATATATCAATAATAGAGCCACGTACGGCAAATTCCCCCGGTTCATACACGCTCTCTACCCGATAGTAGCCGGCTATCTCAAGTTGTAGGCAGGTGTTTTCTAAATTAAACGACTGGCCAAGGTCGAGTATAAAGTTTTGGCCTTGGTAGAAGCTAAGCGGTGGCAGTTTATGCAACAAAGTAGCAATTGGCAGTATGACAATGCCTTGGCGTATGTCTTGTAAGCGGCTAAGGGTAGCAATACGCTGCGAAATGATGCTTTGATGAGGTGAAAATAAATCATAGGGGAGGGTTTCCCAGTCAGGAAAATAAAGTACCTCTAAGCCATTGGCAAAAAAGCGTACTTCTTCCTCTAGGCGTAAAGCACTAGCAGAATCGGCACAGACGACTAAAGTTAAGCCCTGTTGTTGTAGAGCTGCTTCAACAATAGCTAACGCCTGAGCAGCACCACGTAATTCGCCCCAAAAATAACGCTCACCAGAACGACTAGGGATAGGTGGCAGTAACGGGCTTGTCATGCGTACTCCTGAAGCTAGTAAAATAAAGAGCGCAAGTGTAGCCGAATACAGCAGTTGGCTAAAGAGGGAGTTATAGCCCGCATTCACTGGCTGCAGTCATAAGGCTAAGAAAAAACACAACATACCCCTTTATGGGTTTGTTATCCTTGTTTCATCAAGGCATAATATAGCCCCAAATTTTTAAGCTTATTCATTTCAAATATAAAGGTGACCTCGTGAGTCAAGATAAACGTGAAGCCTGTTTACAGGACTGGATGGATCGTGAAGCTATTGCAGAATCAATGATCCCTTTAATTGGTACTTTGTACCGTAATAAGAACGTCGTTACCTCGGTTTATGGCCGCGATATTATTAACCGTTCTGTTATACAACTATTAAAAGCACACCGTTTTGTGCGCCACATGGAAGACCAAGAGCTTTCCATTCACGACACCTTCCCTATTCTTAATGTCTTAAAAGACATGGACATTAGCCGTGTGCAAATCGATATCGGTAAACTAGCCGTTAAATATCGTGAGCAAGGTAATGGTCGTGACGTCCAAACCTTCTTAAATGATGAGCTTGCCGAAGTTGTTGGAAAAAACGAAGCTGACGCAGAAAATCGTGATGTTGTACTTTATGGCTTTGGTCGTATTGGTCGTTTACTCGCTCGAATCTTGATTGAAAAATCAGGTGGCGGTAAGGGCTTGCGTCTACGCGCTATCGTAGTACGTCGTAACAAAGGTGAAGACCTAATGAAGCGTGCTTCATTATTACGTCGTGACTCAGTACACGGCCCGTTCCGCGGCACCTTAACCATTGATGCAGAAAACGAAGCGATTATTGCTAACGGTAACTACATCAAAGTTATTTACGCTAACAACCCTGCGGAAATTGATTACACCCAATACGGAATTAACAATGCGTTAGTGATAGATAACACTGGCGTATGGCGTGATGAAGACGGTCTGTCTCAGCATTTACAGAGTAAAGGCACCGCCCGTGTTCTACTTACGGCACCAGGTAAAGGCGATCTTAAAAATATCGTTTACGGTATTAACCATAACGAAATCACTGCCGACGACAAGATCGTTTCTGCAGCGTCTTGCACTACTAACGCCATCACTCCAGTTTTAAAAGCAATGAACGACCAATACGGCATTAACAATGGCCACGTTGAAACTGTTCACTCGTACACCAACGACCAAAACTTAATTGACAACTACCACCATGGTGACCGTCGTGGCCGTAGTGCACCACTGAACATGGTAATTACCGAAACCGGCGCTGCTTCTGCAGTAGCAAAAGCTTTACCAGAGCTAAAAGGCTTATTAACGGGTAATGCTATTCGTGTTCCTACGCCTAACGTTTCTATGGCTATTTTGTCATTAAACTTGAAGAAAGAAACCAGCGTTGAAGAAGTAAACAACTTCCTACGTGACCAAGCGTTGAATTCCCCTCTACAAAAACAAATTGATTGGGTAGATTCTGCTGAAGTGGTATCTTCAGACTTTGTTGGTAACAGCCATGCAGGTATTGTGGATGCCAAAGCAACTATCGTTAATGGTAACCACGTTAACTTATACGTTTGGTACGATAACGAATACGGTTACAGCCGTCAGGTGGTGCGCATTGCTTATCAAGTATGCGGTGTTAACTACCCAGTATTCCCAAAGGTCGTATAACGACTGCAAAGCCGCTCTTTTAAGCGGCTTTTTTGAATAGGCTTTGTGTAAACACAGCCCATACAACGAGCAGTATTCGACTAAAGAGGGAGTTGTCTAATACCAAAGGTGGTAATGGTAATTCTCTCGATGAATATTATAATTGGTAAGATTTTTTAAACTTTGTTTGTCTTAAGTGTTTTTTACATAAAAATATGGCTGACAACAGCAAGTGATTAGGCGAGGCGTATGATCAAAATTAAAAAAGGTCTCGATTTACCTATCACCGGTGAACCAAAACAGACAATAGTCGACGGCCCTAAAGTGACTCAGGTTGCTCTGGTTGGCCCAGACTATATTGGTATGAAACCCACTCTGTTAGTTCAAGAAGGTGATCGTGTTAAGAAAGGTCAGGCAGTTTTCACGGACAAAAAAACAGAAGGTGTGCAATACACTGCACCTGCTGCTGGGGTGGTTAAGTCCATTAATCGTGGGGCTCGTCGTGCATTCTTATCGTTGGTAATCGAGCTAGACGGTGAAGAAGAAGAAACTTTCCAAAGTTATTCAAATGAACAGCTTGCAGAGTTAACAGCAGATCAGGTTCAAGAAAACCTAGTCAATTCTGGTTTATGGACAGCACTACGTACACGCCCATACTCACGTACGCCTGAGTTAGGTTCACGTCCTAAAGCTATCTTTGTTAGCGTCATGGACACCAATCCATTGGCGGCTAACCCAGAAGTGATTATTGCTGAGCAAGCGGAAGCTTATAAGCACGGATTACAAGTGTTGAAGAAGCTGACCGATGGCAAGCTGTATGTATGTAAAACACCAGAATCTAAAATTCCACGTTCAGGTGTTGAAAACACTGAAGAGTTTTCTGGTCCACATCCTGCGGGCTTAGTGGGTACACACATCCATTTCTTACACCCTGTCAGTCAAGATCGCACTGTATGGACAGTGGGTTATCAAGACGTAATCGCTATTGGTCTGTTGTTTACTACCGGTAAGTTAGTAAACGAACGCGTTGTTGCTTTAAGTGGTTCACAGGTTAAGAACCCACGCTTGGTACGCACTATACTCGGTGCTAACTTGAATGAATTGTGTGCAGGTGAGTTGGCTGAAGATGAGAACCGTATAATATCCGGTGCTGTCTTTGGTGGTCGTAACGCTGCAGATGAGCTTAGCTTCTTAGGTCGCTTTCATAATCAAGTAACCGTTTTACGCGAAGGTCGTGAACGTCATTTGCTGCATTATTTCAGCCTTGGTTTTAACCGCTTCTCGGTTATGCCTATTTACTTGTCTAAGTTGTTTCCTAAAAAGCTACCGTTCTCTACGTCCTCTATGGGCAGTGAGCGTGCCATGATTCCAGTCGGTGCCTACGAAAAAGTTATGCCTTTAGATATTCTGCCTACGCAGTTATTGCGTGCCATTATTGTCGAAGACATTGATAGCGCAGTCGACCTTGGTGCTTTAGAGCTGGACGAAGAAGACTTGGCGCTTTGTACCTTTGTTTGCCCAGGCAAATACGAGTACGGCCCAATCTTACGTAAAAATCTTACGCGCATTGAACTGGAGGGTTAATTATGGGCTTACGTAAATTACTAGATCGCCTTGCCCCCATGTTTGAAAAGGGCGGCAAGTACAATAAAATGTATCCTTTGTATGAAGCAATCGATACAGGGCTATATTCCCCACCCAATGTTACTCATTCCACATCACACGTGCGCGACGGTATTGACCTAAAGCGCATTATGATTACGGTTTGGTTATGTACATTCCCAGCTATTTTCTTTGGTATGTACAACATTGGTTTGCAAGCCAATACTGCTATTGCACTAGGTAATGGCGCTGTACTAGAAGGCTGGCGCGAAGCACTTATTATGCTGCTAGGTGGCGGTGGTCACGACGCAGCTAGCTTTTGGGATAACTTTACTTTTGGTGCGGCTTATTTCTTACCCGTGTATGCAACGACCTTTATTGTGGGTGGTTTCTGGGAAGTGTTATTTGCGACCATTCGTCGACATGAAGTGAACGAAGGTTTCTTTGTTACTTCCATTCTGTTTGCCTTGATTCTTCCACCTACTATTC
>Ga0209075_1002714_pt1 | contig 15398 bp, 13 predicted proteins | sample Stecom2011_FD_187523 | JGI IMG/M metagenome (GOLD analysis project Ga0209075, IMG submission 187523) | Agricultural soil microbial communities from Utah to study Nitrogen management - Steer compost 2011 (SPAdes) (version 2) | ecosystem: Environmental > Terrestrial > Soil > Agricultural land... | reverse complement strand
TTAATCAATGAAGCGGAGTCCGAATATAATAAAGTAGTCCCAAGAGCAAAAGGACAAGCAGAAGAGACGGTTCAAATGGCGGAAGGATACGCAGCAGAAAGAGTGAATAATGCACAAGGAGAAGTTTCTAGATTTAATGACTTGTATGCAGAATATATCAAAGCACCAGAGGTAACTAGAAGGAGGATATACTTAGAGACGATGAATAAAGTACTTCCTAAACTCGGAAATAAAATTATTACCGATGGAGAGGGAAATAATGTGTTGCCGCTCTTACAGATGCAAATGCAAAGTAAAAACACGCCAAAACAAAATTAATTATGTCGAAGAAAAAATTAATTATATCAGGAATAGCTATAGTACTGCTACTTATTGGCGTTATGTCTAGTGCATATATAGTCGATGAAAAGGAACAGGTGGTTATCACCCAATTCGGTAGACCGATTGGAGAGGCGGTAACCACGCCAGGAATCAATTTTAAAATCCCGTTTATACAAGATGCTAATTTCTTTGATAAACGCTATCTAGAGTGGGATGGAGATGCCAATCAAATCCCAACAAAAGACAAGAAGTTTATCTTTATAGACACCTATGCGCGTTGGCAGATTACTGATCCACTTCAGTTTTATAAAAGATTGACCAACGAAAGGGGTGCAAAGTCAAGGTTGAACGATATTTTAGATGGAGAAACAAGAGATTATATCGCCAATCATGATTTGGTAGAAGCGGTTAGAAATAGCAATAGAACAGCAAGAGTAACTGACACCCTTACCGAACCTTCTTCCGATACGTTGATCGACATTAAGATAGGACGTGAAAGAATAGAGAAGATGATTTTAAAAACCGCCAATGAAAGAGCCTCCGATTTGGGGATTGAAATTCTGGACTTTAAAATAAAACGACTGAACTATGTGGCGGAAGTACGTGAAAATGTATTTAAGCGGATGAATAGTGAGCGTTTCCGTATCGCGGATAAATTCCGATCGGAAGGACAAGGAGAAGCTTCTAAAATCAATGGTCAAAAGGTAAGAGACCTGAAAACCATCCAATCTAAAGCTTTTGAAGAGGCAGAGCGGATAAAAGGTAGAGCAGATGCCGAAGCGGCTGCTATTTATGCCGAAGCTTACAATCAGTCCGCCGATGCTAGAAAACTCTATGCGTTTTTAAAATCTATGGAAACTTTCGAGAAAACGTTTGATGAGCAAACCTCTATCATCCTTTCCACAGATAGCGAACTGTATAAGTATTTGAACTCTATGCAGTAGGGTTTAAATTTAAATCAAATGTAATTTAGAAATTCCCCTTGTATAGAAAATGATTCTATGTAAGGGGAGTTTTTTTGCTTTTAGTGTTATGATTTAACTTGGAAGCATTGGTCGACTAGGGTAGTAAGTAATAGCACTTATTCTAAACTACTAGGTGGTTAAAACAAAAGAATACTTATATCCAACAAGCTTTGTACTGATAGAGTATTGCATCTGCCTATGGCAAACGGAAGAGAAGAGTTTCGGAGCAAGTTTCGCAACGGATGGGTTTTAATTAATTTCACTCAACTACTCATTTCTGCATAGTAAAAATCGTCTTCTCTAGAATTCTGAAAGAATACTACCCTACTGTTTCTATAAAAAAACATTTTTAAATAGATTTTGCTTAGAAGCCTAGTATAACAAAAGATCAGAGCAACCTTATTTCGTGTACTCATGGGAATTTGATAGGATTCTTGAGTATATTTACACGAAAATTTAAGTTGTTTTACCTAAGCTTATGGAGGAATTATTAATTAATCATGAGAGTTTTCAATTGACCCAAATGGAGTTTCTAATCCGTTTGGTAGTTGGGCTTGGGATTGGTTTTTTGATAGGATTGGAAAGAGAGCATGCAGCTTTGACCAAGACTATTAAGCCTTTTGCTGGAATTCGAACCATTATCTTGGTGGTACTTTTGGCATTCTTATCCATGATGATGTACTACATGATAAGCCCATGGATATTGGTGGTAAGCTTAATTGGTCTATTTGGGTTGGTTAGCTTCTCTTATTTTGTTGTGCATAGGGACGATGCAGGGGGTACTACCGAGTTATCGGTAATTATCTCCTTTTTCTTGGGAATGCTAACGTTCCTTGGGTTTATGGAAATAAGTTTAGCGATTACTATGATAGTAGTAGGCTTGTTATCTTCCAAAATCCGATTGCATAGGTTTATAGGAACGATTACCTCCGAGGAGCTAGTTGCCGTTATTCGATTTGGGGTTATAGCGCTGTTGATTTTTCCGTTTTTACCCAATTACTCTATAGATCCGTATGATGTAATCAACCTAAGGGAAGTGGGATTAATCGTACTTCTAACTTCTGGATTAAGTTTTATCGGGTATATTCTGATGCGCGTATTTGGTAAAGATTATGGTATTCTTCTAACCGGAATTGTTGGGGGCATAATTTCCTCTACCATGATTACTTGGATTTTTGCTAAGAAGAGCAAGGAGCAACCGAGCTTAGTCCATAACTGCATGGCAGCTATCATGGCTGCTTCTACGGTAATGATGGTAAGGGTAATTATCTGGGTGTTTATTTTTAATGCACCTTTATTCAAGGATTTATTGGTTCCGATTTCACTAATTATTCTTACTTCTTTAGCCCTTACTCTATATTATAACTATAAAGCTAAAAAGCAGCCCAAAGAAGACCTTGATATCCCTCTAGGGAAGCCTTTGAACCTACGAACAGCGGTGTTCTTCGCAGCGCTATATATGGGAGTACTATTGTTTATCAGCTTCTCTAACGAGCAATTTGGTGATAAAGGAATTTACTTAACTACTGCGATTGCTTCCTTGACGGATGTAAACGCGATTACCATCTCACTTACCAAACTTGCAGGAGATTCTTTAACGTTTTTAATCGCAAGTAATGCTATTATCCTTGGTACATTATCCAACACCCTTATAAAAATAGGGATAGCGCTATATGCTGGAGGTAAAGAATTAAAGAAAATGATTTTCTTTGGGTATGGCATGATTTTTCTAAGTGGAGTTATCGCTTTCTTGGTATTGAATATGTAGAGGTTTTACTAACAACCTATTTAAAAGCCTATTGATAATACTTGTTCTTAGAGGCTTTTTTGACTTTGTATTATGGCTAAAGCCGACAGTAATAGTTAGGGATTAAGGAAAAATATCTATTGCCCACTGCTTTAGCTGTGGGAATTAAAGGATGGAAATAATTTTGGGCTTAAACCCAAATCAAAGCTACTACCTATTACTCGGGACCAATCTCCGAAATTGGCTTCATCTTTCTCCTTCTAAAAAACAGATGTTGGTTAAATAGAATTACTGCACCAAAAATCAACAGAAAAGCGATTACTTGAACATCCTGAATCACTTCTTTCCAATAGAAAACGGAAAGCAAGAAAATTATAATCGGATTGATGTTGATCAGCATTCCCACAGTTGCAGAACTAGCGCCTTTAAGAGCATAGATATTCAGCAATAGTGGAATGATGGTAAAGAAAACAGCTATTATCAGCAAGAGGATATAAAAATTAGGTTCGGTTGGAATAGTAAAATTTTCTTTTTGACTCCACACATAAATTAAAATAGCGGGTAAAGCGATAAGCAGCTGCATAAGGAGTAGTGGGGTGCTACGTTTTATAAATATCTTCTTTTGAATGACCAGATAGATAGCAAAGGTAAAACCAACAAAGAGTGCCGCTAAAGCATCGAAGGGTGTGTCGTATGCAAGTAGGATACAAGCAAGCACACTTATAATAATGCTTATCCATTGCCAAGAGTGGAGTTTTTCTTTTAATAACCAAACTGCCAAGAATGCGGTGAGGATAGGTGCGATTAAATAGGCTAGAGAAGTAGCGCGTACACTTACGTGGTTTACCGTGTAGATAAAAGAAAGCCAGTTTAGACTTAAAAAAGCACCGTTTAGAATAATATAATACGTTTGTTTTTTCTTAGCTTCTCTTGGTAACTTCTCCCAATCGGATTTTATTTCCCGTAAGTAATTGGTACGAGTTGCCACATAGATAATCAAAAGCAGAATGCTGAAAATCACACGAAACAAGAGGATGCTGACCGAACTGTATTCCTGTAATGGACGTAGCGGTAGGCTAAAGAACCCCCAAATAAAAAAAGCTGTGATAGCAGCTAAAATGTATTTATTCATCCTAAAAAAGCCTTATTAGTTCTAAGGAATAGTTGTAAGGATATTACGGGAGTGTGCCTACTGAAATATCGAGGTAAAGATATTAAATAAGTAATAGGAAGTCTCTTAACTTGTAAAATTGATGTTGTCTATACGAATAATATTTTTAATACGGGTTTATCCTTAATTTGGTGTGAATTATTTAGAAGAATAAGCGCGTGAAAGCATAGAAAAGAAAAACTGCGGGAGAAAGAAAGTTTACTCCTTCGTATTTTTTATCTTTACAAGTATGAAAATAGCTATTATAAACGGTCCGAATTTGAATAAAGTCGGAGAACGCGAACCGGAGATATACGGTACGGAGACTTTTCAAGATTTACTAAAGAGCTTAGAGGAAACTTATCCAAAAGTGCAGTTTGTGTATCACCAATCGAACGGTGAAGGTGCACTAATCGATTTTTTGCAAACTGCCGATGACCAAGTGGATGGAATTGTACTAAACGCTGGTGCTTACACTCATACCTCGATAGCGATTTCTGATGCTATTCGAGGATTGAAAGTTCCGGTGGTAGAAGTGCATATGAGTAATGTGTTTTCTAGGGAAGATTATCGACACAAGTCGTATTTATCTCCTCATGTATCCGGCGTTATACTTGGTTTTGGTATGCAATCCTATGTTTTAGCAGTACAAGCATTAATCCATAAATAAAAATGTCAAAAACGTTTCTTCATTGGAGTTCAGGTAAAGACAGTGCTTTAAGCTTATATTACCTACAAAAGAAAGAGCCCATTAAAAAACTCCTAACCACCATAAATGCAAGTACAAATCATGTGAGCATGCATGGAATTTCTGCGGACTTACTTCTAGCACAAGAGGAAAGTCTCGGTATTGAAATTCAGCAAGTTCACTTAGAACCAGACTTATCTTTAAAATCCTATAATAACCAAATGGAAAAAACCTATCGTTCGTTGCTAGACGAAGGATATAACACCGCTGCATTTGGAGATATTCTTCTAGAAGATTTAAAAGCATATCGAGAGAAAGAATTGGATAGAATAGGAGTGAAGTACACCTTTCCTTTATGGGGACAGAACACAAAGTCCGTGATGGAAGATTTTATTGCACTCGGGTTTAAAGCGGTGGTAGTTGCAGTGCAAGCAGATAAACTATCGAAAGAGTGGATAGGTCGTTTGATCGATGAGGATTTCCTGAAAGACTTACCAGCCGATGTGGATTGGAGTGGGGAAAACGGAGAATACCATACCTTTGTATTTGACGGGCCAAACTTTAAAAAACCTATAGACTATAAGATTAACGGTGTTTTGGAGCGAAGTTTCGGCAAAAATAAAGCTGTAGAGGATAATTGTTTTGATGAAGAGCAACAACCTACTTGGGCTTCTGAATTTTATTATGCCGATCTTCAGAAAGTATAGCTTCTATGGTATGGCGTGAGTAATTAAGAAGTCAATATAATATTTAAGTTGAAGGAAAAATTACTCCTATAAAAGTAGTTTTTAAGTAATCTCCCTTATAAATTGTACTTTTGCAAAGACAAAATCTCTATAAGTATTATGAATAAAGATTTGCTAAATGCCTTGAACTGGCGATATGCTACAAAATCATTTGATCCAGAAGTCACTATTTCTAAGGAGCAAATCGATAGAATTGTAGAAGCATTCAATCTTACTGCAACTTCTTTTGGTTTACAGCCAGTGAAGTTATTTGTTGTTAAGGATAAAAGCTTAAAGGAGCAATTAACGCATGCAAGTTGGGGGCAAAACCAAGTTCGAACAGCTTCGCATGTATTGGTGTTTTGTATTAAAACGGAAATCACTCCCGAATATATTCATGAATATTTTAATAGAGAAGAGGAAGTCCGTAGTACCGATCCAAGTATCCTAAAGCCATATCGAAAGCGTTTGATTGAAATGTTTAGTGAATACGATGCAGAGAAAATAAAAAATTGGGCAACCAATCAAGCGTATTTAACGATGGGAAATATGCTGGCTTTTTGTGCGTCCGAAGGAATAGACAGCTCTCCTATGGAAGGTTTTGATCCAGAGCGAGTCGATGCAATTTTAGCGCTTGAAAAGCGTAATTTAGCCTCGGTTTTGTTACTTCCTATCGGTATTCGATCAGATGATGACTTCTTTGCTAGCTTAGAAAAAGTACGCAAACCGATTGAAAATGCCGTCGAACATTTATAATACATCGGCAGTTAGAACCTTACTCCCTTTACAATCCCGACTCTTCTATTTCGCGTTGGGATTTTTGTTTCTTTTCTTTTTGCTTTCGCTCTTTTTTTAGCTCTCGGCCGAAAAGAAAACCTTTTTCTTCTACATAGTCATCGTCGGTATGTCTGTCCAATCGGTACGACAACCCAATCCTCCCATAAGTTTTGGTGGGGGTGTCCTTAAAGTTTGCCTGTATAGAAGCGTCTATGTGTAAATTTTGGTTTATTAACTGTGCAACTCCAAGTCGTAAGATTTGATCGGAATAGAAATCTCCAAAAATTCCATGGTTTTCAACAAACATAGAGGTGCCGCTGCGCATAGTGCGAGTTAGGGTAAGGATGTATTCGTAAGAAGGATAATCTGTAGAGATTCTATCTACGATGAAGTTGGTAACAAAAACCCATCCGCCTATCCAGTTATTCTGCGTAACTACCATAAACTTTGGACTTATAGTGAATTCGTTTTCATATATAAATGGATTGTCTTCGGTATCTAAATTCACGCCAGCGTAAACGGATATTGCTGGGATGAGGTCTTCTACTTGGAATCGATTGTTTTTTCTCCAACTATATAAATTCGGTCCTTTTTGTACGCGTTTGATGTTTGGGTCGTAAATTAAATATTTCGCTCCAACGGTATTCTTAGCGAAGTTTCTAACTTTTTCTGAGTAACCCAGATCCAAATACTCTATATCGTGTTGTTGAAATGCACCAGTAATGTTGATCTCTAACTCTTCGGCAACCACACCAAATCGGAGGGCATATTCCGTGAGCATCCCAGTGGTTTCTGTATTTAATAATTCATGCTTTTCCTTACCGTATCCCAATCCCCATTCCAGTTGGTACACACCTCGCCCAACGGAATACGCTCCTTGGGAATGCCCGGGTCTATTGGTATTTATTAAGTCGGTATATTGTGAAAAAGCCTGTGGGCTTACAAAAAGAAGAAATACAAAAACAATGCGATAACACAATTTCATACTAGAGATTTTACCCAAATATAGAGTATTTAGTTTATAATTGTGAGAAGGCACCTCGATATTTTATATAGTATTTGTAGATTTGAGCGATTGATACAATAACTCAAGAAATATCACTTTTGAAAACAATATTAATAATCATACTGGCTTTTTTGGCCTTGCGTATTATTTTTCGATTCGCACGCCCATTCATAATGCGGTTTGTAATGCGTAAATTGGAGCAGAAAGTAAACGCCTCTATGGGTTTTAATCCGCCACCTCAACAGGAAAAATCTAGAAAACAAAAGGAAGGTAAAATCACCATTGATAAAATGCCTGAGTCGAAAAAGCAAAAAGGAGATACTTCGAACTTAGGGGAGTATGTCGAATACGAAGAAATAGAATAAATCTACCTGATAAAACACGCAAGTGTATACATTTTACTATGCAAGCTATACTGAAAAGATTCTTACCTCATTTTGTTGTTATATTATTATTTGCAGGTGTTGCAGTAACCTATTTCAGTCCAGTACTAGAAGGGAAAGTTATTTACCAAAGCGATATTGTACAATATATAGGTATGGCCAATCAGCAAAAAGAACACGCAAAACTACATGGCGAAGAAACTTATTGGACCAACGCGGCTTTTGGTGGGATGCCTACTTACCAGCTAGGAGCACTATATGCACATAATTACATAAAGAAATTAGACCAAACTTTACGCTTTCTACCTAGACCAGCAGACTATCTTTTCCTTTATTTTATTGGGATATATATCTTATTGTTAGTACTTAAGGTCAACTATAGATTAGCATTCCTAGGGGCAATGGCTTTTGGTTTTTCTACCTATCTAATCATCATATTGGGGGTAGGACACAACGCCAAAGCACATGCGGTTGCCTATATGCCCATTGTGCTTAGCGGTATTCTGCTAGGCATGCAACGAAAATACATTCTCAGTTTTATTGTCACAGGATTAGGTATGGGATTACATCTGGTAGCCAATCACTTTCAGATGACCTACTACTTATTGCTTTTAGTAATATGCTTGGGGGTGGTGTACTTGCTGCAAGCTATAAAAGACAATACGCTAGTGCCGTTCTTTAAAGCGATTGGTGTAAGTGCTGTAGCAGTAGTTTTGGCATTAGGAATGAATGCAACCAATATTCTAGCTACGCAAGAATACGCCAAGGAGTCCACCCGTGGGAAAAGTGAGTTAAGCCTGACCAAAGACGGCATACCTCGCAACGGAAGTTCGGGATTAGATTATGAGTATATTACGGAATATAGCTATGGAAAATTAGAGAGTTTTAATCTATTAGTCCCTAGGCTGATGGGAGGTGGTACTTCCGAAAGTTTGCCTGGCGATTCGCATACGGTAAACTTTTTATTGACGCAAGGTGCATCCAAGATGCAAGCAGAACAATTTAGTAGAAACCTTCCGGTTTATTGGGGCGACCAACCCATTGTAGCGGCACCAGCATATGTAGGAGCTATTGTAATGTTTTTAGCAGTGCTTTCCTTGTTTATGGTAAAAGGAGTGCGTAGAAGATGGTTGGTTGCAGGCTTTTTGCTGAGTTTATTTTTGTCTTGGGGAAAGAATTTCTCCTTAGTGACCAATTTCTTTATCGACTACGTGCCTATGTACAATAAGTTCCGAGCAGTATCGTCTATTCAGGTACTTCTAGAACTTCTCTTACCAGTGATGGCAGTATTGGCTTTACACGAGTTTTTCTTCAATAAAGAGCATACAGAGGAAGAGCGTAAAAAATCCTTGTTTTACTCTACGGGAATTGTGGGAGGTATCCTCTTGCTATTTATGGTGTTTAAGAACACTATTTTCTCTTTTGTAAGTCCAATGGACGGCTATTTGATTCAAGAACTAGGGCCTGAGTTGGTTATGGCACTTCGCGAAGACCGTGCAGCTTTGATGACCTCGGATACGTTACGTTCTTTAATTTTAGTTTTACTTACCGCTGCAGTGTTGTTTGTCTATCTGAAAAAGCAAACCAAAACCGCTTGGATGACAACTATTATTTGTGTGCTGATACTTATTGATTTAGTAGGGGTGGATAAACGTTATGTAAACAAAGACGATTTTGTTCCTGCTTCGGTAATGAGTAATCCATACCAGAAGGATGGTGCAGATATGGAAATTCTAAAGGATGAAGATCACTTTAAGGTTTTCGACTTAACCAGAAATGCCTTTAATAGTACCCATGCAAGCTATTTCCACAATTCTATAGGTGGCTATCACGCAGCAAAACCTAAGCGTATGCAAGATGTTTATGATTTCTATTTGAGAGAGGATAATCATATGGGAATTTTGAATATGCTTAACGCTAAGTATATCATCGTGAGCCAAGAAAATTCAGGGGCTATCGCACAGCGAAATCCTTTTGCAAACGGAAATGCGTGGTTTGTAGAAGAAGTGTTTTATGTAGAGGATGCAGATGCAGAAATTCGTGCACTAGACACCTTAAAAAATAAAAAATATGCTGTTGCATTAAAACAATACAAAGACGAAATAGAGCCTAAGATGGTTTGGAAAGATAGGGATACAGATGCGTATATAGATCTAATCAGCGAAAAACCTAATGAGTTAGTTTACAGCTACGTTTCCGATTCACCTCAAGTAGCCGTATTTTCTGAGCAGTACTATCCGTATGGATGGAAGGTGTTTGTAGACGATAAACCTGCCGATTTCTTTAAAGTGAACTACTTGCTTCGCGGGATGCAAGTAGAAAGTGGAGAACATGAAATCCGTTTTGTATTCGAACCACAAGTGGTGAAAACCGGAACAAATATCAGCTTGGCTAGCAGCATATTATTTGCACTATTGAGTTTAGGACTGGGCATTACGTATTACCGTAGAAAAAAAGTTGCATAATAGAAAGATGGCAAACAAGGATGCGAAAAAGAAAGTTCTTTTAGTAACATACTATTGGCCACCAGCTGGAGGTCCAGGAGTGCAACGTTGGCTAAAGTTTGTTTCTTATTTGCCACAATTTGGAATCGAACCGATAGTGTATATTCCAGAGAACCCAGAGTATCCTATACTTGACGAGAATCTTGCAAATCAAGTACCAAGTGGCCTAACCATTATAAAACAACCTATTCGAGAGCCTGCCTCTTTTGCTAAAAAACTGTTTGGAGAAAAAACCAAGCAATTACAGTCAGGCATTCTTCCTACAAAAAAGGCTTCTTTAGCAACTCGACTTATGCTGTATGTCCGAGCGAATTATTTTATTCCCGATGCACGAGTCGGATGGGTAAAACCATCGGTTGCTTTTTTAAAAGACTATTGTGAGAAAAACCATATTGATACCCTAATTACCACTGGACCACCACATAGTTTACATCTTATAGGGATGCAATTGCAAAAAGAAGCAGGAGTGAAGTGGCTTGCCGACTTCCGAGATCCATGGACTACTATTCATTATTTCGCTCAGTTACCTTTAAGTAAAAGCGCTTTTAAAAAACATAAGGAATTAGAAAAAAAGGTTCTGACTGCAGCTGATATAATCACGGTTACCAGTAAACCCACACAAGCAGAGTTTGAAAAACTTACCCATACACCAATCCACGTAGTTACTAATGGCTATGATGAACATCAATTGCCAAAAGAATCCATTCCATTAAATACTAAATTCTCTATTGCGCATATAGGGTCTCTTTTAAGCGATAGAAATCCAAAGCAATTATGGAAGGCTCTAGCCGATTTATTACTAGCTTATCCAAGCTTAAAAAATGATTTACAGATTACACTAGCGGGAGTACTAAGTGAAGAGGCTTTGGTGAGTATCGCTGAAGCTGGATTAGAGAAATATGTCAGCAACTATGGGTATGTATCGCACGGCGAAGCTATCCGATTACAACATGCTAGTCAAATTCTTCTATTGTTAGAAATGGACAAAGAGGAAACAAAGGTGATTTTACCAGGAAAACTCTTCGAATACATGGCTGCTAAGCGACCGATTTTAGCATTAGGACCAGAAGGTGGAGCTATAGCATCTATTTTAGAAGAAACCAATGCAGGGGAATATTATTCTTATAAAGAATCTCCCGAAATATACACTTACCTAGAAAACCAATATAATACCTACAAAACAGGAAGTCTCCAAGTCCAGTCTCATGGAGTAACAGCTTATAGTAGGGAGTCAGTTAGCGAGAAAATGGCTGCTATACTTTTAAATCTATAAAAAAAGCCGTTGCAATAAATGCAACGGCTTTTAAATTATCTATAATAGACTATCTTATTCTTGGTCAACGGTAATCATTCCAAGACTGTTCCATAGCTTATAGCTTACAGTGTAGCCTTCTGGTACGAATACAACGATTGGGAGTTTGCTGTTATAACCAACTTTTTTGGATTGCGCTTGAATTAGCTTTCTCTCCAATTCCTGATCTGGACAAGCCATGCGTGTGCTTATCATATTCCCATCGGTTTCGAACATATAATAATCATATCCCCATCCTTTAGCAGTTTCTTCTTTTAATTCTCCCACTAAAGAGTGATGGTTACAATCTACATCTGTCCATTTTCCAACCACCAACTCCACTTCATAGTCTCCTTCGTTTTTTAATTCTGGTAGGTTGATGATAATGCGTTCTTCTCCTTTTTTAGCTATAGGAAACATCGAAGTATCATGAGTAGGTTTGGCTAATTTGTCTAAATCCTGAATGGTACTAACTTGATTTTCCATTTGGCCTTGGTTTTTAACACTCGCACAACTAGCTCCAAAAGCTAGGATACCTGCAAGTAATAGTAAACGTGTTATTTTCAAAGTTTAAATATTTAGTTGGTTATTGATTGTTGTAAATTCATTCTAAATGAACAGTGCAAATATAGGCTTTGAAAAATTATATTGTCTTAATTAAAAGCAAAAGCATCCATTAAATAAAAATTATTTATGATGGCTCTTCGGAAAACTTCATGATTATTAACGTAAAAAATTGATGAAGTGGATAGTTTATTACAAAATCGGAAAGCACTTGATTTATTTACTCAATGGCGTTCTCAGAGGTGCAATATGAACCGATAATAATAGCTGAGTTCTTTAATAACTTATAAAGAGAGAGTTCCTTTCAGTTTATTCAAGATAAAAAAATGTTTTTTAAAATATTAAAGAGGATGAAATAGTTTCATTGTCTAATGCAATAACTTCAAAAGTTATGTTACATTTATAGTCTTTCTTAGGTAACTATGCAGAAAAAGGCAAGTAGTTTCAAAGAATAATCTAAAATAAACTAATTGCTAATAAATTATGAAAGCTAGACTTAGAAGAACTTATGATAAATTAGACGCCCTAAGGATTAAGCTTCCTAGGAGATTATTTGCTAGAAAAGAACTCAAGGTAAAGAAACGGGCGCAAAAAATAGAACCTTTAACTTCACAAGAGAAAAGTGTGGTCCATGCTTTTTGGGGTAATGTAAAAGTTAAAACAGAGTACCTTAGTCTTTATAACAAATACAGTTCGAAGTTCGACCCACGTTATATTCCAGATAATATGTATTTCGCTGAAGTGGATACGTATTTTAATAATGCTACGGACGCTAAGGCTATTGATGATAAAAATTTATATGATTTTTATTTCCATGATGTTAATCTTCCTAAAACCATAGCAAGAAAAGTAAGTGATAGTTATTTAGATGCTGCACATCAAATTATTCCCTTTGAAGAATTGGTCGAAAAATGTTTAGTCGAAAAAGAGGTAATTATGAAGAAGGCAATGAATTCAAATAGTGGAAGAGGCGTTATATTTTGGTCTATTGGTGAGGGGGTAGATGCTTTACAGGTCATGCTAAAGTCACCTTATGATTATGTGGTACAAGAGGTTATAAAACAGCATTCGATTATTGGATCCTTACATGAGAGTAGTATAAATACATTAAGAATAGTAACCTTGTATTATAAGGAAAAGATTCATGTACTATCCTCTGTTGTTAGAATGGGAGTGGATGGTAGCCGTGTGGATAATACGCCATATTCTGGGCTGTTTTGTGGAATTAATACAGATGGAACATTGAAGAAATACGCCTATAATATGGGGGGATATAGATTTGAACAGCATCCAAATGGGGTGAAGTTTAGCGACATAAAATTACCTGATTTCGAAAAATGTATTGCTTTTGTAACAAATTTAGCGCCTCGTTTTATTAGATTTTCAAAACTCACCTCTTGGGATGTAGCAATAGATCAAGATGGATTACCTGTTTTAATTGAGGTAAACCTTAGTTATGGGCAATTAGATTACCATCAGTTCACCAATGGACCGATTTTCGGAGACCTATCTGAAGAGATAATAAAGGAAGTATTGGGTAAATAAAACCATAAGTGGTGTCGTGTTATGGGGTTTCTGAACTTAATTTTCAAAAAAGAACAGTGTAGTACAATTCTTTCAGAATTGTAGGGTAGTTCAAAAAGCAACAAGATGCTTTTGAAAGGATATATTGTTTCTACTTATTAAAATCGAATGGTTGAGTTCAGTAAAAACATATCGTTAAGAAGCTTGCTTCTGAACACAAACCTGCTATTTACCATAGGCAAACGCACTCCTCTATCTATAAGTAGCTTGCTACTTACAGATACTACACTTTTGTTATAAAACATAAAGTTTACCTGAAAATACAAGTTGTTAATATTGATTTAATAATAGCAAAGAAATACTACATATCTATACATCTAGAAGCACGTTTCTCGCATCCGGCTTCACGAATTTACCGAGCCTTAAATTGTTTCGTAGCAGTATCAAAGTAAATAGTGTCTTTAGGAAACAAACTATCTAATAAACCGCTCTCAATAATTCCGTTGGGAGTATCTAGTTTTATTTGTTCTGGTTGTAGCAATAATACCTGATCGCTTAATTGTAGTGCAAGTTCTATTTCGTGGGTAGAGAAAAGTATTGTTTTGTTATGTTTCTTTGCAAGATTCTGTAGTAGCTTTAAGACATACGCACGGTGGTATAAATCCAAATGCGTGGTGGGCTCGTCCAATATAATGATGGGTGTATCTTGTGCAATAGTTCTAGCAATAGCGATGCGCTGATACTGTCCGTCACTTAGCTGGTAACATTTATATTCCAACAAGTCTTGTACTTCTGTTACTTCGATAGCTTTGGTGATTTTTTGAAGGTCTATATCCGACAGTTTCCCCATCCAGTTCGTATGTGGGTATCTGCCTAAAGCAATAAACTCATATACACTTAAGCTTTTAGAAGCAGGTGGATCAGTTAATACTAGACTGATTTCCTTTGCCAAATCGGTATTTGTAATAGCTTTTAACGATTTGTTCTGAATATAAACCTCTCCACTTAGCGGATCTTGCAACTTGGCTAAGGTTCGAAGTAAGGTGGTTTTTCCAATCCCATTTCCGCCGATAACTGAGATAAGATTGCCAGGTTTTAAACCGAAGTTTATGTTTTCTAATAAAAGTTTTAGACTTGGATTTATATACCCAATGTCTAAATCTTTTACTTCTATGCTATATGGCGTATCTGGAGTCATATCTTAGAACTGTAATTTCTTTTTACGAACCAACAACCAAATAACTATCGGTGCGCCTATAAACGAAGTAATGGCATTTATAGGAAGGGTGGTTTCTGCAAATGGCATTTGTGCAATAATATCACAAAGCAGTAGAAGCGTAGCACCATAAAGCAACACTGCAGGCATAAGAATAAAGTTATTGGAGGTATCAAACACCTGTCTTGTAAGATGTGGTACTGCCAATCCTACAAAGGCAATCGGTCCGGCAAAAGCGGTGATGCTACCAGCCAAAATACTTGTGGCTACTACCAAGAGAAGGTTCGTTCGTTTAATGTTCAATCCCATACTCTGTGCATATTGTTGACCTAACAAAAGTGCATTTAGCGCTTTACAGCTCAGAACACTTAAGAAGATGCCTATGGCAAAACATATACTTAAAATACGGATTCCTTGCCACGAAATATCGCCTAAGCTCCCAAAGGACCAGAAGATGTAACGTTGTAATTGCTCGGCGGTAGATAGGTAGGAGAGGACACCAACAATGGCTGAGGTAAAGCTTCCAAACATTATTCC
>Ga0209075_1002713_pt1 | contig 15399 bp, 12 predicted proteins | sample Stecom2011_FD_187523 | JGI IMG/M metagenome (GOLD analysis project Ga0209075, IMG submission 187523) | Agricultural soil microbial communities from Utah to study Nitrogen management - Steer compost 2011 (SPAdes) (version 2) | ecosystem: Environmental > Terrestrial > Soil > Agricultural land... | reverse complement strand
TGGAGCGGGTGAAGGGAATCGAACCCTCGTCGTAAGCTTGGGAAGCTTCTGCTCTACCATTGAGCTACACCCGCAGCGCTGCGCATTTTACGCAGGTTGATCGTGACTCGGCAATCGCTGTTTTGCGCAAGGTGTGGTGACAGGGGCCCCGAAGCAGGGGCCTTGTCGAACCTCTACAGTCGGGCGGCGGCGCGCATCAGCCGGCGATAGCTGTCCCGGCGCTTTTCCTGATCGAATATCGGACTGTTGACGATCAGCTCGTCCATCCCGTAGCGCTCCCTGAGGTCGGCAATCTGCTGGGCCACGGTCTGCTCGTCACCGATCAGCGTGCCGGCCAGGGTGGACAGCACCTGGTGCCGTTCATGGGGCAGCCAGAGTTCATCCATGTTTTCCACGGGTGGGCGCAGCAGCCCGCGCTCGCCCCTGATCATGTTGAGGAAGGACTGCTGGTGCGAGGTCGCCAGGTAGTGGGCTTCATCCCGGGTTTCGGCGACAAAGGCATTGATGCCGAGCATTGCCAGCGGCTGCTGCAGCTTGTCGGAAGGCTGGAAGGTTTCGCGGTAACCCTGCATTGCGGCGAGCATGTAATCGGGTGAGAACTGGCCGGCAAAGGCGAAGGGAAGGCCGAGGCTGGCGGCCAGCTGGGCGCTGAAGGTGCTGGAGCCGAGCAGCCAGATCGGAATGTCCAGTCCGGCGCCGGGCACGGCCACCAGGCGCTGGCCAGGCTCGGGCTCGGCGAAATAGTGCCTCAGCTCCTCGAGCATCTGCGGAAAGTCCTCGCCGTCGGTGCGGCCCCGGCGCAGGGCCCGGGCGGTGAGCATATCGGTGCCTGGTGCACGCCCCAGTCCGAGATCGATACGGCCGGGGTAGAGTGATTCCAGCGTGCCGAACTGCTCGGCGATCTGCAGTGGAGAATGGTTGGGCAACATGATGCCCCCGGAGCCGATGCGAATGCGCTCGGTTCCGGCCGCCAGATAGCCGATGACCACCGAGGTGGCGGCACTGGCGATACCGACCATGTTGTGATGCTCGGCTACCCAGAACCTGTGATAGCCCATCTGCTCCGCGGCGCGGGCCAGATCCAGACTGTTGCGCAGGGCATCACGGGGCGTGGAGCCCAGGGTCACGGGGCACAGATCCAGAATGGAAAGCGGTAGTGCAGAGGTTTTCATGGCAGCTCCGGAACAGCAGGATGGATGTCCATGCTAACCGGGGTTCGGCGCTGAATACAGCCCGGCGGCAACCGGCGTCGGCGCCGGCATGCCGATGTGGGAGCCCTGGGCGAAGTCGATGCCCAGCTCCCGCACCCGCTGCAGCAGGGCTTCACTGTGCACGAACTCGGCGACCGTCTGCAGGCCCAGCTCCCGGGCAAAGCGCACTATCCCTTCGGTCAGTGCGCGGGCGGTGGGGTCCCGGTCCAGGCGCTTGATCAGGGAGCCGTCGATCTTGATCAGGTCCACATCCAGGCGCAGCAGATGCTCGAAGTTGGAGTAGCCGGTGCCGAAGTCGTCGATGGCGATGCGGCAGCCCAGGTGCTTGGCCCGGTCGATGAAGCGCCGTACCTGCTGGTAGTTCTCTATGCCTTCCGACTCGAGGATCTCGAAGATCACCCGCCGCGCCAGCGAGGGGGCCTGCAGGCGTGACAGCAGGTACTCGCTCAGCTCTTCGTCCAGCAGATCGTCGCAGGCCAGATTGAGGGAAAAGTGCAGCTCGCTGTCGGCGAAGCGGGCCAGGCACTGGTCGATCATGCTGCGGGTGATCAGGCGGTACAGACGGATGCGCCGGGCAACCGGCAGGAAGGCCATGGGACTGATGGGGTTGCCCTGTTCATCGAGCATGCGCACCAGGCACTCGTACTTGTCGATCCGATTGGTGGCCAGATTCAGGATCGGCTGGAAGAAGGGCACCATGCGTCCCTCCTCGAGCGCCTGGCGCAGACGGGTGGCCCACAGCAGGTTCTGTTCGTAGCTGTCGCGCAGGTCGTGGGCCGGATCATGGATCAGGTAGTTGAGCTTCTGCAGCCGGGCCATCTTCACCGCAATATTGGCCGACGGCAGCAGCTGTGCCCGGCTCAGGGGCGCGGTGTCGCAGGCGCTGGTGCTGGCCAGCCCCAGGGTGGCCTGCAGGGTAATGGCCTGGCCTTGCCAGTACACCGGCAGGCTGGCGATGCGCTCGTGCAGGCTGTCCAGCCAGGGGGCGAATTGCCGCGGGTGGCCGGAGGGCAGCAATATGGCCATCTCGTCGGCATGCATGTGGTACAGGCGCGCCTGCCCGAGGCGCCAGTGGGCGAGATGTTCCAGCAGGCCGGCCGCTACCTCACGGATCACGTGATCGCCGCAGCTGCTGCCGAAGAAGTCGTTGATCTCCCGGAAGGCGTCGATGTTCAGCAGTATCAGCGTAGCGGGATCGTCTCCGGCCAGGTCCTGCAGCAGCCGCTCCCGGTTGGGCAGCCCGGTCAGCGCGTCGGTGTACAGGCTGCTGAGCTGGCGCAGGGTATTGGCCACCAGATACAGGATCACACAGGACAGCAGCAGCATGATGCTGACGGTACCGAGCATGATGCGCAGGTTGCTCTCGCGCATCGGCGCCAGCACCGCGTCGATCTCGGTCTGGGGGATGCCGATCCCGAACACCATGCCCGCCTCGGTAGGGGCGTGGAGCAGGGCGTAATCGACACCGTCAACCTGGAAGTGCCGATGCTGCATGGGCGAGGCGGGATAGCGGCTGACCAGTTCGGCCGGAGGTGGGCTGGCTTCTCCGCCCGGCAGTTGCAGGGCAATGACCTCGTCGATCAGGTGCTGGGCACGGGCATCATTCTCGGCACTCGCCAGACTGGAGAGCTTGCGGTTCTCTCGATCCAGCAGAAAGGCGAAGCTGCCCGGGGTGACCCGGATGGAGCTGACCAGCCGGATGATCTCGCTGGCCTGCCAGTCCAGCAGGGCTACCCCGGCAAAACGCCCCCGTTCATCCTGCATGGCGGCGCTGATGCTGATGACCGCCTCGTCCAGCTGGGGCTTGTAATAGGCCTCGCTCCAGTGAAAGTCCCTGCGCGGCTGGGGCGTGGCCAGCAGCTCACGGGCCTGCAGGTAGCGTGACGGGTCGGCGAAGTCTCCGGCCTCAGTGAGCAACCGCAATCCCGCCGGCCCCCGCCGGGCATGCACGGCGAAGGCGCTGGCGCGATAGCTGCCGGGATGGAACAGCAGGCTGCCGCCACGTGCCTCGGGCAGATCGTCCAGCACCCTGAGCAGATTGCGTTCTGCTTCGCGCCGGGCGGCGGTCTGCTGATTGCGCAGCAGAAACTCCCCCGTGCGGACCAGAGTCGCCACATTGCGCTCGAGCAGGAAGTGATGGGCATTGATGCGGGCCAGGCTGGCATGGAAAGTGTCGGCAATCTGGCGTTCCCGCTGCTCGCTCATGGTCCGTTCGGCGAAGCTCAGATTGAGGCTGGAGATCAGCCACATGCCGGCCACGAACAGGCTGATCAACAGCAGCAGCACCAGCATGATGGAATTCTTGCGACTGCCCATGGCGATACCTCAGGGCAGGCGGCCGGGGCGGCCGTCGTTGATGCGCTGGCGGGCAACCGCCAGTTGGCTGGGAGACAGTCGGGCGGCCAGCTGGCTGACCGCACTTTGTGCCTGCACCTCGCCATTGAGCAGTGCCAGACTGAGCCACACGTAGGCCTCCAGCGGGTCCGCCGGGCCCCCGTCACCTTCGAGATAGCTCATTCCGAGGAGGTGCTGGCCGGTGCCGGAGCCAAGGGAGGCGGCCCGCCGCAGCCACTGCCTGACCTCGGGTGCTTCGGCGGCGCTCTCGGCATGCAGCTGTGCCAGTTGCAATTGGGCCGCTATCTCGTCCTGGCCGGCGGCACGCTCCAGCCAGCGCATGGCCTTTGTGCGATCCGGCCCCGTGCCCACGCCATTGAGCCAGGCCATGCCGGCCTGATACTGCGCCGCGGCCAGACCCGCCTCGGCAGCCGCCTCGATCAGTTGCAGCGCCTGTTCATCGCTCTGATCGGTACGATCGAGCTGGAGCAGTTCGGCATACAGCAGCTGACCCGGAGGGTAACCCGCCTCAGCCGCCAGCCGAGCCCAGTGGCGTGCCTCGGTGACGGCCAGATCCGTGCGCAGCAGGCTGGCCAGGTGATGGCGGGCCTTGGCATCACCGGCTTCGGCGGCCCGGGTGCAGGCGGGCAGGGCTTGCTGGGTATTGCGGATGGCATACAGCAGATAGCAGTCGCTGGTTCCCGGCGCCTCCGGAGCAGGACTGGGGGCGGCGGGGGCTGCTGGCGACGGTGCTGGCGCTGGCGGAACACGGCGAGCAAAGGCCTCGACCTGGGCCGGGCAGGAGCGCTGATAACCGATCCGCAGCGCATCCAGGGTCTCGGGCGTCGGCGCACGCCGGGCATAACGGGTACCTATGGCACGGCAGCGGCTGTCACGCTCGCGGGCGATGCGTCGGAATTCCGGCGCCTGGGCATGGGTGTCGGCGTACTGCTCGAGAAAGGCGGTCAGGGGATCGATCAGGGGCTGGTCCAGCAGCTGCTCGGCTTCCAGGTGCAGTTGTCCGGGCCTGGAATCGGGCGCGTCGCCAGCCTGCGGCAGGACTGAACAGCCAGCCATGAGGCTCATCATGATGAATACGTAAACGGCACGCATGGCAATCTCAAAGTGCTGGCACCACTGCAGTCTGGCAGTGCATTGATACTACGGCAAACCCGGCGGTCGTCGGGGAAGTGACGCGGAAATTGTGGAACAGTTCTTGCTTTATCGATCTTCAAGGGAACTAACACGTCAATTTATTGTTTTCGGGGACCGACCGGGGATGGCCGTCAATCAGAGTCAAGTCTTAACCAGCATGCGCAGCAACCTCGCCGGATTGCGCCATGGCAGCCTGGGGGTGCCGATTCTTCTGCTGGCCATGCTCGGCATGATGATGCTGCCGGTGCCGCCCTTCCTGCTGGACGTGTTCTTCACCTTCAACATAGCCCTGTCGCTGGTGGTGCTGCTGGTCTGCGCCTATGCACTGCGACCACTGGACTTCGCCGCTTTCCCGACCATCCTGCTGGTGGCAACCCTGCTGCGCCTGGCGCTGAACGTGGCCTCGACCCGGGTCGTGCTGCTCTATGGCCATGAGGGCCCTGCGGCAGCGGGCAAGGTCATCCAGGCCTTCGGCCAGGTGGTGGTCGGTGGCAGTTTCATCGTCGGTCTGGTGGTCTTCATCATTCTCATGGTGATCAACTTCGTGGTGGTCACCAAGGGCGCGGGGCGGATCTCCGAGGTCAGTGCCCGCTTCACGCTGGATGCCATGCCGGGCAAGCAGATGGCGATCGATGCCGACCTCAATGCCGGCCTGATCGATCAGGAGGAGGCCAAGCGTCGCCGTCTGGAAGTGGCCCAGGAAGCGGACTTCTACGGTTCCATGGACGGTGCCAGCAAATTCGTGCGCGGCGATGCGGTGGCCGGCCTGCTGATCCTGTTCATCAACGTCATCGGCGGGCTGATCATCGGCATGGGGCAGCACGGGCTGAGCTTCACCGAGGCCGGGCACATCTATGTGCTGCTCACCATAGGTGATGGTCTGGTCGGGCAGATTCCCTCCCTGCTGCTGTCCACGGCCGCCGCCATCATGGTCACCCGGGTATCCACCTCGGAGGACATGGGTGCCCAGGTCAAGCGCCAGATGTTTGCCTCGCCCAAGGCGCTGGCCATTGCCGCTGCCATCATGGTGGTCATGGGGCTGATTCCGGGCATGCCGCACTTTTCCTTCCTCAGCCTCGGCGCGCTTGCCGCCGGCGGAGCCTGGTTCATCCATCACCGGCAGCAGATCAAGGCCGAGGAGGAGCGGGCCGCCGAGGAGCAGAAGGCACAGCTGCCGGCGTTGCAGCGTCCCGAGACCCGGGAGTTGGGCTGGGACGACGTGACTCCGGTGGACATGGTCGGCCTGGAGGTCGGTTATCGTCTGATCCCGCTGGTTGACCGCAGTCAGGGTGGACAGCTGCTGGCGCGCATCAAGGGCATCCGCAAGAAGCTGTCCCAGGATCTGGGCTTTCTCATGCCCTCGGTGCATATCCGCGACAACCTGGACCTGGCGCCCAACGTCTATCGCATCACACTGATGGGCGTCGGGGTGGCAGAGGCCGAGGTCCATGCCGACCGCGAGCTGGCCATCAACCCGGGGCAGGTGTTCGGCGAGATCAAGGGTATCCCGGGCAAGGATCCGGCCTTCGGTCTGGATGCGGTGTGGATCGAGCCGGCGCAGAAGGATCAGGCCCAGTCCCTGGGCTACACCGTGGTTGACGTCAGTACCGTGGTGGCAACCCACCTGAATCAGATTCTCTACAAGCACTCCCACGAGCTGATCGGCCACGAGGAAGTGCAGCAGCTGCTCAAGGTGCTGGCCAAGGCCTCGCCCAAGCTGGCCGAGGAGCTGGTGCCGGGCATCATTTCCCTGTCCGGGCTGCTCAAGGTGTTGCAGGGACTGTTGCAGGAACAGGTGCCGGTGCGCGACATCCGGACCATTGCCGAAGCCATCGCCAACCAGTCGGGCAAGAGTCAAGATACCGGCGCGCTGATCGGCGCCGTGCGCGTGGCGCTGTCCCGTTCCATCGTCCAGGGCCTTGTGGGACTTGAGGCCGAGCTGCCTGTGATTACCCTGGATCCCAAGCTGGAACAGATATTGCTTCAGAGTGTGCAGAAGGCCGGGCAGGGCAATGATGACGGCATTCTTCTGGAACCGGGTATGGCGGAGAAGCTGCAGCGCTCCCTGGCGGACATGGTTCAGCGGCAGGAAATGCAGGGCAAGCCGGCAATCCTGCTGGTGGCCGGACCGATCCGCAACATGATGGCGAAGTTCGTTCGCTATGCCGCCCCCGGCGCCCATGTGCTGTCGTACCAGGAAATCCCGGACAGCAAACAGGTCACCATCGTTGCCACCGTCGGACAGAATTGATTACAGGGTGAGGTCAGGCCATGAGAGTAAAACGTTTTTTTGCCGCTGATATGCGCTCGGCCATGAAACTGGTCCGTGACGAGATGGGGGCGGACGCGTCCATCATCGCCAACCGACGTGTTGCCGGCGGTATCGAGCTGACCGCGGCGCTGGATTACGAAGCGCCGCGCCTGACCCCGCCGACGCCGGGCCTGGACACCGAGCTGAAGAAGACCCAGGAGCGTATTCTCAGCGCCCGGGCCAGCCTGCAGGCGGGAGAAACACCAGCGGCCGGGCCCAGTGTCAACCGTCAATTATTTGGAGACAGCATGCGTCAGGCCGCCGAGCGAGGCTCGCCGGTGGCCCGGGAGTTGCTCGATCGCCTGAACAGCGAGCGTGCCGCGCCGGCTGCGGAAGCCCCGGCGGGCGCCGCAGCATCGGCTGCCGCAGCGCCCGCTGCCGACAGCCTGGATGTCATGCGGGCGGAGATCGCCGGTCTGCGCGAACTGCTGGAATCCCAGCTGGGCAGTCTGGCCTGGGGCAAGGTCAATCAGCAGCAACCCCGCCAGGCCAGCCTGTGGCGCCGTCTGGTTCATCTGGGCCTGCCGGCCGACCTCTGCCGTTCGCTGCTGAGCAAGGTGGAGGAGGTGACGGACATCCGTCAGGCCTGGCGCCTGCTGCTGGCCCATCTGGCGCAGAGTATTCCGGTGATGCGCAGCGAGCCGATCGACCAGGGCGGGGTGATTGCCCTGGTCGGCCCGACCGGCGCCGGCAAGACCACCACCCTGGGCAAGCTGGCTGCACGTTATGTGCTCAAGCACGGCAGTGAGCATGTCGCCCTGGTGACCATGGATACCTTCCGTATCGGTGCCCACGAGCAACTGCGCACCCTGGGGCGCATCCTCAATGTGCCGGTGCGTGTGGTGGATGAGCAGCACAGTCTGCAGGACGTGCTGGACGAATTTGCCAACAAGCGCCTGGTGCTGGTGGATACCGCCGGCCTGCAGGCCCAGGATCCGCAGCTGCGTGGTCAGCTCAAGGAACTGGCGGCGCTGGGTGACCGGGTCAGCACGCTGCTGGTGCTGGCCGCAACCAGTCAGTACCGGGTGCTCAAGGCGGCATGGCACAATTACAGCAGCTGTGCGCTGGCCGGTTGCATCCTGACCAAGGTGGACGAGGCCGGCAGTCTGGGTGAAGCCCTCGGTCTGGCCATCGAGCAGCGACTGCCGGTAGCCTATATGGCTGATGGCCAGCGCATTCCCGATGATCTGGCCCGCGGCGTCGGTCATCAGCTGGTGAGCCGGGCGGTCGGTCTGATCGGTAATGAGGTTGCCGAGGATCAGACCATGGCGGATGTTTTTGCCGGTATACTTCACGCACAGCGCGCAAGTTAACGATTGGATAAGGGCAGCGTACAGATGGGCAATCAATCGGTTCAGGTAGTTGCAGTCACCGGAGGCAAGGGCGGCGTTGGCAAGACCAACGTGTCGGTCAACCTTGCCCTGGCACTGGCCGAGCTGGGACGCCGCGTTGTGCTGATGGACGCAGACCTCGGACTGGCCAATGTCGATGTGCAGCTGGGTCTGCGACCCCAGGCGACCCTGGCCGATGTGCTCTCCGGCACCTGTTCGCTGCGCGAAGTCATGGTCAACGGCCCAGGAGGCATCCGCATCGTACCGGCGGCCTCGGGCGCAGCCGAGATGGTCAATCTGGGGCCGCGGGAGCATGCCGGGCTGATCCAGGCCTTCAGCGACATCGGTGACGAGCTGGACATACTGCTGATCGATACCGCCGCCGGCATCGGCGACTCCGTGGTCAGTTTCGTGCGCGCCGCCCAGGAGGTGATAGTGGTGGTCTGCGACGAGCCCACCTCCATCACCGACGCCTACGCCCTGATCAAGCTGCTCAGCCGGGACCATGGGGTGACGCGCTTCCGGGTGCTGGCGAACATGGTCCACAGCCCGCAGGAAGGGCACAACGTCTTCAACAAGCTGCTGCAGGTCACCGACCGTTTCCTGGATGTGGCCCTGCAGTACGTCGGTGCGGTGCCCTATGACGAGTCGGTGCGCAAGGCGGCGCAGAAGCAGCGGGCGACCTTCGATCTGTTCCCCCGCAGCCGGGTCTCCCTGGCTATCCGCACCATAGCGCGCAAGGTCGACGCCTGGCCGTTGCCATCGACGCCCCGGGGGCACCTGGAGTTCTTCCTGGAACGCCTGGTGCAGCGCAATGACCCTGCCACAGGGCCAGAGGATGAGTAACATTTCCGGTGGTGGCGCCAGGATGTACGCCAGCGCTGCGGCCGCCGCCCGCACCCAGGATCGGCTGGTTGAGGAATACGCACCCCTGGTCAAGCGCATTGCCTACCACATGCTGGCCCGCTTGCCGGCCAGCGTGCAGGTGGAGGATCTGATTCAGGCCGGCATGCTCGGCCTGCTCGAGGCCGCTCGCAAGTTCGACCATGGAAAGGGGGCCAGCTTCGAGACCTATGCCGGCATCCGCATACGTGGCGCCATGCTGGATGATGTACGCAAGGGCGATTGGGCCCCCCGCTCGGTCCATCGCAACACGCGTCTGGTCAGCAGCGCCATTCGTGCCGTCGAGGCCCGTGTTGGCCGTGACGCTAAAGATCATGAGGTTGCGGCCGAACTGGATATGAGCCTCGAGGAATATCATGCGATTCTCGGCGACACCGCGGGCAGCAGGCTGTTCAGCTTCGACGAACTGCTGGAAGCCGGTGCCCCCGGCGAAGCCGAAGCGGAGGCTTCGCCCTTCGAGGGGCTGGAGGATGCGCGATTTCGCGAGGCGTTGGCCGAGGCAATCGACAAGCTGCCTGAACGGGAGCGACTGATACTGTCGCTGTATTACGACGAGGAGTTGAATCTCAAGGAAATCGGCGCCGTGCTGGGCGTCAGCGAGTCCCGGGTCAGTCAACTGCACAGCCAGTGCGCAGCGCGCCTGCGGGCCCGCATGGCCGACTGGCGGGACGATTGAATTCATATCTCACCCTTTGCTGAGGTGGCAGTTTTCGTGGGGTGCACGCCGGATGCCCCTGCTCGGTTTATATGGAGGCGGTAATTGGACAAGAACATGAAAATTCTCATCGTCGACGACTTTTCGACGATGAGGCGCATCATCAAGAACCTGTTGCGTGACCTCGGCTTCACCAATACTGCCGAGGCGGATGATGGCACCACGGCGCTGCCGATGCTGCAGCATGGCAATTTCGATTTTCTGGTCACCGACTGGAACATGCCGGGCATGAGCGGCATCGATCTGTTGCGTGCGGTGCGTGCCGACGAGCGCCTCAAGACCCTGCCGGTGCTGATGGTCACGGCCGAAGCCAAGCGCGACCAGATCATCGAAGCGGCCCAGGCCGGGGTCAACGGCTACGTGGTCAAACCCTTCACCGCCCAGGCGCTCAAGGAGAAGATCGAAAAGGTCTTCGAGCGCATCGAAGCCAAGTAGCAAGGGGACTGACATGGTATTGAGCGGGAACGCCGGTCAGACGACCGCCGAGGAATTCGAGCAATCGCTCAAGACGAACGCGCAGAAGCTTGTAGAGCATCTGGAGGAGGGTGACTACAAGGAAGCGGTCATGGTCATCCATGCGATCAATCAGGCCCGCGACCGGGGGCTGTACTACGAAGTCGGCAAGCTGACCCGGGCACTGCACAACTCGATCATCAGCTTTCAGCTGGATACCGCACGCTCCTTCGGCTCCGAGCATGGCGAGCACTCGAAGATAGCCGACGCCTCCGATCGCCTTGACTACGTCGTCAGGCTCACCGACAAGGCCGCCAACCGGACCATGGACCTGGTGGAGAGCAGCGCGCCGGTGGTCAGTCAGCTCGGTCAGGAAGCGGCTGCCCTGCGCGAGGAATGGAAGCGCCTGCAGCGCAGGGAAATGACCGCCGAGGAGTTCCGCAACCTGTCCCGCAGCATCATGGACTTTCTCGAGCGCAGCGAGAAGCATAGCGCCGAGGTATCCAGCAACCTCAATGACATTCTCATGGCCCAGGATTATCAGGATCTCACCGGGCAGGTGATCAAGCGGGTCATCACACTGGTCCATGACGTCGAGGAGAGCCTGCTCAACCTGGTGCGCATGGCGGGGCAGGTCGACCGCATCGCCGGTATCCAGCATGAGCTGCCCGACCCCGAGGAGAGAAAATCTGCTTCGCAGGCTGAAGGTCCGCAGATTCATGCCGATAAGAGGGATGATGTGGTGTCGGGGCAGGATGAGGTGGATGACCTCCTGTCCAGTCTGGGGTTCTGAGGGAGCGTGGAATGAGCTTTGATGCGGATGAAGAGATTCTCCAGGACTTTCTGGTCGAGGCCGGAGAGATACTGGAGCTGTTATCTGAACAGCTGGTGGAACTGGAGAATCGCCCCAACGACAGCGATCTGCTCAACGCCATTTTTCGTGGCTTTCATACCGTCAAGGGCGGCGCCGGCTTTCTGCAGCTCGAGGCTCTGGTAACCTGCTGTCACATTGCGGAAAACGTCTTTGACATCCTGCGCAAGGGCGAGCGTGAGGTCGACGCCGAGCTGATGGACGTGGTGCTCCAGGCGCTGGACAGCATCAACAGCATGTTTGCCCAGGTGCGCGATGGTGAGGAGCCGACGCCGGCCGCTCCAGCGCTGCTTGAAGCCCTGTCCGCGCTCGCCCAGCCTGCCCAGCAGGTCGTGGCCGCTCCAGCCGCTCCGGCTGCGCCTGTGGTGGCCGCAGTCGCCGAGCCGGTGCTGGAAGCCGATGGCGATATTACCGATGACGAGTTCGAGCTGCTGCTCGAGGCCCTGCATGTCGGCCCGGAGGCCGGTGAAGCGCCCGCCGCTGCTGACGGTCATGCCAACGGCGACGAGATCACCGATGACGAGTTCGAAGCCCTGCTGGACCAGCTGCACGGCACCGGCAAGGGGCCCGGCAGTCAGCCGACCGCCGTCCCGAGCGTCCCGGCCACGCCGGTGGCCGGAGATGAGGATCTCATCACTGATGACGAATTCGAATCCCTGCTGGATGAACTGCACGGTCCCGGCCGTGGGCCGGGGGCGGCGACCACGCCGACGCCGGTAAGCGCCCCCGCGCCCGCTGCGCCGGAAGCGGCGAAGCCGCAACCGCCAGCCCCTCCGGCAGCGGAGGAAAAGCCGGCGCCCAAACCCGCCCCCCGACGCAGCGAAGCCGGCGCCGACCATGGCGCTGCGGCCGAAACCACAGTGCGGGTGGATACCGCCCGGCTGGACGAGATCATGAACATGGTCGGCGAGCTGGTACTGGTGCGCAACCGACTGACCCGTCTGGGGCTGACCAGCGAGGATGAGGAACTCACCAAGGCGGTGGCCAATCTGGACATGGTGACTGCGGACCTGCAGGCCTCGGTGATGAAGACCCGCATGCAGCCGATCAAGAAGGTCTTCGGTCGTTTCCCCCGGGTGGTACGGGACCTCTCGCGCAGCCTGAAAAAGGAAATCAATCTCGAACTGGTCGGTGAGGAAACCGATCTGGACAAGAACCTGGTGGAGGCCCTCGCCGATCCGCTGGTGCACCTGGTGCGCAACGCGGTCGATCACGGAATCGAATCCCCCGAGGAGCGCGAGGCAGCCGGCAAGCCGCGGGTCGGTCAGATGGTGCTGGCCGCCCGCCAGGAAGGCGATCACATCCTGCTGACCATCAGCGACGATGGCAAGGGCATGGACGCCGAGGTGCTGCGTGCCAAGGCGGTGGAGAAGGGCATGATGGATCGGGATGCTGCGGAACGCCTGAGCGAGTCCGAATGCTTCAACCTGATCCTGGCGCCGGGTTTCTCGACCAAGACCGAGGTATCCGACGTCTCCGGGCGGGGTGTCGGCATGGATGTGGTGCGCACCCGTATCTCCCAGCTCAACGGCACCATCGCCATCGAGTCGACCAAGGGGCAGGGCACCCGTATCTCGATCAAGGTGCCGTTGACCCTGGCCATCATGCCGACCCTCATGGTCATGCTCGGTCGTCAGGCCTTTGCCCTGCCGCTGGTGAACGTCAACGAGATCTACAATCTGGATCTGTCGCGGACCAATGTGGTTGACGGGCAGGAGGTGATCCTGGTGCGGGACAAGGCGCTGCCGCTGTTCTGGCTCAAGCGCTGGCTGATGCCCGGGGCCTCCGAGGAGATCGACCGGACCGCGGCCAGTGTGGTGATAGTGTCGGTGGGGACCCAGCGCGTCGGCTTCGTGGTGGATCAGCTGGTAGGACAGGAAGAGGTGGTCATCAAGCCCCTGGGCGGAATGCTGCAGGGAACGCCCGGCATGGCCGGGGCGACCATCACCGGTGATGGCAGGATCGCATTGATCCTGGACATCCCGGGACTGCTCAAGCGCTATGCGCGAAAGGGCTAGGAGAGCGCATTGATCAAGGTACTGGTGGTGGACGACTCGGGCTTCTTCCGCAGGCGGGTAGCGGAGATCCTCGGTGCCGATCCTCAGATTCAGGTGGTGGGGACAGCCACCAACGGCCAGGAGGCGGTGGAGCAGACACTGGCCCTGCATCCGGACGTGATCACCATGGACTACGAGATGCCGGTGATGGACGGCATTACCGCCGTGCGCCAGATCATGCAGCGTCAGCCCACACCCGTGCTCATGTTCTCCTCGCTGACCTATGAGGGCGCGCGGGTCAGTCTCGATGCCCTGGACGCCGGCGCCGCGGACTACCTGCCGAAGAATTTCGAGGATATCTCCCGCCACCCGGAAAAGGTTCGCCAGCTGCTCTGCGAGCGCGTCCATGCGCTGGCGCGCAGCAACCGGCGCTCCCTGGGACTGGGCGCGGCTGCGGCACCGGTGGCGTCCGCTGTCCCTGCGCCAGCGGCGCGTCAGCCCCTGGCTCCACGGGCTGCTGCAACGGTTCCGGCGCCGGCCCCGGCCGAGCCCGTCCGGCGCAGTGCGGCGCCACGCAAGCGCAGCTACAAGCTGGTGGCCATAGGCACCTCCACCGGCGGGCCGGTTGCCCTGCAGAAGATTCTGACCCGGCTGCCCGCCAGTTTTCCCGCCCCCATACTGCTGATCCAGCACATGCCCGGGACCTTCACCACCGCCTTTGCCGAACGCCTCGACAAGCTTTGCCAGATCAGTGTCCGGGAGGCGGTGGACGGTGACATGCTGCGCCCGGGTGTGGCTCTGCTGGCTCCGGGCGGCAAGCAGATGATGATCGACGCGCGCGGTACCGTCCGCATTCTGCCCGGCGACGAGCGTCTCAACTACAAGCCCAGTGTGGATGTGACCTTCGGCTCGGCCGCTCGCGCCCTGCAGGACAAGGTACTGGCGATAGTACTCACCGGGATGGGTGCCGATGGCCGGGAAGGGGCACGCATGCTCAAGCAGGCCGGCAGCACCGTATGGGCCCAGGACGAGGCCAGCTGCGTGATCTACGGCATGCCCATGGCGGTGGTCAAGGCCAACCTGGCAGACGGCGTGTACGATCTGGACGAGATCGCCCGTTATCTGACGGAGCTGGGCTGATGGATATCCTCAGTGTCATCGGGCTGCTGCTGGCGCTGGTCGCCATCATAGGTGGCAACCACCTGGAGGGTGGTCATATCGGGGCGCTGGTCAATGGCCCGGCGGCGCTCATCGTGGTCGGCGGTACCCTGGGGGCAGCCTTCATCCAGACCCCGCTGGCGGTTTTCAAACGGGCCCTGGCCATGCTCGGCTGGGTGTTCCGTGCACCCCGTGCGCCATTTCGCGAGGGCATAGGCCAGGTGGTCAACTGGAGCAACACCGCTCGCAAGGAAGGGCTGCTGGGTCTGGAGGCCTCCGCGGATATGGAGCCGGACCTGTTCGCACGCAAGGGGCTGCAGCTGCTCGCCGACGGCTGCGAGGCCGATACCCTGCGCAGTATTCTGGAAGTCGAGTTGATCACCCGGGAGAACCGCGACCTGCGGGCGGCCCGGGTCTATGAAAGCATGGGCGGCTACTCTCCGACCATTGGCATCATCGGGGCGGTCATGGGCCTGATTCATGTCATGGGCAACCTGGCCGATCCGTCCATGCTGGGCAGCGGCATCGCCGTGGCCTTCGTGGCCACCATCTACGGGGTGGCACTGGCCAACCTCTTCCTGCTGCCGGTGGCCGCCAAGCTCAAGGCGGTGGTGCTCGAGCAGTCCCGATACCAGGAAATGATCCTCGAGGGTCTGTTGTCCATTGCCGAGGGCGAGAATCCCCGCTCCATCGAAATGAAGCTCGAAGGCTTCCTGGACTGATCCATGCGCAGGCATCGGGAAGAAGAGCACGCCAACAACGAACGCTGGATGGTGTCCTACGCGGACTTCATCACCCTGCTGTTTGCCTTCTTCGTGGTCATGTACTCCATCTCCTCGGTCAACGAGGGCAAGTACAAGGTCCTGACCGAATCGCTGATGGGGGTGTTCAGCCAGGCCCCGAAAACCCTGGATCCGATACAGCTGGGGGAGGTCATTCCGCGCTCACCCACGCCAACCC
>Ga0209075_1002712_pt1 | contig 15399 bp, 12 predicted proteins | sample Stecom2011_FD_187523 | JGI IMG/M metagenome (GOLD analysis project Ga0209075, IMG submission 187523) | Agricultural soil microbial communities from Utah to study Nitrogen management - Steer compost 2011 (SPAdes) (version 2) | ecosystem: Environmental > Terrestrial > Soil > Agricultural land... | reverse complement strand
GCAGGTCTCAATGTGGATGGGCAGCATAATCATATGCGCGATACCGTGGTACCAACGTTTTTACATTATAACTTACCATTACTAGCAGCCGGTTGGGCAGCTGCTATGGTGTTATAAATAATCCTTAGTGTGACTGATTAATAACAAAATCTACAAATTCATTGAGATCATCAAACACTGGCGTGTCTGCTAAGCCTGCATCATCGAGCTTTTCTTCGCTTGTAGCCCCTTTACCAGTGCGTACTAAGGCAGGCATGCAGCCTGCTTTAACACCGGCTTCTAAATCTCTAATGGAATCACCTACCATCCATGCATTTTTGGCTGAACAATTTAAACCTTGTTCAATTTGATGGATTAAGCCAGGTAACGGCTTACGACAATCGCAGCCATCATCAGGGCCATGAGGACAGTAAGCAATATACGAAAAGTGACCATTTTGTTGAGCTGCTAGGCGTTCCATTTTAGAGTGCATAGCGTCTAGATCAGCGGTAGTAAAATAGCCACGAGCTAAGCCACTTTGGTTAGTAGCAACCGCCACGGTAAAGCCAGCCTGACATAGCTTGCCGACAGCTTCTAGGCTATTAGGGATGGGTAACCATTCATCCACAGATTTAACATAAGCATCAGAGTCTTGGTTTAATACGCCGTCGCGATCAAGAATTATAAGTTTCATAATAAATCAAATAGAAAGGTGTGATTTAACCGAGAAGGGGAAGGAGTAACACCCTAAGGAACCTTAGGGTGTTAGAAGTAGGTTATAAAACCGAAATATCGGCAATACCAATAAACAAGTCATGCAACTGTTTGAGTAAAGCTAAACGGTTGTTACGCACGGCTAAGTCGTCGTCCATTACCATAACGTTATCAAAGAAAGCATCTACCGCTGGGCGTAATTCAGCCAGTACTGTTAAAGCACCGCTATAGTCAGCTTTAGCCATTAACGGACTAATAGACTCACGCTTAGCGTTGATCTGTTCAGCCAGGTTCTTTTCTTCATTAAGTTGAAGTAAGTTAGTACTAACATTGGCTGTAACCTTGTCACCATCATTCTTCTTAAGAATGTTAGTCACGCGTTTGTTAGCAGAAGCTAATGCAGCAGCAGCCTCTAATTGGTTAAACTGATGAACAGCTTGAACACGACGATTAATATCTAAAGCGTTGGTTACGCCTAAAGAACGAACTGCTTGGAATACACCTGATGGAATGTTTTCATCTTGGTACCAAGCGCTGAAACGATCCAATAAATAATGAATAAGCGTTTCTTTTGTTTCGGCCACTGGTGTAGTTTTCCAGTCATTATCAATGGCCCAATCAATTAAGCTGTCTAGGTCTATATCGATGTTCTTTTCAACCAATATACGTAGAACGCCCAAAGACGCACGACGTAGGGCAAACGGGTCTTTAGAGCCAGTAGGTATTTGACGAACACCAAACAATCCTACAAGGCTGTCTAAACGGTCTGCTAATGCAATGATTGTACCTGTGGTAGTGCTTGGTAAGGCATCACCAGAGAATGAAGGCATATATTGCTCAACCATGGTCGCTGCAACATCAGGGTGTTCATTGCTTTGCTCAGCATAGTATTTACCTGCTAAGCCCTGTAAATCATCGAACTCGTTAACCATATTGGTAACTAAGTCGTTTTTACATAGTTCTGCAGCTCGTTGCACTAAGGCTTTATCTGCACTGAGCACTTGGGCAATATCAGAACCTAGCTTGCTAATACGGCGAGTTTTATCGGCAAGGCTGCCAAGTCCATTCACCCAAACGACGTTTTCTAATTTAGGGAAAAAATCAGCAAGCGGTTGTTTGCGGTCGGTATCCCAGAAAAACGCAGCGTCTGCAAGGCGTGGACGAATAACTTTTTCGTTACCGGCAATAACGCGTGCAGGATCTTTACTTTCAATGTTTGAAACCGTAATAAAGAAGGGAAGTAATTGACCGTCTTTTTCTACGTGGAAATATTTTTGGTGTTCTTTCATGGAAGAAATTAAAGCTTCTGAAGGAACACGTAAGAAGTCTTCATCAAAGGAGCCAGACAATGCCACTGGCCATTCATTTAAAGCGGTTACTTCGTCTAGTAAGTCTTCACTAACGACGGCTTTACCGCCCAATTTAGATCCTTCAGCTTCCACCTGTTGGCGAATTAATTCAGCGCGTTCAGCAAAGCTAGCCATAACATAGGCACTTCGCAGTTTGCTTTCATACTCTGCAGGAGTGTTGATTATAATTTCTTGTGGAGCATGGAAGCGGTGTCCACGACTAACATTACCAGCAGACAAGCCTAGAATATTAGCCTCAACGACTTGGTCATCAAGTAGCATGACTAACCAATGCACTGGACGCACGAACTCAACACGAGAAGCCGCCCAGCGCATACGTTTAGGGATAGGCAGTTTATCTAAGCTGTTTTGTACGATAGACGGTAATAACTCAGTTGCTTGCTTACCCTTAATAACGTGCTCAAGCATAAGCTTGCCGTTGTCGGCGGTTTTTAATTCAGTAACACTAACACCAGAGCGTGCAGCAAAACCTTCAGCCGCTTTAGTAGGTTTACCGTCAGCATCAAAGGCAATATTTGCCGGAGGTCCGTATAAAATCTCTTCTTTATCGGCTTGCTGGCTTTGTAGCTCACTAATACGAACTGCTAGGCGACGTGGCGCTGCAAAACTTTCAACCTTAGCGAAGCTTAATCCTGAATCGTTAAGACCTTGTTCAATACCATTAGTAAAGGCTTGGGATAAGCTTTTTAATGCTTTAGGAGGTAATTCTTCTGTGCCCAGTTCAACTAAAAAGCTGTTAGTAACAATGCTCATTATTTCTTCTCCTGGGCTTTTTCTGCAAGTTTCTCTTTTTGGGCTTGGTAACGTGCCAAAATATCTTTTCTATTAGCTTCGTCGGCTAGCGGGAAGCCTTTTTCTGCGCGGCTATTGAAATAGGCCTGCGCCACTGCACGAGCAAGTGTGCGAACACGTAAAATGTAACCTTGGCGCTCTGTAACAGAAATCGCACCGCGAGCATCTAATAGGTTAAATCCGTGTGAGGCTTTTAATACTTGCTCGTAGGCTGGTAGGGGTAAGTTAGCCTCGATTAAGCGTAAGCAGTCTTTTTCATACTGATCGAAGGCTTGTAATAAGAAATCGACATCGGCGTACTCAAAGTTGTAAGTGGATTGCTCTACTTCGTTTTGGTGGAATACATCGCCGTATGTAACCGCTTTGCCGTCGGGGCCGTATGTCCATACTAAGTCGTAAACCGAATCGACTTCTTGTAAATACATAGCAATACGTTCAAGACCATAGGTAATTTCCCCCGTGACTGGGAAACACTCTAAACCACCAACTTGTTGGAAATAGGTGAACTGAGTCACCTCCATGCCATTAAGCCATACTTCCCAACCTAAACCCCAAGCCCCTAGTGTTGGGGACTCCCAGTTGTCTTCAACAAAGCGGACGTCATGAATTAGGGTATCTATTCCTAATACTTTCAACGACTCTAAATACTTTTCTTGAATATCAACAGGGTTAGGTTTTAGTACAACTTGGAATTGATAGTAATGTTGTAAACGGTTAGGGTTTTCACCGTAACGACCATCTGTAGGGCGACGACTAGGTTGAACGTAAGCAGAGCTCCAGTTTTCTGGGCCAATGGCACGTAAGAAAGTAGCAGTGTGGAAAGTTCCTGCACCTACTTCCATATCATAGGGTTGGTTAATAACACAGCCTTGTTCAGACCAGAATTCTTGCAGTGCTGCAATTAGGCCTTGGAAGGTTTTAACATTATAACGACTCTGACTCACGGTAAAGTTCCTAATGCTTGGTGGGCAAAATAATGGGCGATTATAGCAGTGTAGATACTAAGGTGTCAGGTGTTTGCGGTTTTCCTTGAATTCTTGGCTATGCTTATTCAGGATGTGTCTAAAATATAAAGAATTTTTAACTTGAGATAAGGAAAGCTATGTTAGCTGAACGGAAGAGTTTCCAATCAACTATCTTGTTGCCTGTTTTCTTACCCACTGTAATTTTAGCGTTACTGTTGGTGGTAGGTACAATCAGTAATCCTGATTATGCAGCACAAGTGTTTAAAGACGTACTTTCATGGATCACAGTCACTTTCGGCTGGTTCTACATGTTAGTAGTAGCCATATTATTGGTCTTTTTCTTTATTATTGCCGCTACACGCTGGGGAAATATTAGGTTGGGGCCAGAGCACTCCGATCCGCAATATAGCTTTATGGCGTGGTTCGCCATGTTGTTTTCAGCCGGTTACGGTATTGCGCTTTTATTTTTCGGTGTGGCTGAACCCATTTTACATTATTCTATGCCGCCTGAAGGGGCTGCAGAAACCATTCCTGCGGCACGCCAAGCAATGCAGATCGCGTACTTCCACTGGGGGGTGCATATTTGGGGTATCTATGGCTCTGTTGCCTTAGTACTAGCATACTTTGCTTATCGTCATGGACTACCACTATCAATGCGTTCAGCACTGTACCCATTAATTGGTGATAAAATTTACGGCTGGCCAGGACACTTAGTCGATATATCCGCCATTTTAGGCACTATGTTTGGTTTGGCGACCTCGTTAGGCTTGTCGGTGGTGCAGATTAACGCAGGCTTAAACTACTTGTGGCCTTCTATACCAGTGGGAACAACGGTTCAAATTATCGCGATTGCCGTGATTACACTGGCCGCGACGTTCTCGGTAGTCGCTGGTATCGACAAAGGCATTAAAAACTTATCAGCACTGAATATGATTCTAGCGGTCACGCTGATGGGGATTGTATTTATTGTCGGTCCTAGTGTGCATATTTTAGAGGCGTTTTTACAAAATACCGGTGCATATTTAAGCGGTATTGTTGAGCGAACCTTTAACCTAAAAGCCTATAGTCGCAGTGACTGGATTGGTAACTGGACACTCTTTATTTTTGGTTGGACCATTGCGTGGGCACCGTTCGTAGGCCTATTTATTGCTAAGATTAGCCGTGGTCGTACTATTAGAGAGTTTGTGTTTGGTATTCTTTGTGTGCCAACTGTCTTTACCTTTTTGTGGTTCTCTATCTTTGGTGATACCGCGCTTTGGTTGGTGATGGAGCAAGGTGTTACCGATTTAATACCTGCCGTACAAGCAGACCATGCCGTGGCTTTATTCCAGTTTTATGACAATCTCCCTTGGTCATTCTTCTTATCAGTGGTCACGGTATTTTTAATTATTACCTTCTTTGTTACTTCCGCCGACTCGGGTGCCTTGGTGATTGATTCATTAGCAGCCGGTGGTGCGCTTAACACGCCCGCGTGGCAACGCGTATTCTGGGCGTCATTGGAAGGTGTTATTGCCAGTGTGCTGTTGTTGGCCGGTGGTTTAAAAGCCTTACAAACAATGACCATTGTTAGTGCATTTCCGTTCGCCATTATTTTGCTGGTATCTATGATTGGCTTATGGCGTGCACTGGTTATTGAAAGTCACCACAAACGCAGCTTAAGTACAGCCGCAACTGCAACGCGTCCAAATCATAAGCGCACCCAATGGAGAAGCCGTTTACAAGGACTTATTAGCTACCCTAATGAAGAGCTTGTTGATAACTACGTTCAAGGGATTGCAGTACAAGCATTAAACGAGGTCAAAGAAGAGTTAAATAATTTAGGTTGGGAAGCCGACGTTATCGAAGATTCAGAAAACCATCGCGTTTGGATCGAAATTAAACGTCAGGAATATGTTGATTTCTGGTACGAAATACGTCGTGTAACCATGCCCCTGCCTGCGTTTAAAGCATGGGAGTATCGTCGTGAACTAACAGAAGATGATGTGTACTCTAGAGCCGAAGTGTTCTTGCGCCCAGGGGGTTTAGGTTACGATTTGTATGGTTGCGATGTGCATGAAATTATTCGTGACGTCTTAGACCAGTTTGAGAACTATTTAACCTTCTTAGACGAATCACCAAATCAGCTTCCTTGGGACCAAGCGGAGCATGATGAAATGATTAAAACCTAGTATGACTTAATCATTTAAGAAGGGTGGAGAGTAATCTTCACCCTTTTTTTATGCTTGTAACCATTATCATCCATAAAGATAAAGACTTTTAATTTGCTAGCCTAAGCACAACAGGTAAAATCAAAGCCCTGAATAACAATAGGATAGAGCTGTGGGCTATTTAGCGATTGGATTATTAAAACTTCTTGGTCTTGTCCCTTTTACTTGGTCGCAAAAATTTGGCGCTTGGATTGGTAAACAAGCCATGAAAAGACCCACGCGTCTGCGTGAAGTCGCTAGAATTAATATTGCACTTACTTACCCACACTTAAGTAAAGAAGAACAAGAACAGTTGGTCTATGACTCATTATTAGAAACCGGTAAATCGGGTTCGGAAATGGGTGCTATGTGGGGCGCTGGTCCAGAGAAGGGGCGTAATTTAGTTCGTAAAATTCATAACCTTGAATATTTTACAGATGCTATTGCTAGCAAACGTGGTGTTTTGTTCTGTGTGCCACATTTAGGTAACTGGGAAGTATTGAACCACATTGCCACTATGTATGGCACAGTGACGGCTTTATACCGCCCTGCAAAAAACAAAGTACTCGATAAATGGATGCGTGAAAGCCGTCAAAAAACCGGTGGTTTGTTAGTGCCCACTACTTCGGCAGGCATTAAGCAGATGTTTGAAGCGCTAGAAAATGGAAATGTAGCGGGTATTTTGCCTGACCAAGAACCAAAGCCAGAGCGTGGTGTTTTTGCACCTTTTATGGGAGTAGAAACATTAACCCCAAAATTGCCTCATCAGTTAATTACTGAATATAACGCACTCGTTGTATTTGGGTTTGCTAAACGCTTACCCAATGCGGAAGGATTTGAAGTATATTTTTTCCAACCAGAAGACGATATTTATAGCGAAGATTTAGAAACATCAGCGGCCGCTATGAACCGCACTATCGAGAAAATGGTGGCCATAGCCCCAGCGCAATATCAATGGACATATAAACGTTTCCGTCGCCGTCCTAATAATGAGCCCAACCCTTACGATGTGCTTAAGCGCGCCAAAAACTAGGGGTAATTAACACTAAGAGGGTGAAAATCTCTAACCGACCTAAGAGCATGGTTAGGGCGAGTAGCCACTTGGCGGTATCTGAGATACTGCCATAGTTTTCAGCCACCGCGCCTAACCCTGGGCCTAGGTTATTTAAACAGGAAGCAACAGCAGAAAAAGCCGTTATTTGATCGAGCCCAGTGCCCATTAACGCTAACATCATAACCACAAAAGTTAAGATATAGACTGCAAAGAATCCCCATACGGCGTTTAATACACGATCAGACACCACCTGCTTACCGAGTTTTACCTGCATCACCGCATTAGGGTGAATGAGTCGGCGTACCTCATGAATACCTTGCTTATAAATTAATAGCACGCGCAGTACTTTCATGCCGCCTGCCGTTGAACCCGTACAACCACCAATAAACGCGAGTAATAACAGCATTACCGGTAAGAAAACTGGCCAAGCGGTAAAGTTTGCAGAACTAAAGCCCGTCGTAGTGGCGATGGTTATTAGTTGGAATATACCGTAACGAATAGAATCAGGCAGGGCATAGGTTTGTGTGATCCACAGTGTTGCAATAACGATTAAGGCGCTAATACCGAGCACTTGTAAGAAAAAACGTAATTCACTGTTGCTGCGATAAGTCACCACAGATTTACGTTTCCATGCGTAAAAATGCAGGGAATAGTTAATGGCGGCAATCAACATAAAGAAAGCACAGATCATCTCGATAGCGGTACTGTTAAAGTGACCTATCGATGCATCGTAAGTCGAAAACCCGCCAATTCCGACAGTAGAAAAGCTGTGCACAATCGCATCGAATACGTCCATGCCGGCAATCCAATAAGCACCGGCGCAAGAGATTGTCAGTAAAACATAGACATACCACAAGGCTTTTGCTGTCTCGGCAATACGAGGCGTGAGCTTAGCGTCTTTCATAGGCCCTGGCATTTCCGTACGATAAAGCTGCATACCACCTACGCCTAACATTGGCAGAATAGCGACCGCTAAGACAATAATCCCCATACCACCAAGCCACTGCAGCTGCTGGCGGTACCATAAAATAGATTTGGGTAAATCATCGAGCCCAGACATGACTGTAGCGCCGGTCGTTGTCCACCCTGAAAAAGACTCAAAGAAAGCATCAGCAAAGCTTAAACCTGGTTGGTCTGCCAACATAAAAGGCAAAGTACCTGCTAAGCCAAGGGTTATCCAGAAGAGGGCGGAGATAATAAAACCATCACGGGTACGAAGCTCTTCACCCTCTTGGCGCACCGGTAGCCATAGGGTAAATCCAATACTAAAAATCATTATCATGGCGGTAACAAAGGCTTGTGCTACGCCATCGTTAAAAATAAATGAAATAATAATAGGAGGCAGCATGGCTAAGCTAAAAAGCATTAGCAAAATGCCAAGAATACGGGCGATAACAGCAAAATGTATCATGGTTAAAAGAAGCCTAACCCAGGTTGGAATAGCCGTTCTACGTCGTGAATATGGCGCTTTTTCATCACGAATAAAATAACGTGGTCATTGGCTTCAACTACCACGTTTGAGTGGGTCAAGATAACGCGATCACCCCGTACAATAGCACCAATGTTAGTGCCAGGAGGCAGTTTAATTTCCTTAATCTTACGACCTACTACTTTTGAACTGTTTTGATCGCCATGAGCAATAATCTCAATAGCTTCCGCTGCACCACGACGCAGGGAGTGAACCTTAACAATATCGCCACGACGAATATGGGTAAGCAAGCTACCAATAGTGACCTGTGGCGGCGATATCGCAATATCGATCATACCGCCGTTAACCAACTCGACATAAGCACTTTTGTTGATGAGAGACATGACTTTTCGTGCCCCTAAACGCTTGGCTAATAAGGATGACATGATATTCATCTCGTCATCATTAGTAAGCGCACAGTACATATCTGTGGTTTCGATGTTTTCTTCTTCAAGCAGCTCTTTGTCGGCGCCACTGCCGTGCAATACAACGGTGCGCTCTAAGTTCTCACTCAGGTATTGAGCACGCTCTTCGTTAAACTCAATAATTTTAACCATGTAATCGTGTTCAATGGCTTTTGCGAGCTTATAGCCGATGTTGCCGCCACCAATAATCATAATACGGCGGTATTCGTCTTCGTCACGCTCGTGGCGAAGTTGAAGAATCATACGTTTAATATCTTCACGTGCGGCAACAAAGAACACCTCGTCATCGGCTTCGATAACGGTATTCCCTTTAGGCTCGATGGCTTGATTGCGACGGAAAATAGCCGCTACTCGTACTTCAGATTCTGGTAAGAGATCTTTAATAGAGTTAATGGTGCGGCCAACAAGAGGGCTAGCTTGATAGGTTTTAACCGCTACCAGCTGCACTTTTCTATCAGCGAAATCAAGTACTTGCAGTGCGCCAGGATAGTCCATTAAGCGTTTAATGTAGTCGGTAACAACTTGTTCTGGAGAAATTAGCACATCGATAGGGATGGCTTCGTTACAGAAGATATCTGGGTATTTAAGGTACTGGCCTGAGCGAATTCGGCTGATCTTCTTAGGCGTTTTGAATAACGATTGAGCCACCTGACAGGCGATCATATTGGTTTCATCGGAGCTCGTAACGGCAATCAGAATATCGGCGTCATCAATACCGGCTTCGATCAGGATATTAGGATAAGAGCCATGCCCTGTGACCGTTTTAATATCTAAGTGGCCTTGCAGGTCGCGTAATAAGGCCGCGTTAGTGTCGACGACGGTAATATCATTTTGTTCACTGGCAAGGCTTTCAGCCAATGTTCCACCGACTTGCCCTGCACCAAGAATAATGATCTTCACTCAGTGTTATCCCTGTTTGTGTAGAAGTGCGTAATAAAACCCATCGTGCCCATTTTGTTGTGGGAATAATTGTCTACCTGCGCTGCAGGCGATTCCCCAGTTAACATCCAGTGTGGCTAGCTTAGCATCAGGATGCAATTGGCAAAATTGATTAATTTGCTCACTGTTCTCTTGTGGTAATACCGAGCAAGTGGCATACAACAAACGACCGCCGGGCTTTAATATTTTCCAAGCCGTATCGAGCAGTTGCGCTTGTAGCTCGGTTAGCTGTGCGATGTCTTCTTTGCGTCGTAACAGCTTAATATCTGGGTGGCGACGAATAACACCCGTTGCCGAACAAGGCGCATCTAATAAAATGGCATCGAATAATTCACCTTGCCACCAGTTATCTGTATCGGCCATGTCGGCACAGACTATCTCTGCAGTTAATTGTAGGCGCTCTAGATTCTCTTGCACACGTAATAATCGTTTTTCTTCAACATCTAAGGCTGTAACTTTCGCATTAGCGTGCTCGAGTAGGTGGCAGGTCTTGCCGCCGGGTGCAGCACAAGCGTCTAAAATGTGCTCGTTATCTTTAGGTGCCAGAAGAGTTGCTGCCAATTGTGCCGCTTCATCTTGAACGCTGAACCAACCGTTTGTAAAACCGGGCAGTTGGGTAATATCACAGCTTTGCTTTAAATAAATACCCACAGGGCTAAAAGGCGCTAAAGATGCTTCTGTACCGTTTTGCAGCAGTTGTTCTAAGTATTGTTCGCGACTTGTATGGCGTGTGTTTACCCTTAAACAAATAGGTGCTTGTTGATTGTTTTGTTCAAGAATAGATGACCAATGTTCAGGCCAGGCTTTGGTTAGCATTTTAACTAACCATTTAGGATGGCTGGTGGCCGTCACAGGGTTTTTGTCTAATGGCGGTAGTAGTTCATCGTATTCGCGTCCATAGCGACGTAAACAGGCGTTAATTACCCCTTTAGCATAGCTTTTGTCGAGTAAGTCACAGACTTCAACGGTTGCATGAACAGCGGCGTGAGGAGCCTTTTTTTGAATGGCTAGTTGATACAAGCCAATGATAAGTAAAGCGTTAAGATCTTGTTCGCTTTCACCGAAGGGGCGCACCAACAAAATTTTTGCAAGTGCATTAAGGCGTTGATAATGACGACAGCTGCCTAGTACTAGATCTCGTAAAAATGCGCGGTCTTGCTCTGGTACATTGTCTTCCAAGGGAGGCAGGCATTGATTGAGGGATTGACCAGAAATAACAGCAGCCAACGCAAGGGCTGCTGCATGACGAGCATCAGAGATATTTATAGCACTCACAAAGAAGACGCCAGTTGGTGGTTTACTTGAAATAAGTTTGGCTGACCATTAAGGATGTCAGCAATACGCATAGCCTTCTTGCCAGCCAGTTGGACCATAGTGATTGCTAACACACCTTGCCCACAAGCCACTTCTAAGCCGGAACTACTGACCGACAAAATAGTGCCAGGTTCTGACGAGTGATCTTGATTTACTGCCTGAGCATAAAGCACACGAATACGCTGCCCATCCATTAGGGTGTAGCTCATTGGAAAAGGGTTAAATGCGCGTACTTTTAAGGCGATTTCTTCGGCTGAAAGAGACCACTCAATTAACGCCTCTTCTTTTTTTAATTTGTGAGCGTAGGTTGCTAGCTCGTTCTCTTGTGCTTCTGGTGAAAGGGTGCCGTTTTCTACTTGTGATAACGTTGCTAACAAAGAGTCGGGGCCTAGTGCCGCTAAACGATCGTGTAAGCTGCCACCGGTATCTTCTGGTAAAATTTCGGTGGTGACTTTATGTAGCATATCGCCCGTATCTAAACCGATATCCATTTGCATAATGGTAATGCCGGTTTCTTTATCGCCAGCTTCAATACAGCGCTGTATAGGAGCAGCACCGCGCCAGCGTGGCAGTAGCGAGGCATGAACGTTCAAACAACCAAACTTAGGCGCTTCTAATACTGCTAACGGCAATAGAAGACCATAAGCGACAACCACCATAACATCTGCATCTAAACTCTTAAGTTCAGCAATACTACTTTGCTCTTTAAAGTTTAATGGCTGATAAACTGGGATGTTATTGTCTAAGGCAACTTGCTTTACAGGGCTTGGCTGTAGCTTTTTACCGCGACCGGCGGGGCGGTCGGGTTGGGTATAAACAGCCACCACCTCATGTTCGCTATCGATAAGCGCTTTTAAGTGAATGGCAGCAAACTCTGGCGTACCAGCAAAAATAATTTTTAAGCTCATTACTTTCTTCCCTGACGGGCTTCGAGTTTATGCTTCTTCTGTAGCTTTTCTTTAATACGATTACGCTTTAACGCTGAAATATGATCAACGTATAAGATGCCTTCTAAGTGATCGATTTCATGTTGAATACACACGGCAAGCAAACCCGTGCACTCAAGTTCAAACGGATTACCATCACGGTCTAGTGCTTTTACAAGACAATGGTCAATGCGTGAGACATCTTCATAAAATCCTGGAATAGATAGACAACCTTCTTGCATGGTTTCTTCTTCGCCGTCTAATACCGTAATTTCTGGATTTATAAAGACTAAGGGTTCAGACTTGTCTTCTGAGATATCTATAACAATAATGCGTTGATGAATATCAACCTGGGAAGCCGCTAAGCCAATACCAGGTGCGTCGTACATGGTTTCAAACATATCATCGACAATACGTTTGATGTTATCGTCTACCTTAGTAACAGGGACAGCCTTTGTACGTAGGCGTGGATCTGGGTATTCTAGAATATTAAGTATGGCCATAGAGTGTAAGCTTTATATAGAACTTTAGGGTTGTGACTTGTTAAGATGCTGGAAAAATAATGAAATTTAACTTACAACATCACTTTGCTGTATAAGTTTTAGACAATTATACCAGTTTTGTAATAAAAATATTAATTTTGCCAATGATAAAGGGAATACAGAATGAACAAAACCATTAAGCGCATTCTGCTGGCCGGTTTGATGGGACTAACTATCAATGTAATGGCGTTAGATCTTAAGCCCGATGCACCTTCGCGTTACCTCGTCAAAAAAGGCGACACACTATGGGGAATTTCTGAAAAATTTACAGATGATCCATGGCAGTGGCCAGAGATTTGGCATCAAAACGAACAAATTGAAAATCCTCACTTGATCTTCCCAGGCGACGAATTAGGTTTAATTAATGTTGGCGGCGAAAAACGTCTAACAGTTATTAAGCGCGGCGAAGCAAGTCGTACAGTTAAATTGCAGCCATCTGCGCGTATCGAGCCTATCGAATCTGCTATTCCCGCAATTCCTCAAGACGCCATTCGTAGTTTCTTACGTCACAACCGTATTGTGACCAAACAAGAGTTGAAAGACAGTCAACGTGTTCTTGCCGGTAAAGATGAGCGCTTATTATTAGGGGCAGGTGAACATGTTTATGCCAGTGCCGATCTAGAAGAAGACGAAGTAGTACCAGCTTATGGTATCTACCGTGGTGGCAAACAATATATACACCCTGAAACAAAAGAAGTACTAGGTATTGAAGCCATTGAAATTGGTCAGGCGCGTACAGTAAAACTGCATGACAATGTTTTAGAACTTATAATTGATAGCTCAAATCAGCAAATTAAGTCTGGTGACGTGTTACTTCCAACACAAGATCGTGACTTTATCGCAAATTATTATCCAAAAGCACCGACCACAGACGTTAAGGGCAGTATCATGGCTGTTGCCGAAGGTGTCAGTTATATCGGCCAATACAATGTCGTTGCTCTAAGTGTTGGCTTACGTGACAACGTTGATGTGGGTACGGTATTAGTTGCCGATAAAGTCGGCGCTATTGTACGTGACCCTGTAACTAAAAAGCGTGTACAACTCCCTAATCAAAAAGCCGGCCGTTTAATGGTTTTCCGTACATTTGAAAAAATGTCATATGCTTTAGTGATGAGTGCTACCGAGCCATTAAAGGTTGGTGATAAGGTGGTAAGTCCTTACTAACCACTCTGGGTTAACACATAGTTAGAGAAGGAGCTCTAAGATAGAATGATTACGGATGATCAACTTCTTGCTTGGTGGCGGTTAGCACAACTGCCCCGAGTAGGAAATATCAGCTTAAATGTTGTGCGTGATAGGTTAGCGGATTCCCGAGACCTTCAAAATTGTTCTAGTAACGATCTTATTGCTTTTGGACTAGATGCCAACAAGGCTCAGCAGTGGAGCTCTGATTCGAGTTTAGATGCTGGCTTTGAAAAGCTACAAGCTTGGCGGCAAAAAGAAAATTGCGGCGTATTGTTAGCCGGAGTCGACCCCTACCCTAAGTCGTTAAGCGTCTTACCAGATGCCCCTATTATTTTATATTACCAAGGTAACTTAGAGTGTTTAGAACAAGCTAAGGTTGCCATGGTGGGCAGCCGAAATGCCACCCCATATGCCTTAGAGTGGACGCACAAAACGGCACGTGATTTAGCTGCATCGAATGTCTGTGTAGTGAGTGGCCTAGCATTAGGTATTGATGGTGCTGCGCACATAGGAGCACTTGAGTCTGGCAGTACTATTGCAGTGCTTGGTAGTGGCTTAGACACAATTTACCCACAACGGCATTTAGGGTTAGCGCAATTGATTTCAAACAATGGTTTGTTGTTGTCTGAGTTTGAGCTAGGTACTTCCCCTCAGCCTAAAAACTTCCCCTCCCGAAATCGTATTGTCAGTGGACTAAGTTTGGCCGTAGTGGTGGCAGAAGCAGCAACTAAAAGTGGATCGTTAATTACAGCAAAGCTAGCGGCGGATCAGGGTCGAGAAGTGTTTGCTCTGCCTGGAGTGGTGTCTAACCCACTCAGTGCGGGTTGCCATCAATTAATACGAGACGGGGCAACATTAGTAACGGGTGCGCAAGATATTTTAGAAGATCTGAATCTTACCGGCGGGGCTCAATTCGATTTATTAAGTGCACTAGAGCCAACAGAACAAACGGCGACCCCTAAGTTATTGAAACACATTGATTATACCGCCACGGCAGTCGATCTTATTGCATTGCGCTCTGGGGTTGCTATGGCTCAGCTTTTATCAACACTACTAGAGTTAGAGCTAGAAGGGTGGTTACAACAAGTACCCGGTGGATACAGGCGCTTACGCTAGCAAAGTGAGCCAACGTAAGCGTGTATTATGAGTGATTACGCTTTGATTTTCTTAGGCAAAATCTCAGGGAAATCACGCTGATCGTGGTTTTCTAAGATATTGCGGCCTTTCAATAATAAATTCCAATAGAACCATGGAATGAAAGAGCGCTTAACCCACCAGTAAAAGCGACGTGGAACCCGAGAATCAAGCGGTAATGTTGTAGAAATTGTGCCGCCATAAGTAAATTCTGCCAAGATAACCTTGCCGTTAGAGGTCGTTAACGGACACGCAGCATAACCATCGTATTCAGCCGACAGAGCTTTGCCATTAATAGCATCCAGTAGATTAGTAACAACGACTGGTGTTTGAGCCTTAACTGCTGCAGCCGTTTTACTGTTAGGAGTTGATGTACAGTCACCTAAGCCAAAAACATTGCTGAAGC
>Ga0209075_1002711_pt1 | contig 15416 bp, 12 predicted proteins | sample Stecom2011_FD_187523 | JGI IMG/M metagenome (GOLD analysis project Ga0209075, IMG submission 187523) | Agricultural soil microbial communities from Utah to study Nitrogen management - Steer compost 2011 (SPAdes) (version 2) | ecosystem: Environmental > Terrestrial > Soil > Agricultural land... | reverse complement strand
GGTTGATTCAGCCGAGGGTATTACCGGCGCTAACGCTGGCCCGTCGCTTGGCGGCACTGTTAGGGGAGCAGGTCGGCCAAACGGTCGGTTATCAGGTGGCGTTTGAGCGCCGTCAAACTCGCGCCACGCGATTGCTTATCATGACCCCCGGGGTTTTGCTGCAGCGGCTGTTGGCCGACCCAGAGCTGATTGCAGTAGATGCGGTGCTATTGGATGAAATTCACGAGCGCTCGGTAAACCAAGACACCGCTTGGGCACTGCTGCAAGAGAGCGCAATCCTACGCGACGATTTGCAGCTGCTGCTGATGTCGGCCACCCCCGATGCCGCATTGCGGGCTCAGGTTACTACGGCGTTATACTCCGCCGGGCGCTGCTACCCAGTGGAGCTGAAGTTTTGTCCGCCGCGGGCCAGTGCTCATCGCGCCGAGCCACTGGCCGAGCATTTGCTTCGCGCTCTTGCCTTACAGCCCGATTGGCAAACGCGCAGCGTGCTGGTGTTTTTGCCCGGCTGGCGGGCGATTAATGATTGCCGCCAAGCGCTTCATCGTGCTTATGCCGGGCACCCGGTGTACTGCCTGCACAGCAAAGTGGAGCGGCAAGAGCAACTGGCGGCACTGGATACCAGCCTCGGGCCGCGGGTGATTTTGGCCACCAATATCGCCGAGACCTCGTTAACCATTGCCGATGTCACGTTAGTGGTGGACTCAGGTCTTGCCCGCGAGCCGCTGTTTGAGCAGCGAGCCGGGGTGACCCGATTAGCCACCCGGCGCATCTCGGCCGCCAGCGCCGAGCAACGTCGCGGCCGGGCCGGGCGCGTGCAGGCCGGTAATTGTATCCGCCTATGGGCCGGGTCCGAGCCCTTAGCACCACAAACACTCCCCGAAATTCGCCGCAGCGATTACCTGCCGCTGGCATTAAGGTTGGCCCATTGGGGCACACCGGCGGTGCAGTTAACCTGGCTCGAGCCGCCCGGAAGCTTGGCGCTGGCACAGGCCAACACGCACCTGCAGCGCTGGCAGTTGCTGGCCGCCGATGGCTCGATAACCCCCATGGGCGAGCGGGTGGCACAGCTTGGCACGCACCCGCGTATCGCCGCCTTGCTGCTGCAAATGCAACGCTTTTTGGCCGATTACCCATGGCTATTGCTGGTGGCGTTAGCGCTGCACTTTGATCTGTCGATCGAGCCATCCCTTGAGCCGTGGTTAGAAAACGCCGAGCGCGAACTTGGCCGCAACCGCCAATGGCGCCAGTTAAATCAGCGTTGGCAACAAGCCCTCAACACAGCGGTTACACCTAAGGCACAACTAACGGCTTTACCCCAGGCGCAAATGGCACTGCTGGCACACGTGTTTGCCGATCGTATTGCCCATCGGGCAGAGTCTGGTCGCTACCGAATTAACTCTGGCATCAGTGTGCAGCTGCAAGCGGCCGGTGAGTGGGCGCTGGTGCTGCAAGTGATGGCGCAGGGGCGTGAGCATGTGGGGATAGGGCTGCCCCTCGAGTTAAGCCCAGTGCAGGTGCGGCAATTGGCCAGCGCCGAATCGAGCCTAGAGCAACTTGGCAGCGGCAAACGCCGGCGCTGGGTCGAGCGCAGCGCTTATCGGATTGGCGGTCAGCAGGTCGATGCGACCCAGCGGGAGCTGGCCGCCAGCGAGGTGCCAAAGGCTATTTTGCAGTTTATCCGCACCCAGGGGTTAGCCGGTGTCAGTTGGCCGCCTGCTGCATTGGGTTTGTTATTGCGCGCTCGGCTGCTGCAGGCGCAGGGGGTGTTAAAGTTGCCGCCGTTATCCGAGGCGGCGCTGCTCGGCGGTTTAGACGATTGGCTGGCAAGTTTTTTAAATGCCAACTCGGATCTATCTAAGCTGCCTTTAGGGCCTGCGTTAGAGTTTTACCTTGGTTTTGACGCGGTGCGGGAGATCAACCGCTTACTGCCATTAAGCCTCGAGCTGCCCAGCGGCCGCTCGGTGGCGGTAGATTACACCAGCGGCCAAAGCTCGTCCCAGTGGCTGGCTGGCCAGGCAAGCTGCGAACCACGCATAGCGGCTAAGCTGCAGGAGTTTTTTGGCGTGCAAAGTTTTGTCCTGCCTGTTCCCGGCGTGCCGCTGACCATCGAGCTGCTCTCACCGGCGGCAAGGCCATTAGCCGTAACGCGCGATTTAGACTTTTTTTGGCGCGAGGTTTACCCGCAAGTGCGGCGCGAGGTACGCGGCCGCTATGCGAAACACCCTTGGCCCGAAAACCCGTTAACCCACCGCGCCACAGCATTGGTAAAACGCCGCCTACAGGACTAAACCGACAGGCGTTACTGATGAGTGGTGTTGCGGCAAACCGAACACGAGAATATGAAAAGCAATATTAACAACAACCATAAAACGCTGTTCAGCCTTTGGTTATTGGTCCTTTGCTGCAAGGCGATGGCCGATGTCCCCGGCGCCAAACTCGATGCAGCCGAGCCGCTTGACGAGCTCCTTTTACACGAAACCTTGGTGGTGACCGGTCACCGAGAGCCTAGCCGTTGGTACAGCGCAGCGGCGGCGGTGGATGTGGTGCAGGCGCAAGATCAGTTGTCAGGGCTTAGGTTTGATAGCGCCGAGCTGTTGGCCGGTTTGCCCGGCGTGCAGGCCGATAGCCGAGCCAATTTTTCCCAAGACACCCGAATAACACTGCGAGGCTTTGGTGCCCGCTCGGCCTTTGGTGTGCGTGGCATTGATATGCGCATCGACGGCGTGCCGTTAACCATGCCCGACGGCCAGAGCCAAACCTCAAGTATTGCGCTCGATACCGTTGAGCGGGTCGAGGTGCTGCGCGGGCCGATGGCGAGCCTGTACGGCAACGGTGCCGGTGGCAGCATTGCCTTTTACACCGCTCGGCCAGAGCTTGACCAGCTGAGTGCGACGCTGGCGGCCGGCGATGCCCGTCAGCGGCGCTATCAAGTGCGCGGCCAGTGGGCCGGTGAGCAACAGGCCGCGCGCCTGCAGCTCAGTCAGTTTAGCGCCGACGGTTTTCGCCAGCACTCTAACGCCGAGCGCCAGCAGCTGTCCGGCCAGTGGTATTACCGCAGCCAAAGCGATATAGACCTATTGGCGCGGCTCGACATAAGCCGCGATCCAGAAACCCAAGACCCGCAAGGGTTAACCTACTCGCAGTGGCGCGAGGACGACACACAAGTGCACCCAGTGGCGCACTTGTTTAAACCGCGTAAATCAATTGCCCACCGGCAGTTATCGCTCAGCGCCCGCCAAGCCACCCAGTGGGGCAGCTGGCAGGCGGCAGGGTGGGCCGGTGCGCGAGACATCGAACAGTTTTTAAGTTTCCCCGGCGATGAGCCCAACAGCGGCGGAGCGGTGGTCGATTTACAGCGTGAGTTTAGCGGTGGCAACCTTCGCTTAACGCGGCAACTGGATACCTTGGAGTGGTCGGCGGGGGTAGAGCTGGCGCAAATGCGCGATCAGCGCAAGGGCTTTGTTAACCAGCAAGGGGTGGCCGGCGAGCTGATGCGCGATGAGGTGGGCCGAGTGCAAAACCGCGACATCTACACGTCCCTGTTGTGGCAGCCCAGCCCGCGCTGGACGCTGCAAGCCGGTGGGCGCTATAACAAGTTGTTGTTTTCTGTCACCGATGATTTTATCCGCGAGGGCAACCCAGACGACTCGGGCGCGCTGCAGTTTTCTGAGCCGAGCCTAGCCCTTGGCGGCAGTTACGGCCAAGGGCCGTGGCGCTTATTTGCCAGCTTAGGCGAGGGCTTTGAAACACCGACCTTGACCGAGATGGCGTATCGCAACCAAGGCACGGGGCTCAATACCCAATTGCAGCCATCGCGCAACCGTCAGGCCGAGCTGGGCTGGCGCATTGAGCAGGCAAACCTTAATGCCAGCGTTAGCGCTTTTGTGGTGCACAGCCGCGACGAGCTGGTGGTGGATATCTCCAGCGGCGGCCGCACCACCTACCGCAACGGCGCCGACACTCAGCGCGAGGGGCTGGAGGGGCAGTTGCAATGGCAACTGGGCGACAGTGGGCGCTGGCGGCTGGGGGGTAGCGTTTTAAATGCCCGTTACAGCGACGGAGCTTTTGTCGGTTTGCGGCTGCCCGGTGTGGCGCGCGAGAATCTTTACAGTCAAATCGATTGGCAGCCATTTGCTGCGCCTTTGACGTTAACCTTAGCCACCCGATACCGCGGCGATGTTGCAAGCTCTGACCGCAACGATGAAATCCTGCCCGGCGCCGTTAGCTGGGACGCCTCGCTGCGCTCCGAGCACCGCTGGGGTTTGTGGGGTGTTTGTCTTTGGCTTAACGCGCGCAATCTGGGCGATCAACAATACGTCGGCTCGGTGATGGTTAACCAAGCTCGCGGTAGGACCATCGAGCCGGCGCCAGGGCGGCAATTTGATGTGGGAATTAAAGCCATCCACCGCTGGTAGCGCTGTTGCCGGCCAGCTACTCACCACTAATTTCTAATGGGTGTTTTTAGCGCAAACCATTAAGCCGTTTGTGTTTATATACAAAACTCAGGTTTTTGTTCATTTGCCATCCCCATTAGCGGTTAATTAAGTTATCATGTGCACCCTGCTGGTTGGCTGGGGTATCTTAGGCCGCCCTTATGCTAGCGTTTATGTTTGTCTTGCCCGTCTCGGGTGTGTTTGGATCGGGTGCCGCGCTGCGGTAGAATAGCTAGCTTGGACGATTATCTGGTTAGACGAGTTTTCGGCTCTATCTCGATTGTGTAGGTTTGTCATCGCTGACGGTTAAGTCTAGCTGTTAGGTTTAACGTTTGTAACGTTGCGCGGTGCCTTCATTATCCACCAGTCCAAATCGGTTTAAACCCTGCAGATAGACTAAACGAGGCAATGATTAGCATTATGGAAGTACTGGATACCATCAAACAACAGCTCTCTGAAAACCCAGTGATTTTGTACATGAAAGGCTCGCCAAATGCGCCTCAGTGTGGATTTTCACAACGCACCTCGCAGGCGGTAATGGGGTGTAATAAACGCTTTGCATACGTGGATATCTTGGCTAACCAAGAGCTGCGCGAGGCATTAAAGCAGTACGCCAATTGGCCGACTTACCCGCAACTGTGGGTAAATGGCGAGTTGGTAGGCGGTTGCGATATTGTGACCGAGATGTATGAGAATGGTGAGCTACAGGCGTTAGTTGACGCTGCCGTGCCCGCCGATTCTTAAGATTAGTTTACGCTCCTGTTGGGGCAGCTCTCGTTTACGGGACTGCCCATTTCTTTTTATATCCCCGCTTTTATAATTTTCCGCTGCTGTGCAGATACCACCACAAAGCCGCAAGTCCAATGGCGCCCAGTGCGCTAATGCAAATCAGGATAGCGCCCAGCGTACGGTGTGGCGCCTCGAGCACTTCTATCTCGCCATCGCTGCGCAACCAGTGTGCCATCCAAGCGGTGTTTTTAGATTTTAGTAGGCGAATCTCTTGCTCTTTTAGCGCGCGTATCTGCGTCTCGTAGTCGCGCCACTGCTCGCCCTCGGATGCCTCCCGTAAAAGGTACAGCTCGTCCAGTTTTGCGCTGATATTGGCGTGGGCACTGTCGAGTCTGGCGCTTAGTTGGGTTAATCTTTTGTCTGTATTAGGGGTCAAGGTGCGCCCTCGTGGGTCGGGTTGTCAGTGTCGCTAAAATATTTCTTAAATACCCTAACAGATTGCCATAGATTAATCACAACAGGCGGCTGCACTTGTTATAATCGCGGCACATTTCTACAGCCGAGCTTACTTTGTGCCGGCTGTGGCCAACTGCGGTGGAGTGATTGGGTAATGATGCAAAAAAAACACGACGCTCGGACCAGCCTTAAAGGTTACACGCATCCGCGCTACTGGATAACGTGGCTGGCGCTGGGTGTGTTTGTGTTAGTGGCGTATTTGCCCTGGCCGGTGTCGCGCAAGTTAGGCGAGTGGTTGGGGGCTTTGTTTTATCGCTTTGCCGGCTCGCGGCGGGATATTGCCCGTATTAATGTCGACCTGTGTTTTCCCGAGCTGCCCGAGGCTGAGCGCGAACAGCTGGTGCGCGATATTTTGCGCAATGTGGGGTTAAGCTTTGTCGAGACAGCGATTGCCCTGTGGGGGCCAGACCGTAAATTTAAGGGGCGCTACACCCTTAAAGGGCTGGATATCCTGCACCGGCTGCAAAACGAAGGAAAAGGTGTGCTCTTGCTGGGCGGGCATTACTCTACCCTGGATGTGGCTGGGCGTATTATGGGATTGAATATCGAGTGCGATATGATTTATCGGGTGGATCGCAACCCATTGCTTGCCGCCGCTATGGCCCGTGCCCGCGAGAGCTACTCGGGTGGCACCATCCCCCGCGAAGATGTGCGCCGGCTGGTGAGAAACCTGCGTAAGCTACACCGTATTTGGTATGCCCCCGATCAAGATTACGGCGTTAAAAACACCGTGTTTGCGCCCTTTTTTGGCATACAGACAGCAACCGTTACCGCGACCGCGCGCATGGCTCAAATGGGTCGCGCGCAAGTGGTACCGTTTGAGCATTACCGCGACCGGCAGGGTATCTATCATGTCGAGATTAAAGAGCCGTTACAAAACTTTCCCAGCGGCGATGACGTTGCCGATGCCGCCGCGGTTAACGCGGTGGTCGAGTCGGTGGTGCGGCGCCATCCAGAGCAATATTTGTGGGTGCACCGTCGCTTTAAAACTCGCCCCGAAGGTGAGCCGGCGCTTTATCCGTCGCGTAAAAAAAAGCAATAGCCGCAATTTGCGGGTTACACTGGGGCGGGCAGCGCGCAATCGCTTGGCCTCAGTCATCGGCAGCGTTTATTGCTGCAATGCAAACCTCGCTATCAGGGCCTAGCTCTGGAGTGTGAAACACGCCTTTGGCACCGGTGGGTCATTAAAATGGAGTGCACAGTATGCTAAGAATGTTCGGTATCCAAGGCGCCAAACTGCGGGATCAAAACGTCGACCCAGATGATATAAGGGGCGCGATGGCAACCGCGGTATGGATCGATGCGGCTGAACCGACGGATGACGAACGCGACGAGCTAAATAATTTTTTACGCGCCGAGCTGCCCGAATCCGACGACGTTGAGGAGATCGAGTTTTCGGCGCGTTACTTTCAAGACAGTACCGGTATCCATGTTCACTCGTTGTTTTTAACCCCCTCGGATGGCCGCCATTCAACCACCACAGTAGCGTTTATTTTGCAGGAAAAACGCCTAATTACCTTGCGCGACACGGATTTGGCCGATTTTCGATTGCTGCGCATGCGCGCCCGTCGCGGCCAGGTGCAGGCCCATTCGCCGCAAGATTTAATCATTACCATGTTTGAGCAAAAGGTCGAGAACCTCGCCGATGTGCTGGAGGATATTCACCGCAAGCTTGAAAATGTTGGCCATACCGTGCTGGAGGACGACGACGCCGACTTAGAGGAGGTGATCGATAATCTGGCCCAGTTAGAGGACAGTAACGGTAAGATCCGGTTGTGCTTAATGGATACCCAGCGCTCCATCTCGTTTTTGCAGCGCCACCTGCGCGAGCGCTTTGAGCTGCAAGAAACGGCCCGCGAGATCAAGCGCGATGTCGACACCCTGATGTCGCACACGGCATTTTTGTTTGATAAAATTAACTTTCTGATGGACTCCACTCAGGGGTTTATTCACATCAAGCAAAACCAGATCATTAAAACCTTCTCGGTTGCGGCGGTGGTGTTTTTACCGCCCACGGTGGTGGCCAGTATTTACGGCATGAACTTTGAAATAATGCCCGAGCTGTCTTGGCGCTACGGTTATGTCTGGGCGCTGCTGATTATGCTGTTCGCCTCCATTGCGCCGCTTTGGTACTTTAAACGCAAAGATTGGCTCTAGTTTACTTAGCCGGTGCCGAGGCTTTTGCCGCTTTAATACCCTGCCGATAAACGCTATCTTGGCCGCCAGTTAATGTTGACAAAAGCGTGTCACGCAACGGCAAGTCTGCTAAAATTGCCGGTTTCCCTTCACTTTAATTTGCCTAATAAAAGGGCCTTGCTTATGAGTCTGGCTGACAGAGTGCTAGCCGTTAACAACGATTTACCGATTCGCACCGAGCAACCGGTGCACAGTGGTAAAGTGCGCAGTGTGTACTGGCTGAGCGAGGCCGATAGCCGCCGTTTGATCGCCGAGAAAGGCTATAATGTAGCCGCCGATGCGCCTTTGGCGATCATGGTGATCAGCGACCGTATATCCGCATTTGATTGTATCTGGCACGGCGAGGGCAGAATGCACGGTGTGCCAGGTAAAGGCGCTGCGCTTAACGCCATCTCGAACCACTGGTTTCGCCTGTTTCGCGAGCAAGGTTTAGCCGATAGCCATATTTTGGACATACCGCACCCTTTTGTTTGGATTGTGCAAAAAGCCCGTCCGGTCATGATCGAGGCTATTTGCCGGCAGTACATTACCGGCTCTATGTGGCGCGATTACGCCAAAGGTGGGCGCGAGTTTTGTGGTATTCAGATCCCGGACGGTTTGCAAAAAGATCAAAAGCTGCCTGAGTTACTGATTACCCCCTCGACTAAAGGCATCTTAAAAGGCATACCCGGTGTGCCCGAGGCGGACGATGTCAATATCACCCGCGCCGATATCGAGGCCAACTTTGCCGCCTTTAATTTTGACAGTAAAGACGATATCGAGCATTACGAGCGCCTGTTAAAAGAGGGCTTTGAGGTGATCAGCAATGCACTGGCCGAGCTGGATCAAATATTTGTCGACACAAAGTTTGAGTTTGGCTATGTCACCGATGCCTCCGGCAACAACAAGCTTATTTATATGGACGAGGTGGGCACGCCCGATTCATCCCGTATCTGGGACGGGCCGAGCTATCGCGCCGGTCAAGTGGTCGAAAAATCGAAAGAAGAGTTTCGTCAATTATTGCTTAACTATTTTCCCGATCCGGATATCTTATTAAACAAAGATCGTATGCAAGAGCGTCAAGCGCTGGCCAAAAACACCGCTTTACCCGAGTCGGTGTTGATGCAGGTGTCCGAGACTTACCGCCGTATTGCCGAGACAATTACCGGCGAGCCGATCCTGCTAAGCGATAATCCAAAACAAGAAATCATTGATATATTGCGCGATGATTACGGTTTGATCGATTAAATAAAGCGGCCGCTAAGGGCGCTAACCGTTGTCGGGTGGGGGTGCTAAGGTTAGCTCTCCCACTCCCAGCGCAACGGCTCGCCAAACTCATCGTAAATTATTTTTTTGCGGGCGCGAGTGCTTTTTTTAGGCGACGCGATGGGCGAGGGTGGCTTGGGTTTGCGGCGTTGCTCGATGGCGGCAATCACCTCGGTTACAGGCGTGCGGGTAGTGGGCTCGGCTTTTTTTTCAAAGATGTGCGGCAGAGGCGGGCGGTTGTCGTCTCGCCCAGATAAACCTCGCGGCACTTCATTAATGGCACCACCATGCTCTAGATACTCGCGCATTAGCGAGTCCAGCTCTTGGCGTTGCTCTTTTTTTGATTTGGCGGGTTTCATTAATGGTCCTGCGGCAGTTGTCGCATAGCCACTTAGAATATCAGTTCCCGGCGCTTGGCGCCAAGTAGATCACATTATGAGTACAGCAAGCGTTAAAATCACCGAAATTTTTTACTCTTTGCAAGGCGAGTCCAACACCTCGGGCAGGCCAACAGTGTTTGTGCGTTTGACCGGCTGCCCGCTGCGCTGTCATTACTGCGATAGTGAGTACGCTTTTTACGGCGGCGAGCGCATGAGCATCGCCGCGGTGCTGCAGCAGGTGGCGAGTTTTAAGCCCCGTTACGTGTGCGTGACCGGTGGTGAGCCTATGTCGCAGAAGTCGTGTTTAGAGCTGCTGCAGGCACTGTGCGAGGCCGGCTACAAGGTCTCACTAGAAACCAGTGGCGCTATAGCACTGCACGAGGTCGATGCACGGGTGGTAAAAGTTATGGATTTAAAAACGCCTGGCTCCGGTGAGTCGCACCGCAACCTGTGGGAGAATATCGCCACCCTTAAACCCCAAGATCAAGTCAAGTTTGTTATTTGCTCGCGCGAGGATTACGACTGGGCACGCTTAAAAATCGACCAGTATGAGCTTGCCAACAAGGTCGACGATGTGTTGATCTCCCCCAGTTATGGGCAAATAGACGAGCGCGCACTGGCCGAGTGGATTGTCGCCGACAACCTACCTGTGCGCTATCAATTGCAGATGCATAAGCTGCTCTGGGACGACACGCCCGGTCACTAATTAACGTCACACATTTTATTCAGTGAGCCATGTTTTTATGAGCCAAAAAAAAGCAGTTGTATTGGTCTCGGGTGGTTTGGACTCCACCACGGTGCTGGCCATCGCCCAAGCCGAAGGGTTTCAGTGCTACAGCATTAGTTTGGATTACGGTCAGCGAATGCGCGCCGAGCTGGTGGCGGCAGAGCGTGTCGCCAAAGCGCTGGGCAGTATCGAGCATAAAGTGATTCGTTTGGACTTGGGTGCCATCGGCGGTTCGGCGTTAACCGATGCCTCGATAGCGATCCCTCAAGAGCAAAGCCAAGGGGTACCCATTACCTATGTGCCGGCACGCAATACCGTGTTTTTGTCGATCGCGCTGGGCTGGGCCGAGGTGCTTGGGGCAAATGATATTTTTATCGGTGTTAATGCGGTGGATTACTCGGGTTATCCCGACTGCCGGCCCGACTACATTGCCGCCTACCAGAAGATGGCCAACTTAGCCACTTGTGCCGGTACCGATGGGGGAGGGCTGCGCATTCGCGCGCCTTTGATCGACCTCAGCAAAGCCGAGATTATCAAACAGGGTGTCGCCTTAGGGGTCGACTATGGTCAAACGGTTTCTTGTTACCAAGCCGACACGGATGGCCGAGCCTGTGGTTTGTGTGATAGCTGCCGTTTGCGTCAAGCAGGATTTCAGGCGGCAAAGGTAAGCGACCCAACTCGGTACCAGTGAAGCGCACCGAATTGCTCGGCTAGGTTGGTAAGTTATTGATCAATTGTTGTTTATTACCGTGCTTTTGCAAAAAGCGCTTGTTTTTTCTGATCAAATCATTATTATGTGCGCCTCTTTTATGACGTTAGCAACACGGTTTTGGCACTCTGCCACAACATTTAAAGTCTACTAAGAGCGGCTCGTAAGCTCAGCCGGTAAAAGTCAGTCCAGTACGACGGATGTAGAGTGCGTTTTTAACGCAACGTGTAAGACAGATTATGGGTCGTTAGCTCAGTCGGTAGAGGCCAGATTTTGTTCCAGACAAAATCAGACACTTTCCCCATCCATGGGGGTCGCGTTGGCTTTTAACCAATTGGTCACTGGTTCGACCAATTCGCCGGGAGCGAATTGGGTGCTGCAACTGCAGCAGGGCAAAGCCCCCGAGCTCAGGACGCGCGAGGCTAATCCAGTACGACGGATGTAGAGTGCGTTTTTAACGCAACGTGTAAGACAGATTATGGGTCGTTAGCTCAGTCGGTAGAGCAGTTGGCTTTTAACCAATTGGTCACTGGTTCGAATCCAGTACGACCCACCATATTTATTCCCTCGAGGGGTGCGTTTGCTAGGCAAACCAATCCAGTACGACGGATGTAAAGTGCGCTTTAGCGCTACATGTAAAACAGATTGCGGGTCGTTAGCTCAGTCGGTAGAGCAGTTGGCTTTTAACCAATTGGTCACTGGTTCGAATCCAGTACGACCCACCATATCAGCCCTAGGGCAGGCAAAAAAAGCTAGAGGGTTTCCTCTGGCTTTTTTTGTGCCTCGGCGGTGGGTAGTTTGACGGCCGTGAGGGATCGAGTTGTCAAATATGATAGAATAATGCCCCTAAGGGCAATGGCTCCTTAGTAAAAGCCCGCACAAAGCGGGTGTGACTGTGGTAATTGATATGACCCAAGATATAACGTCTATAGTGCAACCGTTGGCCGCTGATCACCAGTTGGTGAAGGATCACTTAGCCGGCATCAGTTCAGAGCCAGAACTTACACCGCAACAGCAGGTCGAACTCAAGTCGCGTATTAAAGCGTTACTGATAGAGAACAACGCTGTGTTGGTGGCTCACTATTACACCGATCCACTGATCCAAGAGCTGGCCGAAGAGACCGGCGGCTGTGTCTCCGACTCGCTGGAGATGGCGCGATTTGGCAAAGAGCACAGCGCCACCACTTTAGTGGTGGCCGGGGTTAAGTTTATGGGTGAGACCGCCAAAGTGCTCACACCCCATAAGCGGGTGTTGATGCCCACCCTTGAGGCAACTTGCTCGCTGGATATTGGTTGTCCGGCCGATGAGTTTGCCGCTTTTTGCGACCAGCACCCAGACCGCACCGTGGTGGTGTATGCCAACACCTCGGCGGCTGTTAAAGCGCGCGCAGACTGGGTGGTAACCTCCAGCATCGCGCTGGATGTGGTCGACTATCTCGACAAGCGTGGTGAAAAAATACTGTGGGCACCCGATAAACACCTGGGGGCCTATGTGCAACAACAAACCGGCGCCGACGTATTGCTATGGGATGGCGCCTGTATTGTGCACGAGGAGTTTAAAGCCAAAGGTATTGAAGATTTAAAACTCTTATACCCCGACGCCGCGGTGCTGGTGCACCCAGAGTCGCCGCAGCCGGTTATTGAGCTGGCCGATGTAGTAGGCTCTACATCACAACTGATCAAGGCCAGTGAAACACTGCCCAACCGCGAATTTATTGTCGCGACCGATCAGGGTATTTTTTATAAAATGCAACAGCTCAGCCCAGATAAAGTATTTCATGTGGCACCAACAGCCGGCAGCGGTGCCAGCTGTCGCAGTTGCGCTAGCTGCCCCTGGATGGCGCTTAACGCGCTGGACAATTTGGCCGATGTTTTTAACGCTAAAAACAATGAAATACTGATCGATCCGGAGCTGGCAAAAAAGGCTTTAATACCCCTCGCACGGATGCTCGAGTTTAGAAAATGACGCTTGTGTGTGCCTCTGGCGATGCGTAATATGTCGCCAGAGCTTGTCACTGTTATCTCTCGGGGTTTATCGGCTCCGAGCCAGAGGTGCTAAATCGCGCCCTGCGTACCCCCAGAGTTGGAGAACCTATGATTCAAGGCAGTATGGTTGCTTTGGTAACCCCCATGAAGCCCGACACCAGTATCGATTGGGCGGCGTTAGCTCGACTGTTGGACTGGCATTTAGAGCAGGGCACTCATGCAATTGCAGCCGTGGGTACCACAGGTGAGTCATCCACTTTAAATGTGGATGAGCATTTGGCGGTCATCAAACATGTGGTTAATCAGGTTGCCGGTCGCATCCCGGTGATCGCCGGTACAGGCGCCAACTCCACCTCCGAGGCCGTCATTTTAACCGAGGGCGCTAAATCTGTTGGGGCCGATGCCTGTTTACTGGTAACGCCTTACTACAACAAGCCTACCCAACACGGGCTGTATCAGCACTACGCGCACATCGCCAAGGCGGTCGACATCCCGCAACTGTTGTACAACGTGCCAAGCCGTACCGCCGTTGATATGCAGCCCGATGTCGTGCTCGAGCTGGCAAAGCTGCCTAATATCATCGGTATTAAAGAGGCTACCGGCGATCTAGTGCGCGCCAAAACGCTTATCGATAATGCCCCCCAAGGGTTTAAAATCATCTCTGGTGATGACGAGACCGCCGTAGAGCTAATGCTGCTGGGCGGTCACGGCAATATCTCGGTAACCGCCAACGTAGTTCCTGGCGAGCTGGCACGAGTGTGGGAGCTGGCTTTTGCCGGTAAAGCCGACGAAGCGCGTAAAATTAATGATTCGTTAATGTCCGTACACCGAGCTATGTTCCTAGAGGCAAACCCAATCCCCGTAAAATGGGCATTGTCCGAGATGGGTATTATTAGCTCCGGAATTCGCCTGCCGATGACGATCTTGTCAGAGGTATACCACGAGCAGGTTCGCACCGCGTTACGTGAAGCTGGATTGATTTAAAAAGATTGAAGACGCCATAATGATAAAAGCTACTTCCCTGCGGGGCGCAAGTGTACTTGGTTTGGTGGTCATGCTATCAGGCTGCGGGGTTTTCTGGGGCGACGAAGCTTACTTTCGTAACCGCGAAGGCGACTACCAGAAAGCCGAAACCATCGAGCCGTTAAAGCTGCCAGAGGGAATGCAAAGTGATCATCTAGGGGAGCGTTATCCGATCCCGCCGATCACCGAAAGCGAGTTTGATCATATCGCCGACACAAACAGCACCGATGTGCCGCGCCCTCAGCCACTGGCCACCAACCTGATGCAAGAGAATATTAAAATCCAGCGCTTGGCCGACGAGCGCTGGATTTTAATGAACGTCTCCCCCGGCGAGGTATGGCCCCGGGTGCGTGCTTTTTTAAACGAAAACAACGTCGATGTTGCCAGTGCCGATATCAGCCGCGGCTTGATCGACAGCTATTGGCTGCAGTTTAAATCCGATTTAAGCACCTCCGACCGCTACCGTGTGCAGATCGATCAGGGCGTACAACCCGAGACCAGCGAGATTCATGTGCTGCACCAAAGCGTTAAGGGCAGCAACCCAGCTGATGACCTTATGTGGCCCAAGGCCTCCAGCTCCACCGAGCGCGAAGCTTGGTTGCTGGACGAGCTGGCGGCGGCACTGGCCAGTGATGAAACCATTGGCGGCACCTCGCTCTTGGCTCAGGCCATCGGCGGCGATGCTAAATCGGCGCTAGTGGTGGAGCAGAGCGAGCCGGTTATGAAGATTCGCCTAAACCAAGCCCGCGCCAAAGCCACCTTGTTTCACGCCATGGGCGAGGACGGTTTTGCAATTTACGACAGCCAGCCAGACGACGGGGTTTACTACCTGCACTACGCACCGATCGAGCCCGAAGACACAGGCTGGTTTAGCGGCTGGTTCTCGAGTAAAAAACCACTGGTGGCAAAAAGCCCCTACACCTTGGCGCAGCTGCTAACTTTAGTGCCCAGCGGCGACGACTTTACCCGCGCGCCTTTATCCAATCGCAAAACCGAGCCAACATTCCCAAACGCCCCGGGTTATTTGTTGTTTCTTGAAGGCTCCGATAACGATTACACAGTGCGCCTGCGCGACCCTTACGGCAAGCGGCTCGACTCACGTAAATCACGAGATTTACTGACGATATTGCGCAAAAACCTTATTTAACAAACCGCTGCGGCTCGTGTTGCAGCGGGTGATAAAGGATACACTATGCGGCTGGCGTCCCTTGGCAGTGGCAGCCGTGGCAATGCTACTTTAGTTGAGTGGTCGGGCGGCACATTGCTGATCGACTGTGGCTTTAGCGTTAAAGAAACCTGTGCCCGGCTAGAGCGCCTGGGCAAACTTGGCAGCGACCTTAGCGCCATACTGGTCACCCACGAGCATGCCGATCACATCAAAGGCGTTGGCGCCTTGGCGCGGCGCTTTAACCTGCCGGTGTACATGACCCCCGGCACCTTCCACAGCCGCGATCTTGGCAAACTACCCC
>Ga0209075_1002710_pt1 | contig 15424 bp, 12 predicted proteins | sample Stecom2011_FD_187523 | JGI IMG/M metagenome (GOLD analysis project Ga0209075, IMG submission 187523) | Agricultural soil microbial communities from Utah to study Nitrogen management - Steer compost 2011 (SPAdes) (version 2) | ecosystem: Environmental > Terrestrial > Soil > Agricultural land... | reverse complement strand
TTCCTTGCGCTGTTTTTCTTCAATTTCACGTTCGCGTTCTAAACGCAACTCTTCCTTCTCCTTACGCTTTTCTTCCCCGACCTCTTTGGATTCCAACTTTTTGCTCTTGTCGGTTTCAAATTCTTCAAAAAGAACTCCGTATTCTTCGCCTGTTATTTTGGTATTGGGACTCGCGTCCACCTCGAAACCTTTGGAACCTAAAAATTCCACAGCACGATCTAGCGAGATATTGAACTCACGTAATACCTGACTTAGTCTTTTCGTCTTTACTTCAGCCATAAATGCTTTTTCCTCCTTTTTCTTTTTAAAAAATCTGTATAAAAGTAATTAAAGTTTTAACTACTCTTCAAATTCTTCCTTTAATATATTAATTACATCGCGTATGGTTTCTTCTTCCAAGTCGGTTCGTTTCACCAATTCGCTAATGTCGTGTTCTAAAATACTCTTTGCTGTATCGAGTCCAATTTTATGGAATTCCTCAATAATCCAGCCTTCAATCTCATCTGAAAATTCGCTCAATTCTACATCTTCCTCAGCACCTTCACGAAGCACATCAATTTCATATCCAGTTAACTGTCCAGCCAACCGAATATTATGCCCGCCACGGCCGATAGCCTTGCTCACCTCTTCGGGTCGCAAAATTACCTCAGCACGTTTTGTGGCTTCGTTAATTTTCACGGAAGTCACCTTAGCGGGGCTCAAAGCACGCGTAATATATAGGGTTAGGTTAGTAGTGTAATTGATTACGTCAATATTTTCATTACCTAGTTCACGAACTATACCGTGAATTCGGGATCCTTTCATCCTAACACAAGCACCTACTGGATCGATTCGATCGTCGTAAGAATCTACCGCTACTTTTGCTTTTTCGCCAGGGATACGGACAACTTTTTTCACGGTAATTAAGCCATCAAAAACCTCTGGAATTTCTTGCTCGAATAACTTCTCTAGAAAAACTGGATTTGCGCGCGACATAATAATAGTCGGCTTATTTCCTTTTAGTTCTACACTCTCGATTATTCCTCGAACGTTATCTCCTTTTCTAAAGAAATCTGAAGGGATTTGTTTTTCCTTTGGAAGGATGATCTCATTGCCATCGTCATCCAAAAGAATAATAGCGCGATGCCTAATATGATGTACCTCCGCGCTGTATATTTCGCCTTCCAACTCCTTAAATTGCTTATAAACGTTGGTGTTGTCGTGCTCGTGTATTTTTGAAATAAGATTTTGGCGAAGTGCCAAAATTGAACGGCGGCCAAGATCAATAAGTTTTACCTCTTCTGAAACGTCCTCTCCAATTTCAAAATCGGGTTCTATCTTTCTCGCGGCACTCAAGGATATCTCCTCGTTTGGGTCTTCCACTTCTCCATCAGCAACTACCACACGGTTTCTCCATATCTCTAAATCGCCTTTGTCTGGATTAATAATTATATCGAAGTTATCGTCACTGCCAAATTTTTTCTTAAGAGCATTGCGGAATACCTCCTCCAGTATCGCCATAAGCGTTACCCTATCTATCAGTTTATCATCCTTAAATTCCGAAAAAGAATCGATTAGCGCTATATTTTCCATATCTATTCGATTAAAATGTTATAATAACTTTTGCTTCCATAATATCATTGTACGGTAGGGTTATCTCCTTTTGAACCGTTATTTTTCCTTTGCCAACTTCCTTTGGTTCGCGTGCGGACCAAGTTAAGGTACAGCTTTCTTGGTCGGCTGCAATTAACTTGCCTTCAATTTTTTGATCTGTTTTAGTCTTTATTTTTAATGTTCGTTCTAAGTTTTTAATATACTGTCTAGGCAAAAACAAGGGTTCTGAAACTCCAGCGGAGCTCACCTCCAAAGAAAAGTCGAACTCCTCGCGATCAAGATTATGTTCTATTACGCGGCTCACTGCCATGCAGTCTTCCACCGTCACGCCATTGTCGCCGTCCAGGATTACCCGAATTTGGTTGTCATTGGAAATATTCAGATCAATCAAAAACAGGGAATCGTTTTCTTCCAGCGCACTTTCTAGTAGTTGTGCAACTTTTTCCCTCATTAATTTTAGCTATAAAAAGAGGGGACTTTTAGTCCCCTCAGATATTTTGGTATCAAATTCGGTGCAAATATAGAACAATTTTTTAAAACTATGAAAAGCATTGCAATGCATTTTTTTTGTATTTTGATGGTTCTAAAAGTTTTACACTAAACAACCCTCTAACCTCTAACCCAATGAAACGCATCTTAGTTCCTACCGATTTTTCCGAACAAGCGGAAAATGCGCTTAAAGTAGCGGTCAAAATCGCAAAAAAATACCATAGCGAAATCTTTCTTATTCACTCTCTTGAAATGCCGCTCTACCTTGCTACATCAGGTGGTTCTGGAAGTTTACCTGAATCACTTTTTTTTATAAAATTTGCAGAAAAGCGTTTTATGGAATTAAAAGAAAGTCCCTTTTTGAAAGATATTATTATTAAAGAAACCATAGGCAAGGGCGAAATTTATGAAGACATTGAAATTGCTTGCCAAGAACACAATATAGACTTAATCATTATGGGTTCCTCGGGGGCAAGTGGTTTTAAGGAAATGTTTGTTGGGAGTAATACTGAAAAAGTAGTGAGAACTTCCAAGATCCCCGTTTTAGTCATCAAAAACTATCATCCCGAATTTCATATTAAAGATTTCGTTTTTGCCACAGATTTTTCTGAAGAATACCGAGGCGCTTTTGATCGAGCTCAGAAATTTGCCAAAAAAATAGGGGCGAAAATTCATTTACTTCTAGTAAACACTCCTTCAAATTTTAAAACTTCAGCCAAAGGGCAGGCCATTATGGAGGAATTTATTCGTGGGATGGGATTGGAAAACTACACCTTGAATATCTATAACGATGTTTCGGTGGAAAAAGGAATTTTGAATTTCACCAGGCATATCGACGCCCAATTAATCGGAATGGGAACCCACGGCCGCAAGGGAATATCGCACTTTTTTAACGGGAGTATCAGTGAGGATATGGTAAACCACGCAGATATGCCCGTGATTACATTTAGAATATAGGTCGCCGATCTAGAAAGTCAACAGGTTTTCTACTTAGGATTGGATTTTTCAAAGCTTGGATTTCTTCGATTGAAGCAAATTCTATTTTTGGGGCTACTCTTAATTTTGCTCTAAAATGATCTCGAATGTCCTGCAATAATTCTTCTGAAATATTTGCCGAGGCAATTTTTATCAAAATCTCGTCCGTTTCCAATTCATTGTGGAAAATCTCGATAATATAGCTTTCGATTTCAGAAAAACCATTTAAAATATTGTACATCGCAGGTGGATATAAGGTGGTGCCCTTGTATTTGATCATTTGCTTTTTCCGGCCAACAACAGGTCCTAGTCGCAAGGTGTTTCTGCCACACCCACAAGGATTTCTAAAGGCTTGAACCATATCGCCTGTTTTAAACCGCAACAAGGGCATAGCCTCTACTCCTAAAGTAGTAATAGTAAGCTCACCCACTTCATCTGAAGCAACTGGTTTATTATTTTCATCCAAGATTTCAACAATTAGTAGCTCTGGATGATGATGTCCTCCAACATGATATTCACATTCATTAAAAGCGGTACTCATTTCGGTGGAAGCATAGGTAGAAAAAAGCTCCAGATTCCAATCTTTTTTAATTTTCTTTGATAAAATATTTAAGGAAAAATCCTGCTCACGAATTGGTTCTCCTATACAAATCGCGGCTTTTACGCTAGTATCATTTGGGTCGATGCCACGTTGGTGGGCCGATTCAATTAACTTTAAAAGAAATGAAGGAACGGTGATTAAATATGACGGTTTAAATTTTAGAATAGAATCCCATTGCAACTCCGGAATTCCAGATCCAACGCGGATAATTCCCGCACCCAATTTTCGAGCGCCTAAAAAATATGCCAATCCCGCCATAAATCGTCGATCCATAGTGGTCATCAATTGCAAAATATCTTCTTTCCCCACACCAGCACATTCAAAAGAAATAGCCTCATTATACGCCAAGCGATCCAAATCCTTATCCGATAACGCGAAAGTAACCGGGTCGCCTAAGGTTCCAGATGTTGTGACATAATCAATTATCTCAAGTCGAGGAACACAAATAAAATCATCATTAAATTGCTGAAGATGATCCTTTGTAGTGACTGGAATTTTATGAAGATCTTCCAAAGATAGTATTTCCGAAATTTGAATGTTGTTCTCCGTGAAAACACGTTGGTAGTATGGGGATCGCGCTTTTAAATATTGAAGTGTCTCTCCCAGTCTTTTTTCCTGAAAGGCTTTAATAGCCACTACTGATGCTTTTTCTATTTCTGGAATCATATTTTTTTGGAATCAGGACTTAAGGGAAACAAGAATCACGACGGAAGGAAAATCCATGAAATCGTCCAATTTCTGAATACTTTTTTTTAAATCTCTTTCTATTCTCTTTTCTATATGCTTTCATCTACCTTTTCAATTGTTTAAGGTATTTTTCAATATTCCTTCTGTCGGGAACAGTTGTTATTTCTTTGGTCAAGGCCGTTTCAAATGCTTGTTTCGCGGCCGCGTTATATTTTTTTCCAATGTAATACTTTCCAATTAAATAATAGGCCTTCCAGTAATCTGGATTTTTTCTCCACAAGGTGTTAATAGTTTCTGGAGAAACTGTTTCTCGCTTCCTAATCGCCGTTTCCATCTCTGTTTCCAAAACGCGATATTCTTCGTAATCACGAAATTCCACGGAATGGGCAAATGGATCTTCGGCAACGTTTAACTTAGCATTTGAGATACTGGTTCGAGAAGCATTTCCTATTCTATTCGAAAATATTTCGTCGAGATCATAACTTACAAACTCGCCTAATTGATACGGATTTGAAGAAACCCAAAGTTGTTTTTCCTCCGGTTTAAAAACAATTCCATGATGTGCCAACAATTGGTTTAAGGCTTTTTCATTGCCGTATCCAATTTTCCTATCTCCTAAACCTTCTTTGTTTCTAAGAATTGAAACCGCTGTGGGAACATCGATCGTTATATTGTCTTTAGATTCCGGTGCAGCTTCCGAAATTAATTCTTTCATACGTGCAAAACGATAACTCGAGTGGCTCTCTTCAATCCACTTTATATTCCTTTTATCCTCTAGGTAGGATTCACTTTGAAAATGATTAGAGCAAATCAAGACATCGGAATTTTTTACTTCGAAAACATCCATATCTTCAGGGGAAACTTCAATTATAGCCGCCCTATTATCGTTTGCACTTCCAATTAAAATAGCTTCGGAAACAAATACTTCCCGTTTTTTGGCAATTGCTACGGCCTCCTCAATAGTTGAAGCGTATTGCAAAATTTCACGTACAACAATTGAAATTGGCGTTTTTGCACTAAAGGGAATTCTCGACTTGCCTGCATTTATGGTAACCGTAAGGCCTTGTTCGTTCATGCCTGAAACCACCCCTACCATTCCACCCCAAGTTACAGAAGCAAACTTATAGCCTGTGGACGGATTTATAAATGCGATTATCTTGTCTTTCGCAAAGTCGTCTCCCACGTAAAAATCAAAATTACGGGCGACGAGCAATTTTCCATCTGCAGTTTTATCGCCCCATACTGCAAAGGAAGAACAGCCTACCAACATCAAATCCTTCATCGCGTGACCAATATCGTGTGCACTGTGCAAATAGAGCAACCGCAAATACGGATCGCCCAACTCAGTGTAGGCGGATGAAGAATATTGAGAAAGTCCGTAAATTTCAGTCTTGTATTCTTCAGGTATATGGAGGTACATTTTGCGGGTGTACCAGGTTAAGAATTTCCGAAGCAATCGCTGTTGTCTTTTTGAAGGCACTAGCTTTTCCACTTTTTTAAAAAAGCTTTCTTCCTGCTTTTGCATCAATTCCCTTGTCAAGCTCCCTGTTATTTCTCCAATTTGAAGCGCATCGCCCTCGACGTACATTTCCCATTGACCTTGTTTATTCTTAAGTAAAAAATTGTTGCCTGCCACAAAGGTTGAGTCGTTTATTTTTTCTCTTTCGGGTATGTTATCATCAAAAGCCGTAATATCCGGGCGGTCGTGGATTGATTTCTTAATTCCACAAGAATTTAAAAGAACTAATAAAAAGAGACACGACCAAAACCCAATATTCTTTTTCATTTTATAATATTTGGTTTTTCATGTTTGCTCTTTTCCATAGTGGTATCTCCTTCTCGATTTCTTAATTTGTTTAGCATCTCTGCCACCCTCTTTAGTTGATTTTCTCTTTTTGGGGAATTTCCAATATTTTACTCAGCAAATATTCCCTTCCAAGTATTTCGGAGCAGGTTACTACTCCACTAATGGTAACGCCAAGAATTCCGTGCATATTTAAACTTTGGCCCGTAAAATAAAGATTTTTGATCTTGGTTCTGGGCGAGATAAACGATTTTAAGGGATTGGCCGCATCCTTTACATAGCCGTACATTGAACCTCGATTACAGCCGATATAATCTCTGAATGACAAGGGAGAAGAAGTGTAAACTGCTTCAATACATTCACGAATATTAGGGAATTTCTTCTCCAAATCAGCTATAATAACCTCGGCTTTTTGGGCTTTGAATTCTTCATAGGTCTGCCCGCGATCGTTCTTTCGGGCGGCCGTATTAAAGGTGTCTCCCCACGCCTCAACTTCCTCGAACCGCATATACGTCATAACTGAAAGACTTTCTCCCCATTCTTCGTCCTCCTTGCTTATGCCCATAGAAATCATATAAGCTTTTGGCCAATTCTCTTCAGTATAATCCAAAGCATTCCAAACAGCTTCTGGATTTTTAAAATGATAATAGTTGTAATTTAGGTACTTAAATGTTTTAGGCTTGAGAACCAAATAAAGATTAAATGCCGCGATAGTACTTTCAATATCTTGGATTCTGCTGACATAGGATTTTCGAAAAAGTTCTGGTCCAACCAGATTAAGAGTCAGTTTTGGATCGACATTCGATATAAAAATATCGCCTTTAATGGTTTTACCATTAACAGTGGTTACGGAAGATACTTCTCCGTTTTCGGTTTGAATGCCATTTACCTCGTGTCGCTTGTAAGCAATTCCGCCATGCTCCCGAAAGCGTTTTAGTAGAGCTTTAGTAATTTGGCTCCCACCGTTTATACACCGATAAGAACTTTCTATATAGGAGTTTACCGAGAGTGCGTGCATATACAAAGGTGTACGTTTGCCCTCCCCGGCATAAAGCAGATTGCTTCCTGCCAATACGCCTGCCAACTTTTCGTTTTCGGTTATAGACTCGATAAATTCCTGGGCCCGCGCCTCAAAAACCTCGGGGTTTTCGTAATACGGCATTCCGATTTTTAACCTATATAAAGGGAAGCTGTCACATGTATCTTGCATTGTTTTGCAATAACTTCTGATTCCTACTTCTTCCTCTGGAAACTGGGAAATAAGTGAGTCAATAAAATTCGAATAACCTTGGGCATGCCTATATTCGATTGGGTCGTTGTCAAACGTGATGATATCGTAACCATCCTCATCCATTTTTTTTAGGGGAATATCATCCAAAATATCCAAATACTTGAAATAATGATGAAGGTTCTGTCCTTCTGAAAGACCGCCAATATAATGTACACCGGTATCAAAAATAGTTTTGTTTCGAACAAAGGTTTGAAGATTGCCTCCGAACTGCTGATTCTTTTCCAGAATACAAACCGAATATCCCTCCTTAGCGAGAATTGTGCCAGAGACCAGTCCTCCAAGGCCACTGCCGATAATTACTACATCATATTTCTCAATCATTTGCGGAATTTCCAGAATATTTAAAAATACTTAAATCAGTATCTCCAAAATACTTTTGATAGCCTAATTTAAGAATATTTTCTTCCTCAGCAATAAGAGAGTTTTTCATTAACACAATGGTTTTAACTCTGGTGCTAACGAGAAATTCAATGATTTCCGTCTGCATTCTTTCGGTATTGACAATCAAGGTATCTGTTTCCGGAGGTAATACTTCGGTGATGGAAGGAGAGAAATAAAGCTTTCCGAACTTTTTCGCCAAATAACTGTTGTTCAACAAGGTTGCCAGTTCTTCATTTTCAATTAAGCTTAAAATCTTTCTATCGGGTCCATCCATGGCAAGCAACATATCTACTTGGCCAGAACCATCTGAGATATGCGAAATTTTCCCGCGTTTTTCTACCTTCCAAATTAATTTCAAATAAGATTCCGCATGTTCTTTCAAATCTCTTTTAACGGTGCGATATAATTTATCGCCTTTGTAACGGTATTCTTGTAGAACGATGCGATGAAAATAATCGGCTCCTTCAATATTTTCTCGCATTCTCAAAAATTCCTTCCTCATATAAAGGACTATTTTCTTAGCTCTTTGGGTGTGATTTCCTTTAAAAAAAGTGTTTTCTGGACTAATTCGAGGTAGAATTTTCACAGTTATACTGCCATCTTTAATAATAAAACTTCCTTTAGGGTTTACTTCACTATTGCCGTGAATCAAAACTGGCAGGATGTCCATTTGAAAATGTTCCGCCAAATAAAAAGCACCTTTGTGAAATCTTCTTATTTTATTGTTCCAACTACGACTTCCTTCTGGAAATACCATGATGGAATATCCTTCCTCTATTTTTTTTCTGAGCGGTTCCAAGCTTTTTTCAATACCGCTGGAAACCGGATAAAAATCAGCGTTCTGCACGGCTTTTCCGAAAACAGGAGAGTTGTAGACCCAGTCGTTTACCAAAAAACAGATTTTAGGATGTAACATGCCAATCGCCAAAATATCGAGAAAGGAGGTATGGTTTGCGATTATTATCGCAGGTTTTGAGAAGTCTTCTTGATTATACTCAATCTTTTTCTTTGCAAAAGGATTGGTATAAAGCACCGATTTCATATATGCCGAAATCATTTTGTGAAAGCCTGCCGTCCTTCTCTTTTTGCTGAATGGCAATAAGGGCATAACAATCATACTGTATAACGAAAGCAAAATTCCTCCCAGCCCAAAATAGCCAAAGGAGAATACAGAATGCACAAACATCCGCGGGTTTATGGGGCGTTTCTTAGAACTGCCAATAAAGAGTTGAAACAATAAAGGTTGAATTGAAAAAGCAGTGAGCATCGCCGAAAATATTCCAATTATCGAAACAATAGAAATAGAATATAGCGCGGGATGTTTTGCAAATACCAAGACGCCAACTCCTAAAATGGTAGTCAGCACCGAAAGCATGATTGAGGTTTTATGAGTTGCGATTACTTTTTCCCCTGTCCGCAATTCCTTTAAAAGCCCTTTGGTCATAAAAATGCTATAATCGATTCCCAAACCGAAGATAAAAGTGGAGATTATAATATTGAAAATATTGAATTTAATATCGAGTAATCCCATAATACCCATAGTCAAAAACCAAGTGATAAAAATGGGCGTAGCGGTAACCAAAGTCAGCGTAAAGCTTCTGAAAAAAAGAAAAAGGATTAGTAAAACGGCCAAAATACAGTATCCTATCAAATTGTAGAAGTCGTTCTTCAAGTTCCCTAAAAAGGTTTCATTCATATCCTGACGATCGATAATAATTGTATTCGGAATTTCTTCGAAATAGTTTTTAATATCATCAGCATTATCGCTATTTAACTTTATCAGGGTGGTAATGGTAGTGAAGTTTGCCTCAGTACTTATAAAATCTTCCAATATCATGGAAGGTATTTGCTGGTAATCTTCAGGGCTTAGAGGTTTGAAACCCTTATCCAAAAACTGATAGAATTTCTCAAAAGTCTGAGGTTTGAAACCTATCTTATTACCGCTCTCGACAAGTCCGGTTTCTACCGTCTCCTTTCTATCGGCATTCCAAAACCGGTTCCATTCCGCTAGTTTTTCACGTTGGCTCTGTTGCGAATGGACTAAGGCGCCAACAGAGCTAAAACCACCTATTTTGTTTTCCTCCTTTAGAAGTTCCAGCTTTTCATGAATGGAATCGTTCAACTGCAAGGTACCCTCTACCGATTTTCCATAAGTGGCCAGATATACTGATTTCGAGGAAATATCCGTCAACGCATCCAAACGGTGCATAGCATCTTTAATCTCCTTTGGCTCGTAATTTAATTTGGAAATATCCTTGTCAAATTCCACCCGATGGTAGGTGAAAACACTCATAATGAGAAGCGCTGCTAATCCGAATAACAACCATTTATTTCTATGGAAGTTATGGTCCGCAATTTTATCTAAAAACGTAATCTGCTCTTTTCTGCCCTTAGTGTTTTTATAAACCAGCGGAATAAAAACCAGTGAAAAAACCGAAGCTCCCAGAACACTTATTGCGGCGAAAATCCCTAAATCCTGTAATGCCTGCGAATCCAAAAAAAGAAGACACAGGAACGCCATGGCAGTTGAAAGGCTACTCATTAAAATAGGCTCCGTAACATCTTTATATAGATTTTGCAGGGTTTCATTATTCCGAATATGCGTTAGAATATGTAGGGAATAATCTAAGGTCACACCCAATAAGACAGATCCAATACCAAGGGAAATCACAGAAATCTCTGGGCGAATCACAAACAGCAACGCCATAGCCAGCAATCCGCCAAACAACGTTGGCACAAAAAGAATTAAGGGGACGAATAGTTTTCGGTAATAGACTATAAAAATCAAGATTAGAAAGGAGAGTGTTATGCCCACGGTAAACTGTATATCAGTTTTTATTTGTTGCGCATTGGCGACCGCGATTAGGGCTGCCCCAAAATAATCGCTGCTTACCTTTCCTTGGTATTTGTTGTCGAGGAAATCCTGAAGGCCGTAAAGCTGCTCTGCAAATTTGCTGTTTTCAGAAGTTTCACTGCTGCCAAAACTAGGAGTAATAAACAATAGGATGTTTTTTTCATCCTCACTTAGGAGAAAGCCATCCTTTAAATGAAAATCTTCGGCTACAGCTAATTGTCGCAATTTTTTAAGTGCTATGAAGGAAAGCCCCAAGGGATCCTTCAAAATAATGTCTTTTGAAACAATTCCCGATGGAGATACGAGGGTGCGATAATTGGCTTCGGTTCTAGCGGAAATACTATCTTGTTGTAGTTTGCCTGAAATTGTTTTATAATCCTCTGCGTCTAGAAATAAAGGAAGGTTATCGTAAACGAAATCCATGGTGCGCATCAAATCATCTTCTTCTACGTGGCCGCGAATGTATTTGACGTATTTTCGGGAATGTAAATTCAGACTATCGAGAAATTCGGTAGCGTATTGAAATAAGTCATCAATTTCGGCAGACTCATTTCGATGGATGGTGACAATTATTTTATCGGTGAAGTTTACCGATTTTAAAACTTTCTGGAGATCCTTGTTTTCACTACTTATAGGTATCAACTTCGAGATGTCCTCTTCAAAGCGAATTTTGGACACCATTAAAGAAAGAGCAGCGAACAATAATAAAAATAAAGTGGCGGCCCAAATTCTATTTTTTTGCAAACGCAGATATAATTTGAAAAACCACTTACCCATTATTTAGAATCTTTTTTCTCTCTATTATGTTCAAGAAAAGATAGCTTAAAATTCCGATGCTAAAAGCTCCGATAACAGAAAGCATAAAACTGCCAATAATATAGGATTTTAAATACTTTACCAGCTCCATACTTGGATCTATTTCCGAGAATGAAAGCACAAAACTTTCTCCAATCATCCAACTCCCCAACTTTAAGCTGAAAAATATAATAAAGGGAATAAAAGGGGGCAAACTGACATTGGAAAAAGCAAAGGCAATGACCTTATTCAATTTGAAAAGCAAGGCCAGAAAAATAACAGATATGGTGTGAAAGCCCCAAAGCGGTGATAATCCGATAAATACGCCTAAGGCTATGGAGAAAGCTTTTTTCTCATTAGAATCCTCACTTCCTAACAAGTCTTCGAAGAGGAAGCGTTTGAATCCTTTTTTTTTTAATCTTCTATATAAGTTTCGCGGTTTAATATAAAAAAAAGCGAGGAAAACAAACCAAGTGTTTAATATACTTATTCGCGTAAAGTCTCTGAAAGGTCTAAAATGTGATATTCGATCCTCCATATCGTAATGTACGCGCACTGGAATATTTTTCACTTCAATCCCTGCCCAAGCGGACTTGACGATGGTCTCAATTTCAAATTCAAATTTATTAGTGTGGAATTTAAGATCTTTCATAGCCCCTAACGGATACATTCGGAAGCCAGACTGGGTGTCAGTTAGCCTTATCCCCGTTTCAACCCAAAACCAAAAATTGGAAAACTTGTTGCCGAAACTACTCTTTCTCGGCACTCCTTCTTGAGCCATATTTCTAGCCCCAATAAAAAGAACATTTTTGTTTTCTTCGTTTTCTAAAGCCGTGATAAAAGAAGGAATATCTTCTGGAAAATGCTGCCCGTCACTGTCCAGGGTTATTGCGAAATCATATCCCAAATCTACCGCCATTTCAAAACCTTGCCGTAAGGCATTGCCTTTTCCTCTATTCTTGGGAATGTCAATTTTTAAAATTTGTGGAAACTTGGCCAATACTTCCAAAGTACCATCTGTAGAGCCGTCGTTAACTAAAATTAATTGATCGGTATATTCCAAAACTCCTTCAACAACCCCTTGTAAGGTCTTGTGATTATTATAGGTGGGAATAATCACGCAACATTTCAGGCTTCTAAATTTTTCTGAAAGTAGTTCTTGGTCCATTTGGGATATTTACGCTTGACTCTCACAACAAATTTACGGCCAATATTGCCGTGCAGAATGATAGAAAGAGGAACAAATATAACTTTTAAGAATTAGATAAAGAGCGTGCCGGGTATAGTGGCTTAAAAGTTATCCTTTACCTGATTCAATTTTTTCGACATCAGAAATCTCTCCTGATTTCATTATAAAATCCAAGATAACATTTCGTAAATCCTTTGACGAAATCTTCTCGTAATTATTTAAAACAAACTCTTTATCCTCTTCAACATTCTTGTGATATCCCAAAAACTTCGGAGAGTTTTGTTGGACGCTTAAACGGATATACCGGATTTCTATGTTATTGGGATCGGATTTTAATGAAGCTTCGATAAAGCCCACGCCTTCTTTAAAAAGCTCCTTCTTTTCGTTTCGCTGTTTGGCAAATTTTGCTTTCAAAGTGTAGATAGCCCCCTTATATGCCAATAGAGTCCCTTCAGATTCTGACGTAGCATTCCCAAACATTTTATCCATTTGTGAAACAAGTTCACTATTATTTACCGCGTTTGGATACTGCAAGCGGATTTTATTCAAATCTTGGGCGTTCCCTACTGCGGAAATAAGAAGAATTAGGATTAAAAAAGATTTCAATTTCATCACCTTATTTTATATAACTTTAAACGAAGCATTCAATTTCAAGGCCACGGTTTCATCAAAAGTTGTAGTGTTTTTGACCTTTACTTCGTCATCGATCTCATTAATATCGATTGCCAATTCTAAATCAGGATTAATTTCCGGATTGATAATGGCCATAAACTTTATATTGGAAGACACAGTTAAAAACAAATCTTTTCCAATGGCATCTTCGGTCAATTCTTTTATCATTTGAATCATACAAACTCCCGGCATTACTGGATTTCCAGGAAAATGGCCCTTAAAGATTTCGTGGTCTTTATTGAGATGCACCTTTGCCAAAATACCTTCATCAGTTTTGTCAACTTGAATCACTTTGTACAATCCTTCTATTAACATAGTCCTTTTAATTTTCTTTAAATTTTTGCAAATCTATTTTCAATTTGATATTGATGTGCTTTATCACTATTTCATCGGCAATATTCGAAGGCGAATCTGATGAAAAAGAAAAATCAACTTCAACTTTTTCCTTCGTTTTTGAGGTATTGATTATTTTATCAAGCTGTTTAGAATCCCTTCCTATAAAATAAAAATTGAATCCGGATTCTGTCTTCGTTTTAAAAACGTTTTGGGTTTCAGATTCATATAAACTTACAACCTCAGCACTTTTATTTATCAATAATTTAAAATCATCTTTTAAAACATTCACAATAAACTTCCGATCCAAATCCTCAATTATAAAATTCTTTGTAAAAGAGTTTCCTTCATATTGAAAATCGAACAGTTTGCTACCGAATTCTGTAGTAAAAACTACACGGTGTATCGCTGGTTCAATCTTTTTTACAATTAAAATCCCTCCAAAATTTTTGCCATATACGTCTATTTTAGCCTTATAAACATAATCAATTTTCGGATTCGCAAAATATGGATTTTCAACCTCTTTTTCCAAAAATGGAATCTCTCTCAACCCTTCGGTCGTTTTTAGGGAGCAGGAAGTTAAAACCACGGTACAACACAGAGTACTAATTGCTAAAAACCGCATCATCCACAGTATTGTTTAATACTCGGTTACTAAAAATAATTCTGGTAAAATCTTGTGAAGGCTCTATCATTTTTACCTCAAAAACCTGAGCATCTTCTTTGTTGAACAGCAACTCGAAGGAAGCAATATAGGCCCCTATTTTCTTATCCTTCGGAATAAAAACGACTTTGTTGTATTTGTCTGTTTTTAAAAAGGTCACCTTAAAATCGGAATCGTTAAACATATCGCCTTTCACACTACTCACAATGAGTTGGTTGAGTTTTTGAAAAAGTTTACTGTTTCCAATTTCAACTTTACTTTTTGTGCCGCCATCGTTTATTAGCAGCTGATCTTCCTTAAATATAATACTGTATTGATAGGGGTTGGTGTATTCCCATTTCACCAAATTGGGGGCTTTGAATACCATTTTCCCCCAAGTTTTTACGTCATCCGCTAAAAAGTCGAGGTGTTTGTACTGCACAAAATCAGTTTTAATGGTTTTCGTCGTTTTGGAGCTGGCAATCACTTTATCCTTAAAGGAAGTAATTTCTTGGGCATTCATATTGGTTTCCTGGGCTGTTAAACAAAAACCCAGACCTATAAAAATCAACGAAAAAACATACTTACGCATAGGCTTCAATTTCGAGTAGGCGATCTAAAGTCACGGACTTTAGGTTGGTAGACTGCAGAGATAACAATAAACGTTCCAATACCGCAATGGTTTTCTGACTACTATCGTGCAATAGGATAATATCTCCCTTTTTTAGATTGGAAGTGATTTTTTCAAAAATTTTTTCTTCAGAAAGACTTGTGGTGTCGAAACTGCGCTTACTCCACCCGATGGAGTGGTGTTTTGTGGTTCGCAAGGCCTTTTTAATAGCTGGATTGGTAACCCCAAAAGGAGGTCGAAAAAACCGAGGTTTTTTTCCGATAATTACTTTTAAAACAGCATCGGCTTGTTCCAATTCAAGAACTATCTTTTTTGAAGAAAAAAAGCCAAAATGTTTGGAATGGGAATACGAATGATTGGCCACAAGATGTCCTTCATCCACAATCTGCTTTACCAACTCAGGATACTTTTGTGCATTCTTTCCAATTAAAAAAAAACTGGCCTCGGCGTTGAATTCTTTTAGAAGTCTTAATATTTTAGGAGTAA
>Ga0209075_1002709_pt1 | contig 15424 bp, 12 predicted proteins | sample Stecom2011_FD_187523 | JGI IMG/M metagenome (GOLD analysis project Ga0209075, IMG submission 187523) | Agricultural soil microbial communities from Utah to study Nitrogen management - Steer compost 2011 (SPAdes) (version 2) | ecosystem: Environmental > Terrestrial > Soil > Agricultural land... | reverse complement strand
TCTGGGCCAAGGGCATCTTCCGGCTGGTGCCAATCATGTTCGGCGTGATCGTGGGCTATGTGCTGTCCTGGTTTGCCGGCATTGTCGACACCACCGCCATCGAGCAGGCGGCCTGGTTCTCGGTGCCCAACTTTGTAGCACCCGCATTCAGCTGGGGCGCCATCCTGTTCATGATTCCGGTGGCCATTGCCCCGGCCATTGAACACATTGGTGATGTGCTGGCTATCGGCAACGTCACCCGCAAGAACTACCTGGAAAAGCCCGGCCTGCACCGCACCCTGCTGGGCGACGGCCTGGCCACCAGCGCGGCGTCCATGCTGGGCGGGCCGCCCAACACCACCTACTCGGAAGTCACCGGCGCAGTCATGCTGACCCGTAACTTCAATCCGAAAGTGATGTGGTGGGCCGCCATTGTCGCCATCGTGCTGGCCTTTGTGGGCAAGTTCGGCGCTGCACTGCAGACTATTCCTGTGCCGGTGATGGGGGGCATTCTATGCCTGCTGTTTGGTTCGATTGCCGTGGTGGGCCTGAATACCCTGATCCGCCACCAGGTGGACCTGTCTCAGTCCCGTAACCTGGTGATTGTGGGCGTTACCTTGGTATTCGGCATTGGCAATATGATGCTGGGGCAGCTGGAAGGGATTGCCCTGTGTGCCGTTGTTGCGATTGCCCTGAACCTGGTCCTGCCGGGTGAGAAAGAAGCCTGGGGCCGTAAAATCTACGAAACCAAAAACGATTAACCGAAGTTCTCGAGGCGCTGCTGAACCTCACGGAACTCCGCTTCAATCCGGTCAAGCACGGCCGGAGCCTGCTCCAGCGCTCCGGCCTTGCCCAGTTTCTCCGCTTCAAAGCACACCTGCCCCAGCCGGGGTGCGCCAATATTGATACTGCTGCCCTTGAAACTGTGGGCGGTCCTGGCAAACCCTTCCGGGTCATTTTCTGCCAGCGCCTGCTGCAGGCTTTCGATACGGCTGCGGGAGTCTGCCAGGTAGGTCTGGATCAGCACTTCAAACTCGTCTTCCATGACATCCTTCAGTTCGGCCAGTGCCTCTTCATCAAGATGCGGCTTGTCGTTCATCGGTCAACTCCCTGTAGTTCACGTATTCGGTTACTGTCTCAGAAAGGCCGCCGGAATCAAAGCCCCACTTGTAAACACAGGGCTTCGGGGCGTCAGGATGAAGGGGTTTCTTCCCGCAGACCGTACTTGCGAACCTTTTCCACCAGCGTAGTCCGGCGAATACGCAGTTTCTCTGCGGCCCTGGCCACCACGCCCCCGGTTTCATTGAGGGCCTGCTCAATCAGCTGCTTCTCGAGATTGGCGAGGTAGTCCTTCAGGTCGATGCCGTTAACCGGCAGAAGTACCGGCGCATCCAGCCCCGCCAGACCGGGAACGGCTGAGGCCAAACCCTGGTCTTGCGCGCCCCGGTGTTCATCGTGCTCGTCCAGGTAACGGAATTTCCGGGGCAACTCCTGCACACCAATCACGCCATAGGGGTACATAATGGCCAGCCGTTCCACCAGGTTGGCCAACTCCCGCACGTTGCCCGGCCAGTCATGGCGACACAGGCTCATGATGGCCGCGGAGTTCAGCCGCAGGGAGCCGCGCTTTTCCTGCTCCAGGCGGGAGATCAGCTCATTGATCAGCAGGGGAACATCTTCTACCCGGTCGCGCAGCGCAGGCATCTCGATGGGGAATACATTCAACCGGTAATACAGGTCTTCGCGGAACTTACCAGCCTCAATCAACTGCTCCAGGCTCCTGTCCGCGGCGGCGATAATCCGCACGTTGGTAGGCCTTGAACGATTGCTGCCCATACGCTCAAAGCTCCCCTCCTGCATCAGGCGCAGCACACGGATCTGGGTAGGCAGCGGCAGTTCACTGACGTCATCCAGGAACAGCGTGCCGCCATCGGCCAGCTCACAACGCCCGGGGCGCTCGGTGATCGCGCCCGCGAAGGCACCTTTCTCGTAACCGAAAAGCTCGCCTTCAAGCAACTCCGGCGGAATGGCCCCACAGTTAACCGGCACAAAGGGTTTGTCACGACGGGCTGAGTGGTAATGCAGGTTGCGGGCGACCACTTCTTTACCGGTACCGGATTCGCCGGAAATCAGCACGCTGACGTCTTGCTCGGCCACCTGCTCCATCAGCTGGCGCACCTGCTGGATTCGCCGGCTGGTGCCCACCAGACTGCGGAACAGCTGGACACCCCGGTGCTGGCCACGCCCGCCGCTCAAATCAAACTGGGCCCGGTACACCTGGGCCCGGTGCAGGGAGTCGACAAACTTGGCGTAGTTCAATGGCCATTCAAGGCGGGCGATTACCCGGATAGCGAGGTCACGGGGAAGGTCGGTTACATCCGGGCCACCAATCAGCAGCACCGGCAAACCGGGCGCTGATGTCGCAAGTTCACGAAGACTGGCCTCAGCGGCCTGATCGGTGCCGACGATCACGGCCACCGAGAAGGAATCCATTTGTTCCGGAGAGTCCGGCAGAGGCCCGGGCAGCTGCCAGTTGCCAGCGTGGACCGGCCCTTCCCCAAGAAACTCCAGAACAGTAACAAGATCCCGGCGCATGCCGGGATCTTCGCTCACTACCAGTACGTTGTTCTTATTAGGCATTCACCTGAATCTCTGTCAGAAATCAGCGCCTCGCAGCTCGCCGTGCCGCCGATGCGGTAAATTCATTGCCCCGGTAGCCGGGGTTGAAATCATAAGGCGCATATCCGTTGTCGAGGCCGTCAATGTAGTAACGCTGCGCTTTCAGGTCGTAGGTCATTTCCATCGTGGTCCAGAACACCGGTACGCTGTAGTAACTGATGTTATGGGCCTCTGACACGCGCCAGAGTTCGCCTTCTTCGTTGTACTCTTCCGACACCATGATCTGCCAGCTGTCTTCATCAATGTAGAACACGCGGCGGTCATAGATATGACTGATTCCAACCCGGCGCTTGGCTTCGACCACCCACACACGATGCAACTCGTAGCGGGCCAGATCCTGGTTAATATGGTTCGGGCGAATCACGTCGGAAGGACGGACGGCGTCGTCATGCAGCTTATAAGCATTATACGGAACCAGCAGTTCGCGCTTGCCTTTCAGCTCCCAGTCATACTGGTTGGGTGCACCATTGTACATATCCTTCTGGTCTACGGAACGCAGCGACGACGAGTTGGGCAGATCGGTTTCGTACGCCAGGTTCGGAGACCGGCGCAACCGCCGGGAACCAGAATCATAGCGCCATGCCAGGCGCGGTGAACGGACCTGGTCCAAAGTTTCGTGCACCAGGGTGATTGTTCCGGACAACGTGGTCGGCGCAATGGTCTGGGTTTTCAGATAGAAGATCTTGTTGTCGATATCCGCCAGCTCGGCGCCAGGCCGGCTATAGGCCCAGTAATAATCATAATGATTCACGACCTCGTTGAAGGAACCGTCGCGCTGGGGCGTGGCAGACGAGCTGCGAAAGCCAACCTCTTCACCGCGATACCGGAGAATATGGTTCCAGATGGCTTCCAGGCCATCTTGCGGGATGGGGAACGGACTGGTCATGATGGCATTACGAACGCCGTTACCATTGTCGAGCAACTCGGCCGTCAGGGCATTCGCGCGGGATTTTTCATACACGTGCTCAGGAAAAGCTGCGGTCCGCCGTGTCGGGTACACCGGCATGAAGAACTCCGGTCCGTACTGTTCCAGCATCTGGATGTGGCCGTCTGACAACTGGTCCCGGTACTGCTCAAGGTTTTCACGGGTAACGGTGAACAGGGGCTGGTCCTGCGGGAACGGATCGATCTCCTTGGAGCCTTCTCGCCAGTTAGCCGGCGGTGTTGCCAACCCACCTGTCCACGCAGGAATGGTGCCGGCCGCGTTGCCCGCACGCTCTGCGCCCACCGGTGTCAATTCATTGTTCAGCCGCTCTGCCTCGGCAAGTGACACCTTTGCCACAGCCGCTCCGGAAAAGCCCATAACCACTGCAGCAACGGCAGCAACCAAATGGTTTCGCATCCCTCAACCTCCATTATAAATGGCCAGACGATCAACCCTCGCCCAATTGGGGTGCCTTTTTGCCAGTTTCAAACGCTCGTTTCAAGTGAATCATTGTAGCTTCTTGTGAACAGGCACGGGTATCAAGGCGAACGCCAAAAGGGAGGAAATGGGCGGGCCAAAATGGTACTATTGGCCGCTTGGCTTGCAGGTTCTCGCTGGTTTTATGACGGCTATCAAGCCGTTAGGCAGGCTTTCGTTAATCAGGCGTCACATGTAGACGGGTATTACATGGCTTCACCGTGGTATTCACTGGCTTCACAAAAGTTGTACCTGGCCCAGGTACTGATCGCCCGGTTTGAGCAGAGCATCCCGGATGCAGGGTTGCCACCGGCCGTGGTCAAAGAGGCCCAGAGTCAGGCAGTGGCAGAACTGCTGATCCGTGCCCGGGCCGTGCTGCTGACCATGATTGCGCGCCTGCATCAGAAGAAAACGGAAACGCCCCAAACCCTGGCCGACCTGCAGGCACTGCTTCCTTATGAGGTAGCAGAACTGACCGCCCTGGAAGCCCTGGCACAGGAACGGGGTAGCTGGTGGAACCATCTGGCCCAGCTCGACAAAGCCCTTGGCCAGCCACCGGCAATAAAGAAAACCGTGTCAGCCGAGAACATTATTGCGGTGGCTACTGAAGATGGCCCGGACCGCTCCCTGCAGGCACTGGAAAAGACCCGGATTGCCATGGCCGCTTTTGCAAGGGAACTCGAGGACCGGCACAGCGAGTGGTAACACTATGTCCATCACTACTGCGCTCTATAGCTAATGCGCCCCGTAACAGACCGAATGAAGACAAAGGCTCAATACATGTCACCATCGTTTTTTGAAATTGTACAACTCTCAGACGGCGACTACGCACTGCGCCGGATTGACGACGACTCCGCCCCGCTGGTCCGCATTTCTTTCTCGGAAGAGGCCAGGGAGATGATGGAAGACCGGGACATGAACGTTGCCAAGGCAATGATTGCTGCCGGCATTGAGGCCGCAGGTAATATCGGCCACGACCTGGCCAACGAGATGGATTGGGATGACGACGACAGCGACGCGATCGACCCGCACCCCAGCTACACCCTGCACTGACCGGCTCTGTGCCGGCACTCAGCGCTGGCGCAGAATCACCCCGTGACTGTTACCTTGCGCCGAAGCCTTTTGCAGTGATTCAAAGGCAGTGCGCCCTAACTTGTTGGTCCAGAGTACTACCGCATGACAGGTACCCGCGCCCAGGGCACGCTCTGCCAGCTGTTGGGCCGGGTATTCCGCTGTTGAGCGCAGCACCAGAATCTCGTTAGCCACAATGCCGTGCATCTTCTGCCACTTGGCCACCAGTGCCTGGGGCGGGTCAATCCACGCCAGCCAGCGCTTTTCCTGGTTCAGCTGGGTGAGCATGGGCAATAACAGCTGAAAGTTCTCTACCTGCCCTTCCGGCAGGATAATCTCCGTCACATTGCCGCCCAGGCCTGAATGCCCCGCTGCCGAACCACCTGCAGGACGCCGCATGCTTGCCGGGCGCTGGCCCACAGAGATCGCTTGCGCCGGTGCCACTGCGGCCGGATGAAACGCCATGTTCTGACTGAAGCTCAACTGTTCCATAACTCACCTGCCTGTTCAGTGAAGATCGGAGCGCCGGATTACACCCACACCAAGACCTTCGATAAACAATTCCTGTTCACCCAGATCGACTTCAATAGGAGCGAACTCTTCGTTCTCGGCAATCAACCAGACCCGGGAGCCCTCGCGCCGATAGCGCTTAACCGTTACTTCGTCGCCCACACGGGCAACCACGACCTGGCCATTGTGGACATCCTGGGTGCGATGCACCGCCAGCAGGTCGCCGTCCAGAATACCGATGTCTTTCATGCTCATTCCCCTGACCCGAAGCAGGTAGTCTGCCGAGGGAGAGAAGAAGTCCGGCTTCAGGGTACAGTGATCCTCAACATGTTCCTGGGCCAGGATCGGACTACCGGCCGCCACCTGGCCAATCACCGGCAAGCCCAGATCCGGCTCTGCCTCCGGCAGCCGGATACCCCGACTGGCGCCGGGCACCATTTCGATTGCTCCCTTGCGGGCCAGCGCCCTCAGGTGCTCCTCTGCCGCGTTAGCGGAGCGAAAACCCAGTTCGGCGGCAATTTCTGCGCGGGTGGGTGGGTAGCCGGTTTCATCCAGATATCGCCGGATAATATCCAGCACCTGGGACTGTCTGGCGGTCAGCTTCATGCTTTTTCTCCGGAGTTGGTCATCCTGGTTTTTTATACAGTGATTTGACTATATACAGTGTTTTATCCAGTGTAAAGTCCCTGTGCAGATTCTTTCCTCCGGGTAACAGGACAGCGTCCAGGCCTGTGTTAAGGTGAAGGAAAACCAATTCAGGGGACGCAGACACTCCATGAACGAAGCCAATCGTTGCAAGTTACCGGAAAGACTGAACAACCATGAAGGAAAGGAACGCCGGGTAGGCGTTGAGATCGAGCTGTCAGGGCTTGGGTACGAAGAGCTGGTGCAACATGCTGCCCGATTGCTCGGCGGCTCGCCAGTGCTGATTTCACGCTATGTTACCGCTCTGGACACCGACGCCGGCCGGTTCAGCATCGAACTGGATTCCGCCCCCATCAAAGACCTGGACCTGGCTGATGAGCGGCTCCCGCAGTCCATCAGGGAACTGGGCAGCCACGCGATGGAGGTGATCGACTTTGCGGCCGAGAAAGTCGTGCCACTGGAAATCGTCGGCCCGCCACTGGCCTTCTCCAGGCTGGCACTTATCGAGACCCTGGTCGACGAACTAAGGGAACTGGGGGCCGAGGGCAGCCGTGACGCCATCTACTTTGCCTTCGGCCTGCAACTGAACCCGGAACTGCCAGACCTGGAACCGGCCACCATCGTAGCCTACCTGCAGGCCTTTGCGGTTCTGTACGACTGGCTCAAGGCCCGGCACCAGATCGACATCAGCCGCAAATTCACTACTTACATCGAGCCCTGGAGCAGCCGCTATACTGAAAAACTGATAGCCGATGACTACAACCCGGACCTCGAGACCCTGATGCGGGATTACCTGCACTACAACCCCACCCGCAACAAGGCCCTGGACCTGCTGCCGCTGTTTGCCTATCTCGACAAGGAGCTTCTGGCCGGCTATGTGAAGGACCCCAGAATCAAAAGCCGCCCTACCCTGCACTACCGCCTGCCGGACTGCGACATAGACAATCCGCGCTGGCACCTGTCAACGGTATGGAACGACTGGGTGGTTCTGGAACAACTGGCCGCGCACCCGGACCACCTGGCCGAACTGCGCCGGCTGTACCGGGAGGCGCAGACATTCAGCTTTCATAACCTCACCCACTCCTGGCGTGAGACCACCGACCACTGGCTCAAACAGCACGGTTATGTCTGACCAGACCCGCCTCCATGAGAGCCCGATACCGGAGCCGCCGGAAAAACCCGGGCTGACTATCGGCATCAGCGGTCCGGAACGGCGAAGCATGGCGCACCGGCTGATCAACCTGGCCCTGCGCCTGCACGGCGCCAACACCCATTACATCAGCCCCGGCAGCCATACCGACGTGTCCCTGCTGGACGGTCTGGTACTTTCCGGGGGCACCCATGTGCACCCGGAACTCTATGGCCAGCAACCCCGGGTAACGGCCAGGTACGACCGCAAGCGGGATACCACAGACCACCGGCTGCTGCTTCAGGCCGAGACCATCAACATTCCTGTACTGGGTATTTGCCGGGGCGCGCAGTTTATCAACGTGTTCCATGGCGGCACCCTGTGTCAGAACGTAACCCCTTTGCGGGTACACACCAGGCACCGGCCGCTTCTGCTGCCGCTGCAAACGGTACAGCTGGTGCAAGACAGCCGGCTTGGCCGCTTGATGCCCGCAACGGTTATTGGCGCCAACCGCATACACAGCCAGGCCATAAAGCGACTGGGGCAAAACCTGCGGGTAACCGCCCTGGACAATGACCGGTTTGTACAAGCCATTGAAAACACCGGGGCGCAGTGGCTGATGGGAGTGCAGTGGCACCCGGAATACCTGTTGTACCACACCGGGCACCGGCACATATTCAGCCATTTTGTGCACGCAGCCCGGGCCCGGAAACTGGAACGACTGGAAAGCCGGTATACCGGCTTCTGATTACCAAGGAGTCTGATTATGCTATTTCTCAAACGCCCGGTGGCACTGGCCGCCGCCCTGCTGACAGCCGCAGCCCTGCCACTGGCAGCCAACGCCGGTGAGGTAAGCCTGTCCGGAGAGGGGCTGGTGCGCTATACCCCGGATAGCGCCCGGCTGCAGTTTTCCGTGTCGGCAGAGCACAAACAGCCGCAAAAAGCGTCTGCCCAGGTGGCAGAAACCATGGACAAATGGCGCAACGCCATCAAGGCCTGGCAGGACCAGCTGCAGGACTACTCCGATGCCGACGTAAACCTTTACACCCGCACGCTCCCGGTTCAGGAGAAAGGCAGGGAACCCGAGCGCCTGTCGGTGGCCAGCCAGACAGTGAGTTTTTCGATCAGCAATCTGGAACTGCTAAATCCGCTGCTGGAGCAGGCCCAAAAACTGGGATTACAGTACAACCTGGGCAGCCATCAGTTCTTCCATTCCGACGAGCAGGGGCTGGAACGGCAAGCCCTGGCGCTGGCAATTGACGATGCCCGCGGCCGCTGTGAGTTTGTAGCCAAGCAACTGGATAAAACCTGTGGCGAGGTGGTAACCATCAACATCAACGGCGGGCACCGGCCGATGCCGGTGATGATGATGGCTGAGGCGAAGTCTGCCCGGGACACGGTGTCCAGTGTCGGGCCCCGGGAGGTTCAGGCCAGTGTGAGCGCCACCTTCAAGCTGGATTAAAGGCGCCCTTCCCTGCCGGATCAGAAGTTGCGGGTGTAGAAAATATCCAATGAGGCAGCCAGCCCGCTGGCTGCTTCCAGATAGAAGTAACGCCCGAGGTCGTAGCGAATGGCTACGGTCGTGATCGGTTCAAAAATTCCGACACCGTAACGCAGGCTGAGCTCGTCTGTGATGTAACCGCTAGCTACCACCGAAGACTGGTCTCCGGAGCCTTCTGCCTCCAGCGTCAGGTTACGGATGCCCAGCTCATCGCCCAGACTCTGGGTGAATTTACTGGTTTGGGTCAGGCCCAGAGACAGGGCCGCCCGGCTCATCTGGCCTTCATCACCCTGACTCTGGGGTGCCCGCCCGAGGATAATGTAAGACAAGGCATCGCTCTGGGGCATGGATGGCTCAGAGAACACTTCAGTTACCGGGGCATTCACCGGGCCACTAAGGCGAATGCCTGCCACCACTGTATCGACCGTGCGCACCGCTTCAATATCCAGGTAGGGTTCTGCCAGCGCGCCCACGAAGATGATACGGGCGCGGCGCAGATCCAGGTCCTGTCCGAAAGCTTCGTAGCGGCCGTCTACCAGTTGCAGCGTGCCCCGGGTATCCATGTTGTTGCCGATACGCAGGGTACCCTCCAGGTTTCCGGTTACATCAAAGGCGTTGAAGGTGACCTCATCCGCCCCGACCACCACGGTAATATCCATCAGCATGGAGCGAATGGCGGGTTCTTCCTGCTCGACACCCACAATCACTTCGTCTTCAGAGACTGACACCGCCGAGGCCGGCAGTCCCTTGATTTCGATATCCCCCCGGGGCACATCCACCCGGCCGGATACCGTCAACTCCCCGGCACGGAAAGCGAGGGTCAGATCCGGGCCGATTTCCACCCTGGCATAGGGCTCAATAGATACCGGCAGCCGCTCGCCGCTGAGGTTCAACTGGATTTCCGGCTCACTTTGCCAGTCCAGGAAACCGGACAGCTGACCACTGCTGCGATCGTTACTCTGCCAGCGGCCACTCATGTCTGCCCGGTTGCCCAGAAACTCGAGCACCAGCACCATATCTTCCATCGGCAGGGGCAGGCCCGGATCAAACACGCGGCCATTGGTCAGTGCCAGTTCACCGTGCACCTGGGGCCGGAACAGCGGGCCTGATAAACGCCCCTGCCCGTTCACTTCACCCGCCACCTCTTCAATACCGGCAAAGGCAGACAGGAACGCGAGGTTCAGGCTATCCAGGCTGAACTGCCCGTCTATCGGGCGGCTTTCGGAGTTCGGGTCGACGGCAAGATCAAGGTCGAACTTGCCCAGCTCCGGCCCCTGCAAGGCCACGGTGAGCTCTGCCACCTCCGGCTGCAGCCGTGCAGTCAGGGTAAGGGTGTCGTGCTGGAGGGTTTCCCAGTCATCCAGAATCAGGAATTCGAAGGTGCCGCCCCCGGCGTCGATACTGATCTGACCATCCGGGCCCTGATCGGTCAGCGCCAGGTTGATGTCGGCGTTCAGGGAAGCTTGCCAGCGGAAGGTTTCCGGGAACAGCGGAGCCAAGGCCTGCATGGGGAACTGGCGAACCTGGTAGGCAATTCGGGTATCCGGCAGCAGTTGCTGGTCTTGCGCACACACCGAACTGTCCTGCCAGCGCCAGCAGTGAGCCCCGAACAGAATCTCGCCGTTGTCGGTGTAGGCCAGGCTTGCCGGCGCTTCCAGGCGCCAGATTTGTTCCGGGCCGGGAACATTAATTTCGCCCCGGTTCAAGGCGCCCTGCCAGGTTGCCCAGCTTTCTCCGAAGGCGCCGGTCAGGGCCAGCAGTAGCGAGGTTTCCGGATGGTCTACGTTCAGCTCCAGTTGATGGCTGTCCCGGGTGCCGTTCAGCTCCACGGTAACCGCCGTCAGCTCCTGGCCGGCCACACGCAACTCCCCGGCCTTGAAGTCCGCATCCAGCACCCCACCGCGGGCAAGGCCGGCCTGCAATTCCATGGTTTCGATACGCAGCAGGTCTTGCCATTCGAATTCATTGGCACTGAGGCTGAGGTTACCGGTTGGGTCTTCCGCCGAGCCCGCCAGGTCCACCCGGGCCGAAAACCGGCCAGCAAGACCGGGCAGCAAGCGCTCGGGCTGCGGCAGGTTTACCGACAAACCGGCTTGCAGACTTTCGCCATAAAGGCCGTCGCCTTCAATCCGGTTTTCTGCCACAGTTACCAGCAGGTCTTGCACGCGCCAGTCTTTGCCATCACTGGTGAGCGTGCCACGAGCTGCCGCAGGTTCCTGCTGCCAGCGGCCTTTCAGGTCCCAGTTGGCCGACATAACCGGCAGACTGTCCGGCACCAGCTGCCCCTCGGTATTGACCTCGCCATTCAGGCTGGCCTCCAGCACCGGTACCCAGTAGCCCGGATTGAACTGGTCCAACAGCAGCCCGGCCTGCCAGGCCAGCTGTTCTGCAAATGCCAGGTCGGCCGTACCGGTCAGGGAGCCCGCGCCGGTGGTCATATCCAGTTGGGTGATGCGCACTGCCTCCAGGTCGCCATTCAGGGCGGCCGCCAGTTCTGCATCGCCCTGAGGCCCCAGCACAGACGCCTCCAGGTCAGCGCTATAGCTGCCATCGTTGTAATCGGCCTGTGCTTGCAAGCGGGTTACGGTAACCGGCAGCGATTCCAGCCCCGGGATCAGCCCGAACCAGGGAAAGCGATCAAGCTCGAGGTCCGCCTGTGCATTCAGGCTGTCAGCCCAGCTGACGTTGCCACGCAGGTTCAGGGTACCCTGGGCGCCTTCGACATCACCCGATGCGCCATTGACTGCCGGGCCACTCATGGCCAGCACCAGGTTGTCTGCCCCACCGGTGGTCACCAGCCCGGTGATTGAGGTTGCGATGGTGCCGGTAGTACCCGGCAGGTTGGCCCGGGTGCTGGTGCGGAAGCCGTTGGCCAGGGAGCCCTCCAGCGACAACACCCAGTTTTCCAGAATCAGCGTTGGCGGTAAGGAATCGTGGGGAGCGAACCGGGGGGACTCCAGCTTCAATGCCGCCGGCAATCGCACATCCAGTGGCTGAACCGTGCCATTGAGCCGGGCGTTCAGGTAGCCCTGACTGCTGCCGGTAACCCGTACATCCCGCACGCTACCCCGAAGGTTGGCGGTGACTTCCCAGCTATCGCCGGCGGGAGGCGGCAAGTGCGCGACGACATCCAGGTCCACCGGCCAGTCCCGACGCATTTCGGCCCGGCCACTGGCGGTCACCAGGATGTCACCCAGCTCATACAGGGCGTGATCAACAGTAACGCTGGCGCCGGATACATCGCTGCGCAACTCTACCCTGTCCCAGATGGGGCTGCCATTGAATACAAACGGCCCCAGCTGAACATCACCAACCACCAGGGCCACCGGCAGATTGATGGCCGGCAGGCTGATATCACTCCGTTCCGTCTCTTCTTCGGTGTCGGAAGGCTGAACGGTTACGTCGACCTGCCGGACTTTCAGGGTATCCAGGCACAGGGTCTTTTCAAACAGGCAACTCGGCGACCAGTCCACTTCCGGCGACAGCAATAGCACTTCCACGCCATAACCGCGCCACTCCAGGCGTTCCGCCTGCCACTGCCCCAGTAACGAGCCCTGGTCGGCCTCGGTCTGCAGCCCGGGAATCTGGTCGATGGTCCAGGCTGTGCCGGCATCGGTCAGCAACGCCAGCAGTATGATGGCCACCAGCACCAGTGGCAGCAGCAACACCAGTGCCACAATAACCAGTGGCCAGAACCACCAGCGTTTGTGGCGGGGCCGCCTGGCAGGCGCCGCCTCCTTCTCGGGCTGCGAAGGCGTGTGGTTTGCTTCGGTCACAGTTCCGGCCCCATAGAGAAGTGAATCCGCCAACCGCCACCGAACCGGTCATCCAGGCCCTTGGCCACATCCAGCCGAAGCGGCCCTACCGGGCTCACCCAGCGAATACCCATGCCCACACCGGTGGCCAGGGGATCAAACACATCATCCACCGCATTACCTTCATCAATAAATGCCGCCACCCGCCAGTTACGGACAAACTCATACTGGTACTCGGCGCTGCCTACCAGCATATAACGACCACCAACGGCTACGTCGTCTGAGTCTCTCGGAGCCAGGGTTTCGTAGCCGTAACCCCGAACGCTCTGGTCACCACCGGCGAAGAAACGCAAAGAGGGAGGAACATCCCGAAAACTGTTGGTGGCCACCCCGCCGAAATTGAAGCGGGTGAGAAACCGGTGCTTGCCGGCCAGGGTGTACAGGCCCTTGGCCAGGAAATTGACGTGCAGAATATCGGCATCGGAGATCACCGCCCGGTGGGCCCCGGTCACATCAAACTGCAGGCGATAGCCCTGCGACGGATCCAGCGGCGAATTGGCGTGCAACTTGGAGTAACTGACGCCCGGCAGCAGCAAACTGGAGTTACCGCTTTCTTCCTCACCAATGGAAAAACGCTCGCCTTCCCAGCGCATGGACAAGATCTGCATCCAGCCGTTATCCAGCTGATGGCTCCACTGCTGGCCAAAAGTCAGCCGTTCAGACTCCACATCTTCCACATGCTCGCGCTGGTAACCGGCGGTCAGGCGGATGGCGTCTGTCATCGGCGGATCCAGTGGTAGCTCGTACCAGCCGCTCAGGCTCTGGCGTAATTCGGACAGTTCGGTATCGGCACCCCGGCGGTGCCCCATGGGGTTAATGTAATGCTCCCGCCAGTTGCCCCGGAACCGGGGGCCGACGTCGGTGGAAAAGCCGACACCCGCCGCAACGGAACGCGGAGGCCGGGGCGTCAGGCCAATATCGATGGGGATCACCCGGTCTTCCGCCCTTGAGGGCGAGGCATCGACATCCACGCCGGCAAAGTAGCCGCTGTTGGACAGATCATTACTGAGCTTAGCCACTTCATCCGCATGGAACGGGATGCCGGGCTCAAAGGTCACGAACTGCTCCAGCAGGTTCTGCTCGAACCCATGGCCCTCCAGAAATGTCACGCTGCCGAGCCGGTAGCGCTCGCCTGTCTCGTACTCCAGGGTAATGTCGGCAGCGTTTTCTGCCGGGTCGACTTCCAGCCGGCGGGCCAGGAACTCACCGTCGAAATAGCCCATGCGGTTGGCGCTGTTCTGGATAGACTGGCGCAGGGCATCGTACCGGCCATGGTGGAGCACGTCGCCTTCGGCCGGTGCTTTCGGGAGGTTCCCCAGAAAGTCCTGTTCGGCTCCGGCCGGCCCTTCAATGATCACATTGCGGGAACGGATGGTAACTGGATCACCGGGTATGATGGTGAGTACAAGCTCGGCTGGATCATCTCCGGCATCTTCCACCTTCCAGTGTACGTCCGGATTGTAATAGCCCAGAGCCCTGGCGGCTTCCCTGACCTGGGCAATCGCCGTGGGGGCGTAGCGGCGCAGGCCATCGGCTGTGCGGCCTTCCACCTCGCCGACAAAGATCTTTGCGTTGTCCTGAAGGTTGTCCACATCGCCCTCAACTTCCACCCGGACCTGGCTGGCGAAAACGGCCGGGGCAAGCGCCAGCAGCAACAGGGCCGGGCTGATGGCGGCAAAGCGATGTAGGATTCTGGCTGACAGCATAGTGGTTTTAATGGCGTCCTATCCGGTGTCCGGGCTGGCCCCCGAAACAGGTTGCTGAGTTTACCGACTGAATAGGCTAACCTTCCAGTCACTTAGCTTTAATATTGTAGGCCCCAAGGTAGCCCGGATGCTCAAGATAAACCGAGAAAACCTGAAATCCAGCCACCAGCTGACCTGGTTCATCATCGACTTTGTGATGCTGGGGCTGCTGATCCTCAATCTCGGGCTGATTATCTGGGACTCCACCTACAGCTTTGTGGCCGTGCAGAACCTGTTACAGGAGTATGCGCCTGCACTCAAAGAGAGCTATCACCCGGTCCACGAACGTTTCATCTTCTACGATATGATCTTCGTGTTCATCTTTCTGGGTGAGTTTGCGCTCCGGTGGGGCTACTCCATCAAGGCCCGGGTTTATGACCGCTGGTATTTCTATCCGTTCATTCACTGGTACGACCTGGTGGGCTGTATTCCCATCGGCGGCCTGCGTTTTCTGCGGGTGCTGCGGATTATTTCCATCATTTACCGGCTGCACCAATACAAGATCATTGATGTCACCAGCTCCCGGCTGTACCAGTTCGTCAACTTCTACTACGACGCCTTTATGGAAGAACTCTCCGACCGGATTGTTCTGAAGGTGCTGAGCGGCGTTCAGGAAGAAGTAAAGCGTGGTTCGCCGCTGTTTGAACGTATCCAGAGTGACATTCTGTTCCCCCGCCGGGAAATGTTGTCTGACTGGCTGTCGGAGCGGGTTGCCCTGGCCGCTCAGCATGGTTACATCCCCAACCGTGGCGCCCTGCGGGTGTATCTTGAAAACCGGGTTGACCACGCCCTGAAACAGAACCTGGAGTTATCGCGCCTGAAATACCTTCCGGTGGTGGGCCCCACCATTCAGGACACCCTGGAAAATGCCGTAGGTGATATCGTGGCGAATGTGGTGCACCAGATTCTTGAAGACCTGGCATCTTCCACCAACCATGCTTTTATTGA